>VYMB01000030.1_pt1 | contig 81424 bp, 71 predicted proteins | sample 5115321 | NCBI WGS metagenome assembly VYMB01 (sample SAMN12291794, study PRJNA351875) | freshwater metagenome | isolation source: freshwater lake | place: USA: Michigan, Wintergreen Lake | collected 2011-08-02 | reverse complement strand
TCGGTCGCTCCGGCAGGGAGCGGTCACACAGTGCACGTCGCGTCTGCGGGCACGGCGGCCAAGGGGACGGAAGCGAACGCAAGAGGGCGGAAGGGCAGGGACGAAAGTCCGGAATTCGGCCGACTAAATGCGAACGTCACGTCACCTGCCCCGCGCGTCCATTGATCCCGCGGCGTGCAAGGTGTGATTCAACTCTGCCCGGCGCCACGGTCTGGAGCAGATGCGGTCTGCACGCCTCGCACTGGCAAAGCCAGGCGAGTAGATCGCATCTTTGCGGAACACGCCGCAATGACTCGCGCAAGCGAGCCATGTTTCCAGCCCGCCGTTCCGGTGCAAAGCCCGCAGACTGCCGCGCAAACGGCAGGCGATCATCCTTTGCACGCGGAAAGAAAGCACAATCACTCGCCGGCGATTCGCCCCCGTGGCGAATGCTTGTGCCTTGTCCAAAAACGACAGCAGCGAGGCCCCACCGTGGATGCCTCGCTGCTGTGTTGCGTCGTCTTGTTCCTAACCAACCAATGACTCGGGTGGGGGTAGGCGGATGCGGCGATTCTCTCCCGCGCGTCAGCGCAGATCGCTCAGCATCTCATCAAACGCCCGATCAAATTTGTCATCGGTGTCATACGTCCCGTCGGCGATCTGCTGACGGATCGATTCAATCAGGTCTTCACGCACCGGGTTCTCCCGCGCCATCGCGACATACCGCGCGAAAGGCGAAATCTCCACCGCATCGGCTTCGCGCGTCAGCGCGACTTCCGTGCTCTCCAGTTGCTCCGCCTTGCGGGCGCGAGCTTCGTTCGCGCTGATGGCACCGATCAGCGACGAGTTCGACACAGGAGCGATATCTGACATAGACGCCTCTTTCCAGGCTGTACACAGCCCACGCCCGCCCTCCCGCGTACGCTGACGCAGGCGCGAGCTCAACCACCACCGGCGCGGGATAACCCCGCCTTGATCCGGCGCCGATTCGCGAGGCCGACACTCCATGCAGCCCGCTCACTCGGATGTTTCGTATCACCACCGACGCGATCCTCGCGTCCACCCACTGGGAACCACCCCTGTGGTGCCAGATGTATCGGAGGGCGACACGGCTTTTCGATAGAAACGTGAATGCTTGGCTAAAGTAGTCTAACCTCTTGTCATTATGATGCTTGCGAGGGATAACCGTGACGGGGACTTGCCAAAAAATGTCACTTTTTTTTCGTGACGCTTCGCGCTGCGCAGCCCTTGCCTGCATTGGCCTTGCTCTCACCCTTTCCGCTTGCGCAACCGCGCAGAAGCCGCAGGACAAGCCCGAAAAGCCGCTCAGCGATCAAGCCGCCCAGCAGCAGCAGGCCTTCAGCGGTTTCAAGAAGCGCCGCGACCGCATCCGCGAGGAGCAGTCCGCCGCCGTCGCGGAACTCGCTCCCGATCGCGCCCGCCGTGAAGTCGATACAAGCTGGGCCATCGTTCTCTACATGTTCCGCGGCAACCAAGCCCTCGAAGCCGCCAAGCAAGGTCTCTACAAAGTGCAGACGCAACTGGGTCTGCAAGACGCATATTTGGGCGAGCGCAGCGGCGGCATCGCAATCCTTCACGGCAAGTACACCGGGCCGCAAGACCAGCGCGCCCAGACCGATCTCGCCACCATCAAGGCCATCGAGATCGAAGGCGAGCCGCTCTTTACCGAAGCGATCCTCGCGCCACCCCAGGCCGCGCCCGGTGAAGGTGCGCTGCCCGACTTCGATCTCGCGCTCGTGAAGGACTCCAACCCCGAAGCGGTTTACACACTGCAAGTGGGCATCTATCGCAACATGGACGGTCGCGACGCAACCGCACAGGAACTCGCCGACTTTCGCGATGCCGCGGAGCGTGCCGTCGTCGCGCTGCGCGCGCAAGGCCAGGAGGCGTACTACTACCACGGCCCGCGCAGCAGCACCGTGACAGTGGGGCTCTTCGCTGATGAAGACTACATGATCTCCGTGCGCGACGAACTAGGCCAGATGCAGAAGCTTCCGCGCCCGCGGCTGAGCGCACGCGTCCGCGATGCGATGGACGCCAACCCCTACAACCTCGTGAACGGCCAAGGCGTGAAAGACGGCAAGCGCGACCGCCCGCAGGCGAGCTTTCTCATCCGCGTGCCGCGGTGAGTGTCACCGCCGCGCATCGTCTTCGTCATCAAACGCTTCTTCCGCCCGCGCCGCCAGTTCATCCGCAAGCGTCCGCGTGTCGCTCGCATCGCTGCGTTCACTCACATCAGGCAGATCGTCCATGTGCACGATGCGGCGGGTGGTCTCGCCCAGCTCCGCTTCCCCGTGCGAACTCGCGACCGCACGAATCTTGTCCGTCAGTCGATCGAGCATCTGCGCCAGGTGCTTGCCGTCGCTGCCGACGATCGCCAGCCCCAGCCGAGCCATGTTGAGCGTCTCTTGATGCGCGACTTCCGCCACCGCGGCCTGATGATCGCGATGCAGCCGATCCTTGATCGCCAGCACCACCCGGCGTTTGTCTTTGAGGGATTGAGCGTCGTGAATGTGGACGGAGCACTGCAAGAGGCCGACGAGCATGTGCAAGGATAAAGCGATAAATGGCAAAGCGATAAAGCGAAAAGGACGACCGGTGGGAAAACTGTCGGGCGGTTGGCGGAGCGGCGGGAAATCGGCTAGACTTGCGCATCGGCGCGGGTTCGGCGGTCGGCGTTTGCGCAGACACGCTGAACCCACGCAGTCAGGATGACGTTTCCCTTGGCAGGAGGCCTTGGTCATGATCTCGCTGTACAACCGTTCTTTTGTCGCTGCTACGGCTCTGGTCGCTTGCTCGGTGCCTGCATACGCGCAGGTCAAGGCGGTGTCGCCTTACTACGCGGTGGTCACGCAGAACGGCACCAACCTTCGCGCCGGCGGCAGCGAGCGCTTCTATTCCGTGCTCGCACTCACGCAGGGCCAGGTCGTCGTTGTTGACGGCGAAGGCGAAGGCTGGAACCGCGTTGTGTATCCGCCCAGCATGTCGGCGTTCATTCGCGCCGAAGACGCTGCGCTCGAAGGCACGACCGTCACGCTGACCAAGGAAAGCCGTCTCCGCGCGGCCAGCGCGATTCAAGGCTGGAGTGGTTCGTGGCAGCCGCTGCTTGAAACCGCGATGCCCTCAGGCGGCACGCTCACGCTGGTTGAGCCTGTGAAGGAAGGCGAAGTGGTCGTCGGCTTCAAGGTGCAGGCACCGGCTGATGCTCGCGGCTTTGTCGCGGCATCGCGTCTGCGTCGCGCCACACAGGCGGAAGTTGACGCCGCCAAGACCAAGGGCCAGGCTCTGCCTGAACTGCCCAACGTGACGATCAGCACGGGCCCCGCCAACACCGGCACGGGGCTGGCGATCAAGGGTGCTGATCCCTTTGCGAACCAGCAAGGCACGCCGACAGGTTCGTCGCAGACGGGCAACGTGGTTGACATCTCCGCAACGGGCGAACAGAACGCGGCAGCGGGCAACACCGTGCAGCCCTTCGCTGGCGGTGGCAACACTGACGCGACCAACACGAACAACACGGCGAACACGACGGTTGCCGCAACCAACCTGATCGGTGAAGACCTCGAGCCCATCTTCCGCAAGGTGTGGGCGGAGCCGGTCATGAGCAGCGAGATTGATGAACTCATCTCGCAGTATCAGGCGACGATCGATCGCATGGGCGACAGCAACCCGCGTCGCAAGGCCGGACTTGAGCAGCGACTCAACGCGCTGAACATCCGCCGCGAGTTTCGCGAGACGGTGCGCCGGCAGGAAGCTGAGCTCGCTGCCCTCAACTCGAAGAAGACAGAACTGCAGCAGGCTCTGGATACGTGGGCCGCATCGCGCGTGTACACGATCGTTGGCGTGCTGCAGCCCAGCACGGTGTATGACGGCGACCGCCTGCCGCAGATGTACCGCGTGGTGAGCGTGGGTGGTAGCAGCCCTCGCACGCTGGGCTATGTCCGCAAGAGCAGCGAGCTTGATCTTGATCGCTACATCGGCAGCGTGGTGGGCGTGATTGGCGAAGCGCAGCTTGACCGCTCGCTCATGCTCAACCTCATCACGCCGGTGCGTGTTGATCCGCTGCGCAGTGCGGACAAGCTGGGCATCATGCCTGGTGTGAAGAACAGCGAAACTGCACCCACAACCACGCCAGCGACGACGACGACACAGCCCACCAATCCCGCGAGCGCGACGCCCGCCGAGCAGGAAACGACGCCTGGCACGGGCGACCCGACGGGCGAGAAGTAAACCACGCGAGCGATAGCTCCGTGTGAAGAGGCAAGCATGATCGGCCGATGCGTGTGGCGCGTCGGCCGATGTGCGTTTTGGAAGTGCTCAGTTGATCACCGGTGTCGTGCCCACCGCGAGCAAGTCGAGCTTGTCAGCGGTGCGAAGCGACTGCGCCAGCGATGAGCCATGCACGGCGATCAGGCCCGCCAGCGACTCGCCATTGGTGAAGGTGAACGCGGAGGGCCGCAGGTTGAGTGCGCGTGCACCGTTGACGGTGGCCATGGTCAGCAGGTCGCGCGGCTGTGTCGCATCACGAGCGTGCAGGAAACGCATCTCATCCCACGTGCTGATGCGGCCCGTATCGGCGCTGTTTTCCGCCGGCAAGTTGATGACAGAGTCGGTGCCGAGACACACATTGATGCCGCGTGCGAGCATCGCGCGGTAGCGGTGGGGGCCAAAGTGCTCGTGATTCGCGAAGTACGCGCTGCTGCGCGGCGAGTAGACCACGCTCACGCGATTGCGCTTGAGCGTTGCGAGGCCGATGTCGTCGCAGTCATTCACGTGCGCGGCCAGGAACGGCACCTGCATGTTGGCTGCACGCTCCAGCAGCGGACGCATGTGCGCGAGGGGTGTGAGCTTCTTGCCAACGGCCTGCGCGACGTTGTCGTTCCAAAGTTGCAGGCGATCAAGCAGATCACGGAAGGAACCTGTCGCGTCAGCGATGAATGCTCGCTCTTCGGGATTCTCAGCGAGGTGCGTGCAGATTGCGGCGCCGTGGTGGCGAGCGGTGCGAAAGGCATTCTCGTACGCGCCGGGTGACACGGTGTACGGCGCGTGCGGACTGATGCCCACGCGGATGCGCTCGTAGCGGCGCGTGGCCGCTTCGCCCATGATGGTGATGAGATTGGCGGAGTTGGCGAGTTCGCTTGTGCCAATGGCGAAGAACTCGATGTACGCGTGACCATGCAGGGGCGAGGCGGCGAGCGCGTCGGTGGGCGCGAGTGTGGGCTGTCCGTTTGCGACGCCTGCGATATCGCCCACGGCGACCACGCCGCCTTGCAGGCACAGACGAGCACCGCGAGCCACGCTGTTCGTAATCGCGGCCGGCTCCGCAAGGCGCTGCGAGAGCACTTGCTTGACGAATGACAGGAAACCCGCTTCGCGATCAAACGGAAGTGCGCCGATGTGCGTCAGGTCCAGGTGCGTGTGCGCATTCACGAGCCCAGGCAGCAGCGTGCAGCCGGGCATGTCGATGCGTTCGACGGAAGCGGCGGCGCGGTTGGTGAGGATCGCGTCAACTTCGGTGCGAGGGCCGGCTGCAAGCACGCGGAAGTCAGCGGCGCGGGCGCTGGCAGGCAAGCCATCAGGCTGCGAAGGCGTGGTGAACTCCAGCAGCAGCGATGCACCGCCCGAGATTTCGCGGCGGGAGTCGGCAAGGCTGTCAGCATCGATGCGAAGCAGAGAGGCGGCGTGGGCGGGCATGAAGCAGAATATGATGCATCATGATCTCACTGCTTGTGATGGCGGCGTTGGCAGGACAGCCCGGTGGAGCGACGAACGGAGCGACGGCGGCAGCGGCGGACACCGACTGGCGCGCGAAAGAGGCGGCGTTCTTCGATGAGCCGGTGCAGCTCACGTTTGCGACCGACTTCGTCAAGGCGGGCGAGGCGTACTTCGCGCCCGACTGGTCGTATCTGCAGGGAGATGAAGGGCTCATCGTCTTTCAGGCCACGCCCAAGCCCGCGGGCGAAGATGCGCCCGAGCCCTTCTACGGCATGTATGTCGCGAAGATCGCCGGGTGCGGCAGCGGCACGCCTACCGGACTGGAGAACGTGACGCGCATCAGCCCGGCGGGCAGCGCGAACACGTGCGGTTGGTTCAGCCCGCGCTCGCCTGTTGTAATGTTTGGCAGCACGATGGTGCGTCCCAGCGATGAGAGCAAGAGCGGCTTTCAGGTGGGTAGCCGTAAGTACGTGTGGATGTTCCCGAGCGAGATGGACATTGTCACGCGCCAGCTTGGGCCGATGGGTCCGGGCGAGGGCGGCAAGATGACGCTGGGCACGATGCGAGAGGACTTCGCGGCGGCACGCAAGCTGTTTGAGCGGCCTAATTACGACGCGGAGTGCAGCTACGACCCCTCGGGCCGGTTTGTGCTGTACGCGCACATTGAAGATGCGCCGGCGGGCACCCCCGAAGGTGCGCCCGTCAAGCACGATGCGAACATCTACATCTACGACACACAGACCAGGAAGCACCACGCCATCGTCGTCGCTCCGGGGTATGACGGCGGACCTTTCTTCTCGCCCGATGGCAAGGCGATCTGCTATCGCAGCGATCGCAAGGACAATGACCTGCTGCAACTGTTTGTCGCGACGCTGAAGTTTGAGAAGGACGAACGCGGCGTGGATGTGCCGGTGGGCATCGAGCGCGAGTGGCAGATCACGGACAACGAGCATGTCAACTGGGCTCCATATTGGCACCCCAGCGGCGAGTTTCTGATCTACGCGAGCAGCGAAGCGGGACACACCAACTACGAACTCTTCGCGGCGAGCGTGCCTTGGGACACGCTCAAGGCCCTGCCCGCGGATGCGACCGGCGTGCAGAGCGCGGCAACCAGCAAGCACGTGCGCATCACGCATGCGCCGGGTGCCGATGTGCTGCCGGCGTTCAGCCCCGATGGCAAGTGGCTCATGTGGACCAGCCAGCGCCAAGGCCCGGCGAGCGGCGAGCAGCGCGCCAGCAGCCAGTTGTGGGTCGCCAAGTGGAATGGCGTGAAGTGGGAGTGATCCGGCATGACCGACACGCTGTTTGATCTTGGTCCCACGTCGCCCTTTTCACCTGCCGATGAGCGGCTGGTGGCGGCGTATGTCGCGGCGGCGCGTGGGCTGGACGATTTGCCTTACACGCCCGAGTTTGAAGCGATGATGGCGACGCTGCGCAGTGCAAAGGATCCGCGCGGTGAGCGTGAGGTTTTGCATCGCCTGCACAACATGCGCAAAGCCAAGAAGCTGCCGCAGCTTGGCAAGACGCCCACGCCCGCGATCAAGGTATCGGCGGATGAAGAAGCGTTTCTGTGTTCAAGCGTCATGGCACTGGTCGGCAGCCTTGGTGCACGCGACAACCTGCCCTACACGGACAAGATGGATGAACTGGTGCGCGAGTTCAACGCGTTTTCAGGGCGGCACTTGACGGCGCATGATGTGTGGAGGCTGGTGGCGAAGGTGGCGAAGTAGCACGTACCTGCGTGCGGATGTGCGTGCTGGCGTGCGAAGCCATCATGCAGTGATCTTTGTGAAGCCATGAAAAAAGCCCACGCGTGATGCGTGGGCTTTTGTGTTGGAGGCAGTCAGATCACTTTTCGCCCAGCACGAGGGGCAGCAGGTTGTTGTTGGGCACATTGAGTGCGCCCAGCAGGCCGGCGGCGGCGGTCGCGAGGTTTTCATCGGGGTTGCTGGCCAGTTCGAGCACTTGCTCAACCTGTGAAGGCGTGAGCAGGTTGCCGAAACGCTTGGCGCTTTCGCCCGCGGCCAGCAGCAGCATGGCGCGGTCGGCGTCTTCGGTGCTTTCGATGGCTTCACCCACAAGGGCCTGCTGAGCACGCTGATCGGCGATGCGAGCCAGCACGTCTGCAAGCTGCGAGCGACGCTCAGCGACGCTGGTGGGCAGGAGAGCGACCAGCGTGCTCGCCGCGTCCTTGACGGGCAGCACGAGGTTGTTGCTCAGGGCCAGATCACGCAGCGCGACCAGTGAGCGGTCGGCGTAGGCGATGGCTTCTTCCTGCGTCATCGGGCCGCCAGCGGCGTTCTCGATGAGTTCGTTGATCGTGTTGACGATCGCTTCTTCGCCCGTGCCCGTGGGACGGACGGCGACGCGCGAGTCGGCCTGGAAGGCGCGGCTCTGCTCGGCGACGACATCGGGCGAGGTGAGAATGAGCACGGGGCTGGCGGCGGTCTTGAGGCCGGCCTGGCTTTCGATCTTGAGGTTGGCGCCCGAGTCGCCCGTGAAACCGGCGATCACGACGAGGTCGATCGACGGAGCTTCGGCGATTGCGCCCTGCAGTTCGGCGAAGGTCGCGCCCTGGGGCAGGACGGTGAAGCCGTTCTTCTCGAGGATCGTGCGGAGGACCTGGTAGCGTTCGACGTCGGTCGTGAGGACCGTGGCGAACTGCTCAGGCGAACCCTTCACGGCGCTGGCGAGCGTGGGAATCACGCGTTCGGCGCCGCCGAACGTCTGGTTGGGCTGCGTAGCGGCGATGGCCAGCGCGGCATCGAGCTGCACGCGGCGGTTGGGGTAGAGCAGTGCGTTGGAGAGCGGGCTGCGGACGCCGGCTTGATCAACCACCGCGCGGCTGCCGGCGATCTGCTCAACAGCGGCGAGCGAGGCGCGGGCGAGCTGGGTGTCCTTGCGGCTCAAGGCGCGAGCGAGCACGCGCTGGGCCACATCGCTGCCGCTGGCAACGCCGAAGTACTCGGCGCCGCGGCGGGCGGACGCGCCTTCTTCCGCGGCGTCAGCCGTGGGGTAGGCGGGGTTCACGTAGCCTTGGGGCGTGTCGAACTCACGTGAGTAGTTGCTGGCGACCCACAGGGCGAGCGTGTCGGGGTTGAGGTTGCCGCTGCCGCTTTCGAGCTGCATGGCGCGCTCGAGGAGCTTCATGGCCATGGCTTCGTGGAAGACGGGGGTGCGAATCTCACGCATCACCAGGCCGGTCTGCGGATCGAAGTTCCAGAGCAGCTGGAAGTCTTCGCCCGGGAAGCTGGTGACGTTGCTGTTTTCGCCGTAGTAGGCTTCCGCAAGGCCGCGGTACTGGTCGGCGGCGGTGCCGGGCTGACCGCCCAGACGGGCGATGGCCTGCTCCGCAGCGGCGCGAACGGCGCTGTTGTCGGTCGTGGCGATCAGATCGGTGAGGAAGGGCAGGCTCTGCTTGTAGGGGATGAGACCCAGCAGGCGGGCGACCTTTTCCTGGTTGAGGCCGTTGAGCTTGGGCAGGGCGGTCGTCAGCGGGACGATCGCCTGACGGCCCATGTCGATCATCACGGTCTGGGCGGCAACGGAGAGTTCGCTGTTGTCGGCCTGCAAGTAGGCGTCGAGCAACTGCACCATCGCGTACTCGCCGGCCTGCTTGAGGCCTTCGCGGGCGAGCAGGCGGGCGCGCTGGCCGCCGGTGAGGTTCTTGATGTTGCGGGCGATCATTTCAGGATCGCGAGCGCGGGCGAGCAGACCGGCTTGGTAGGCCTGGTCGAGCGTGCCGCTGAGGGCACGGAGGTCGTTGTTGGCACTGCGGCTGCCGCGTTGGACGGCGCCGACGAAACGCTGGGCGTCGATGGACTCGACGAGGCTGGCGAAGTCAGCGGGCTTGATGTTGCGGGAGAGGAGCTCCGCACCCGTGCTGATGGCCATCTGGTTGTTGGTGGTGAGGATGTAGTGGACGAAATCGTCGGCCAGTTCCTTGTCGGTGGCGGGCTTGGCGGTGGATTCATCTCCAGTGGGCTGGGCCGCGGCGACGCTGACGGGAGCCCCGGCGGCGACGAAGAGGCTGAGAGCGGCGAGCAGGCCGGAAAGGCGGGGTGCCGTGAAGAGAGAACGGTGATCGGTCGTCTGAGCCATGGGCGAGTCGACTCCGCGCAAGGAGGAACAGGACGGACAAACAACATATCCCCTTGGACCTGCCAAGGGGAGCCACGAGGTTAGGCAGCGTAACGGATTGGCGGGGGGTTGTCAAAGGGGGTGGAGCGAGGCAAGTGGCTGAATAAGTCGCGGGATGGGTAGGGGGTTTGGAACGGCTTACAGCATTTTGCTGGAATCCTCGTCACACACTGAATTGACCTGTTGTTCGCACCGATGAGCTAGGGGCCAGCAGGTTGACCGCATTGTCAGCGGCTGGCAGTCTGGGCAAGTGTGTGTGTCCGGAAGCGTCCGCAAGACGACAACGCAAGAGGTGAGAAGATGACCTTCGACAAAGAAGTACTGACGACGGGTGAAGTCGCGAAGATCTGCAACGTCGCCCCGCGCACAGTGAGCAAGTGGTTTGACAGCGGCGCCCTGAAGGGTTACCGCATTCCCGGTTCGCGTGATCGCCGTATCCCGGCGAGCGAACTGACGCGTTTCATGCGGGCCCACGGCATTCCGCTGGAAGGCCAGAACAGCGGCCGGACGCGCGTGCTTGTGGTGGATAAGGAACGCGAAGTCGTTGACGTGCTCGAGAAGGTGCTGGGCGAACAGACCAATTACGAAGTTCGCACGTGCACGAGCAGCTTCCAGGCGGGCATGGAGTGCGAGCGATTCAAGCCGCATGTCATTCTGCTGGACCTGCACGTGGGCGATGTGGACGCGAAGGTGTTCACGGATCAGATCCGCAAGAACGAGAACCTGCAGTTCACGAAGGTGATCGCGATGAGCGGCAAGCTGACGGACGGCCAGGCGATGAGCCTGCGAACCCAGGGCTACGACAACTTCCTGAAGAAGCCCTTCCAGGTTCGTCAGGTGGTGTCGAGCATCGAGCAGGCGACCAACTTGGTTGCTTGAGAACTGAGGACGGACAACAGAGAACTTTGATCCGCCGACCGCACGGACGTGGTCGGCGGGTTGCTTTTTGGAAAGCGGAGAGACGACCTTGTCGTAGCGGATAACCAGAGCGGCAGTAGCGATTGGCATCACGCGGTGTCGTCACATCTACTATGCGTTGGCCTCTGGCCTCGTCACTTCGTCGCTCCGTTCCTTCGTTACTTCTTCCGCGGATTGCTCCATGCCCAACTGGTGGGTCAGTGAAACTCTGGCTGTCGTCGGCCCCGTGTATCTCATTTCGTGGGTCATGTGGGTGATCATCTCGATCACGCTGCATGAACTTGGACACGGGTGGATGGCGATTCGGTGTGGGGATTCCGTGCCCTATCACAGCGGGCACATGACGTGGAATCCGTTTGTTCATATTCCATTCCCGTGGGCGTGGATCATGTTCGTGATGTTTGGGTTCACGTGGGGGCTGATGCCGACGAACCCGTCGAACTATCGCAGGCGATATGACGAATCCCGCGTGGCGTTTGCCGGGCCGGCGATGAATCTGTCGCTGGCGGTGTTTTGCATCTTTGCGGATGGGTTCTGGCTCAAGTTCGGTCAGAACACGGGCGTGTCGGCGGAGATGTTCCGCAATATGCACTTGTTTCTGTATACCGGTATCGTGATCAACGCGGTGGGGTTTGCGTTCAACCTGCTGCCCATGCCGCCGCTGGATGGATCTCGCATTCTGGCGGATTTCGTGCCTGCCTATGGGCGGCTGTGGGACTCGGAGAAGGGACAGATTCTGGGCTTCTTCGGTTTTGCACTGCTGTTCTTCGTGGTGGGGCGGTATGTGTGGATCTTCGGGCGTGAGGTCGCGGAGCGGGGGGCGTCACTGTTTGCGAACGCTATCGGAGCGACGTGGATTCAGCCGCTCTGACAGAGCCGGCGGATTGTGCAAGATCGCGTTGCAGCCAGCACATGCGTCAGTATGATTTCGCTGGAAGCAACGGCACTGTGCGGACGTCTCGATATGAGCCAGCAGGATGTGACCATCGCGCTGGGAGCGCTTGCGGCGGGCGACGCCGGGGCACGTGACACGCTTTTGCAGTTGGTGTATGAGGAGCTGCGCAAACTAGCCGAGAGCCGGATGCGGCAGGAGTCTCCCGGTCAGACGCTGCAGGCCACTGCGCTGGTGCACGAGGCGTACTTGCGGCTGGTGAGCGAGGACGCGGCCAAGTGGGAGAACCGGGCGCACTTCTTTCATGCGGCTGCGGAAGCGATGCGGCGGATATTGATCGAGCGAGCGCGGCGGCGCAAGCGACTCAAGCATGGCGGGGGTCGGCTGCGGTTTGACGTGGACGAGGTGCCGGTCGTGGAAGTGGCGGCGAGCCCCGAGGCGGACCCGGGCGAGCTGCTTGCGCTGGACGAAGCGCTCGAGCGGCTGGCGAAGGAGGATGCTCGTCTGGCGCAGGTGGTGATGCTTCGATTCTTTGGCGGGCTGAGCGTGGAGCGTGTGGCGGAGGTGCTTGGCGTGTCGGACCGGACGGTGAAGAGAGACTGGGAGTTTGCCAGAGCGTGGCTGCTGAAGGAGATGCGCGGGGCGGGGGCGCAGGAGCAATAAAGCGTGTCCCCGCGCGGGCGTGGATGGCGCGTTGAGGAGAGGCATGAGTTCGCTGGCACGCCAACGCGCGATCTTTGAACAGGTGGCGGAGCTGTCACTTTCGCAGCGCGAGGCTGCGCTGGTGGAACTGTGCGGCAGCGACGCGCAGTTGCACAGTGCCGTGCGATCGCTGCTGCTTGCACGCCAAGCGGATTCGGCGATTTTGGACAGGCCGGCGACGGTGGCGGGGGTGGAAGACCTGCTGCGTGATGTCGCGGCGATGCATGCGATGCCGGTGGCCGGGCAACGGCTGGGCGGGTTTGTGCTGCGCGAATTGCTGGGCGAAGGCGGGATGGGGGCGGTGTACTTGGCGGAGCAGGATTCGCCGCGGCGCGTGGTTGCGCTGAAGCTGCTTCGGGCGCCGATTGTTTCGGAGCGGATGCTGGCGCGATTCGAGCGCGAGGCGTCGGCACTGGCGCGGCTGCGGCACGCGGGGGTTGCGCAGATTTACGAAGCGGGGATGCTGCGTGACGCGAGCCTGGCGGGGCGAGAGCAGCCGTACTTCGCGATGGAGTATGTGCACGGCAAGGACTTGCTTGCGTATGCGAATGGCATGGACTTTCGCGAGAAGCTGGCACTGTTTGCGAAAGTGTGCGACGGCGTGCAGCATGCGCACCAGAAGGGCGTGATTCATCGGGATATCAAGCCAGCGAACATCGTGGTGGATGGGGAGGGGCAACCCAAGGTGCTGGATTTCGGCATTGCGATGCTGAAGGACGCGGGCGAGACGCCTGATGTGACAGGTGCGGGGCAGGTGATCGGGACGTTGCCATATATGAGCCCCGAGCAGGTGCGGGGCGAGCGCGAGGCGATTGACACGCGCAGTGATGTTTACGCGCTGGGTGTGGTGCTGTTTGAACTGCTGACGGGCAAGGTGCCGGTGGATGTGCGCGGGATGTCGGTGGCTGCGGCCGCGTTGAAGATCGAACGCGAGGAGCCGCGTGTGCCTGAGGCGATGCGGGATGTGTTGGCAGCGGATGTGCAGACGATCATGCGCAAAGCGCTGGAGAAGTCGCCTGAGCGGCGGTATGCGTCTGCGGCGGATTTGGCGGCGGATGTGCGGCGGTACTTGCAGGACATGCCGATTGCGGCGAGGCCTGCGACGACGTGGTACACAGTGCGGAAGTTCGCGCGGCGCAATCGCGTGCTGGTGACGCTGAGCGCGGTGACGGTCGCGGGCGTGACATTGGGGAGTGGGGGATTGGCGGTGGGGTGGGCGTCGGCACGGAGTTCGCAGCGTGTGGCGGAGGATCAGGCGCAGCGGGCGCAAGCCGCTGCGGAGGATGCGGGGCTGACGGCGGCGTTTTTGTCTGACATGCTTTCGCAGGTGAAGCCAGCCGAAACGCAGGGACGACAGTTGACGGTGCGTGAGATGCTGGACCGGGCGGCAGCTCGTGTGGAGGAACTACATCGTTCGCCCAAGGCGCAGGTGCGGACGCGGATGACGCTGGCGCTCGCGTACGCGTCGGCGAGTGAATGCGAGCCGGCGTTGATGCAGGTGATGAAGGCGTGCGAGCAGGCCGCGGCAGAGTTTGGCGATGAGAGCAGTGAACATGCCGACGCGATGGCAGCACTGGCGGAGGTGCAGCATCAGTGCGTGGGGCTGAGTGAAGCGATCGCGACGAATGAGCGCGTGTTGGCGATGCGGCGAGCGCAACTAGCGGGCGATCATCCGCTGGTTGCGCTGGCGGAAGTGGCATTAGCGCGAACGCTGCATGATCGCGGACGCATGCGTGAGGCTGCAGAACTGCTGCACAGGGCGCGAGCCACGCTGACGGCGGCGCGGCATCGGGGAAGTGTGGAATGCGTCATGCTGCTTTCGCAGGTCATGTACGCGCTTGAGGGTGAAGCAAGCGGAGAAAGAATCGATGTGATGCTGCGCGAGATGGCGGGGGAACTGGAACGCGAGGGTGGGCGAGATGGCGATGTGGCTAGTTTGCAGGCAGCGGCGGCGCGAAATCTGCTACGCATGGAAAGGCCGGCGGACGCGGAGGCCACGATGCGGCGCGCCATTGACACGGCGAGGCGCGGCTGGGGCGATGAGCACGGCACGACGCTGCAATGGCGCGGAGAACTTGCGTGGATGCTGCTTGATCAGGAGAAACTGGATGACGCGCTGCAAGAGGGTGAGGGAGCGGTCGCGGGTATGAGGAAGGTGTATGGAGCGGGCTCGCGCCGATTGGTCGAGCCGCTGGTGAATCTCGGCAAGGCGCGGGATGGTGTGGGCGATCATGCTGGGTCAGCGGCGGCATTTGCGGAAGCGGCGGAGATCGCGACGCCACTGGCTGGTGCGCCCTTTTTGGTGGCGCAGTTGACGCGGGCGGGCGAGAAGTTTGAGGACGCGGGAGATGATGCGCAGGCGGAGCGGTACACGCTGCGGGCGATTGGCGTGATGGGTGAGGCGAGCGGACATGTGGATGTGGGGCTTGCGCTCAAAGCGCGGCTGGCTCGCATTGCGTGGCGGCGAGATGCTGTCGCTGGGCGGGCGGCGCTGGAAGCCGTGATTGGTGAGTATGAGCAGGCGCAGGTGCGCGATGCGAGTTTGATAGAGACGCTGATGACGTGGGCGCGGGAGCAGGTGCGCAGCGGCGCGGGCGCAGACGCTGAGGCGACGCTGGAATCGTGCGTCGCCATGGCGCGCGAACTGGGGCGGATGGGCGAGTTGAGGCAGGCGGAGTCGCAGCTTGTGGCGCTGCGAGAGATGATGAAGAAATAAGGTGGAATCGCATGTCCCTTGTGACGCGCGGGCGTCGCGTTGGGTGTTGGCGGGCGACGGGGATTGCCAGCCGACTCAAGGAGATTTGCGATGAAGCGTGTGAGCTGTGATCGGAAGCTGATGAGCGTGGTGACGGCGGTGGTGTGCGCGGCGGGCATGGCGCGCGGAGCGGTGCTGAACTGGAGCAATCCGTTGGGCGGGACGGCGTCGGTGGCGGCGAACTGGAATCCGAATCAGGTGCCGGTCGCGACGGATGATCTGTTCTTCGGCCTTAATCAGAACATGACGCTGACGTTCAACCCGACGGTGTCGCAGAGTCGGTCGATGGAGTGGACCGGCGGCAATACCGCGACGCTGCGGATCATCGGCACGATCGCGGCGATTCCGGGCACGCACACGACCGGTGGCGTGACGATCACGGGCAACGCCGTGGCTGACACGACGATTTCGTTTGTGCAGGGCACGCTGCGATGCTCGACGCTCACGCTTGGCGCGACGGTGTCGAGCCATGTGTCGACGCTGAACGTGAACGATGACAACGCGCAGGTTGAGGTGACGGGAGCGGGCGATCTGATCGTGGGCAGTGTGGACGACACGACGCTGAACGTCAGCAACGGCGGGTCGGTTTCGGTGGGCGGCGAACTGCGCACTGGGAACTTGGCGGCGATTACGAACGCGGATGTGACGGTGACGGGGATCAACGCGGGGTCGGGCGAGCGGTCGTCGCTGAGTGTCGCGGGCGGGTTTGACAGCACGATCGCAGGCGCGGGTGACAGTGATCTGGCGGTGAGCAACGGCGCGATTGTGACGTTTGCGGGGCCGGTGGAAATGGCGAGTGGCGGCGGCACGGGCACGCTGACTGTGGGGGGCGTGGGCGGCGCAGGACCGGTTGTGCCGGCGACGGTGCAGATGGGCGGCAAGTTGGATGTGGGGACGAGCCAGGTGGCGGGCACGGCGGGCGGCGCGGGCACGGTGACTGTCAATGACGGCGGCGCTGTGTCGGTCGCGGGTGCGACGCAGCTGGGTGGTGGGCCGACAGTTGGTGGATCGGGTGTGCTTCGCATCAATAACGGTGGCACGTTCGCAACGCGCGGCCTGAACTGTGATGCAGGCGGCGATCTGCAACACATCGGCGGCACGCTGAACATCACGGGCGGGACGTTTGTGAATGAGTCGCCGGCGTACACGCTGGGCAACACGCCATTGAATGATCCGCAGCTTGTGCTGGGCGGTGCAGCGCAGATGGACGCGACGGCGACAACGAACGGCGGGACGGCGTTCCGGCTGGGGTCGTTTGTGGGCGGAACCGGCGCAGCGGGGATGCGGTTGGAGGGCGGGAGCGATGTGCGTGTGGTGGCGTTCTCGCCACTCGCGGGGTCGGTGTTCGCGACGATCGGCGATGATGCGAGCGATTTTGGCGACGTGGTGGTGACTGGCGCGGGCTCCACTTTGTCGGCAAGCAGCACCGGGAGTGAGCTGAACGTCGGGCTGAACGGTCAGGGTGTGCTTGATGTGCTTGCGGGCGGCGCGGTGGAGTTTGAGACGATCAATATCGCGGCGAATGCGGGTTCGAGCGGCACGGTGACGGTGAACGGCACGGGGTCGCAGATGCGAGGTCGTAGCAGAATCAATGTGGGCGGCGACATAACCGCCGGCGGGACAGGGTCGCTTGCGGTCGGATCGAACGGCGTGGTCGAGGTCACGGGCAGTCTGGTGGAAGGGTTGGTGGTGTACGGAGATGGCTTGCTGACCACGGGTGCTGGCAGTCACATCGATGTGTCCACGATTCTGTCGGTGCGGGCCGGCGGATTGATGGCGATGGCGAGCGGGACGATTGATGCCACGCGTGTGGTGTTGTCGGGCGCGACGTTGCAGACGACGGGTACGAGTGTCATTCATACCGAGTTTCAGGCGTCATCGGGTTCAGTCCTGACGCTGGGGGGCGCGACCACGATTGGAAGCGCGACGAGCAACTTCGGCGTGAACACGCAGACCGCGACGATGCGCGTCAGCGGGACGACGACGCTTCTGGACAACAGCACTGCATTTCTCGGGGCGGTGGAGATGCAGGGCGGCACGCTACTCGCGCCGGACCCCACTGGCGCGAAGATGCAAGAGAACGGCACGCAACTGAGCGGCGAAGGGACGATTGCCTGCCGCTTTTCTTTCGGCCCGGGTGTGACGATGGCGCCGACGGGGACGGGACTCGTGTTCGCGGACACGGTCGTGTACGGCACAGCGGCGACGCACGCGGGTACGGCGGTGCGACTCGCGTCGACAGGTGATGCGGCCTTCACCGGCCAGACTCTCAACATGAAGTGGACGCAAGACGGTGGATCGGTCGCGTTCTTTGGGGCGCCGGCGTCGAGCATCGGAGACAACTCGACGTTCGGCGTCACGCTGAATGGTGATCTGCTGATTGGCGATGGTGGGACGGATGTCGCCTCAGAGCAGCTCACGCTGCGAGATTCCAACGGCGTGGCGCTGGGAACGCTGACGGCGATCGCCGGGGGCGAGTTGATCTGTCCGTCGAACCTTGTTGTCAACGCGGGGCGCACGTTGCGAGGTGAGGGAACGATCACGACGCCGCTGCTGAATGTGGCGGGCGGGGTGATTTCGCCTGACAACTTCCTCGGGCCGCTTCGCGACAGCTATGGCAACGTGGAGACGTTGCGTGTCGTGGGCAACTACTCGATGGGCGCGACGGCGCGGTATAAGTGTGAAATCGCGTTCTTTGATTTTGATCCCGGCGAGTTCAATGACCGGATCAACATCACGGGGAACGCGACGCTGGGCGGCACGCTGGAGATCATCCCGCTGCCCACATATGACCCAGCGAGCTGCCATGAGTTCACGGTGATGACATATCTGAGCAAGACGGGCAACTTCAGCAACATCATCGCGCCGCCCGGATACATCGTGGTCGTCGAGGCGACGCGTGTGCGCGTGCTGCTGACGGACATCGGGTGCGACTCGATTGACTTCAACGGGAACGGAGTGTTTCCGGAGGATCTGGATGTGATCGATCTCTTTGAAGTCATCGCCGGTGGAACGTGCAGCACGGGGACGTGCGCGAGCATCGACTTCAACAACAACTGTGTGTTCCCCGAGGATCAGGATGTGGTCGACTACTTCACGGTTCTCGCCGGCGGGGCGTGCAGCTCGCAGTGAGTGATGGCGTGTGAACCGTGTGTGACTCTCTGGGCCCGCGCATCGTGTGATGCGCGGGCTCATTTTCGTTCGCGTACGCTGAAGGGTGTATGGCGCAGCGTGATGAACATGTCGGTTCGATTCCTGCGATCATGGCTCCGCCGCCAGGGCGTGACAATCCGTTCACGCGCAGTATCGCGGGGATGATCGGGGTGGGGTTTCTCGCGCTGATGTTGGTGGCGTGTCTGGCGACGCTGCCTTACACGCTGGGCATCGGGGAGACGACGGAGGGGCGCGGGGTGGTGCGGTACAACGAGGGGCAGAGTTCGGCGGGAAGACTGCCGCCAATGTGGTTGGAGCCGACACCCGACCAAATGCTGCGCTTGCACGCGCAGGTGCCTGCGGATGTGGTGGCGACGATTGCGAACGAGCACAACATAACGCCTGACGCGGCTATCGCTTTGACCGATGGGCCGGTAGCGGATGCGTTGCGGGAGCACTGGCCTGCGTACTTCCTAGGGACTGATGCGCTCGGACGGAGTTTGCTGATACGGGTGCTCGCAGGGGGCGGTATCTCGCTCGTCGTGGGCATCGCGGCGGCGGCGCTCAGCGTATTCATTGGGACGGCGTATGGGGCCATCAGCGGCTATGTGGGTGGACGTGTTGATGGCGTGATGATGCGCATTGTGGATGTGCTGTACGGATTGCCCTACGTGCTACTGGTCGTGCTGCTGGCGGTAGCGAGTGATGCGATGGTGGGGGAGTATCTCTCGCGACAAAGGGAACGCACCGGATGGATGCAGGAGCAGGCGGCGCTCATGATGCGCAGCGATGGTGCGTCGGCCGAGCCTGATGAAGTGCGTGCGTATCTGCGCGCGAATGAACCGATTCGGAAGAATCTGGAGAGTGACGCATTTGTGCAGTTTCCGCCCAGGCAACTGAGTGATGGCGCTCGCGTGGGGCTGGATCTGCTGACGCTGCTGGTGGCGATTGGCGGCGTGAGTTGGCTCACGATGGCGCGGGTCGTGCGCGGGCAGGTGTTGAGTCTCAAGAGCCAGCCCTTCATTGAAGCGGCGCGGGCGATGGGGCTGCCCACGACGCGCATCTTCTTGCGGCATCTGCTTCCGAACTTGGTGGGTGTCATTACGGTGTACGCGACGTTGACGGTGCCGCAGGCGATGCTTCAGGAAAGCTTTTTGAGCTTTCTGGGCATCGGCGTGAAGCCGCCGTTGCCCAGCTGGGGAAATCTCGCGGCGGAGGGGCTGGGCGAACTGAATCCGTATCAGTCGCACTGGTGGCTGCTGGTGTTCCCGTGTCTGATGTTGGGCACCACACTGCTTGCGATGAACTTTGTTGGTGAGGGGCTGCGCGAAGCGATGGATCCGAAGCGTGCGCGGCGGTAGGGCGGGAGATTCGGATGGAGATATCAGTTGCGCGGATCGTTCTCGCCATGTGAACCGTGAGTTGATACGCTCGTCTTACTCAAGGGGCGCGTCGCGTGCGTCCATCGGGTTGGTTCACAGGATGTTGTCATGCAAAACCGCTTCGGCGTGAAGGACTTTGTCATCATTCTGCTCGTGTGCTTCACGGGCCTGCTTGTTTTCCTGTCCATGCGGCAGGCAGATCGGCAGTGGGAGCGATTCTCTGCGCTGTCGACGAAGATCGACTCGATCGAGCGACAGGCTGCGCGCGTTCAGGAAACGCTTGACACGGCGGAGATCGAGCAGGTGCGAGATCGCCTCTCAGGACTTTCACGCGACATGGCGGAAGTGAAGCAGCAGATCGCGCAGGGCGTGAAGGTCAGCGGCTCGGCATCGCCCTCGACGAGCCAGCCGTCCCAAGCTCCTGACTCTGCGCAAGCCACGGATCGTGACGAGAGCTGGGCGGTTGCCGGTGTGCCCATTGCATGGCAGCCTGAACGGGCTCACAACTCCGACCCGCGGAAAGTGGATGGGCACGCCGAGGGTGGCGAACTCACGGAGATCATCAATGCTCAGCCGCAGAACGTGATGCCGCTGGTGTATAAGGACGTGTACGGCGCGTGGGTGTTTGAACGCGTGACGGAGTATCTGGCAGAGTGGGATCCGCAGACGCTGGAACTTCGCGGTGTGCTCGCTCAGGCGTGGCAGATGGCGCCGGATGGCACGTGGCTGCGTGTCCGCATCAACCCGCGAGCGCGATTCAGCGATGGTGAACCGGTGCTCGCTGACGACGTGATCTGGACGTTCCAGTGGATGCGCAACCCGCAGGTGACGGCGGAGCGGCCTCGCAGCATCACGGACTTCATCACGGAGATCAAGGAGATTGACCGGCACACGGTCGAGTTCAAGTTCAACCAGGTGCTGTTTACGAACCTGAGCGCGGCGCTGGGCACGTTCCCGATCCTGCCCAAGCACTTCTACGAGAACTTCACGCCCACGCAGTACAACCAGGCGACGGGACTGGTGATGGGCAGCGGTCCGTTCAAGTTCGCCAACGCGTCGCTGGAAAGTCAGTGGACGCCCGGCAACGACATCGTGCTGGTGCGCAACGAGCAGTACTGGGGCCCCAAGCCTTCATTCGAGCGTCTTCGCTTCAAGGTGAATCGCGATGATCTGGGCCGATTGACTGCCTTCAACAACGGCGAAGGTGACTGGACGCAGCCCAGCCCGCCGCAGTTTGCGACCGTGAGCAAGGACGAAGCGTGGAAGGCTCGCGGCAATACGGCGCACATGTGGTACAACATTCGCGGCGGTTACAGCTTCATTGGCTGGAACGGCGGCAAGCGAGGCGACAAGCTCACGCCGTTCGCTGACGTGCGCGTTCGTCGCGCGATGACGCAAATGCTGGATCGTGACTTGATCGCGAAGGAGATCTTCGCGGGTCTGGCGCGTCCTTCGACTGGTCCCTTCAATAGCGTTACGCCGCAGGCCAATCCCAGCGTCAAGGCGTGGCCTTACGACATGGCGGCTGCCCGCAAGCTGCTGAAGGAAGCGGGCTGGGAAGATCGTGACGGTGACGGCACGATTGAGAATGCGGAAGATCGTCCTTTCACGTTCGAGTTCACGTATGCGGTGGGCAGTGAAGTGACCGAACGCATGGTGAAGTACGTGAAGGATCAGGCGGCGAAGCTGGGCATTCTGTGCACGCTCAAGCCGGTGGATTGGTCGGTGTTCATGAGCATCGTGGACAATCGCGACTTTGACTGCATCACGATGGGCTGGAGCCCCGCGAGCCCTGAGAGCGATCCGCAGCAGATCTGGCACAGCCGGTACATTCAGAATCAGGGTGACAACTTCGTGCAATGGGCGAACGCTGAGGCCGACGACTTGATCGAGAGGGGCCGCCAGGAGCTGGACGCGACCAAGCGCTTGAATTACTGGCACCGTCTGCACGAGATTCTGCACGAAGAGCAGCCTTACACGTTCATCGTCGAGCGGCCTTGGCTGCGCGTGGTGGGCCCGCGTGTGGGCAACTTCACGGAGTACAAGAACGGCTATCAGTACGACGAGCTGTTCGCGCGCAACGCCGCGGCGTCGCGCTCCAACAACTGATGACTTCGCAGGGCGTGCGTTTTTCGTCTGGTCGTTTCCTTTGGTGGATCAGGATCACCTGCGATGGCAACATACATCATCCGCCGTCTGCTGCTGATGGTGCCGACGTTGATCGGCATCAGCCTCATGCTGTTTCTGCTCGTGGCGCTTTCGCCGGGCGGCGTCGGTGCCGCGCTGCGCGTGGCGGGCGGCGGCGCGACGGAAGCCAACCAGCGGGCACTGCAAGAAGCCTATCTGGAAGACCGGTACGGGCTGGATGATCCGGTCATCGTGCAGTACTTCCGGTGGCTTGGACGCATCAGTCCGATCAAGTTCGGCGAGCGCGACCAGGTGCAGGGCGATGGCAGTCTGCTCAGTCCGCCCAAGCCCGTGAAGGCTCCGCCCATGTGGCGTGTCTTTACGGACACGTTGCCCGAACCGGCGAATGTGCAGTTGCCCTATCCAGCGGACGCGACCGACGAAGACAAGCAACTGGCTTTGCGGCGCGCTGTTGACGATTACGCGCAAGCTCGCGCGGCGTTCGTCGCGCGGCGCACCATGGCGCTCGAAGCCATCGGCAACTACATGCGTGCGACCGGGCAGGAAGACAAGGTGACCAGCAAGGGGCTGCCTGATGTCGATCGTTTGGACAGTTGGAAGCCCGACACCAGCAAGCCGGAGTGGGCGGCTGTCAAGCAGGCTGGCGATGTGATGTTGAATGCGTACGAGACTGCGCTGAACAGCCGTGAGCGGCTGGCGCAGATCTTCCGTGATCACCCCTATGAGCAGGCCGGTGTGCCGATCATTCCGGGTGTCATCAGTCTTGCTCCGCCCGACCTTGGGATGAGTTTCGCGCGCAATCGTCCGGTGAGCACGCTGATCGCCGAAGCGCTGCCTGTCACGCTGATGCTGAACGTGGTGGCGTTTCCGATCATCTACACGATTGCAATTCCGATGGGCATGCTGGCGGCGACGCGCAAGGGCACGTGGGTGGATTCGGCGTCGGGCACATTGTTTGTCGCGATGTGGTCGATTCCAACGGTGTGGGCCGGCGTGATGGCCATCGGCTTTCTCGCGAATGACAGCTACTTGGGCTGGTTCCCGGTGGCGGGTCTGCATGACAATGACGCGGAGGCGATGACGTATCTGCCCAGCGTGGTGGATGGCGTGTGGCAACGCGGCTACCTGATTGACCTGCTGTGGCACATGGCTCTGCCTGTGGCGTGCATGGTGTATGGCGGCTTTGCTGTGCTGAGCAAGCAGACTCGTGCGGCGATGCTGGACAACTTCTCGGCGGACTACGTTCGCACCGCGAAGGCCAAGGGCGTCGACGGCACGACCATTGTGCTGGCTCACGTCTTCCGCAACAGCTTGCTACCGCTCATCACGATGTTCGCGACCATCTTCCCTGCGATGTTCGGCGGAAGCGTGATCATTGAACGCATCTTCAGTGTGCCGGGCATGGGCAGCCTGATCATCGAAGCCATCACGCTGAAGGATCGTGAGCTGATTCTCGCCAACGCGGTGATCATCGCGACGGTGAACATGCTGGCGCTGCTGCTGGCGGACTTGCTGTATGCGGTCGCTGACCCGCGTGTGTCGTATTCGTAATGAGTGCCTGCGTGCCACGTGCCTTGGTGCAGTGGCTCTGAATCTGCGGTTCTGATGGAACGAGTTTCCAGATCGACGGAAGACAAGAGTGCAATGATGGCGAACGCATCAGGCAATTCCAACGCACCCTCAACGCCGCCACCTGCGGCAGTGTCGGGCGTGCAGCTTGCTCAAGGCATCGGCGTGCAGGAGGCCAAGGGCTTCTGGGCGGATGCGTGGGAAACGATCGCGAGGCGACCCGGCGCGCGATTCGCGCTGGCGTGGCTGGGCCTCATCGCGTTCTTCGCGATCATCGCTCCGTTCATCGCGAGCGGGCACCCGATTGTGTATCGCGAGCTGGACGAAGCGGGCAATGTCGTGCGGACAAGCTACCCGCTGTTCCGCAATCTGTCGGCGGGTGATGTGGCTCTGGCGCTTGGCGGCATTGTCGGTCTGGTGTGGATGGGTGCGGCACGACGCATTCCGCGGTCTGACAGACTGCTGACGCTGCTCATGTGCAGCGTGGTCGCTGCGCTCACGATCGTGGTGTGCACGCTGGTCTTCTCGCAGATGCGGGGCAGCGATGATCGTGCGACGCGTGCGTTGCCCACGAAGCTGTGGGGTTTCCGCGTGCCGCTCGCGCTGGGTGTTGCGGCGGTAAGCGGCGCGTTCATCGCGTGGCTGCTGCCTTTGCGGTCGCTGGCGTTGCGGTCGCTTTGCGTGGCGGCGGCGGGCGCGATTGGTGTGTTCTCTATCGCCGGCTGGTGGCAGAAGCCCTTGCAGACCTTCCCATATACCGAGGCGATTGCGGCGAAGCAGGCAGAGGGCGTGTTCACGATCATTCCGTTCTCGCCCAATCAGCGCGATATTCGCGGCGACTTTTTGCCGCCCACGACGCCTTCGGGCATGACCAAAACAGAGGTGCTGGAGAAGGCGCCGCAGCCCGCGAATGCGCCGAGGCACCTGGTGGGTACGGACAGCTTCGGGCAGGACGTGCTGAGCCAGTTGCTGCACGCGTGCAGGTTGTCGATTTCGATCGGGCTGGTGTCGACGGGCATCGCGGTCGTCATTGGCGTGACCATCGGCGCACTCATGGGGTATTTCGGCGGGTGGATCGACCTGCTGCTCTTCCGCGTGGTTGAGATTTTCATGAGCGTGCCGGTGCTGTTCCTGCTGATTGTCGCGGCGGCGGTGCTGCCTCGCAACACATATGTCATGATGGCGATCATCGGGTGCGTGACGTGGACAGGCGCGGCGCGGTTCACGCGTGCGGAGTTCCTGCGACTGCGAAACCAGGACTTTGTACAGGCAGCCAAGGCGGTGGGGCTGCCGCTGCGCAGCGTGCTCTTCAAGCACATGCTGCCCAATGGTGTCACGCCCGTGCTGGTGGATGCGAGCTTCGCGGTCGCCGCGGCGATTCTGTTTGAAGCGGCGCTGAGCTTCCTGGGGCTTGGCCCTGAAGAGCAGGCGAGCTGGGGGCGACTGCTCAGCGATGCATCGGGCAAGGCCGGGCAGTTTTACTGGTGGTTGGCAATGTTCCCCGGTGCCATCATCTTCCTGACGGTGCTGAGCTACAACATGCTTGGTGAAGCGACACGCGATGCGATTGATCCGAAACTCAAGAAGGCGCGGGTGTGACCATGGAACTTGATCTCACGCAACCCCTCGTCTCTGTGCGCGATCTGGCGGTGTCGTTCGACAACCGCGGCGGGCCGCGCATTCAAGCGGTGGACGGGAACGCACTCACGATTTATCCGCAGCAGACGGTTGCGGTGGTGGGGGAGTCGGGCTGTGGCAAGTCCGTGAGCGCGATGAGCATGCTGCAGCTCATTCCGCGTCCGCCGGGGCGGTTTGATCGCGGGACGATTCAGTTTCGTCGTCGCAACGGGCAGGTGATTGATCTGCTTACGCAGACCGAAACGCAGATGCGAGAGATTCGCGGTAATGAAATCGCGATGATCTTTCAGGAGCCCATGACCAGTCTGAACCCGGTGTACACCGTGGGTGACCAGATCATGGAAGCCATTCTGCTGCACCAGGACATCGACGCGAGCAAGGCCGAGCAGGTTGCGCTGTCGGCGATGCGGGATGTCGGCATTCCGAATCCGGAAGTGCGCATCAAGCAGTATCCGCACCAGTTTTCAGGCGGCATGCGACAGCGCATCATGATCGCGATGGCACTGGCGTGCCAGCCTCGCTTGTTGCTGGCCGACGAGCCGACGACGGCACTCGACGTGACGATTCAGGCGCAGATTCTGGAACTGCTGACGGAATTGAAGCAGAAGCGCGGCATGGGCGTGCTGCTGATTACGCACGATCTGGGCGTCGTCGCGGAGAACGCAGATGTGGTGTGCGTGATGTACGCAGGGCGCGTGGTGGAATACGCCAACGTGCTTGATCTGTTCGACAATCCGCTGCACCCGTACACGCGTGGTCTGCTCAACAGCATTCCGCGCGTGGGCGTGAAGCGCGATCGGCTGGTGACGATCAAGGAGATCGTGGACGATCCCGAGCAGTTCGCTCGTGTGGAGCGCATGGGTGTGGGGGCCGGGGCTCGCCCTTGGTGGCCTTGGCACGACGCGCCGGCGGACCTCCGCCGCGTGAACGAGCCCGCGGGCGACTACGCGTTGGTTGAAGTGAAGCCTAACCACTGGGTCGGCCTGTGGCGCACCGAAGCGGTGAAGGACCGCCGGGATCGCAGGCCTGATTTGCAGTTCCGCAAGCCCGCAACGGCGGTCACGGCGGTGTGATTGCGCGTTTGCATGAAGCGAGGTGCGAATACGCACCCGCGGTGACGTACCCTTTGGCATGTCCAGCCAGGGCGGCAATCCTGTGGATGCCACGATCGTCGGACCCGTCACGGGCACGATGACGAGCTTTGCCGACGGCGAAGCAGTGCCTGCCATTGAGGGATACACGCTGGGGCGCTGCATCGGTCGCGGCGGCATGGGCGTGGTGTACGAGGGGCATCAGCTCGCGACGGATCGGCGCGTTGCGATCAAGTTTCTGCTGGATGTTGCGGGCAACAGCGAGTCGATCCGCACGCGGTTTGAGCGCGAGGTGGCGGTCGTCGTGCGGCTGGAGCACGAAGGCATCGTGCGCGTCATCGACTCGGGCGTGAAACGGGGCAGCTATTACTACGTGATGGAGTATGTCGAGGGGCAGGGCCTCGACGATGCGCTGCCGCCCGGCAAAGCGGATATCAAGCACACAGTGGCGATGATCGCAAGCGTGTGCGATGCGGTGGACTATGCCCACCAGCGCGGCGTGCTGCACCGCGACCTCAAGCCGGGCAACGTGATCGTTGACGCGAAGACCAGGCCGCGGCTGCTGGACTTTGGCGTTGCGAAAACGCTGGATGACCCGACGACCACCGCGTCGGCGCGGGAGAAGTACAACATCACGGGGCAGGGGCAGATCGTCGGCACGGTTGCATATATGTCTCCGGAGCAGGCTGCGGGCGACGCCAATATGGCGAGCATGCGCAGCGACGTGTATTCGCTGGGAGCGATGCTCTATGAGTTGCTGGCGGGGCGACTACCGATTGAAACGGTCGGCTCGCTGCGCGATATCTTGACGGCGATTGCGGAGAAGGATCCGTCGCCTCCAAGTACGTATCGCAAGCAGATACCCAAAGACCTTGATGCGATTGTTCTCAAGGCGCTGGAGAAGAAGCCAGCACTGCGATATGCGACGGCGGGTGAATTCGCGGCGGATTTGCGGCGTTTTCTCGCGCATGAGCCGGTGACGGCGCGGCGACTGAGCGCGGCGGGGCGCACGTGGCGGTGGTGCGTGCGCAACAAGACGCTGGCGACGACGATTGCAATCGCGACGGTCTTGCTGGTATCAACTTCGACGACGCTGATCGTGAACTTGGTCGAACAAGTCAAGATCGCGACGACAGAGCGAGATCGCGCGAACGCGAACGCCGCGAAGGCCGTGAGTGGACGTGACTCGCTCGCCAACGTCTTCCGCAGCGTGCGAGGCGATGAGCAAGGTGATGTAACGGTGTCGAAGCTGCTGGACACCGCATCGGCGTCGATGGAGAAGAATCCGCCGACTTCGCCCGACACCGAAGCGTTCACTCGTGAAGTCTTCGGCAGCGTCTACACGCGCTTGGGCAACTACAAGCAGTCGGAGGCCATGCTCCGGCGTGCGCTCGCGATTCGCGAAACCCAGGAACCCCGCGATCCCAAGGCCTTGGCCGACTGTTTGCACGAACTGGGCGCGTCGCTGTATTGGCAAGGACGCTACAAGACGGCGAGTTCCTTCTATCGTCGCTCGCTTCAACTGCGGCGCGAGACCATCTCGGGCGATCATCGCGACATCGCATTGAGCCTTACGCACCTTGGTGCGTGCTATCTGGCGATTGGCGACCATAACGAAGCGCATGACTTGTACACGCAGGCGCTCGAGATGCGCAAGCGGATGTACGGCAGTGAGCACGAAGAGATCGCACAGTCGCTCAACAACCTCGCGAAGAGCTACATGGAAGCCGAGGATTACGCGCGGGCGGAGTCGCTCTTCCGCCAGTCGCTTGCGCTCATCATCAAGTTGCGAGGCGAGCAATTCGGCGGCACGGCATCGGTCTTGCAGAATCTCGCCAAGTGCATGCTCGAAAAGGGCGACACCGTCGGCGCGACGGCGATGTTTGACCGGTCGCTCACGGTGCGGCGTGCACTGTTTCCCAAGGGGCATCCTTCGATCGCGGCGACGCTTGCGGGCATGTCACGCGCGGCGCTGGCGGCAGGAGACCTTGATGGAGCGTTGTCGCGGGCCGATGAAGCCGTCGCGCTAAGCGAACGGATCAAGGGTGCGGCGGTGCTACCGGAAACGGGCGAGTCGTACGCCGCACGGGGGGCGGCGCACTTTGAGAAGGGTGATGCCACCGCGGCACTCGCGGATTTTGCCCGCGCACGCGATGTGCTGTTGCAGGTTGACCCCGCGCCGGAGTTTGATCTTGCTCTGGCCCACTTGGATGTGGCGGTTGCCGCCAAGCGTGCCGGCTTGGTGATTCCTCAGCCCGCGACGCAGCCCGATGAAGCGGCGGGGCCGGGCGTGAGCGACGATGTGCCGCTCACGATTGCGACTTCGCTGGCGACGATGCAGTTGTACCGCTCGGCAAGCAGCCGGGTGATGACGCAGGCCGTGGAACGCATCCGCAGCGCGGGCATTGACCCATCTGCCCTGCCCGCGGTGCAGCTTGCACCGCGTGAGGATTGAGCGTGCATCCCTGCCGGCGAGTGACTGATCGGCGGTGATCAGCTCTCGCGGCGACGCCGCAGCAGCAGCACGCCCGCTCCACACACAAGCGCGGCGCTGCCGGGGCTGGGAATGTCGGCGAACTCAACGCCGGTCATGTCGATGTCGTACGAACCGCCGACGAGGGGCGAGCCGGGCACCCACTGTTCAAGCGGATTGATGCCACCCGCGCCGTCGGCGCCGGAGGTTTCGCCTTCGTTGGCGAAGTTGAAGATGTTGCCGGTGCGGCTGCGAGGAGCGTTGCCCGAGTACGTGACACAGAGCATGTACAGACCGGGCTGCGTGACCTGTGCGCCCGTGCCGTCAGTGGCGACGCCACCCATCGCGAAGCTGCCCGCGCCATCGCCACGCTTACCCAGCAGGCCGAAGGCTTCGCCCGCGAGTGAGATGTTGAACAGATACAGCGAGGGGCTGAAGTCCGCAGACGAGATGCTGAAACTGAAGGTCGCAGGCTCTGCGATCCGGATGATGTACAGGTCTTCCAGGTCGCCTTGGCCGCGATCAGCGGGCGAAAGCGTGCCGATGATGCTGCGGATGGTGCCCAGACCCGCCGTGACCTGCGCGCTCCGCAGGGTAGAACCGGCATCGCCACGTTCGACCCAGTCAGGGCCGGCAAGAGCGACAGCGGGGAGGACGGAAAGACCGGCAGCAGCGACGAGAACGCGCATGGCACAAACCTCTTCTTTGCAAAGCAAGGTGGCAGCCACCGCGAGTGCGGTGTTGCCCCACGAATGTGCAGCACGTTGCGGGATTTGCCAGCAACTTTCGGAAAAAACTTGTTGGGACGAGGGATTAGGGAGGTGTTATCGGCGACCGAGCGCGGGAAGTTGCGCGGTGGGGGAGGGGACAGTGAACGGAGAACGGAGAACGGGGATCCGTCTCGATTGCCGTGGCACTTCCCTGGGGCCTCCGCTCTCTGCTCTCCCCAGCCGCGATCAGAGCGCGGCGGCGGAACCTCGGGCGATCGTGAACTGCTTGCCTCGAAGATCGGCGGGTTCGAGGGCGGTCAGGGCGGAGAGTTCGAGCGTGCAATCCAGTGAGCCGTCGGGCTTGCGGGGCACGGCGATGCCGGCAGCTTCCAGCCAGCGGGCGGCTCGGGTTGACTGCAGGGCTTTGCTGGTTTCCACGCTGTCAACGCCCGTTGCGTTCTTGATGGGCGCGAACTCTTCGCTGCGGTCGGTTTCCATCACGATGCTGCTCTTGCACATCGCCAAGGCATCGAAGATGAACTTCTCGAGCTTCACACCATTGTTGCTTGTCGGCGTGACGGGGTTGCCCGCCGAATCGATGCACGGAATCTTCTTCTCGGCGCGGTGGCAGGGGAGTGTGAACTTGGGATTGGTCGCGAGGCGCGTGAGAAACTCGACGCTGATGATGTGAATGGCGATGCTGCCGGCGTTGAATGCGAGGTTGCCCTGCGCGTCGACTTTGCTCGACAGTTCCTTGGGCATGTCGCTGTATTCGATGACTTCGGTCTTGCCGTCGGCGAGACAGAAGACGCCGACCTTTTCATCGGGCCCGGCCTTGGCCACCATCTTGCTGCTCATCTCACCGGAGCTTTCGCTCGCGCCGCCTGCGCCAACGTGCAAGCCAATGAAGACCGGATCAATCACGCGCACCAGCGGGTTGTCGACTTGGAAGTAGCTGAGCTGCTCGATGCCGCGGCGCTGCATGTCGGCGAGTGCGCCGCTCACGTGCAGGGCACGGACGCTGCCGCCGTGGCCGTCGGGGTTGGTGGCCACTTCGTGCTTGCTGGACATGAGCATCTTGCCTGTGGCCATATCCAGGCTGGGCATCACACCCTGCTGGAAGAACATGATGCTGGTGGGATCAAGCCCGAAGGAGTTGTGCTGGCGGAAGAAGCTCACCGTCTGCTCGTGGTTGAGCGGGCTCGTCATCACATACCACGGCACGCTTACGCCGTACTTGGCGTTGGTGGCCTTGATGCTCTCCGCGAAAATCGCAAAGAGCGGCTTGTTGGTGACGGCCCCGCTGGGGTAGCACCCCTTGGGGCCTTCGAAACCCAGACGCGAGCCTTGGCCACCTGCGACAACAAACGCCGCCACTTTGCCGCGGCGAATGAGCGATTCGCCCGTGGCCTTCGCCGCGTCACGATCCCAGCTCCCGCCGCCGCCGCGAATGGTGCCATCGAGCGCGAAATAGCGAGCGGGACGCAGGTCCTTGGGCAGGTGCAGCACGGGCTTCTTCAGCACGTACGTGTCGATCAGTGCGGGCAAACCTTCCAGGTCCATGCCGTCGAGCTGCGACAGGAGGCCATCGCGCTGCGCAGGCGTGACCTGCGTGACAAAGTGCAGCACGTGGGACTGGTTGATCTTGGCGAGACGATCGGCGACATTGCTGGGCATGGGGAGAAGGTAGGAGGGAACGGCTCGGGCTTGTGCGTTCGCGACAGCCCACTTCCCCGCAAGCCACCTTCCCGGCTACCCTCTGCCCATGCCCATCAAGACCGTCTACGGAGCCAACGTCGAGCATCTCCAGATCATGGATGAGCACGGGGTTGTGGACAAGGAACTCGCGACCAACGCCGACGGCACGCCCGTGCTGAAGGATGAGGAGATTCTCGAGCTGTACGTGTACATGTGCAAGTGCCGTGCGCTCGATGAAACGGCGTTCAAGCTGCAGCGCAGCGGCCGCATGGGCACGTATCCGCAGAACAAGGGGCAGGAAGCCGCGGCCATCGGCTCGGCTTATGCGCTTGAGCGCGGCAGCGACTGGCTGGTGCCCTGTTACCGCGAGAACGCGGCCCTGTGGATGCACGGCCTACCCATGCATTACGTGCTTCTGCACTGGATGGGCGACGAGCGCGGCAATCAGATTCCGCCCGGGGTCTGCCAGACGCCCCTGTGCATTCCCATCGGCACGCAGCCCTTGCATGCGGTGGGCATTTCCTGGGCGTTCAAGATGCGCGGCGAGAAGAAGCTGGCCATCACGTACTTTGGCGATGGTGCAACCAGCGAAGGCGACGTGCACGAGGCCCTGAACTTCGCGGCGGTCTACCAAACGCCGACGATTTTCTTCTGCCAGAACAATCAATGGGCCATCAGTGTGCCGCGTGAGAGCCAGATGAACAACGAGACCGTGGCCCAGCGCGCCATCGGTTACGACATTCCGTGCTTGCAGGTGGACGGCAACGACCTGCTGGCAGTGTACAAGGCCACACGCGACGCCGCGAAGCGCGCCAAGAGCGGCGGCGGCCCCACGTTCATCGAAGCGGTCACGTATCGCCTCGCGGATCACACCACCGCCGACGATGCACGCCGTTACCGCGACCCCAAGGAAGTGGAAGCCTGGGTGGGCAAGGATCCCATGATCCGCCTGCGGAAGTACCTCACGGCCAAGGGCCTGTGGAACGACGACAAGCAGCGCGCTCTCGACGAAGAAGCCAAGGTCATGGTCGCGGATGTCATTAAGGCGGCAGAGACGATTGTCAAGCCGACCACCGATGACATCTTCGATCACGTCTTCGCCACGCTCACGCCTGAACTGGAACTGCAGAAGCGCACGCTTCGCACGCACAGCCTCGGGCAGCATCCTGAGCAGGCCGGACTCGCGCGGTAAGCAGCGGGCTGCAAGCGGGCACGTTGTGAAGCAGTGGGGGGCGTGTCGTGGCGTGCATCGTCACTGGTCTGATTCTGGTGATTGTTATCGCGATCTTCGCGGTGCTTTTCTCCATGTCGGATCGCTCCAAGTGGCTGCGTGCGGGCACAAGATGCGCACAGTGCGGTTACGACATGGCAACGCTTGTGAAAGCGAATGCCCGTGCAACGTGCCCGGAGTGCGGCAGTACTTGGGTTGCCGCGAGTGATGCGACCAACACCGCACGTGTGCATACGCCCAAGACGCAGACTGTGTGGGTCTTGGTGCTCGTGTGGGTTGTGATTGGCGCAATTCTGCTGATGGTGTTTACATCAGGCGGCGTGCTGCGCCTTGCCGATGTGTTCGGCATGCTCAAGAACCGGTCGCCCGTGCAGCGGTCCGATCTGCAGGCCCTCATTCTGCTTCTTGGTGCTCTCGTGTGGGGCGTGACGCTCGCGATCGCCATTCGCAGCGCGACGCGCCGTCCGGACGACATGGATCATCGGCGCTGACTTAGTCAGATTCGCCCAATGCTCTCACCCGAATCGATGTCTGCTGCAGCCACGCAGCGACGGAGAGCATGACGAACACATAGCCCAGAAAACCGACAAGCACAAAGCACAGCGGCAACGAGATGAACCAGATGATGGGCCACAGCTTCATCCACGATCGCAGTACGTGCGAGTGCCTCGCGTGCATCAGTGACTCGTGCATGTCGCTCAGCATGCGGGCCAGCGCACGGAAGTAGAGCGCCTGCCCGATCCAGCCGACGATGAGAGCGATCACAACGACGGCGAACACGGGCAAGCCGATCGCACGCGAGCCAGCAAAGCCGACGAAGCCAAAGACGGCCACCGCAAGGACCGTGTGCGAAATGAAGATGATGCTCGGCGCCGTCGCGGACATCTTGTTTGGCCTTGCAGCCAGACTCTGGGCGAGTCGTTCCCACGCTGTCATGACGGGACGCTGCAACACGCGCATGCGCAGCGCCAGCACACCAGGTAAGCCTGCAGCGAGAGACAGAACGACCGCGCCCAGAAGCTGATGCAAACCGGTCGCGAAAATGCCGACGACCAGAAGCAAGGGGAACGCCACGACCTGCGCTTGCAGGCAGTCGCCCATGCTCGTGAGGGCCTCTTCGAGCATCCGCCGTGTGGCAGCGTCTAACCCTGAGAAGAACCGCGAGCGACTGCGCATCGCGGGCAGCGCGCACTCGGGGCACAATGCCTCGTCGGGCAAGCCCGCGAGGTTGTAGTCACAGCGAATGCATCGTGCGTCTTGCACCTGTCTCTCAGCCCGCCATCGAAGGCAGGTTCGCCGGAGCGCCAGTCGCGACGATGGACTTGAGATGCTTGCGCATGCGGTCGAGCAGATTCCAGTACAGCACCAGAGCGATGAGCGGGCCAAGGCCAATGAGGAGCACACCGACGGTCGACAGCACTGGCAGCAGCCAGCGGTACGTCGTCGCACGCTTAACGATCCACTGGTCCGGCACGCGGCGGGCAAGCCACATGGTGTAGTTCATCATGGCGAAGAACTGCACGGCGAAGGCAACATAGCCCAGGAGAGCAAGCGCTCCACTGATCATCACGATCGGCAGCGCGCCCACGCCGCCTCCTGCGAGAGCAACGCCGCCGACGATCGCCGCGAGCGTGTTCGCAGCAATTGACACCATTGCGGCGATGCGCACGACCTGGCGGGCCGAGTCAGGGCGTTCGGTGCCCGTGAACATCGGGTCGGGTTCGGTGAGTTTGAGGTAGCCCAGGAAGCTCCAGATCGAGATGAAGATCGAGAGACCCGACGCCGCAACTTCTGCACCCTGAACTTTCAGACCAACAGCCACGACGATGTTGACCAACATCAGCACGATGCTCACGAGAATCGCGTTGAGCACCCACGAGTGGCCCGTCAGCACCTTGTTGAGATACTCCGGATCGGCGAATTGCAGGAGAATGCCGCGAAGCGAGAATTGCACGGCGGTCCCGCATTCCGGACAGTTTCCGGAGTATGCGAGTCCGCGCAGGTTGTACCCGCACTTCACGCATGAGCGATCACTATCAATGGCAGGCCCCTGAGCTTGAGCAACGGCAGCGTTCTGCGGTGTTTCCATGTCGGAAGACTACCACATTTCGGGCACGCGTGCAACTGGCCCCTGGGCATGTCTGAACATGGTTAAACCCCAACGAGATCGGCCGGGTGTCCGGTCAATTTGATCGCCCGTAGGTGCGTGCGCAGTCTGGCAAGCAGCATGAGATACATGAGCAACGGGAGGATAATGGTGAACGACAACACTGGTAACAGCCATCTGTAGCGCTTTGCAAGCCGTTGCATGCGCCGATCTGGTACGCGGTTGGCAAACCACCGCAAATAGCTGAGCATGGCGAAGAACTGGATGATCAGACCGACGGTCCACACGCAATCCAGCACGAGAAGCGCGGATGACAGCATCGGCCCGCCCGTGGTGTTGCCGCTCAGCGCGACCCCCAGAGCAGTGGAAGACAGCTCCAACACAAACGCGAGGATCGCTGCGGAGCGGACAATCCCGCGAGCCGACTTGGGACTTTCCTCGCTTTCCAGTTGCGGGTCTGGCTCCGTGAGCAGGAAGTAACCCAGGAGGATCGTCAACGAAAGGGCCGCGTAGACGACATCTGCCGTCGCATTGGCCTGCGATGCGATCGGAGGGATCGCGAAGCCAAGGACGCTCGCCGCCAAACCAGCAATCAGGATCGCCCACCAAGACCAGATGATCAGATTGCAGCCCTTGAGCAGCTTTTGAATGAACGCCGCGTCGGCGTACTGAAGCAGTTCACCCCGCAGCGAGTCCGCCACAGGGCGCGAGCACTCGGGACACAGGCCCGCGACTGCGATGCCTCGCAGGTTGTATCCGCAAGAAACGCATCTGCGATCACTCAGCAGCGTCTGTGTCGCGGTCGCATCGATCAACCCCGAAGTTGTGTCCGACGCCGATGCCATGTCGTGCAGCATACCGCGCGAATCGCGTTCTGCCAAAGGTGTGGATTCGCTCGGACCGTTCAGGCCACCGTGGGCAGGTGCTTGACGCGTAAACCCGTGTGCTGCAACCACAGGGCGACGGAGAGCATGACGAACACATATCCGAACAACCCGATGAAGAGGAATATGAAGGGGAGCGAGATCGTCCACACCACGGGCCAGAGCCAGATCCACATGTCTGCGGAGCGAGACCGGCGCCAATCACGAATCGCCACGTGCATGTCGCGAAGCACGCGAGCGATGCCGACGAAGTAAACAGCTTGGCTCGTCCATGCCAGAAGCGCAAACGGCGAGAACAAGAGAGCAGCTCCGAGCCCCCAATACCTGAGCGGTATGGAGGCAAGCAGCAGAAAAACCGCGACGCAGACCACATGCGTCGCGACAAGGAACCAGACGGCGTTCGCGGAGAATGAGTCGCGTTGCCTACCCCGGTTGCGAACCAGCACAGTGTGCGCCGCGAGTACCGGACGCTGCAACACACGCAGACGCAGCACCACAAGCACCGGAATGAGCAAACCGACAACGATGCAGCCCACCCGAACCGGATTGGCGATGTATCGCCCGTAGATGCCGAATGCCAAGAGAATGGGCACGACAATCGTCTGAACGAGCAGCAACGCTCCCATGTTGTTAAGGGCGTCGTTGACGAGGTCCCGCGTGCGCTGATCGAGTTCAGAGATGAACCGCACGCGACTCTGCAGGAGCGGGAGCGAGCACTCCGGGCAGACCCCAGACTCAGGCAGACCTGCAAGGTCGTAATCGCAGCGGATGCACAGGACGGCGCCAGCCATGATGGAGGGTACTCAATGGCAGGCCACCCCTCGCCCGGCGGGCGGCGCATCGCTATCCTGTCCGCTTTGGTAGTCCGCTCCTGACTCTGTACGCAAGGATCGCCCATGGCTCTGAACATTCGTTCTTCCGTTCTTGCTCTTTCGCTGGCTGTCTGCGCGGGTGCGCTGATTCCCCTCAGCGGCTGCGGGGGCGGGACGATGCGTGATGCGAACCGCGGGCAGAGCCGCGTGGGGCCGGTTGTGGCGTTTGACACCACCGCCACCGCGCCCGAGAGCTGGAAGTCGGCAGGCTACCGGCTCGACTGGGTCGGCTTCCCCTTCCCCTCAACCCCCGGCCCCAAGATGGTGCGTGAGATCATCGCGTCTGACGACGTGATCATCGCCCAGGATCGCCAGTCACGCGTCGCCGTGCTCGAAGCCAACAACGGTCAGGTCCGTTGGAGCACCAGCATCGCCAACCCCCTGACCAAGTTCGTGGGTCTGACGCGTGACACCGCCGACGCGACGCGCCTTGTCGTCAGCAGCGAGAGCGAAGCGTTCGTGCTTGGGCTCAACAACGGCACACTGCTCGCTCGCGAGAAGTTTGAACGCGTGGTCAACACCGCGCCCGTCGCCACGCCCGGCCAACTGCTTTACGGCACCAGCGTGGGCGAAGTGCTCTCGCATCGTCTGGGCACGGGACTCAAGGCGTGGGGATTCCAGGGCAACGGCATCATTGAAGCCGATCCCGTCAAGGTCGGTGATGTGGTGGGTGTTGTCAGCCAGCGCGGCGATGTGATGTTCTTCTCGCCAGACAACGGCACGCTCGTCGGTCGCGGCATGACCTTCGGCGGCCTGTCGAGCGACCCCGTCGCCAACAGCGACACGCTCTACGTCGCCAGTCGCGACCAGTCAGTCTGGGCCTTTGGCACCAACGGCGCGGTGCGCTGGCGCTATCGCACGCCTTCGGTGCTCACCAGCCAGCCGTTCATCCACGCCAACGCGATCTATGTGCAGGTGCCGGGCGATGGCCTTACCGCCCTCAACTCGCGCACGGGCGACGTGCTCTGGAAGAGCAAGGACGTGAAGGGTGATGTCTTCGCCGTGCGCGGCAAGAACGTGCTGGTGTACGAAGGCGGCACGCTGAGCGTCGTCGACGCTGCCAAGGGCCGCGTCGTCACCCAGTTCGCCACGCCCGGCATCAACCGGTTCGTGACGGACAAGACCGTTGATGGCAATCTCTACGCCATCACCGAGAGCAATCAGGTCGTGAAGTACATCCCGCAGTAAGTCGCGCTGGCCCGCGCGTGATCACACGTGCGGGCTGACGAGAAAGAACCGGCCGATTGTCGCTTCAAAGTGGGTGCCTTCTTCGTCGATGAACTCGTACGAGCCCTCCATGGTGCCCCATGGATACTCAAGCGGGCAGAAGCTCGTGTACTCGAAGAACTCGCCGGGCGACAGATCAGGGAAGTGTCCCACGACGCCTTCGCCGTGCACTTCCTTGCGTTCGCCTTCGCCATCAACGATGAGCCAGTGACGGCGCAACAGGCGGCAGCGTTTGTCGCCTTCGTTGGTCATGCGAATGCGATAGCCCCATGCGAACTTGCTGTGTTCCGGCTGGCTCTGTTCCGCGATGTAGAACGGGCGCACAACAACACGCAGCCCGTTGGACACGGTGTTCGAACCAGGATCACGCGACGACTTAAGCGAAGCGGCGACAGACACGATCAGCCTCCCGAGGCTCCCCTGCGAGCACTCAATCGTAGCGAGCGCGTGCACAAAGCAAGAGCGGATGAATCGGTCGCCAAAGGCGACTCTCAAAGCCCCGGAAGCAGGCCTCTCAGGCTGCGCTCAACGTCATCCACGAAGCGCTCGTTCTTGTAGTAGTCGCGGAGCACCTCCTGGGCGTTCTTCGCGATTTTCGAGGCCTTTTCGGGGTTCTGCAAGTAGTACGAGATGACTTCCGCCGCGTCGGAAAGATCCCAGGCGACGGGGATATACGTCTCGTAATCCACGTAGATGTTGGGGCTGGTCACCACGTGTTTCATGCTGGGCTTGACCAGCAGTGCGCCGCAGCAGACGGCTTCGTAATCGCGGAAGCACACCTCGCCCCAGCCAAACGGGCTGAAGACCATCTTGCTGTTGAGCAGCTCGAAGATGTACTTGCGCCGCGGCACACGCTGGTAGTCGGAGCAGCGCCACTTGCCCACCAGCGGGTCCATCGACTTCAGCGCCGCGTCGCGATAGTTCTGGTACCACTCGTTGGGCGCCAGACTCTTGGGCGGCGGACCGAGCCGGCGATTCACATCCACGCTGCGGCGATTCCAGCTCTTGCCGAACACGCTCGCGAACTTGATGAGCTTGTGATACGTGCTGCCAATGCCGAAATTCCAGCCCATCCACAGCTTGTGCTCGTGGCCGGCGGGAATCGCGCTGCCGAAGTTCCAGTTGCCCAGATCAAGCTCCAGCATGCGGCACACGTAGTCCGCCACGGCGTAGCCGCCGATGTACGGTTTGCGATACTCCGCGAAGTCGACCATCACGGTGCGCTTCAGATATCGATCGACATAAGGCAGCACGCCAAAGTGCGGCGAACTTGTCGGCGCGTACCAATCAAGAAGGACGAGCGTGGGACGCTCGGGCTTTTCATACACGGCGCGAAAGCCCGCGATCACATCTTCAGCGCTGTGCCGCCAGGTCGGCTGCACAATCGCCAGTGCCGGCTTGATGCGCGCGATCGCCCCTGCCATGTCGCGCGGATGCGGCACTTCCATCTGCTCGCTGGTGATATCCAGGCGAGACTTGAGTGTGCTCGCGTGCAACGAAAAGCCTTGCGCGTGCGTGGTCGCGATGGCTTCGGTCTTCTCCCCGATGTTGACAATCAGAACATGCATGCAGCGCTACGCCTTCACGAGCGCCGGCACATTCGAGGGGCCGGGCGACATCTCCACGAGTCCTTCCAAACTGCGCCGAACGTCGGCGACGAACCCCCCGCGAGTGTAGTAATCGGTCAGCACACGCCGAGCGTTCGCAGCGATTCGGGCTGATCGCGCGGGGTTCGCCAGGCAGTCCTCAATCACGGGCACAAGGTCGGAAAAATCCCACTTGACGGGCACGTACGTCTCGCCAGGCACGAAGATGTCCGGCGAAGTCGCAACGTGTTCCATCGACGGCTTCACGAGCAGGCACCCGCACGCGACAGCTTCATAATCGCGGAAGCACACCTCGCCCCACCCAAATGGGCTGAACACGATCTTGCTGCGCACCATCTCCCACAAGTACTTGCGGCGATGTACGCGATCAGTCTGTGTGCAGCGCACACGTGACGCAAGCGGATCCAGCGCTTCTTGCGAAGCGCGTCGATACGTGCCGTACCACGTGTCCGAGGGATCATCACCGCGCGGCAGCGCGATGCGGCGATTCACATCGATGGACCGAGAAGCCCACTCGCGCCCCAGCAGTTCCGCAGGCTTCAGCAGCCGCTCGAAGTGATGGGCGATGCCAAAGTTCCAGCACGGCACGATCTTGTGCACGTGCGCGGGATCAACCGCCGAGCCGAAGTACCAGCCCTCAAGATCGCACTTGAGAACACGTGCTGCGTGATCGCTCAGGACGTGTCCGCCTTGCCACGGCGCGCAGTAGTTGTTCGAGTCTCGCAGTGCCTTTGTTTTCAGATATCGATCCACCAACGGCAGCACGCCAAAGTGGGGCGAGCTTGTTGGGTCGAACGTATCGAGATACACGATGCGAGGTTGCACCGGCTGGCTGCGCAGCGAGCGGATCGTTTCCATCACGCTCTCCGCCGGCTCTGACCAGTTGGGAACCAGCACGACCACATCAGTGCGGTACAGCGTGACGGCGTGCGCGACAAACTCGAGTGTCGGTACTTCCACCGTGTCAAACCGCACGCCCAGTTCACGGCGAAGCGCGCTTGCAAAGCGCGCAAAGCCGTCAAGCTGCATGTTCACCACCGCGCCACGCCGACGACCCACCGAAATGACCAGCACATGCTTCACGAGAACCGGCAACTCCTGCTCTGACGGGGCGGAAAACAGTGGGCGGACGCAAACGAGCGATGTTCGTCTTTCGGTCGTCACGTCACCTGCGCTGAGGGCCAGTTGCCATGGCGAGAACGAAGGCCCTTATAGGGCGTTTCCATCGCGCCACAAGGTAGCCGCGTGACGGGTTGCCGGGCGGGGCATCAGACAGTCCATGCCGGATGATCCGGACATGCTGGTCACGCTGACGACCGCGCGCACCGAGTTCGAGGGCGCGAACTTCGTCAATGTGTTGCAGGCCGCGGGCATTCCCGCCAAAGTCTTTGCTGCAACTGCCAACACGATGCAGTGGGAGGCTGGCTACACCGATCCCATCAAGGTGCAGGTGCGCCGCCGTGATTTGCAGCGAGCCGCCGAAGAGCTGCGCCGCAATCGCCAGGATTCAGTCGACCTTGACTGGAACGAGATCGATGTCGGCCAGTTGGAAGGCATGGCGCCCGAAGCACGTCCCAGCTTTTCGTTCGCGGTACAGCGAGCGCGTCGCAAACGTCGGGCCCTCATCGCAAGCGTCGGCTTCGCGCTCATCATGAGCGGCTTTCTTGTCTCCATGATGGGGCCGCGACACGCCTTTGCTATCGGCGTGTGCATGGTGCTGCTTGTGATCGCGGCGTGGTGGAAGCACCGCTGAGCGTCGCCCATGCAGCCGTGTCGTCTACACTCGCCCTGCTCGCAGGAGCGGGCGCACGCGGGGGGAACGCACGGAAAGGCCGACATGCGCGATCCTCGACTCAACAAACTCGCCAGCGTTCTGGTGAACTACGCAACCCAAGTCAAGAAGGGCGACGTGGTCGGTATCCTCGCCGATCCCATAGCCATGCCGATGGTCGAAGCGATCTACGAAGCCGCGCTGAAGGCTGGCGGTCATCCGTTCTATGTGCCGCGCAGTGAGTCGCTGCAAGAACTCCTCGTGGCACATGGCAGCGATGAGCAGATCGCCAACCCGCCCGCGTTCATGGCCGACTACATCGAGCGTGTCGACGTCTCGATCGGGCTGTGGGTCGAAGTCAATAGCCGCTTCCTCTCGCGTTACGACTCCCGCAAGGCCGCGTTGCTCCAACAAGCCCGCCGCCCCTTCCTGAAGCGTTTCATGGAGCGCGAAGCCGACGAATCGCTGCGCTGGTGTGGCACGCAGTTCCCCACGCATGGCAGCGCGCAAGACGCCGGCATGAGCCTCACGCAGTTTGAGGACTTCATTTTCAACGCCGGTCTGCTGCATCTGCCCGATCCCGCCGCCGCGTGGCGCGAGGTGGAGACTCGTCAGCAGCGTGTGTGCGACTGGCTGCAGAAACGCAAAGAGCTTCGTTTCTTCGTGCCCGCAAGCGACGAGAACGACGGCACCGACCTGCGCGTGGGTGTTGATGGTTCCACCTGGATCAACTGCTGCGGCCAGAGCAACTTCCCCGATGGCGAAGTCTTCGCGGGCCCGCGAGGTGTGGATGGTCACGTCAACTACAACTTCCCCGCGGTCTATCAGGGCCACGAAGTCGAAGGCGTGCGACTGGCCTTCAAGGGCGGTCGCGTAATCGACGCCAGCGCCAAACGCGGCGAGGACTTCCTTTTTCGCATGCTCGATCAAGATGAAGGCGCACGCAACCTGGGCGAGATCGCCATCGGCACCAACTACGGCATCACGCAGTTCATGAAGAACACCCTCTTTGACGAGAAGATCGGCGGCACATTCCACGCCGCGGTCGGTGCGGGCTACCCCAAGAGCGGCAACTTCAACGAAAGCGGCCTGCACTGGGACATGGTCTGCGACATGCGTCCACGCACGATCGCGAGCGGTGCGAGACTGCGCGGCGCCACCATCGCCGCGGATGGCGAAGTCTTCCACAAAGATGGTTTATTCGTCTTTGACGGCTGGCCCGGGCCCACCTGAGCGATCAGCGCTCGGCGCTCTGGACGACATTGAGCAGCAACATCGCAACCGTCACTGGCCCCACGCCGCCCGGCACCGGGCTGATGTGCGCCGCGACTTTGCTCACTTGCTCAAACGCCACATCGCCGACGGTCTTGGTCTTGCCGTCCGCAGTAGCAATGCGATTGACGCCCACGTCAATCACCGTCGCACCGTGCTTGACCATCTCTTGCGTGATCAACCCGGGCACGCCCGCTGCGGCAACCAGCACATCCGCGCTGCGAGCGTAGGCCGGCATCTCAGGCGTCCACTTGTTGCAACTGATCACCGTCGCCTCATGCCGCATGAGCATGACGGCGATGGGCTTGCCCACCACATCACTCGCGCCGACGACCACCGCCACCTTGCCGCGCAGCAGCGGCCCCGGCGCAGGCTCACCAAAGATGTGATTGGTGGGTCCGTGCACGCTCTCGACCATCTTGACAACCGCCAGCGCGGTGCACGGCGCAAGGCTGCTGCGACCGTACACGATGTTGCCGATATTCGCGGGGTTCACGCCCTCGACGTCTTTGTCCACGTGAATCAGCCGCTGCACGCGATATGGATCAATACCCGCAGGCAGCGGCACATGCACCATGACGGCATGGCATTCGTGGCTCGCACTCAACGCGCTCACTTTCGCCGCGATGTCGTCAAATGACGAGCCTTCAGGCAGGCGATGCAGCCGATAGGCGATGCCGACTTTCTCGCAGGTCTTCGCCTGGTTCTCCGCGTAGACGCGAGCGCCGTTATCGCCGCTTTCCACCAGCACCGCATCCAGAGCCACGGGCTTGCCGCGTTGCTTGAGGGCTGCGGTGCGCGCCGCGATCTGTTCGCGCAGCGTCGCGGCCAGTGCGTTGCCATCAATGATGCGGGCGGAAGTGGGGGTCATGCGGCAGGTCGTCGAGTCTTGAGGATCATTCCACAAACAGCGTCAGCGTGCCGTCGGGCACACGCAGCACCAGAGGCTTGCCCAGCGTGCCCAGTTCGCCCGTGTAGTTTTCACGATCGCTCACGACGCCCCGCGCGGCGTTGGCCGGTGTGCGAATGTTGACGCTGCGAGCCTTGGCATCAATCGGCCCCGCGCTGCCGGTGCCAAACGCCAGCGTTGCGTCACCGCCGCGCACACGAATGATCGCGCCGTCCTTGATCGGTTTGTCAGTGCGGATGATCACCCTGCCGCCCTTGCCGGTCGCCACGCCGTTGTTCACTTGCAGCGCGCCGCTCACGTTCATGAGTTCCACAGTACCATGCGCGTTGTTCACCGTGACAAACGCCGTGGCCGGAACCACCACGCGAATGTCCACGCTGCGTTTCTCTTCGCTGGGGTCGGCCGCCAGCACCTGCAGTGTGTTGATGTCCTCGTACTTCTCGATGCTTGCTGCGATCCACGCGGGCACGGTGCCCGCCTTGCGGTGCTCGCGCTCGTCGTTGCCGTACACCTTCGCGCGGACTTCGGGCACTTTGATGCTCGGGTCAGTGATCACCTCGACGTTGCCGCTGGCGTTCTCGATGATGACCCCAAACAGCGGAGCCACCTTGCTGGGCGGAATGTGGGCAGGCAGCACCGGCGGCATGACCGATTCGATGTTGGCCACCGCCACCGTCCGTCCGTACACGCGGCGTTTGGTGGCTGTACAGCCCGTCAGCGGAGCCAGCAGAAAGGCTAGCGACACCGAAACGATGATCGGCAGCAACACAACTCGCGGCAGAGTGCTCATGGAGCACAGGATACCCGCGCCGTGAGCCCGACAACCGGCTGCACAACCCATCCGTCGTATTCGCCCCGCCCCGCAGCCACCCTACCATCGCGTGAAGATTCGATTCGTTTCCCGTCCGGGCATCCGGCAGCGGATACGAGCCGGTCGTCGACAATCTGTGCGACTTTACACCTTTCCTTCGCGCCGCGCATTCCCTTATTCATCATTGCGTCGCGACGACAAGGTCCCAGGCGTCATTCCCCACGCCTTCGCGAAGGCTGCGCGAAGCGTGGACTCCCGCATGCAGCCACGTTCACTCTTTCCTCCCGCTCGCACATGAAGCCGAGCGTCATTGATTCCAGCAAGCGTCCTGCCGCGAGGCGTCTCGTGGCCTGTCGCTGGCTTAAATCGCCGTGAACGTCGGAGGCCTGCGCCTCCTCTGCACCACGCCCAGTCGCACACGTCGCAACCGAGTTCGCCCGTCGCCCACGCCCCTCTTCCACCCGCGTCGCCATGACGGCACGCGCAACACAAGGGAGGTCCCAGTGTCGGCACTTTGTTCTCTGCTCGCGACATCCGCTCCAGTCTCGACCCCTCTCACGCTTGCCGCGTTTGAGACGATGGAGGTTGTGCTCATCATCGTCGCGCTGGTCGTGGGTATCGGGGTTGGGTTCTTTCTGGTCCGCGCTCTGACCAACCAGACCATCGCCGGCGCAAAGGCCGAAGCCAGGAAACTGGTCGACGACGCCCGCAACCAGTCACAGGTCGAAGCCGAGAAGGCACGCGTCGAAGGTGAGAAGGCCCTGCTCGAGAAGAAGTCGCGCATCGAAGCCGAGATCGAGAAAGATCGGGACGAAGTGCGCGAACAGGAAAAACGCCTGGGCAAGCGCGAAGACCTGGTGGATCGCAAAGAGGAGACCCTGAGCCAGCGCGAGAGCCAGCTCAGCCGTCAAGCCGAGTCCATCCGCCAGCGCGAGGAGCTCATCACCAAGCGCGACACCGAAACCCAGCGCATCTACGAACAGCAGAAAGACCTGCTGACCAGCATTGCTGGCATGAGCCGCCACGACGCCAAGGAGTTGCTCCTCAAGCGCGTGGAAGAAGATGCCCGCCACGACGTGGCCAAGGTGACCCGCAAGCTGATCGAAGACGCCGAGAATGAAGCCAAATCCAAGGCCCGCGAGATCACGCTGATGGCCATCCAGCGCTACGCCGCCGAGCACAGCAGCGAAAGCACCGTGCGCAGCGTCGCCATTCCTAGTGATGACATGAAGGGCCGCATCATCGGCCGCGAAGGTCGCAACATCCGCGCGATCGAAAAGGCCACGGGCGTTGACATCATCGTCGACGACACGCCGGGCGTCATCGTGGTTTCCTGCTTCGACAAGGTTCGCCAGGCAATCGCCGTCGAAAGCCTGGAGCGGCTTATCGCCGACGGTCGCATGCACCCCACACGCATCGAAGAAGTCGTCGAAAAGGTCAAGAGCGAAATCGGCGAGAAGATCATGAAGTTCGGCAAGGAAGCCGCGCTTGAGGTCAATCTCCGTGGTCTGCACCCCAAGGTCGTCGAGGCCATGGGCAAGCTGCACTACCGCACCAGTTACGGCCAGAACGTGCTGCGCCACTCCATCGAAGTGGGCTTCCTCTGCCAGATCATCGCTGAGCAGCTCGGGCTCGATGGTGCCATCGCCCGTCGCTGCGGATTCCTGCACGACATCGGTAAGGCCATGGACCACGAGATGGAAGGCGGCCACCCCAAGATCGGCATGGACTTCGCCCGTCAGTTCGGCGAAAAGGAACCCGTCCTCAACGCCATCGGCGGCCACCACGCCGACATCCCCAGCACAAGCTTCTACACGCCCATCGTCATGGCTGCCGACGCCGTCAGCAGCGCCCGCCCCGGCGCTCGTCGCGAAAGCCTTGAGAAGTACGTGCAGCGTCTCAACGAACTGCAGGACATCGCTCTCAGCTTCAAGGGTGTCAACGAGGCCCACGCGATCCAAGCAGGTCGTGAAGTACGCGTGATGATCGACGCCGATAAGGTCGACGATGACGAGGCATACCTCATCGCTCACCAGATCGCCAAGCGCGTGAGCGAAGAGATGACCTTCCCGGGCGAAATTCGTGTGACGGTGCTGCGCGAAACGCGTGCGATTGAATACGCCCGCTGAACGGGTACTGCTGCGAGCGGACAAAGAAAAATGCCGGAGCATCACGCTCCGGCATTTTTGCAACCGTTCTGGTTCGTCACATCACTTGGGCGTCGCCTTGAACTTGGTCCCTTCGAGCGCCTTGGCCAGCGTCACGCCGTCCAGATCACTGTCGTTCTCCAGCTCAATATCCGCCGCCTTCTTCTCCAGCGACACGTTCACGTTCTTCACGCCCTTCACACCCTTGAGCGTCGTTGTCACCGTGTCCACGCACATCTCACACGTCATGCCGGTCACGTTCAGTGACACGACCCGCGTAATCGTGAACTGCGGCGAAGTTTCCGCCTGCGACGTCGCGCCCTGAGGCATCTGGTTGGGCGCAAGGCCGTCGAGCATGCCCAGTTGCCACATGATGAACATGCGGGTGTCCACCGAGTCGCGCAGGCGAAGTTCCAGCGGCTTCCCGCCGCCGTGCCCTGCCTCACGATCAACCCACAGGAGCACAGGGCGATCACTGGTGTTGGCATCGCGCACCTTCGCCGCCATCTTGCGAGCGTGCATCGGATGCGTGCGTGCATCGTTCTCACCCGCCGTGAACATGATGCCCGGGAACTTGGTGCCCTGCGTCACGTTGTGATAAGGCGAGTACTTCTTGATGAACGCGAAGTGCTCGGGGTTCGCAGGGTCGCCGTACTCGGGCACCCAGTAGCGAGCCATCAGGAACTCCTGATATCGCAGCATGTCCAGCAGCGGCACCTGGCAGATGATCGCACCGAACAAGTCAGGACGCTGGGTCATCATCGCGCCCATCAGCAGGCCGCCGTTACTGCCGCCGATCGTCGCCATGCGGCTGGGCTGCGTGTAGTTGTTCTTCACGAGCCACTCGCCTGCCGCGATCATGTCGTCAAACACATTCTGCTTGTTGCCCAGCATGCCCGCTTCGTGCCACTGCTTGCCGTACTCGCCGCCGCCACGCAGGTTGGGCAAGGCAAAGACGCCGCCCGCCTCAAACCACGGGAAGAGCGTCGCCGAGAAGAAGGGCGTTTCGGAGATGTTGAAGCCGCCGTACCCGTTCAGAATCACCGGGTTGTTGCCGTCGAGCTTCAGGCCCTTCTTGTGCACCACAAACATCGTGACCGGCGTGCCGTCCTTGCTGCTGTACGTCACCTGGTTCACTTCAACGATTGACGGATCAACCGGCACGGCAGGCCGTTCCCACACGGTCGGTTCCGCGTCGGGCTTGGCCAGATCCACACGGAAGATCGTGTTGGGATAGTTGAAGCTCGTAAACGTGAGGTACGCCTCGGTGCGATCATGCTCTGTGCTGATGCCCGCGCTGCCGATACCCGGCAGACGCAGTTCACCCTTGCTGCTTCCGTCCATGCCAAACAGCCGCATCTTGGTCGAGGCTTTCTCCTCGTACTCGCCCACGATGATGTCCTTGGCGACGCTGAAGTTGCTCAGCACCGCGCCCTTGTTCTCTGGAATGACTTCTTTCCAGTTGCCTTCGCTGGGGTTGTTGAGATCAACCGCCACCACGCGCTTGTTGGGCGCGCCGTAGTCGGTGTGCATGTAGAACGTGTCGCCGTCGATTGCGCCGAAGAACGTGTTAGGTGCATCCGTCTTGATGACGTTCCTCACGAACTCACCGGTCTTGCGCCAGTGGTCGAGGTTGATCGCCCAGATGTCGTTGCTGCTCGTCCCCGTCCAGTACATCAGCACCATCCACTTGCCATCGCGAGAGACCGTCGCGCCCGGGCCCCACGTGGTCGCGAGCTTCTCGTTTTCTTCCTTCGTGTACTGCCGGAAGAGCACCGGATCCTTCTCGTGGTCGGTGCCCAGCTTGTGCCAGCGAATCTGCGCCGAGTACGGATTCTTCGGATCTTCGAGACGCTCGTAGAAGAAGCCGCTGTTGTCCGGCATCCACTGAATCACGCTGCTGCGGCCGGGAATCGCCACATCCAGCTTCTCGCCCGTCGCGACGTTCATCACATACGTCGTTGTGTTCTCATCGCCCGCGCGGAAGGTGCCATACGCCAGCAGCGTGCCGTCCTGGCTGGGCGTCACGCCCGACACCGTGGTCAGGCCGCTCGCGTCCAGTGTCACCGGGTCCAGCAGCAGGCGGCCTTCGCCGTTGCTGCTCTCACGCACAAACACGCGAGCCTGCGCCTGCGAGCCTTCGCGCTTGCTGTAGAAGTACCGCGTGCCCGCCATGTTCGGTGCGCTCACGCTGCCGATCTGCAGCAAGGGACGCATCTTGTCTTCAATCGCCTTGCGGCCAGGCAGGTTGTCCAGCACGCTGCGCGTGTAGTTGTTCTGCGCATCCGTCCACACCGCCACGCGGTCATTCATCTTGCCCATCTGCTTGGGGTTGCTGTTGTCCCCTTCCAGCCAGCGATAGGGATCGGTCATCTCGACGCCGTGCAGCGTCTCCGTCATCTCTTCGCGCTCCGTGGCGGGCGGCGTGGCAAACGCGGCAACGGGCAATCCGGCAAGCGTGGCAAGCATGAGCGTGGCGATCCGGCGGGTTTTCATGAGTGTTCCTTTCACTGCGCAATGGTATCGCGCGGGGGCAGGTTTGTACGTCCGCCCACCCCGCGCGTTTCGCGTGGAAATCCCCCATCTGCGCACTATGCTGGCACTGTGGATGCTTCGTCTGTCAGCCTCGTGCAGGAACTGCTTCCCCACGCGCAGCAGCGCGTGCTGGAGAAGCTGTTTGCCATCGCCCGCGAAGATGCCGAACTCGCCGCTCTCCTCGAAGATCCACACGTCGTGACCGATCACAAGAAGGTCCGCGACCTCAGCCTCAAGCGCGGCGCCATCGAGCAGCCCGCCCGAGCCTGGCGCGAACTTACCCGCCTCGCTGCCGACGCCCGCGACTGCCGCGCCATGCTCACGGGTAAAGACGCCGACATGGTCGCCTTCGCCAAAGAAGAGCTGCCCGCCATCGAGCGCACCGCGAGCGAAGCGCTCGACACCGCCCTGCAAAGTCTCGTCAACGCCGAAGACAACAAGATCGGCAGCGTGATGCTCGAACTCCGCGCAGGCACCGGAGGCGACGAAGCCACCCTCTGGACGCGCGATCTGCTGGAGATGTACCAGAAGTACGCCGGCAAGCGAGGCTGGCAGTTCGAAACGCTCGAACTCACTAGCGAACCGGGAGTGGGGGGCGTGCGCAACGCCGTCATCAACATCAAAGGTGCAGGCGTCTGGAGCGAAATGAACTTCGAAGCCGGCGTCCACAGCGTGAAGCGCGTGCCCGCCACCGAAGCGCAGGGCCGCATTCACACCAGTACCGCCAGCGTCGCCGTGCTGCCCGAGCCCGATGAAGTTGAACTCAAGATCGACTGGGCAAACGATGTCGAAGAGTTCGCCACGCGAGCCCAGGGCCCCGGCGGCCAGAACGTCAACAAAGTCGAAACCGCGTGGCAGGTGCACCACAAGCCCACCGGCATCATCATCAAGATGATGGAAGCCAAAAGCCAGCAGCAAAACCGCGAACGTGCCCGCCGCCTGCTCACCGCACGTCTCTACGAAGCCGAATTGCAACGCAAGAAGGCCGAACGTGCCAGCGCCCGCAAAGACCAGATCGGCACCGCCGGCCGCAGCGAGAAGATTCGCACCTATCGCTGGAAGGAGGGCATCGTCGCCGACGAACGCTTGCCCGACGAGTACGCTCTGCGCGACCTGCTCGCCGGCGACTTCACGGAACTCATGCGCGACCTTTCCCAGCGAGAAACCACGCGCCGCGTGGGGGAACTCTGAAGACCGGCGCGTCCGTGGTGCGCCCGTCGCTTCTCGCTTCCTCACCTTCTGGACAACCGCCCGCAGCGCGCACACGCTAAGGCATGTTCACCGGTCTCATCGAACAACTCGGTACGCTCCATTCCCGCGTGCCCACTGCCGCCGGACAACGACTGCTCATCGCCGCACCCGGCTGGACCCACAAGCCCGCGCTGGGCGAGTCCATCGCCGTCAACGGTTGCTGTCTCACGCTCGCGGCAGACCTCGCCGCCACCAACGGCCTGCTCGCCTTCGATGCCATCCCCGAAACCCTCGCAAAGACCACGCTGGGTGAACTGCAGCCCGGTGACCGCGTGCACATGGAGCACTCCGCCACGCTCGCCACGTTGCTGGGCGGCCACCTCGTGCAAGGCCACATCGACGGCGTGGGCGAAGTGCAGACCGTGAACACGCAAGGCGAGTGGCGTGCACGCATCGTCCCGCCGCGCGACCTCATCGAGTTTTTCGCCCCCAAAGGCAGCATCTGCGTGCAGGGCGTCAGCCTCACGATCATGGCGATCAACCCAGGCGCATGCTGGTTCGAGATCGCCCTCATTCCCACCACACTCGCCAAAACCACGCTGGGCGAGCTTCGTCCCGGCAGCCGCGTGAATCTTGAGTGCGACGCCATCGCCAAGCAGATCGTGCACTATCTCAAGCACTTTGGCAGCCGCTGAAGACGCTCACCGCGCGGGCGGCCACAGCACTTCATCGCCATCAAGCGTGGCGTCGTATCCGCTGTCCCCGCTCCACTTGAAGTACTGATGCTTCGTGCCGCCATCATCGTCAGTATCAGGCCCGCGCGCGTAAATCACGAGCCGTCCCGACGCCACGCTCGTCAGCAACTGCTCACCGGTGAATCGATCACGCCGCGCGTCTGGCTGTGCCAGCATCGCCGTCACATCCGGATAAGCGCCGGTTTGCCGTTTGGCAATCTCCGCATCCAGGGCGATCAACGCCGCAAACTGCATGTCGCGTGTGCGCTCAGTTGACGCGATGGCCATGGTCGTAGAACGCCACATATTGCTGATGGGTGCAAACGCGCTCGCAAACTCATCCTCTTTCCCCAGCGTCACAGCCGGCATCGTGCGTTCCCATGCAGGCAGCTGCACCCACGCGTTCATCTGACTCAGCACCTTGCTGTTGATGGCCGTCGCATCCGCTCTGTTCACCCGCATGCGCAGCCGTGGCGCGGCCCACGCAACGCGGGAGATCTTGCCGCTGGAATCAACGCTTCGCAAGTAGTTGATGCCGTCACGGCAAATGCCCCCCTTGCCATCGCCCGTATCGCTGAATGTGCGCTGCAGCATGTCGCGCCCGTCATCATCCAGCGCGCGAACCGCATACGCCGGGTCATCGCGAAACTTGATGGAAAGCGACTGCCGAAGTGATGCGAGCTGTTCCGTGGGCACATTCGCCAAATGGTCGCCCGCCGTAATCGCCGCCGACATATAGATCGCATGCCCCACCAGCACATCCACCATCCCGTCCACGTCTGCGACGAGCTTGGCGAACTTGCACATCGCATCGACGTTCGTTGCGAACCGCTCCCAGTCGCCCTCACTCGCCGCCAGGTGCGCGTCACCCCGCAGCAGGCGCGCCACTTGGCGCGAAGCGCCAAGGTGCTCTCGATGGACGAGCATGGCCATCGGATTCTCCTCAACCGACGGAAAGTCGTAGCCCATGACAGGTCGCTTGCTCGCTTCGCGCAGCTGCGCCGTCACATCTTTGCGATCACGAAGCCACCCAGCCACTTCGTCCCAGCCTTCGGTGCCCGGACCATACATCAGCGCATTGTGCAATGACGAATCTTCTGCCAGCGCCCACCGTTCACGGTCGAGCGACAGCGGCCGTATCGCATCCCACACGCGGGACTCGGCGGCATGTGCCAAGTACGGCTCGCGCAGTTTCGCAACTTGATTCTCGCGCAGTACAACGCGCTCGCGCACATAGAACACGTAGCACCACAGCCACGTGCCAAAGAAGTACAAAAGCAGGACAAGCCCAACCACGGCAGTGATGCGCCGGGCCAGTCGCAGTCGTTCACCCAACGTTTCCAGCCACTTCACGAGCACCTCCCGCGGCATGTTAGTGCTTCTACTCTCATTCATGCGCGTCCTCGGCATCGACCCTGGTCTTCGCCTCACCGGCTACGGCTGCGTGGAAGTCGCCCGCGCCGGCACCCACACCATCGTCGAAGCCGGCGTCTTCCGCTTGCGGCGAACTGACACGGAGACGGGCGATGCCGCCAGTGTGAGCACTCGCCTCGAAGAGCTCGACAGGGACTTTCGCGACTTGCTCGAACGCGTCAAACCCCATGCTGTCGCCGTCGAAGGTCTGTTTGCGCACCCCGCGCATCCCAACACCGCCACCATCATGGCCCATGCACGCGGCGTGATCCTCCTCGCTATCGCGCAGCGCAAGCTCACGCTGCTCGAGCTCAAACCCGCGCTCGTCAAAAAGTTCCTCACAGGCAGCGGCCGTGCCGAAAAGCACCAGATGCAACGCGGCGTGCAAGACTACTTCCGCCTCGCCGAGCCCCCCAGCCCACCCGACGTCGCCGACGCGCTCGCCATCGCTATCTGCGGCGCCGAACGCCTGCGATTGGGCGAATCCGCCGAACTGGCGCCCGCGCTCACCAGCAAAAAGTCACGCAAACGCACGCTGCCGCGCGACATTCTCGAACGCTGAACGAGCGTCACAATTCAGCCGCGAATGGACGCAAGCAGTTCGCGTGTGCTGCGCCGCGTCAGTCGCATCACCGCTGGTGTCGCTGCACCCACGCACATCACAACCACCACGACATATCCCCACAGCATCGCAGTCCAAGGTGGCGACAGCCGCAGGTCGATACCCCAGATCAGCGCATTGAGCCGCATACCGCCAAACGCGCCTTGCAGCCCCATGAGCGATCCCAGCACAATTGCCGCGATCGCGATCAGCAGTGATTCCGCCAGCACAATGCGAGCAAGCTGCCCCCGCGTGCCGCCCACCGCACGGAACACGCCAAACTCAAACTGCCGCGACTGAATACTCGCGATGATCAGGTTTGCGACACCAAGGCACGCCACACCCATCGCAAAGATCGCAACCAGCGACGCCGTCACCAGCGTTGTCTGCACAAACTGATTGATGACGTTCTTCATGCCCTGCGCGCTGGCGGCGTTCAGAATGCCGTAAGGCAGCAGCGCAGCGCGAACCTGCTCCGCCACGACAAACCCGTCTTCGCCCTCTCGCACGTTGTATTGCAGCAGCCCGATCGAATCACTATTGAACTTCTCACGCAGGTCCTTGCGGCTGCCGAAAACCGCATGAATGCGCTGCTCACTGAAGTCCTGCCCGCCGATGTCGAAGTAGTTGTTTGCGATCTCCAGCCCCGGGCTCGTGACGACACCCACAATCGCAAAGCGGTGCTCGTTGCCCAGGTCATCCCAGCACACAAAGTCATCGCCAACTTTCAAATCACGCGCCGTCTTGAACTCGCGCGTCACGATCACGCTGCCGCCTGCTTCCAGCTTCTCGCGAGCGGTCTTCTCATCACCCTCGACCCATTCAATCGTGCTCATCCGGAAGAACGGCTCAGGCTCAAACGCGAAGAAGTACGTCTTCACGCGGGTCATGCCCTTCACGCCAAACGCAGTTGTCTCGACCGGATGCATCGAGATCGCGCACGTTTCCGTCACGCCCGGCACATTCCGCAGTGCCTCCTGCGCCTCAGACGGCATGTTCAGGCCCACAACCACACCATCCGGAAAGTTGATGCGATTGATCCAATCTCGCATCGCCGCGCCGCCCTGTGTCCAAATCGCTACAAGCAGCGCGAGCCCCGCCATCATCGCGCCCGCCGTAAAGCCAAACCGATATGGCGTCGCCGACACGCTGCGCCGCACGATGTTGGCGGGCAACCCAAGCAGCTTCTCCAGCGGGTTGGCGAACAGTCTCGCCACAATCTGCATCGCAGGCACACCCAACAGAAAGTACCCCAGCATCAAGCAAGGCAACCCCAGCGACACATACGTAAAGAACACTGTCGTGCCATCGCGAATGAGCGTGAAGTTTGCGAGGTGAATCGCAACACCCGCAACCCCCGCGATTGCAATCAGCATCAGCGTGCGGGGCTTGGCCGGTTGTGCCCTGCTCGCAAGGGCCTGCAACGGAGCCACACGCATCGCCTGCCATGCCGGCAGCATCGCGCCCACCAACCCGGCAAAAATCGCCCCGGCAAACGACAGCACGACACGGTCCACCAGAATGATCGGCGGAGCCTGCAATCGCTCCTGGAAGTGATCGAGCATGAACCACGCCGCAAACACGCCAATGGGCACGCCGATCGCGGCCCCCGCCAGCCCGACAAGCGCGCCGTGAAACAACTGCGCCAGCGCCAATTGTCCAGGCGTCGCACCAATACACCGCAGAATCGCCAGTTCCCGGCGCTTCTCCACAATCCCCACGCTCATGCCCGTGGTGATGATGAATCCCGCCGCGATGAACGCCATCAGCGTGCCAACGGTGAACGCCAGTTGATTGGCCTTCGCGTTGCGATCAATGCCGCTTGTGATCTTCGCCGTCGTCTGCACTTGCGCACCTGCAGGCAGCTGCGCCCCGCGCTGCTCCGCAAACTGCTCGGCGTCCACGCCATCGCGCAGCACCAGATCAATCCGCGACACCTTGCCGACTTGATCTGTCGCTGCTGCAAGCCCGGTCATCGCCATGTACGCCATGGGCGTATCACCCAGCGCGGGCTGCTTGGCAATCCCCACGATCGTCAGCTTCGTCGCAGGCTTGCCAAAGCGCACAAACTCCACCCAGTCGCCCACCGCAGGTTTCGCTGCTGCGTTCAGCCGCTCCGCTTCTTCGCGCGTCGCGACCCGCTCAGGCCCGGTGTCTTGCTTCGTGATCGCCCCGCTGCCCCTCGCAAACATCGAGATGCCGATGTTGCTCAGCATCCCCTTGGTGTCAGTCTTGGAAAGCAGTTCCACCACGCCGGCATCGATGACAATCTCATCATCGCGTTCAGGCAGTCGTCCCGAAATCAGTTCCACGCGCTCCAGCACGCCGCCCGTTAGGCTCGCGTCCGCAAGTCCGACGACGCGTGCGCTCGTCTGAAACAGCTTCACTTCGCGCCGATATGCCGTGCCCTCTGTAGCAGCGGGGGAGTTCTCGCCCGCAGCGTTCGTCCACTGCGGCGCACCAAAGCGCAGCGCAAGCGTGCCCGTCAAACGCGCCGAAGCTCGTTCCACTTCAGGCCACTGCCGCACTGTGCTGAGCAGCGCCAAATCCAGCGACGCGCCCGTGCCCCGCGCCTGCACGCGGGCATCCGCATCACCCACCAGTGTCTGGATGCGCTGCTCCACCGCGGCCCGGATCGAGCCCATCGCCACGCCCACCGCCGCGATCAGGATCGCGCTCAGTGCAACCACCGCTACCAGCAAGACCGTGCGACTACGCCGCTCGGACAGATTGCTGATAGCGAGCCGCCACGCCGCTCGCATCCAGTCCCTCCGTATCGATGGTGTCTTTCACGACGCCGTCGCGAATGACGAAAATGCGTTTGCAATACACCGCCGCCGCGGGCTCGTGCGTCACCATCACCACGAGCATCTTCTGTTCCTGCGCGATCTCCGCAAGCAGGGCCCACAATTTCGCACTGCTCGCGCTGTCCAGGTTGCCCGTGGGCTCATCCGCCAGCAGAATGGGCGGGCTGTACAACAGCGCCCGCGCAATCGCCACGCGCTGCTGCTCGCCCCCCGAAAGCGCATCAGGCCGATGCTCGCCGCGCTCACCAATGCCCAGCTTCGCCAGCAGTTCGCTGCTTCGCGCCCGCAGCTTCTCCGCGCTGTCACCCGCCAAGAGTCCCGGCAGTTCCACATTCTCCCGCGCCGTCAGCGTGGGAATCAGGTTGAACTGCTGAAACACAATCCCAAGCCCGGTGCGTCGAAACGCCGTCGCGGCCTTGTCATCCATCATGTGAATCGCTTTACCCGCGATCACAATCTCGCCGCTATCGGGCTTGTCAAGCGCGCCCAGCAGGTGCAGCAGCGTGCTCTTGCCGCTGCCGCTCTGCCCCATGATCGCATAAAACCCCGGCTCATCAATCTGCAGCGACGCACCCCGCAGTGCATGCACCGTGCGGTCGCCCGTTGAGTATGACTTGTGCACGTTGGAGACGGTGAGCATGGGAGAAAGCGATAAAGTGCAAAGCGAAAAAGCGAAAATGAAAGGCAGTACCCGGGCGTGATGCGCGTCAGCAGGCCGTCGCTCTTGATTCGACCCCGCCCCAATTCCGATTTTCGCTTTCCAGCTTTATCGCGTTATCGCCTTATCGCGTTTCTTCAGCCATGCTGCTTGTCGTACGTCGCCCCGTCAACGCACTCGCCCAGCTTGCCCTTGCCAGTCATCTTCACCTTGATCAGCCAGCCCTTGCCGTACGGATCGCTGTTGAGCAGGCTGGGGTCATCCGCCACGGCTTTATTGGTCTCGGCGATGGAGCCATCCACAAAGCAGTAGATGTCACTGGTAGTCTTCACGCTTTCCACCTCGCCAATGATGTCGCCCGCCTTGAACGTGAAGCCCGGCTTCTTCATCTCGGCGTAGGTCACGTCGGTCAATTGATCGACCGCGAACTGCGTGAGGCCCAGCGTCACCACATCACCCTCAACCTTGTGCCATTCGTGCGACGGGGAGTAAACGCGGTCAGTGGGGCTGGGCATGAGACACTCCAACGCAAAGGGTTTGCTTGCACGCGGCTTCGACTGCCGCAGAGGCCAGACGGTAGCGACGTTGCCTTGATTTGACCACGCCTCGATTTGACCAGTTGCAACCCGCCAACGCACCGCTCACGCCATGGCCCAAGCGTGTGTACAGTCCTGCGAACATGATTCTCACGCTTTCGGCTCGATGCTTGCGTTCTATGCTCGTGCCTGCCGGGAAGGGCAAGAAGCCCGCGCTCGACATGCTCGATTTGCCGCGCCATGCGCGCGAGGTGCTGGGCCTTTCGGGCCTCACGCTTTCCACCGATCTCCTCGCTGGCGCCGATCGCGGTCGCCTCGAGGCCATCCGCGAGCGTGCAGACCGCGCCGGCGCCGCGTGCCTGCTGCTCGTCGAGTACGACCCGCAGAACTTCGGCAGCACCAAAGACGCCGATGTGACCGCCGCCACCACGCGCGCCCGCAAAGTCGTGGAAGCCGCGCAGATTCTGGGCTGTTCCGCCGCCGCCATCAAAGTCGCCGCGCCCGATGACGACGCCGCGCTCGTGCGCGTCGCCGCCGCCCTCAAGCCCGTCGTCGAACGCGCCGAGAAGCTCGACATCAACCTGCTCATCTCGCCCCACGACGGCCTCACGAGCAAGAGCGAACGCGTCACCGAACTCCTCAAGAAGGTCGGCGGCTTCCGCATCGGCACCTATCCCGACTTCCAGTCCGCGGCCGGTTCCTCCAAGCCCGTGGATTACCTCCACCGCCTCACGCCCTACGCCACAGGCGTCTGCGCCACAACCGTCAAGCTCACCGATCCGCTCGACGATCTGCCCGCCCCCAAGCCTTCCAAGAAGCTCGCCGAGCCCGCCGCCGCTGCCAAGCCCGCCAAGGGCAAGGGCAAGCTCGACGAAACCAAGATCGAAGCCGACGAAGCAGCTACGCCTGGCGGCACGCTCAAGAAGGGCAAGAAGGCCGCGACTCCGCCACCCGTCGAAGTGGCCGAAGTCGAAGAAGACGAGATCGACGACATCGACGATGAAGAGTTGGATGCCGAAATCGCCGCCCTCATGGGCGAAGCGCTGGACGACGATCTGCCTCCCAAGCTCGTCGCCCTGCGTCACGAGCCCTACGACCTCTTCCCGCTGGTCGAAGCCATCGCCGCCGTCGGTTACGACGGCCCGCTCGCGGTGGACTACCGCGGCACGGGCGACCTGACCGAGGGCATCATCAAGAGCCGCGACACGCTGCTGGCCCTCATTCTCCGCGCCAAGGACAAGACCGCGGGCTAAGCCTCGCGCCTCGCACGCACTGCACGCACCCACGTCACACTGCTCTACTTCGGCGGGTCAATCACAACCCGCACCGATGCGATGCGCCCATTCTCCAGCATCATCACCAGCCTGCGCCCCGGCACATCCGAGCACTCAATGGCCGGCATCTCGCCGCGATCCGTCGCGTACCGGATGATCTGCCCATCCAGCAGCGGCAGCGCTTCTTCCAGCGACAACCCAATCAGCCCGCCGCCGCGCTCCAGCATCATCGCCTCGCGCATCGCCAGCTTCCCGTCTTTTTTGATACCCCCGCTGGTGATCCGCACGCCATACAACGCCAGAATCAGCACGCTCAGCAGCCCCAGCGCCGCCAGCGGCAGCACCCACCGCGATTCGAGCGCACGCAGCGCGCGATGCCGCTGATCATCACTCGCGGGCGGGCGAGTGTGGGCCTTCTCGAGCTTGTCATCTGGCGTTGCCATGGCGCTGCATCACGCTGGCCCTTCGCCCGCGGGCTTCTCACCTTCCGCCGGAGGCGTGGTCGCATCGGGCGCCGGCACGCCATCCGCCGGAGGCAGCTCCGGCGTCGGCATCGCCGCGTCCGTCAGCGCACGCAAGTTGGGGAAGCCTTCGCCCATGCCCTTCTCGCGCATGCCCTTCCCGATATCAATGTCATCGCTCGTGCCCACCTGCTTGTCAGGTCCGGCCGACACAATCGTGTACGTGTTGTCGCCGCGGGCCGTGTATTCAAACGGCGTATCCCAGCCATCGGTGAACATGCTCTGGTCCTGCCCCGTGCTCGCCAGGTCTGCAGGAATCACGCCGTTGTTCGCCTTGGCATATTCCTCCACCGCCGCGACCGTCGCGAACGCCTTGAAGCTGCCGACCAGGCCCATCGGCTTGAACGCGCTGGTCATCATGCCCACGGTGATGGTCCACAGAATCGCAAGCACCAGCACCACAAGACTGATCACCAGCCCCGCAATCGCCAGCCCCTTCTTGGCGTGGAACAGACCCACCACGCACAAAATGAGCGCAAGCCCCGCAAACCCGATGTTCACATAAGGCACGCAGCACGCCACCAGACTGAGCAGTGCCACCACAAATCCAGCAATCCCCGCCCAGTTGCTGCCCGCCTGCTTCTGCGGCTCAGGGTTCACGCCAAATGTCCCGCCCGGTGCCTGGAATGTGCTCATGGGAGAAAGATAGCCGGGGAAGAGGGAAGGCATTGGGGTCAAGGGGGGAGCCAAGGCACGCAGGCACGGGGGCACGGAGGCACGAAGTGAAGGCGACCAGCCCGAGCGCCAGCGAGGGACACCTGCTGCGCCCGCCTGCTCAGCAAAATGCAGGTTGAACGCGAAGGACGCGAAGAGCGCGGAGAAGCGAGGGATGGCGAAGGCACGGGGGCACGAAGGCACGAAGTGAAGGCGATGCTTCCGGCGAAGCGCCCTTTCCTCTGGCATGTGGGGCGTGCGATCCCGGCCCGATGCCAAACCCAAGGTCCAATCACACATGATCTGTCACAGATCACGCCTGCAACATGACAGATCACGCCTTGCGCGCGACAGATCACGCCCGCAACGTGACAGATCACGCCTTGAACATGACAGATCACGCCTTCAACGCGACAGATCACGCCTGCACCACGACCACGCACGCCGGCATCGCCGCGTTCTACACACAAACACCCCCACAACACCCGCGCAAACTCCGCCACCACTTCTGCCTTTTCCTTTGTGCTCTTCGTGTCTTTGTGGTGGATATGCCTTTTATCCCGCGTGACGAGTTCAAGCCGCGCCCGCACGCAGCCGATCCTCCCTCAGCACCGCGCTCGCTGCCATCTCACCCCTGCAGCGGCCGCAGCGCCGCTCGCACCGGGCTGCCGTCAAAGCCCATCAGCTTCAGCGGCGGCGCGATGAGTTCGTATTCGCCCGGCGCGATGTCGCGCAGCACCAGTCCTTCGAGGATCGCGATGCCGCGCAGGAAGATCGCGTTGTGGGCCAGCAGCTTCTTGTCATCAAACAGATCCACGCTGGGCGTGTCCACGCCGATCGTGTTGACGCCGCGGTCAGCGAGTGCGTCAATGAGCGCGGGTGACAACGCCGCGAAGTCCGTCGAGAAGGCGTGCGCATCGGGAAACGTCCCGGTCTTGAGCAGCACGCGCGGATGCTTGATCGCGTCGAGCGGCATCGTGAGGTCCGCCGGCTGCACGCGCTCGCCGCGCCGCGCGTTGACGGCGATGACGTGGCACGGGCCGATGTAATGCGTCAGCGGCATCTCGCCCACGCCCTGCGCATCCTGCGCGTAGTGGTTGGGCCCGTCGGCGTGGCTGCCCAGGTGCACCGTGCTGCGCATCGTGCTCAGCGTCACGCTGTCACCCTTCTTGATTTCGCACAGCACCTCGCGCGTGAGCGGCGAATCGCCCGGCCACACGCCGATCTTCTCTGTCAGTGCAGGCGAAATATCCATGATGGCGCGCTCGGTGATCTTCCCGGCGGCCAGCCGCGTCAGCAGCGGGCCCGCTTCCTCCAGCACACGCGCCTTCCACGCCGCCGCATCGCTCGTGAGCAGCGATGCGGGCACCCGCGCCACGAGCGCATCGAGCACACCATCCAGCTCGCGCCCGCGCTGCTGCGCTGTCGCGTACGGCACCGTCGAGAAACTCACGAGGTTGTACTGCGGCGTGACCTTATCCGGGAACGCCGCGTGGATCGTTTGCTCGATCTTCTTGCGATACAGAAACGCCGGCTGTCCAACCTTGTCGCGCATCTCGATGAAGTTGGCGAGCGCCATGTCCGCGATCGCATCCGCGTTGGGCTTGCGCTGGGCTTCAAACGCTTCCAACGCCGCAACGCGATCAGTCTTGTGCTCACGCAGACACGTCGCCAGCGCAAGGCAGTCTTCAAAGGCCGCGTTCATGCCTTGCCCATAAAACGGCACGATCGCGTGCGCACTGTCGCCCAGCACGCACACCTTGCCGTTGTATTGCCAGGGCCAGCACCGCACCGTCACGAGTGAACTCGTCGGGTTCTTCGCATAGTCATCCGCCAGCGTCGGCATCAGCGGCACGGCGTCGCTGTATTGCTGACTGAAGAACGACATCACCTGCTCGCGCGTCTGCAAGTTGGCGAAACTGTGCTCACCGCGGAACGGCCAGAAAAGCGTACACGTGAAGCTCTTGTCGCGATTGGGCAGCGCGATCATCATCGAGCCCCCGCGCGGCCAGATGTGCAGCGCGTGCGGCTCCATCGCGTACTCGCCGCCCGCAGTCGCGGGAATATGCAGTTCCTTGTAGCCGTGCTGCAAGTACGTCTGGCTGTACTCAAAGCGGTCAGTCTTCTGCAGGCGGCCCCGCACGGGCGAGAACGCACCATCCGCGCCCAGAATCAGCGATGCCTTCGCCGTCACCGTGCCGCCCGTCGTCGCAAACGTCGCTGACGGGGTATCGATGTCGATATCAAGACACGTGTGATCAAAGAAGAACGCAATGTTCTTGTACGCACTCGCCGCGTTGAGCAGCGCAATGTTCAGCCCACCGCGCGACACGGAGTTGATCGCATCATTCGCGTCGTGGCTGTACGGCTGATACACCGGCCCACCGCCCGCCAGCGGGTGAATCATCCGCCCCGGCATGCGAATGGCTTCATCACGCATCACCAGCGTGTCGAGTCCGGCTCCCGCAAGCCCCGTGATGCCGCGCACGCTGAGCGCAAGGTTGATCGACCTGCCGCCCGCGTACCCCGCACGCCGCGGATCGCTCCGCCGCTCGTACACGCTCACGCTGTAGCCGTCCTGCGCCAAGTAACACGCCAGCAGCGAGCCCGCCAGCCCCGCGCCGATGATGATGACATGCTTCGAATCACTGCTCATGAGATTCCTTCCGGGCCTCGACGTGCTGACCACAACCTGCAAGCATCACACACACAGCATTCAGCGGAACACCTCGTTCATGACCTGCACCAGCCGCCACACATCATGAAACGAGTTGTACAAGGGCGCGGGCGCCACGCGAATGACATTGGGCTCGCGGAAGTCGCAGTACACGCCGCGCTCCAGCAGTGCGTGCGATGTCTGCCGCGTTGCGCCCTCAATCACCAGTGACAGTTGCGCCCCGCGCTGCACGGGATCTGTGGGCGTCAGCACGCGCAGCCGCTTCGCGACGGCTGTTGAATGCAGCAACTGCTCCATATAGCCCGTCAACGTGACCGACTTTGCCCGCAGCTTCGCGATCGTCGCCCGATCAAACAGCGCGAGCGACTCGCGCAGCGGCGCAAGTGCCAGCACGGGCGGATTGCTCAATTGCCACGCATCGGCACTCTGCACAGGCGAAAAGTCCGGGCCCATCTTGAACCGCGTCGCAGGGTCATTACCCCACCAGCCCGCAAACCGCGGCAGTGCCGCGTTCGCCTTCGCGTCCTGCGTGTGCCGCTCATGCACAAATGCACCCGCCACCGCGCCCGGCCCGCTGTTGAGATACTTATACGAACACCACGCCGCAAAGTCGCAGTTCCAGTCATGCAGCTTGAGGTGCGCATTGCCCGCGGCGTGCGCCAAGTCCCACCCTGCCACAATGCCGCGATCTTGCGCAAACTTCGTGATCGTCGCAATATCGAACAACTGTCCGGTCAGATAGTTCACCCCGCCCAGCATGATCAGCGCAATGCTGTCGCGCTCGCGATCAATCGACGCGAGAATGTCCTCTGTCCGCAGCGTCGCTTCGCCTTCGCGAGGCTTCAGCCGAATGAGACCCTTCGCCCGGTCAAAGCCCGCGAATTTCGCGTGATAGTCAATCTGACTCTGCACCGCATACGAGTCCGAAGGAAACGCCGTGTCTTCAATCACGATCTTGTACCGCGAAGTAGTGGGGCGGTAGAACGACACCATGAGCAGATGCAGATTCGTCGTCAGCGAGTTCATCGCTACCACTTCGTTCGGCTTGGCGCCAACCAAACGCGCCAGCGGCTCGCGCACTTCCTCGTGATAAGGCAGCCACGGGTGCTTGGCAGCAAAGTGCCCCTCCACGCCCAGTCGCGCCCAGTCATCCAGTTCCTGCTCCAGCGCGCCGCGCACGCTCTTGGGTTGCAACCCCAGCGAGTTGCCCACAAAGTAGAGCGTCGTGCCGGTCTTGCTTGCCGGAAAGTGAAACTGCTGCCGCAGCGATGCAAGCTCATCCCGCGCGTCCTGCGCCAGCGCAAACGCCTCGCTCATGTCCACCGCCTGCCCCACGCCGCGTGCCGTGTCGTTCATGCCCGACGGTAGGTTTCCCCCCGCGCGAGTAAACTTGCGCATGGACCAGTCGACTATCGACCGCCTCGCCCTCGACGCCGCCTACGAGCAGGCCCGCAAAAGCAAACGCGAAGGCGGCATCCCCATCGGCAGCGCCCTCGTCAATCGTGATGGCATCATCGTCGCCCTGGGCCACAACCTCCGCGTGCAAACCGGCGACAGCACGGCCCACGCCGAGACAGTCTGCATTCGCAACGCCGGCCGCCGCCGCGACTGGCACACCCTCACACTTGCCAGCACCCTCAGCCCCTGCGCCATGTGCAGCGGCACCGCCGTGCTGCACCGCATTCCGCGCGTCGTCATTGGTGAGAACACGACCTTCCAAGGCCGCGAAGACTGGCTCCGCGCCGCAGGTATCGAAGTCGTCAACCTGCACGATCAGCGCTGCATCGCCATCATGCGAGAGCTGATCGCGACCAAGCCCGACCTGTGGAACGAAGACATCGGCGTCCCCGAGTGATCGTGCGGCGCACCTTCGCGCTCACACCGGAAACACACCGCTGCCCGCGCGCTCTTTGCCGCAATACAGGCACTTGGCATGCTTGGGCGCGTTAGGCCGCTGACACGCCGGGCAGGTCCATGGCCCCACGCGCACTTTGCCATCAAGTTGGCCGTCAGACAAGTCAATGTCCTGCACGCGCCGCTCCAACTCTTCATCCGTCACGCCCAGCTTCTCGCGCATCAGCGTCCACATCGCCAGGTTCGCCAGCACCAGCGCGTCCACACGCTGCTGCAGCCGCTCCACATCGCTGCTGCGCTCGCGAATCGTCCCTTGCAGGTCCGTCGCCCGCCGATTCGCTTCGTTAATCCGAGTGTGCTGATGCAAATCCCATAGAAAGCCAAGCATGCGAATCCCTCCTGTCGCGACTCCATCAATCGCAATCACTCGCGATCAACGACCCGGCTCGCTCGCAGTGCGCACCGCACAACCAGCCACCCAGACGTCGTCACCGTATCACCCATCATTCGGCAATCACACATCGCGATTGCAGCGACCCGCCCGCACGCTCACTTCGTCGGTGCCGGCACATGCTGATCGATCAAAATCGGGTTGCCATCCGGATCCGTCAGCACGATGTACGCCGGGCCCGTGCCCGCTTCGTCCGTGGTCGCCGTGATCGCCACGCCGCGAGCCTTCAGTTCTTTCTGCAGCTCACGTACATCCGTAAACGGCCCTGCCGCAGCATCCGCCGGCTTCGAGTCGCGCGTCCAGCCCGGGTTGTACGTCAGCATGTTCTTCTCAAACATCCCCTGAAACAGCCCGACGGTGCTCGTCTCGTTCTGCATCACCAGCCATTTCTGCTCCTGCTTGCCACCCACAACCTTGAACCCCAGCTTCTCATAAAACTCGCGCGAAGCCGCGATGTCCTTGACGGTCAGGCTCACAGAAAAATTCCCAAGTTGCATAGGTGCATACTCCTTCGTCGTGCTCGTGTCCTTTGCAGGTTCGTTCTTCACCGGTTCGTCCGCTGCCAGCCGCGCTGCTGCATTGTGCCGCAAAGGCATCACCACGATTGCGCCCAGCGCCGCCGCACAAGCCAAGCCAACAATCTGCCGATTCATACCGCCTCCTTCGTGCAAACCCCCCGTGAACTGAAACAGGCCCGCGACGTGCGACCAGGCCCAAGTTACACAATAGCTGCCGTGCCGAGTGGTTCCTCGTCGCATGCATAATCGGCGTCATCTCGGAGTCCAACGGGCAAGCGCGATCACGTGTCGTAGATGCCGCTATCCCAAGGTGCGAAGAAGGCCATGTAGTTGCCGGGCAGCACTTCTGCAACCCAATCGTCTGCTTCGTCTTCCGGTTCACGAAGAACAAGACCAAAAACCAGCCCGAAACCCTCGACAGCAAACGGCCTGATCTCGATTCGCATAAACGTCGGATGATCAAGCGCGCCGAGCCACTGATCTCGCAGTGCCACACGTGCCTCATGGTCCAACCCTTCGCGCGTGCCCAGATCGTTGATCTTTGCCTCGAGCAATGTGCCACCCGCGTCAAAAAGATACAGCGCGATGAACTCGCGGCTCGGCTGGGTAGCAGTCGCCGACTCAAACGGCGTTGTGAGAAAGAACTGCTTCTCGTCTCGTGTCTGTCCGACAAACTCGGCGTGGTAATCGTCGTGATCGATCGCAATCAGTCTCGGTGATGCATTCATCCGAAGGTTCCTTGATCGTGGTTCAACATCAGTTCGAACAGACACAGGTTCCTGTCATCGTGAAGTATCGACTGTGAGCGTGTATTGCTCCGGTGACTCGCCGTCTCAACCAGCGCTCATTTGCAAGCGAGCGAGATCAAACACGTGCCTTCCTGAGGCTGACTCACCTCCATCGGGCTGTAGCAAGCTGACGCGTGGGCCACGCCGTCGCGGCACGCAAGGTGCTCGCCATCCTGTGCCGATGTTAACTCCGCTTGGCAGCATCCAAAACCTCGCCAATCACCTGCACATGTGCGCGTGGACAGAGCCTCACGACTCGGCGTGCAGGCATCACAAGTGCGTCTTGCGGCAGGTGCACGGCCCACGACTGACCTGCGTCGTCGGGCCCGTCAATCGTCTGACCGTCTTCAAGTTGTGGTTTCTGCTCCTGCAGATAGTGCGTCACGTTGCGCAGATAGATGTCCACATCCGCCGGCGCATACTCCGCGAGAGGAAAAACAGCTTCAACATCGCGGATGTCCAGTTGCTCATTCCCAACGGTTTCCATCAGGACGTACTCCTGATTCAACCGGTACAGCCGCACATTGGACCAAAGCAGGAATGGCGTTATCCGCTGCTGAGAACACGCGTCGTGTACTCTCTTGAGGCTGTCAAAGTCTCTCAACACCTCTCCACCAGGATTGAAGTAGCAAGTCGCGCCACGCGCCGATCCCAACGCGATGACAAGCTGCGTGAGAAACGACATCTCCGCCACAGCATCACGCGTTCTCGGCATGATCTCCGCGTCCGGCGCGATGCCTCCCGCATATGTCATGCGAATGCGAATCACACCTTGATGCTTCGCGGCGACACTCGCTGCATCGCGCCAAATCCAAGATTGCTCGCATGCTCGCTTGAGCCCTTCGGGAAACGTGAGCGGTCCGAACTGGCTCATGGCCCACGCGCCAAAGATGAACGGCCCCTCCGGCGCATCAATCATCTGATCCGGCCAAGGCCGTGTCATGATGTCGACCACAACAGCGCCGTTTACCTCAGGTTTGAAAGCCACAACAAGCGACTCGCCGCCAAACTCCCATCGCTCGTTGGCCGCCTTGTCGCGAACAACATGAAAGCCGCCCGTCTGCAGGGCTGCACGAACATCTGTAATCGTCGTGCTTCCATCCGTGAGAACGCACACGCACTGACAGAAGAGTCCCTTTGGCACGATACACCCCTTCACTACACAGTCCATACCACGCCGCTCGCGTGTCCACACGACCTGCTGCGCGACACCGAACATTAGTGCCGCTCACGTTGACAGTGACGCGTTGCGTTCGCACTGCTCCTCACCCGCCCCCGATCCCCCCCTCACCCCGCCGCCTCAAAATCACGCACCTCCACAAACGCCCCCGTCCCGTTCTGCCGTTCAAACGCTGCGCCAACCGGTGCATGCAGAAGCGGCACGATCTCCGCGTCATAGTTTGCAATCGTGTTCACGTCATGTATCGCGAAGTTGTCCGGTTCTTGCATGTACTCGTCAGACTCACGCCCCGACATGAACCGCCAGCCGCTGTCATGCTCGTGGCTCGGCTCCTCGCGATACATGAACCCGACCTTGTGCCCGTCGCACGTGATCATGTGTGACGCAGTGCACCCGCCGAGCCCTGTGGCGAGAGGCCGAATCTGATCTGCACGAAGTCGAAACACCTTGTTCGTTGATTCCACCTGCTTGCGCTTGAACGGCCACATGGTCACCTCCCACCAGTAAACGCAACGCGCGACACGCGCACGACATGTCGCTGTAGTCATCTCAAATAATGTAGCTCATGCGCGTTGCAATGCTTCGAACGTCGTCTGCGTGCGTGTCGCACGCTTGTGCAGTTTTCGTTCCGCGCGGCACTACGCCTTTGCGCAAACGAACGGATCGAAGTAGTCGCCTACTGGGCGTGCTGCCGCACAGGCGACGTGAGTCCGAATCCGATTATCCCCGCTCATCATCGGGCGGCCACTCCCATCCGTCCAGCCTCCCGATGTAGTCTCCATGCAGACCCATGCCGCTCAGTTCAAATGGCATGGGCTCGCCGCGGAACGTCAAGCCGACGTCGCGACACAGCAACCACCACGTCAGGAAGGCCAGAACATCGTGGATCGCCCCAATCCGCTCTTCTCGAAACATTGTGGCCAGCAACTCGCGCTGCTCTTGAGTGAGCGACGCGACGAACGCATTGAACTTTTCACTGTCCACCGCATTCGAGTACTTCCCCGATTCACGCACGAGCCGCTCGGTCAGGCCGTTCGTGGTCTGGTCGACTAAGTGATCGATAATCGCCTTGTACGCGTCGATTGGCGTGGTTGGTCGAGGGCTCGTAGACATCGGGTCGACTCCGTGTGTAATGCTCTCTGTCACTCACTGCAGTTCCTGATAGCGTTCATTCCACCACTTCACCAATTCCACATGCTGGTCAAGCGTCACCCACATGACGTTGCTCTCCTCACTCGCGCTGCCACCAAGCACCAGAGGCTTCGTGTACCACTTCAGCTTGCCGCGCAGGCACTCATCGGCGACCACGCGCTCAGCATCGATGGCGAGCTTCAGCGGTGCGAGGTGCTTTGCGCTGCACGGCAAAGTCGGCACAGTCCAGTATCGCCCATCATCGCCCTTGACGATGAAGTCATCCCAGCCAAGCAGACCAGTGATTGTGTGTCCGGGGAAAAACTTGCCAATGTCATACCGAGCTGACAAAGCAGTTGCCTCTGCCGCATCGAAAAGCACCACATAATCGTTGCCGTGCCAGCCTTCGATCAAGGCACATACTCCCCTCTACAAAGCAAGGTGATCGCATAAAGCGAAGTCACGCTAACAGGACGCCATTTGAACCTTCCACACGAAGTAATCGAGACATCTACCGGGGGGCAATTGCCTTGATCGACCCTGCGATCGCTACCAATTGACTTCAAGCGTCATCTTCGCGACACCGCAACTTATCGCAAAATCGGCAATTGCGGCGACATCCGCGAGATCTTGAGCAAACTCCTGCTCGACGTCATCGATTCCGTTCGCACACTTTGCATACACCTGCACGAACGGCCTTACACGAGGGTCGTGTGTCAAGATGAGTTCTCGAAGCTGATTGGCAGCCGACAAAAGAACATCTGGTTCTACCCAATCCACATCGCTCGCCTTCATCCCTTCCGTTGTATGAGACAGCAGCGACTCGAGCCCAAGCGATCTGTGAAGTGCAACGATGTGGGGGTGGTCATAGCGAACCGCCATCCAATCGCCCCACGCTTTGCAGTCATTGGAAAACCCGGGTTGATCAGCCAGTTGTTCTTCGGTGATTCCAGGCCAATACCCGACAACGGACGCACCCATGAACCCCTCCAACGCATTGCATCGATCACGATTCAAAGTAAGGCTGACGAATCAGGGCAACAGTACTCCAATAGACCTCTTTGCAGAACAAGTTCGGGCTTGGCCGCCTGAAATCGCGGTGCTCCTAGCCAGCAGGGAATGAACGCCGCTCAGGTACAATGACCGCCATGAGACGGACGTACGCCGAGTCATGCGAGGCACTGCAAGAACGTGGGCTGCTCGACCCCGGTGACATCCCGCCAACGCCTGACCGCCAACCGCGATTCGACGATCCGGAGCCCCTTGGAGTTAACTTCTCTCGCACGCGAGTGGAAGGCGATCTCGCGAGGATGACACTCCCGCGTACATTCTTTGGCCGGTCGGAAGTTTGTGACGCTTCATTCTGCGACACCGACCTGTCCGAATCCACTCTGTGCTGGTGCGATTTCGTCGGCGTTGATTTCACCGACGCCAACCTCCGCGCGGGCGATTTGAGAGCATCTACCTTTGAACGAGTTCGATTCGAGCGATCCGACTTGCGCGACGCTGATCTCAGGAGATCGAGTTTTAAGGATTGCAGCTTCTCTGGCTGCCTTATGGATAGAGCGAAGCTGACTCGCAGTCAGGGTCGCCAACTTTCACTTTCGCCCCAGCAGATTGCAGGAATAGCTTGGCAAACCGATGACGGCGACGAGCCCGGAGGCGGTTGAACTCGCTTCCGAAAAGAATCAGGGTGACAGGATTCGAACCTGCGACCTCCTGGACCCAAACCAGGCGCTCTACCAAGCTGAGCTACACCCTGCACACACCAACTGTAGGTCACTTCTCTACGCCGCTTGCGAAAGCTCGTTCGCGTGCTGTCGCCGCATGGCTCACACGCGCAGCACCCCCGCAATCGCCGCGTGGTGCAGCGCCGCCACGACCAGACTGTGATGAATCACGCCGCGTTGCACCAGCTTGGGCAGCTCGCCCGCCTCAACCAGTCGCACGCGAATCTCTTCGTTCCCATCCAGTTGCTGCGCGTGCCGCAACTCGCAGTCTTCAATCAGAATCGTGTGCACCCAGTTGTTCATGATCGCCGGGTTCGCGCTCACGCGGCCAATGACCCGCGCCGTGCCGCCGACATACCCGGTTTCTTCAAGCAGTTCGCGTGCGCCAGCCGCCGCCACATCTTCGTCAGCATCCACCATGCCGCCCGCAAGTTCCAGCGTCACCGCGTGCAGCCCCGCGCGGTACTGCTCGATCATCACCACCTTGCGATCGCGCGTCAGCGCAACGACGTTGATCCAGTCCGTCGTATCAAGAAAGTAATACGTCCCCGCCTTCGTCGCCGTCACGGGCGATGCACACCACCGGCTCTTGAGCGTGAACACCCGCGCATGCGCAAGCGTCTTCGCCGGCCCCGCGTGCCACATCGGCACCAGTTGCAAGTAGTCACTCATGCGCGAGCGTAGAAGCAGAGGCGAGTGCGTGCGCCGGGTTCGCACGTGCGAGGCGGGCGTGCACAACACACAGTCTTCACAGATTCCAGCGTGTCAACTCCACACCTGACATCCGCTCGTGAAAAGTCCACGGATCGCGCCCACCGCCACCAGTCGTCACTCCGCACGCAGGCACTTCGCACTCCGGCACTTCCCGCCTCCTACATTCGTCTCACCATGCCCAGCCTCACCGTTTCACGCCGCGTGCAGAGCCTCAAGCCCAGTGTCACTGTCGCGTTCATGAACCGCGCCAAATCCATGCAGGCGCAGGGAAAAGACGTGCTTTCCTTCGCCGCGGGCGAGCCTGATTTCGATACGCCCGACATCGTGAAGTACGCCGCGATCAACGCGCTGACCAAAGGCCAGACCAAGTACATGCCCACGCTGGGCGATCCCGCGACGCGCGCTTGCATCGCGAAGAAACTCACCGAAGAAAACGGCATCCCCAACTGCACGACCGATCACATCACCATCGGTGCAGGCGGCAAGCACAGCCTCTTCGTCCTCGCCCATGTGCTGCTCGACGAACCAAAGCCCGGCGAGCCTCACCAGGAAGTCATCCTGCCCGTGCCCGCGTGGGTCAGCTACGCGCCCATCGTCGAACTCGCGGGCGGCAAAGTGATCGAAGTGCCCACGACAGTTGATACCGGCTTCAAGGCGACAGCCGCGCAGATCAAGGCCGCCATCACGCCGCGCACGCGCATGCTGATCTTGAACAGCCCCAGCAACCCGTGCGGCACCATGTACACGCCCGACGAACTCCGCGCCATCGGTAACGTCGTCGAAGAAGCCGCTCGAACTATCGCCCCCGACATCACGGTCCTCAGCGACGAGCTCTACGAAAAGATCGTCTACGGCGGCATCCCGCACTTCTCCATCGGCAGCATGCCCGCCATCGCCGAACGCGTCATCACCCTCAACGGCCTCTCCAAGGCCTACGGCATGACCGGCTGGCGCATCGGCTACACCGGCAGCAGCGGCGAATTCGGCAAGAAGTTCACCAGCGCCATGGCCACCCTGCAAGGCCAGATGAGCACCAACATCACCAGCTTCACCTATCCCAGCATTCGCGCCGCCCTCACGCAGTGCGCGGGCGAAGTCGAGATGATGCGTCTCGCCTTCGCGAAGCGCGCTGAACTCATCAACGCCCGCCTCGCCAAGCTCCCCGGCATCAAGAACGCCAAGGCCACCGGCGCGTTCTACGCCTTCCCCGATGTGTCAGCCCACTTCGGCAAGACCAGCAAAGGCGGCCGCAAGATCGACAGCGCCATGAGCATGAGCGAAGCCCTGCTCGAAGAGAACCTGCTCGCCTTCGTCCCCGGCGAAGACTTCGGCGGCTGCGGCAAGAACCACGTCCGCATCAGCTTCGCCTGCAGCGAAGACCAGATCAACAAAGGCATGGATAGGTTTGCGCAGTTCCTCGCGGACTTGAAGTAGTCAATCGATCAGCACGCTGGGCGTGACCGTGGTTCGCACTACAAATGCGCGGGCGGGAACTTGGTGTTGTGATACAGCAGAAGAGTGTGAACATCTCTTCCAACTCAAGGCAAATTCCAGTAGTCTGCCATGCCACAGCTCGAGACCGCGTTCGTTTGATTTTCGCTTCTCAACGAGAAGCCGAGCGGTGTCACTCCTTGATCCATATCGAGCACGAGATCGTACAAATACGCGTTGACTGCCACCTCACCAATCTTGAGAATCGCCGCGCGGCCCTCATCAGTCCTTGCGAGGCGGTCAAGCAACATGGTCGTCTCGTCCGACTCCACTTGCAAGAAGACATCGGCAAGCCCGCTCCCGGTTGGTCCAAGCGCGCATGAGACACTCTCCTGCATACGTGCCTGCAAGATCCCAATGACCTTCTTCTGAAGCAGATGTTCCATAAATTACATCCTGCGTGCTGTCAGTTCGCGATCGTCCGGTGACGCTCTGCTACGAGATGGGGTTGGACAGACGGTGATCATTTCAACCCTAGATTAACTCCACTCGCGCACCCCAGCTCGGCAGCGTGGGCTTCGCGCCCATCTGCTCCAGCTTCTGCGCAAACGCCCGGCGCGGCCCATCTTCGCCGTGTGTCAGCATCACCTTGGGCCAGGGCTTGCCGTCCTTGGGCTTGAAGGCGTTCATCCACGCCAGCAGATCGCTCTGGCCGGCGTGCGCCGAGAAGCCGCCCAGCGTGTGGACTTTGGCGCGGACGACGATCTCTTCGCCAAAGATGCGCACGCGGTCCGCGCCGTCAACCAGTCGGCGACCCAGCGTGCCCTGGGCCTGATACCCCGCGATGAGCACGCGAACGCCGCGCTTGTAGATGTTGTGCCGCAGGTGGTGCACGATGCGTCCGCCGTTGCACATGCCGCTTCCGGCGATGATGACCATCGCGCCGCTTTGCGCATTGAGCTGCCGCGACTGATCGCCAGACTCCAGAAAGTTCAGCCGATCCAGGCACAACGCTTCGCCGCACTCGCGGTGCAACTGCTGAGCCTCGGCATCGAGCGTGCGCCAGAACTCCTGATATAGCTTGGTCGCCTTCACGCCCATCGGGCTATCGACATACGTCGGGAACGCGGGCACGCGGCCGCTACGTGCAAGCTCGCCGATGTAGTACAGCAGCGTCTGCGTGCGACCGATGGCAAACGCGGGGATCAGCACTTTCTCTTTGTCCCACAGCGCTTCACGCAGCACGCCAGCGAACTCTTCCACCGTCTGTTCAATGTCGCGGTGATCGCGATCGCCGTAGGTGGTCTCGCAGATGACAAGGTCCGCGGGCGTTTCGCTCACGGGCGCTTCAAAGTCGCGCATAAGCACTTGCTTCTTGGGGCCAAGGTCACCTGAGAACGCGATCACGCGCTTGGCGCCGCTCGCGTCGACCAGTGTCATCTCAATGCTCGCGCTGCCCAGAATGTGGCCGCTCTCGGTGAAGCGCACCGTCACGCCCTTCGCAACTTCGCGCGGGCGATTGAGTTCAATCGGCTGCACGCGAGCGAGAATGGGCTTCACGTCCTCCGCCGAGTAGAGTGGCTGGACGGGCGGGCGACCTTGGCGAGCGCGGCGCATGCTTTCACGCCGGGCATCGTTCTCCTGCAGGTTCGCCGAGTCCTCGAGCATGATGGGCATGAGCTTGCACGTGGCGGGCGTCGCGTAGATCTGGCCCTTGAAGCCCGCATCATGCAGCAGCGGCAGGCGGCCGATGTGATCGATGTGACCGTGCGTGACGATCACGGCATCGAGCGATGCCGCGTCGATGGGCGGCATGCGGCGGTTGCGATCGTCGCTGTCGCGGTCGCCCTGGTGCAGACCGAAGTCCACCAGCACACGAGCACGGCCCGTTTCGATGAGATAAGTGGACCCCGTCACCTCGCCCGCCGCTCCGTACAGAGAGATACGCATGCGTAGTTGTAGGGCCTGCGTGGTCTGGACGCGATACGCTCCGCAGCGTGGGCACCGCTGTTTCCAAGCAACATCATGCGTTTATCGATCTTGTGCCGCGGACCGTCGAACGGCTGGCGGTCGACGTGGGGCGGGTAATGCTGTTTCCGCTGCGGCTGCCCGAACGCAATCCCGCGCTCACGGGTTTGGCCGCATTCGCGCGAGAGGACATGACCCGCATGCGGCGCCGGCCGGTAGCGGTGGCGCGACCTGTGGTGGTGCTCAATGGCTATCACGCCTGGCATGGGCTGGTGGCGAGTTTGCAGCATTCGCTGGTGGGACTGGTGTCGCAACGCGAGGCGGATTTCTTTGATGTGTCGTATGGGCTCATGACGTGCATTCATCGCGTGCGGCGATATGTGCTGGATGAAATCGAGCGGGTGCACGGGCCGGAGCGCGAGATTGATGTGGTGGGCATATCGATGGGCGGGCTGGTGGCGCGGCTGATTGCACGCGAGTGGCGAGGCGACACGCGGCACGCGCGGGTGCGCCGGATCTTCACGCTGGCGTCGCCGCATCGAGGTGCGACGCGGGCGCAGCGCATTCATATCGACGCAGCGGGCCGCGACATGATGCCGGGCAGCGCGATGCTTGCGGAACTCAATCAGCATGTGCATCCGGAGCTGCGCTGCTACACGCAATTGCGCGATGCAGTGGTGGGAGCCACCAACACCGCGCCGCCGGGCATGGAACCATTCTGGTCTGCGGGAACCGTGTGCATGAGTCACTTCACGACGGTTCATAACCCCGTGTTTCTGGCCGACATCGCACGGTGTTTGCGGCAGGAACCGCCGCTGCTGCAGGCGGGCGCGGCGAGCACGCCGATTTCGAATTGAGAAGGCAAGACCGTGGCCGCTGCTGCGGCTTCGGTGCATTTGTGAGATTGGACCAGCTTTCAGTTTCCGCGTGCGTGGGATGATCAGCCCGCTTTGCTTGGATGAGCAAAGCAGGTAAGCGGCTGGCGCACCGGAATCGGCGGGCTCGGGCTTGTCTCGCTTGCGCGAGACATCGTGGCGTGGTCCACGAGAGGCGGTTGAGTGGTTGGCTCTCTCTCCTCAGAGTCATGCACGCTGGGGCGTGCATGACTACCCCAAGACCGCTGGTGGCTGGCTCGGTGATCGCCAAGTCCGTGTTCGCTCGATCATCGGGCGCGTTGGGGGCTTTGTCGCTTTCGACTTGGCTGCCCAACTGCCGCCGCTTAAAACGAACAGAGGAACTTGGTGACTCGTGACGGGCCACCAGTGCGCATTTTCGCAGAATGTCTGGTGTGATGCAAGAAGAATCGGGGCTGAGGGCATGGATTGAGCGCACAAACGTGGTCCGCGCGTGCAGATTTCGAGAGTTGTGCGCGCGCGGAGTGCTGTGTTGGCGACTTTTCGAGATCGAACCAGCGCGGTGGTGGTGTGGGTTACTGGTGGGTCGCGGCATTCGGCATTCGTGATTCGGCATTCGTGGGAAGGCAGCGTTGCAGCGAGGCCGGTGGTGAAAATCGAGTAGGCATCAAGGCATTGGGCATCAAGGCACCGGGCATCAAGGCATGAGGCGGAGTGTGGATGCTTGTTCGTGGTGAGTGAGATTCGCGCTTGTCCCTGCCGGGGCGAGGGGTGGTGGTTGGGGCGGGATTGAGCACTTGCGTTGAGGAGGTTTGGGGCGTTCGTCTGTTTGATATGACAATTTGTCGTGTGCGTGCCTGGAGGGGTGAGGGAAGGTGAGGCGCGAATTCGCTTGTGCTGATGGCGTGCTGCTGTTGCAGCGGCCGGACTGGAGGCTTGCGGATGCGTTCACTTCTCTCGTTGTTTGGCCGCTTGGTGGGGCGTTCGGTGGGACGGTCGTTGGCGATGTGTACGGTCGCGACTGCAGCGGGTGTGGCGAGCGGCCAGACGTATACGAACTCTGGTGGACTGGTCCTTATGGGGATGGGGCCTGCGAATCCGTATCCAAGCACAATCTTGGTGACTGGTGGGCCGCGGTCGATCACGGGCATCAGCGTCACGATCGATGATCTGACTCACATGTCCCCGGGCCAACTGGAGGTGTGCCTTGTTGCGCCGGATAACACCGCCATAACGCTGATGAAATCCAATGGTGGAACTAGCGATGTGAGCCTCATCGATTTCACCTTCGCTGAGGATGGCGAGGTTCTACCCGGTTCGGCTCGGCTGGTCTCGACTGTTTACCGACCGAACGGGGGCCCTGGGCTTGCGATCGCCGGCGCGACGTATGTGAGCAGTCTGGCCAACTTCCAGGGGATCGATGCAAACGGCGAGTGGCGACTGTTCGTCAATAATGCTCCTCCCGGGAGCATGGGCGGCATTCGCGAGTGGACGATCAGCTTCACGGACGCGGCTCTCTCTGTCGCGCAGCCGGTGATTCCGTATCAGGGTCGGCTCGAGGGTGGGCCGGTGGATGGGACGATTGATGTGCGCTACAGCGTGTGGAATGATCCTGTGTCGCAGGATCCGGCGGCACGGGTGCAGCGCACGCGGGTGGAGACGGGCGTTCCTCTCGCGGGCGGCCTGTTTGCGGCGAACTTGCGGCTTGATGCCGCGCTGCCTTCGAGCGGCGGAGCATACTTGCAACTCGAGATTGCGAATCCTTCGGGGACGGCATTTGTGGCGATGAGTCCTCGGCAGTTGATTCGTACTGCGCCACTGGCGTCGCGTGCGTTGCTGGCGGATGTTGCCACCGACGCCGGGACTGCTCAGACCGCTGTGTTTGCACAAAGCGCGGGCAACGCAAACACGGCGACAACTGCAACGAACGCAACGAACGCCGCGAACGCGATGAACGCCGTGAACGCGACGAATGCCGTGAACGCGCAGACGGCGGAAGTGGCAGGTTCGGTGCCGTGGTCGGGGCTGACCGGGCAGGCGGGTGTGAGCTCGGTAACGGTGGGGACGGGGTGGCAGTTCAAGCTGGTGAACGCGTCGGCGCCGGCTCCGTTCCGCGGGGGTATCCGGCAGTCGGATCTGGGTTTTCTGGAAGTCAGCAACATCGCTGATGCGCCCTCGCCCACGTTCGCTCGGCTGAGTTCAAACGGAGCGTGGACGGCGGTGAGTGATGCGCGGCTGAAGAGCGAGGTGACTCCGGCGACGGGTAATCTTGCGGCGGCGCTTGCGCTGCGGCCGGTCAACTTCCGCTGGAACAGCACGGGTATGTATGACTTCGGGCTGATTGCGCAGGATGTGAAGGCGGTGATGCCGGGTCTCGTGTCGGGTGAGGAAGACAAGCAGATGCTGACGGTGAACTACTCACAGTTGTCGGTGGTTGCGATCGGCGCGATTCAGGAACTCACGGCTCGCAACGATGCACTCGAAGCGAGAGTCAAGAAGCTGGAAGCGATGCTGGGAGCACGCGGCGGCGAGTGATGAATCGGGACACAAAGTGGAAGTTAAAAACTCCGGCGCGAGCTGGAGTTTTTGCTTGGGTCATCACGAACTGAGACTTGTGACATCAGGCTGGGTTTCGGCTGGTGGGGGGATGCGAGGAGTAAAATGGAGAGTCATGCAAGCAGCCAGTAGAGCCGGGTAGCCTGTGGTACTTACACTTGATGAGGTCGTCGGTGAAGTGGTGCCACCTGCCCAAACTACATCAATGCCATGTGTGAAGCTTGGAAGGGGTCGAGATAAAGCAAATCTGGAGATTCTGTGCGAGCAAGATATGTCTCAGCTATGCCGTTCGCTATTGCCATATGTGCAGTACTTGGTATGTACTGTTCAATTGGAATTTTGTTCATTGATGTGCTTTACGCCAAAGATTTGCTAACTTGGTGGGGCGCATCTGGTTGTATGCTTATGTTTGGTGGAACAGTTCTTGTGCCGTGTGGAAAGATTATCGTTTCAACCAATGGTGGCACAAATAGTTTGTACGTGCAGTTCTTGTCTTTGCGATGTCGATTTCGACTGTCAGCAGTTCGTGTCCACAATCACCGCGTGTTGTGTGTGTTTCCTTCGGGCATGGTTATAAGGTCTGATGCCAAGAGCTGGCGAGGACGATCATTCGAAGTGGCAGCCCGAACCCAAGACCGAGTTTGAGACGTTGATCGACGGCGAGTCCCTGTGGGGCCCGGGCAGATCGCGGGTGTCAAAAGCTGATCTGCCAGCACGCGTTCGCACGTAGCGGTGCGAGCGCCGCTGTGGAATGTGCATTGCACGGTGAAACGGTCGACTTCATCGCGCTGTCTGGTCGCACAGGGTCGCACAGAAAGTGTCCTCGTTTTGTGCCATGGGCTTTCGGCTCTGCGGACGCCGGAGTGTCTCGTTGCACCCCATTCTCGCCAACTCAGTGGTTTACGGCTCGGCTCGAGCTGACCACCCGACATCACCTCGCCGCTCCGCGGCGGGGAGGTGGTGGGGTGATACGAGGAGTGAATTGGAAAGACACACAGGCAGCCCGCAGAGCCGGGCAGCCTGTGGCACTTTCACTTGATGAGGTCGTCGGCGAAGTCGTGCCACCTGCCAGCGTTGCAGCGAGGTCATTGGTGAGATTCGGGTAGGCATCAAGGCATTGGGCATCAAGGCATGAGGCGGGGTGGGGATGCTCGTTGGTGGTGATTGACGTTCGCTCGCCCCTGCCGGGGCGAATGCGTTTGGTTGTGCCCATCCAGACGCTGGCGCGTCTGGCAACAGACGCTCGCCGCTCTGCGGCGGGGAGGTTTGGTGTGCGTGTTGGCTGTCGTGAAGTGGGTGCGCGTGGTGCGCTCGCTGTCATCGCGCTTGTAGAGTGCGTTGCGGACTCTGCACAGGCAGCCCGCAGAGCCAGACAGCCGTGGCACGGTGTCAGTTCGTTCTTCAGGTTGAGCCAACTGCCGCAGTGGAAGCGTGTGTTGATCAGACCACGACGCGCAGTTCGCCGTCTTCTTCTTCGACGAGGCCGAGTTCGCGCAGTGCGGACAGAGCCGCGTCCTGCTCGGCTTTCTTCTTGGTTGCGCCCCAGCAGGGTTCGAATTTGCGGCCGGCGATTTCGACACCGATCTTGAAGCACTTGGCGTGGTCGGGGCCTTGCTCGTCCAAGATGCGGTAGCTGGGTGTCGCGTCGAACTCCTGCTGGGCGTATTGCTGGAGGACGCTCTTGAAGTTCTGTTGGTGGCCGCTTGCGGCTGCTTTGCTCACGACGTCTTCGATGAGCGGGAGGATGAACTTCTCGGCGGCGGGGTAGCCGCCATCGAGGTAGATGGCGCCGATGATGGACTCGAGCGCGGCGGCGGCGAGTGAGGGGGGAAGTGAGCGCGTGCCTTGCATGCCTTTGCCGAGGATCAGGTGTTTCTCGAGGCCCAGTTCCTTGGCGATGGCGGCGCAGGTTTCGCGGCTGACGGCGTGACTCTTGATCTTGGTCATGTCGCCTTCGCGCATCTTGGGGTATTTGCGGAAGAGCAGGTGCACGACGACCAGGCCCAGCACGGCATCGCCCAGGAACTCGAGGCGCTCGTTGTTCTTGAGGTTGCTCTCGGCGGTGGAGGCGTGGGTCAATGCCGTTTCGAGGACGGCGTCGTCAGTGAAGACGTGACCGATGGCTTGTTCAGCGGCGGACTTGACGGCGGGGTCGAGCATGCGAGAGACCAACGAAACGTTCTCGATACACGCCGCACAACGCGACGTGTCCCCTTACCCCAGCCCTGCCCCCGGACTCATTATCTTGTCATCGGCCCGAGCTGGGCCTGGGACCAGTGGTTGAGCGGACGAATCCGCTCGGACGAGTGGGCAGTGTACCGCGCAGCGTCGAATTTCAATACCGTATGGAATACGAAAACGATCAATTCACCTGCGGTGGGCGGAGTTTGGCGGCGTGAGGATGGGGGTGGATGCGGGCGCGGCGGGGGGTGTGGCTTGCCAGCGGCGGGGGGCCGCCCTAGTATCAAGGCCCCGCACGGCGAGCAGCCGGGGCGGTGACAGGATTGAGGTACTTTTTATGCACTACCCACACCGTACCAGCCGCATCAAGCGCGTCCGAGCCATCGGCTTCCGCGCCCGCATGAAGACCAAGAACGGCCGCAAGCTGATGAACCGCAAGCGCGCGGCTGGTCGTAGCCTGAACGTTGCGAACAAGCGTTAAGGCGTTCGACGGCAAGTTTGATCTTCCAGCCACCCGCCAGTCGGGTGGTTTTTTCATGGGGATGCAGACATCTGGCAGTTTCCTTGGAGCGCAGCGGCGGGGCGGGGCAACGACTGACAACACCACACGCGAGCGACGAGCGGGCAGGCGGCCTGCGACGCGTGCGGCGTCAGGAGATGGAACATGCGCATGCGCAACGTGTCGGCGGTCTGTGTCGTCGTGATGATGAGCGGGGCGGCGTTTGCGCAGGGCGATGCGTCGTCGCTGCAGTTTGGGCGCATCTCGCAGCGGCTGGCGGCGTTTGCGAAACTGCCCGCGAGCGACTCGGCGGAAGCCAAGGCGTTTGCGGCGTGCGGCGTCTATGACATGGAAAGTGACGCGGTCGTGCTGACGCGTGAGCCGACGGCGGATGCGCTGGTGTACATGAGCCGGCTGCCTGCGGTGCGCGTGATTCGGTTTCGCGCGTTCGTGGGCGATGTGAACACGACGCTGGCAACGCTCGCTGATGCAGCGTCACCTGTCAAGACGATCACGCATTTGTATCTGTCGGGCATGCCTGTGACGGATGCGGGGATCGGGTCGATCACGGCGAAGGGGAGTTCGCTCAGCCAGGTGCATGTGCTTGAGATTTCGCGCACGCAGATTACTGACGCGGCGGTGGGGACGCTGGCGGCGAGGGAATCAGGGCTGCGCGGCGTCACGGAGCTTGATCTCTTTGGCACGGCGGTGACGGACGCCGCGATCACGGAGATGACGCGCGACGACTCCGCGTTGGCGGGGCTCAAGCGGCTGCATTTGCGGCGCACGGCGATCACGGATGCGGGTGTTGCACAACTGGCGCGGCCGGGATCGTGCATTGCCCATCTGAGTCATCTTGATTTGAGTGAGACGAAGGTGACGGACGCGGGCGTGGGGCTGCTCGCGCTGCGCGACAGCGGCGTGTCATCGCTGCTTTCGCTGGGGCTGGAGGGCACGAGCGTGACGGACGCGGGCGTGATGCTGATCGCCAGCGAGTACACAGGGCTTTCGTGGCTGCAGGTGCTGCGACTGTCGGGCACGCGCGTGACGGACGCGAGCGTGGTGGCGATCATGGCTCCGCACGCGGGCCTGAAGGACCTGGGCGGGCTGACGCTGGAGCGCACGCACGTGTCGGCGGAGCGCATGGCGATGCTGCGCGAGCGGTATCCGACGCAGAACGAGGGATGCTGAGACAGGGTGGCATCCGAGCGGCGTTAGAAAGCTTCGCTGGGCGGCGTGGGGCTGAGCCACTTGCTGAAGAACTCGACCTGCGCGTTCTTCGCGTCGTTGGCGACGCGGCCGAAGCCGCTGTGTTCTTGCGGTGCGCCGGTCGTTTCCCACGTGCGCACGTCAATCAGTGAAGGATCGGCGTTATTGATGGTGTAGTGATGCCGCAGCATGCCCACGAAGCGGCGCTGGACTTCCCACGCGACGACTTGATCGGCTTCGCTGTGGAGCACGAGCAATGGCAGCGGGCGAAAGCCCATGAGGTGCTGGCTCGCATCGCTCTTGGCGACGCGGCGGGTGTCGTGCTGCACGGGCCAGTGCGGCACGCTGGCGGGCGCGTTCCAACTGGTGGGGAAGTACAAGCCTTCGAGCCAGCCCGTCGTGCTTTCAACGGCGGCGCAGACGAACTCGTGCTCGTCGCACAATCTTCGCAGCGTGGTCATGCCGCCCAGACTCATGCCGCCGATGGCTGTGCGTGTGAGATCGAAGACGTTGTGGAAGGTTGGGTCGGCGAGTGCTTCGATGACGCGGTCGATGTCGCGGACGCCGTGATCAAGCACATCGAGCGTCTTGGCGGGCGTGTCCCAACCGTCAACAGCTCGTTCGCCGTGGCCGGGCAGATCGATGGCACACGCGGCGATGCCAGCGCGGATCCAGCGGAGGTAGCGGCCGGGGTCCAGTTCTTTGCTCACCGTGCGGCCGTGCAGCCAGAGAACAACGGGCGCGGGGCGCGACCAATCCGGATGGGCAAGCAGCACGGGAATGTCGCCGAAGCGCATGACTTTGGATCGCTCGGCGAGGGCGCGGGGGAGTTGGGAGAAGCGGTTCACCACAAAGACGCGAAGAACACGAAGAAAGACAGGGTCGCGGAGGGAGGCGGAGGTTAGGCGGAGGGGTGCGGAGGTTGGGGGAGTGTGT
>VYMB01000034.1_pt1 | contig 81813 bp, 65 predicted proteins | sample 5115321 | NCBI WGS metagenome assembly VYMB01 (sample SAMN12291794, study PRJNA351875) | freshwater metagenome | isolation source: freshwater lake | place: USA: Michigan, Wintergreen Lake | collected 2011-08-02 | reverse complement strand
TTGCTTACCCAAGCAAAGCAGGCCGATCATCCCACGCACGCGGAAACTGAAAGCTGGCTCAATCTGACAAATGCACCGAGCCCGCAAACGCGGCCCCGGTCCTGCTTTGCCTCTCCTGCCTTCCCCTCGTTCGCTCGTTCGCTTGCTCGCTCGCTCGCTTCTGCCTTCCCCCCTACTCCTCATCCCACCCTCTGCTGTACTCAAAGCTCTCGCGCCGCAGCCCCACGTTCAACACCAGTCCCACGATGAGCCACTGCAGCACCATGCTGCTGCCGCCGTGACTCACGTATGGCAGCGTGATACCGATGATTGGCAGCAGCCCCAAGTTCATGCCGATGTTGACCATGACCTGCGCGAACAGAAACCCGCATGCTCCCACGCACATCAGTCGGCCAAACGGTTCATTGCACGCCGCGGCCGTCCACAGCGCGCCGAGCATCCACACCGCGAACAGCGCGAGCACCAGTACGCCGCCAAGCAACCCGAATCGCGTGACCACTGGCGAAAAAACCATGTCATTGTGTCGCTCAGGCAGCGCATTGAATCGCTGCAGCGCACGCGCGTGTTCATCGCTCGTGCCCGCCAGTTGACCCGCGCCAATCAGCCGCTGCGCGGTCAGCCCTTGCATGTTGATGCCCAGCTCATCCGCGCGGCTGCGCTGTGTTTCATCACTGGTCCAGTGCGTCACCAGTCCCACAATGCGCTGCTTCTGGTGCGGCTTGAGCAGCGGATACGCCGCCGGCGCAGCGAGCATTGCAATCGCGATCACCAGCACCAGGTGTTTGAGCTTCGCCCCCGCCGCGATGAGCACAAAGAAGAGCGCGGGCACAAACAGCAGCGCGGTACCAAGATCCGGCTGCAAAATGATCAACCCCACCGGAATCCCCGTGATGATTGCCGGCGGCAGCAGGCCCTTCATGGTGCGGTGATTGCGTCGATAGCGCAGATACCACGCCAGCACCACGATGTACACCAGCTTGGCAAGTTCACTTGGCTGAAAGTCCATCGGCCCCACGTCAATCCAGCTTCGCGCCCCGCCCCGCGGCCGCACGATGCTGCTGGGCACGAACGGAATGAGCAGAAACAGCAGCAAGAGCAGCACAACAATCGCCGCCGCCCACGACCATGGACCAAGCCTGCGATAGTGCGGCATCGCAATCACGCCGCACGCCACCAGGCCCACGCACACGTTGACAACCTGCCGCGATGCGACCGGCCCCATCGACTTGGCCGGATCAAGCGTCTCCGCGACATCGATCGCGAGCACACCGATCACACTGAGCGCCAGACTCGCAATGACCACCAGCCACGCGCTGCCACCGCGCGCCAGCATGTTGGTCACGCTGCGCACGACGTCGGGGAATCGAGTTGGACTGGAGTAAAGGTGGGACATGGAAGAAAAGGCAGAGAGACGTAGAGACGAAGGAGCGAAGTACCGAAGGTAAGACAATCCGAGTTGACGTTGCCTTTCCTTCGGTACTTCGTCTCTTGGGTACTTAGGTACTTGGCTCCTTAGTCACTGTGTGTCTCCTCCAAAATACCCCTCCTTCTCCAGTGCCGCGATCACCTGGTTGATGATCGGGCCACTGACCTTTGCGCCGCTGCCGGCGTACTCCATGATCGTGGCGATGGCGAACTCGGGCTTACCGCGGCCAACCAGCACGACGAACCAGCTATGGTCGCCAGCGCGGGCGATGCCGCGAGGGGCGGGGCCGTCGCCGTCGGGATCGACCAACAAGTCGGGCGCGGTGGCGGTACCAGTCTTGCCCCAGACTTGCACACCTTCTGGCAGCGAGAAGATCAGCTCGCGCCCTAAGTCTGAACCAAGGTGGTGGCCTGTGCCATTGGGATCGTTCACGGAGTAATCAAGCCCCGCGAGTGCGCGCGTGACGGCTTGCGGGCTGAGATTGATGACGCGGTCGTTCGTCGGCGCGCCGAGCACCAGTCGCGGCGACTTCCACACGCCACCGCGTGCGATGGTCGCGTAGGTGTTGGCGGCGTGCATGGGTGTCCAGGTGACGGGGCCTTGGCCAATGCCCATGAGTCGTGCATCGGAGATGGTGAGTGCATCCGCGCCGCCCAGTTGGCCCGGCGCTTCGTAGCCCGTGCCGAGACCGAAGGTGCTGCCCACGCCGAAATCGCGGTAGACCTTCTCGATGCCTTGTGCGCCAAGGCGGTCGCCCATTTCGTAGAAGAAGATGTTGCAACTGACGCCGATGGCCTGCACCACATCGAGCGGGCCGTTGAACTTGGCGCTGTGTGTTGTGCCGAATCGCTTGTAGATCAAGCAGCGCAGCATGTCGGTGCGATTGGGCAGAAAGTGGCCGTTGCACGCGATCTGTTCGTCGAGCCCCACTTTGCCCTGCATGTTGGCTTCGACGAAGATCAGCGGCTTGACGATGGAACCGGGCGGATACTCGGCGGCGATGGCGCGATTGAGGAACGGGCTGTTGATCGCGTCTTGATAGATCGATGCTGGGTTGTCGGCCAGTTGCTGGCGTGAGAACGTGGGCGAGCTGACGGCGGCGAGCATGTCGCCGCTTGCGATGTCGAGCACCACTACCGCGCCATTGAGTCGCGTGCCCTCGCTCATGGGCGGCACGTTGTCGCGATCGGTCGTGAGCAGGCCGTGCCAAGGCTGCACGACGGCAAGACCGGCCTGCGGCGAGAGCAGCGCCTGCACGCGGGCTTGCAACATCATGTCGAGCGCGAGCTGCACATCGCGGCCGGGTGTCGCGCTCAGCGAGGTGCGTTCGCCTGTATCGAGCTGCACGCGCGAGAGGCCGCGCAGGCCGCGGAGGATGTTTTCTTGCGACGCTTCGACCCCAACTTCGCCCACGGTGTCGCCTTCGCGATAGGCGCCGCGATCGGCACCATCGAGTGTGAGAGCTTCCGCCGCGACACCCGGATACTGCTGCAAGAAGTTCTTGCGACGTGTGGTGTCACCCGGAATCACGCGGCCATCGCGGGTTTCGTCGGGATAAACCTGATCGCGCAGGCGGCCGATCAAGTGACACGCGACACCTTCGACGGTGATGGGCACGACGCCGCTGCGCAGCGGGCCGGGAAATGTGCTGGTATCAACATCAACCGTGATGACATCCAGCGGATAGTCGCGCAGGCCGCTGTCGAGCACGACCAGGCCGGGCACGGCGGGCACGTTCTCCACGCGATCGCTGGGCAGACTCCAGCGGGCGAGATCGATGTCGGCGGAATCGTCGAGCAGTTCGAGTTGGATGGTTTGGGTTGCAAGGCTCTGGCACGCGAAGCCCACGCTGTCGCTCACTTGCTCGGCGATGCGGTGCGGGCGCTTCATCTCGATGATGGGCTCGTTCGCGACGCGCAGCAGTTTGCGTTGTTCGGTGGCGGAGAGTTCTTCGCCGCGTTCGTTGGCGCGATTGATCTCCTCCGCAACACGGCGATCGGTCACTTGGCGCTGGCGGGCCTGCACTTTGCGAGCGGCTTCGATCGCGCGTTCGCGTAGTTGCTGTTGCGAGAGGCCCAGCGTGTCGGCAAGCGTTTGCCAGGCGCGGGCTTCGTGGGCTTCGTACGCGCGCTGCACGTGGGCGATGAGCGCTTCGCGCTCATCGGGGCTCATGTCGCCCCACTTCACGCCGGCGAGGCGGCGGGCGGCGCGCTGGGCTTCGGTGGGCGCCCACTTGCCGGCGAGCACGTTGTATTGCAGCGCGACGGCGTAGCTTGGGCGATCTTGCGCGACGACGCGGCCCTTGCGATCAAGAATGCGGCCGCGCACGGTGGGCGTCCACTGCTCGCGCACGAGGCGTGCGTCGGCTTCTTCGCGGAGATCGTCACCTTTGGCGAGCGTGAGCATGCCCAGGCGAGCGGTGAGCGCACACAACCCCAGCCCGGCGATAGCCGCGAGCAGCAGCAGTCGCTGCGAAGGAGAAGATTGCAGGTTCACACTCACGAGGTTCCACCTCTGCGGCCAGCGCGTCCGTTCGCGAGGGGGATGATAGGGATGCGGTGCGTGTGGCTGGCGCGGAGCGAGCGGGCAGGTGAGCAGGTGAGCAGGTGAGGAGGCGAGGAGGTGAGCAGGTGAGCAGGTGAGCAGGTGAGGAGGCGAGGAGGTGAGCAGGTGAGCAGGTGAGCAGGTGAGCAGGTGAGCAGGTGAGCAGGTGAGCAGGTGAGATTTTATTGCTTACGGCGATTGGTCCAGCGTTGCACGGGCTGGACGTCGAAGCGTCTCCACTCGTTCCACGCCGCGGCGTCTGGTGCGCGGGCGGCCTCAGAGGTCGCGAGTTGGCGTGCGTAGTACGTCGCCTCGAATCGATGCGCCTCATCAGGCGAGATCAACTGCGAGAGGGGCGGCGCTTCGCTGATGGTCACCTCGAGGTGTGCGGGCCGGAGTTGCGCGGGCTTGTGAAAGAGCACGGTGGTCAGCGTTCGGCGAACGCCGTCGCGTGTGCCAGCATCGATGGCCCAGTGCGCCACGAAACTCGCCATTACGTGCCAGTTGTTGTCTTTGCGACGCGCGGGCGTACCGGTGTCGAGCAGAAGCTCCTGGCCCGTCGTATCGCGCAGGCGCAGCCAGCGTTGCTTGACTTCGCGGTATCCGAAGGTGCCGGAATCGCTCATCATTCGAGCCAGCGTTGGGCCTTCGTCGCCTCGACTTTCGATCAAGATGTCCACGCCCAAGCCATCGGAGGTCATGCGCACGCCCACAGGGGCGTAGCGGACGGCGGCGGTATCTCCCGGCGTGAGTCCAAGCGACACATCGCTGTACATCGTGCTGGTGACGACGGGGACTTCGGGGCTTGGGCCGATGATGATGGCGGAACTGCAGCCGCCCAGCACGAGGCTGACGAGGAGGATGAAAAGGGCGTGAAGACGATGCATGGGTGTCCCCTTGGTGCTGTGTGTGTGGCAGCGATGCGCAGGTTAGGGAGTATGGAGTTGAGGCGGCTTGCTGTGAGGTGGCTGGAGATTGAGAAGCGAGCAATGACGCGACTTGTATACTTGCACGTCCATGCAATAATGGTTCATGTCACTTTCCGCACCCATGCCGTCACGGTTCTGTGCTGAGTTCTTCGGCACGTTCGCTTTGGTGTTTGCCGGTTGCGGCGCGATTGTGATCAATCAGATGACGGGCGGGCAGGTGACGCATGTGGGCGTGGGACTGACGTTTGGTCTTGTAGTGATGGCGATGATCTACGCAGTGGGCGATGTGTCGGGGGCGCATCTGAATCCTGCGGTCACGGTTGCGTTTGCCGCAGCGAAGCGATTTTCGTGGCGGGATGTGCCGGTGTATGTGGTTGCGCAGTGCTTGGGCGCGATCGTCGCGGCGTTTGTGTTGCGCATGATGTTTGGCAACTGGGCTGTGGCGGCGAATGCGCGGGGCGGCATGATCACGCTGGGACAGACGTTGCCAGTACCCACGCTGGTGCCGCAGAGCTTTGTGCTGGAGTTCATTCTCACGGCAATACTGATGGCGGTGATTCTGCGTGTTTCGAGCGGAGCGAAGGAGAAGGGCATCACGGCGGCGATTGCGGTGGGCGGCGTGGTGGCGATGGAGGCGATCTTCGCTGGGCCGATCAGCGGGGCGAGCATGAATCCGGCGCGGAGTCTGGGGCCGGCGCTGGTGGCGGGACAGTTCTCGCACCTGTGGATCTACTTGATTGCGCCGACACTGGGTGCGTTGGCGGCGGTAGTGGTGAGTGTCATGATCGATCCGCAGCGTGAGCAGCGCGTGTGAATTGCTGGCAGAGCGATGTGTCAGACTTGAGGCAGACGTGGTTTGCGTGCGTCGTCTTTCTGGGCGAACCAGATGAGGGGCACGAACACCAGTGTGAGGAAGGCAGCGGCGGAGACGAGCGGGACGAGCGCGTTGATGAGAAATGCGGAGACAAGGAGGAATGCGAGAGGCAGCGAGAGCGTGAGCAACATGCTGCCGATGGCACGGAAGATCGACCGACGCGGCGGCAGGAATCTTGCGTAGATGTCGGGCCGGATGTACTCGAGCAGCTCGAACGCTTCGCGATTGAAGCGGGGCAGGATCAGTTTGCGACCATCGCGCATACGCACGTGCAGCACGGCTTGCAGCTTGGGCACGTGCTGCACATCAGCGAAGTCGTCGTAGGCGAGTGTCGTTTCACCTTGCGCGGTTTCATGGCGCATGTGCTGCACGCCCCACGTGGTGACACCTGATTTGATACGGGCGCGGCGAAAGAGCGAGCCGAGAAGGGCGTGCGCGGCGATGACGCCAAGTGACAGCATGGCGAGCCCGCCGCACACCACGGCCCAGTCGGTGCGCGAGAGGGGCCATGTCAGCGAGTCAAGGAACTGAGCGAACATCCATGCGAACATGCCGGTGAGCACGAACGGCATGGATGTGATGAAGACGAACTCAGCGATGGCTTGCGGCTGGGAGTGGCGCTCCGTGACTTGATACGTGCCTGCGCGAACGAGACGCGCGATGGAACGTGCACGCGCGCGGCGGGCGACGGCTACCTGTCGTTTCGAAAGTGATTGCGCGAGGCGAAAACCAGTGCCGGGTTTGCGCACAACGCTGCCTGCGGTCAGCGTGACATCGGCCCAGCGCCACAGTTCAACCCCTGCGCGCCGGTGTACTTCTACACCCGCGAGCGTGATGCGGCAGGGATACCAGCATGTCGGTCGGGCGGACACGGACGATTGTTGGGAGGCCGCGCGACGGGCTTGCGAAGCATCTCAACGAGAGAGGCGAAACCAGAGGGGCTCGGCCGCAGAGTTGGGACCAAAAAAAAGTGCCCGAGCCGCCTGGAGGGGCGAAGGCTCGGGCTGGGGGAAAGGGGCTGGTTGTTGATTTGTTTTCGCGAGCGTGCGAGAGGTGGATGCAGGGCGGGCTGCGGAAAATTGGCTTGGTACGATTTACCCCATTTATGGCCAGATTGTGGCCTTGTGATGGGCACTCACTTACTGGCTTACGGACTGTGACCGCCGTGAGTTCACTTCTTCTTGCGCTTGTCGCGGGTGATCATCGCGTAGGCGTTGTGGTTGTGGATGCTCTCGAAGTTCTCGCTGCTGATCTCGTAGCTGGTCACGCGCTTTTCGCGTTCGAGAGCGACGGCGAGATCGCGGATGATGTCCTCGACGAACTTGGGATTGTCGTAGGCGGCTTCGGTCACGTACTTCTCATCGGGGCGCTTGAGCACCGCAAAGACGGCGCAGCTTGCGGCATCTTCGAGAATCGTGACGAGGTCCTCGATCCAGAGGACACCATCCATGCGGACTTTGGCTTCGATGCGGCAACGCTGGTTGTGCGCGCCGTACTCGCTGATTTCTTTGCTGCAAGGGCAGAGGCTGGCGGCGGGGGCCGAGACCTTCATGAGGAAGTCGGTCGTGCCGTTGGTGGTGCATTCGAAGGTGACGCGGTAGTCCATCAGGCCTTCGGTGCCGGTGACGGGAGCCTTCTTGTTGACGAAGTAGGTGAAACTGGCTTCGAAGAACGCAGTTTCGGCGTTGAGACGTTCCTTGATGGCGTGGGCCACGTCGGGAATTTGCTGGGGCGTGATGGGGCCGTGCTGGGTCTGCTGGTTGAGCACTTCGAGGAAGCGGCTCATGTGCGTGCCCTTTTGGTGATGGGGCAGCGCGACGTACATGTTGATGGTGGCGACGGTGGTTTGGCTCTTGCCGTCTTTGGTGCGGAGCGTGAGGGGGTAGACCACGTCCTTCACGCCCACGCGGTCGATGGCGACGCGGCGCTGGTCCTGCGAGCTCTGGATATCAGGCATCGCGGCCTTTTCGGTGGGCTTGTTGCGGGCCTTGGAGGCGGTGGTGGAAGTTGTGCGGGCGGGCTTGTCCGCGACCGCCGGGGTGCCTCGACGCTGAGCCATCAGAATCTCCGTTTCGTCCGCCGCACGTTCAGTGTGGAGCGAAGTGGATGATAGGTTTTCGAGGTTGCTCATGAGCGTGAATTCGATGCTGCAAGACACGCGGATGCCGGGCGTGGTGTGCAGTGCGCGCAAATGAGTGACGACGAATTGGAGCGATTTTGTGGGGCAAAATCACATTTTCGGTGCATCCAGCCACCAGTGTTTGGATGCCGAAGGCGGCGAAGTGTTGCAGCGAAAATTCCCACGTTCCCGGGCCTGCGCGGGTGGGCCAGCACGCACGGGCCAGCGTGGGTGGCGAGTCACGCGGCTTGCTGCGCGTGTTCGTCGGCGCGGCTGTCGATCATCGCGCCGGCCCAGCCCAGACCGACAGGTGCGCCGAGCAGCGCGCCGGCGGCCCAGTCAAGACCCATGACGCGCGCGAGCGGGAAGACGCGGCCTGCGAAGGCGACATCGATGATGTTGGCGCCGTGGATGATCTTGGCGACGGAGGGGCCCAGGATGGCGGGCAGCACGACGCTGGCGACAGCGAGCACGACGGTGGCCTGGCCACCTTTGGACTTGACGACGCTTTGGGCAGCCACGCCTGCGGCGATGGATGCGAGGAACGCGGCGAAGATGCCCTGGCCCTTGAAGTCTGTCACGGCGGAGATGTACGCGATCGCGCCAGCGAGCAGGCCTGCTGCGACAAGGGCGATTTGTGCGATGGCGGGGATCTTGGGAACATCACCTTGCACGAGGAGTGCGCCGGACGTGAGGGCGAGGCCTTGGCGCTTGACGCTGATGCGCTGGATGACGCCAGCGATGATGCCAGCGGCCATGATGCAGGCGAAACCTTCGGCGGCGAGCATGCCGAGGGGAGCATCGCTGCGGGCTTGGCGGATGATGTCTTCGAGCGTGCCGCAGCGGTATGCGCCCCATGCGACGACGATGCCGGCGTAGGCACAGGCCCAGCCGGTGCTGAAGAGGAAAGAACCGACGGCACCGAGCGCGAGCGCGGCGGCGAAGACGAGCAACGCGGCGAGCACGCCGGGGAAGACGCCATCGTTGACGAGCATGCTCATGGCGTGGCCGCCGTCTGCATCGCGCACGGCGGCGAGGGGCAGCGATGCAAGCGGGCCGACGACGGCGAAAGCGAGCAGCAGCATGCCCCAGCGGAGCGAGGATGCGAGGGCGGATTGGATAGTTTGCTTCACGGGGCGGAGGGTAGGGAGCGGGGAACGGTGAGCAGGTGAGCAGGTGAGCAGGTGAGCAGGTGAGCAGGTGAGCAGGTGAGCAGGTGAGCAGGTGAGCAACGGTGAGCAGGTGAGCAGGTGAGCAGGTGAGCAGGTGAGCAGGTGAGCAGGTGAGCAGGTGAGCAGGTGAGCAGGTGAGCAGGTGAGCAGGTGAGCAGGTGATGCTACAGGCTTCGGGTTGCCTCTTCGTCACTCTGTCACGTCGTTCCTGCTATCCCAGGATGCGAAGGAACAGTTCGGGGCTTTCGGGTTGGCTGGTTCTCGCGCTGAGGAGGGCGGCTTGGGCGATGGGGAGGACGGTGGCGATGTCGGTGTGGGGCAGGCCGCGGGACTCGTCGTGCAGGAGCGAGTTGAGTTCGGTGGCGATGAGGGCGGCGAGGGTGCCGGCGAGGGGTGTGGTGGTATCGCGGGCGGGGCGCGGTGTTTCGACTTCTTCGCCGGTTGCACTGAGCCAGAGGAACGAGGGTGTGATGCCGTCGTGGCGCACGGTGATGCGGCCGAACGCGCCGAGCATGGTGAGTTCGAGGCTGAAGCCGCCCGCCGCGCTGCTGACGTCGATGCTGGCGGACGCGCCGGTGGTGAAGCGGAGGAGGCAGGCGGCGTCGCCCTGGATGTCGTGCAGGCTTTCGCCGGGCAAGGCGTGCAGAGCGGGGGTCATTTGGCTGCTGGTGTAGACGCAGTCGATGGATTCGGGGCTGGGCAGGACGCGGGTGATGCAGTCGAGTGCGCCCAGAAGCAGGCCGCCCAGGTTGTGTTCGTCGGCGCGGGCGTTGATGCGCAGGCCGACGTGGCGCGGGGGTTCGTCGTGTTCGATGGCGCTGATGGCGTCGCGCACGGTGGCGAGGGCGGTGGGTGTGGCGAGGAGATGGATGCGATCGACCGCGTCGGTGTCGACCATGGTGCGCTGGCCTTGCCATGCGCCCCAGGAGCCGCGGGCGAGCAGTTGGACGGAGGCGGGGAGGGGCGACAGTGCTGCGATCTTGACGTTGCGGGCGGCGGCGGCGAGAATGGCGCGTGGGTCTTCGTCGCTGGCGATGGCGCCGAAGTCGCCGGCGTCCAAGACGAGGAAGAGGGGCACGTCACACGCGGCCATGGCGGCGCGCAGATCGGTGTGCGCGGCAGCGTTGAGATCACTCGCGAGGGCGTCGGCCCGGCCTTTGGCGGGCGTGCCCACGCCGACGTAGCGAAGGTTGGCGGCGGCGGCGATGGCGCGGGCGAAGGCGACCTGCTCGGGGCGGAGCCAGAGGAGGGCGGGGGTGGCGGGAGGGGGTGTGGCGAAGAGGTCCACGTGTACAAGATAGCAGAAAACGAGGGGGAGAGTGAGCACGCGAGCGAGCGAGCGAGGGGAAAGGCAGCAGATATGAGCGGTTTGTGCCGTTTTCCTCGCGTGCTTCCTGCGGGGCTGCGGCGTGGAGTTCCTATGATTTGGCAGTGCGGCGGGGCAATCGCGGTGGTTGGCTGCAAGGCGAACTGCTGAGGAAAGTCCGAGCACGGCAGGACACGGTGGTGGGTAACGCCCACCCGTTCGTACACCGTTGACGCAAGTCGGCGGCACTCCGGACGCGGGACAGTGCCACAGAGAAGATACCGCCTGCGTCGTGCTTGCACGGCGCGGGTAAGGGTGAAAAGGTGGGGTAAGAGCCCACCGCGCCACTGGTGACAGGGGCGGCATGGCAAACCCCACCGCGTGCAAGGCCAAACAGCGTGCGCTTGAGTCTGGTCCGGACGATGCACGCGGGTAGGCTGCTTGAGGTTGTTGGTAACTGCAACCCCAGAGAAATGGTTGCCGCCGGTGTGAAGGTCTTTTGCGACGAGCCCCCGTCAATAGCAGTCGCGAAGGAAACCGCACATGGCACAGAACTCGGCTTATACGCCGCACGAGTGAACACAGGCCTGAAGGGAGACCTTCGGGCCTGTGGCCTTTTTGGGAAGAGTTCACCGCGGAGACGCGGAGGGCGCGGAGGAAGGCGAAGACGGTGAATACGGAGGGCACAGAGGTATGTGCAGAGCAATAGGTCTGTCTGGCCACGCTCACGCACACACCCCACGAGTACCATCTTCCAACCACCGCGCTCGACGCCCCGTGCCCGATGGCTTTGCTCCGCCGCTTGTCCATACGTCGCGTGGTTGTCAGCGCTTTCGCGGGCGTGGTTATGGCGACGTCCGCAGACATGATCGGCCGAGCCGTCTGGCAGTTCAATTCCATCCAAGACTCCCCGTTGCACGGCGTGCCGTGGACTATCGAATCTACGGTGGCGATTTCGCCGTCGCAGGCGTTGTACGTGTATGGCACCGGCTCCCCGCTTCGCGACTCGGTTGACGCAGGCCTTTACTACCCGCGCGATTTCGATATGGAGCCAGCTTCATCGGATGACGGCACGCCCTCGTGGATGTATGCGATCGCCGCCCCGTATCGCGAGCAGGTGGTGGACAGAAGACTCACCGTGCACGCGCACGGACTTCCTTTTCGATCAACAGTGCTGGAATGGATGGAGTTCGCGTATCCAGCCAACGCCCCACCCCGTCTCACGTGGATGAGCGGCGATATCTGGTTTGTCACGTTCGGTCCAGCCGAAACGGTGGCTCACCGCCTGCGCGTGCTTCCCGCGCTTCTCAACATCGCCTGCTTCACGCTGCTCGCGAGGACCGCGCTCGCCGTCTTCACCACCGCCCGCGGGTGGCGACGACGCGCGCGTGGCATGTGCCAAACGTGCGGCTATGCCGTGACCGCCGCAATGGTCTGTCCCGAGTGCGGCGCCGCCGCGCCGCTCGCGCGTGGTAGGAGAAGCCAGTTGAAGACAGAGCGCACCGAGCGACCGTGTTGATTGTGAAGGGTTCATCGCGGCTTTCTCTTTCGTCGGGTCGGTGAAGAGTTTGCACTTCGCGTTCGGCGGATCGTTGTGGTGATCGCTTCGTTTCGCGTACGCTGGGGGTATGGCTGCTTTATTGATTCGTGATCTGGTGTTTGCGTATCCGCGCAGGGATGACAATGCGTTTGAGCTGCGTGTGTCTTCGCTTGTTGTACAGGCGGGTGAGCAGGTGTTGCTGACCGCGGGGAGTGGTACGGGGAAGAGCACGCTGCTGAACCTGATTGCGGGGCTCATGGAGCCGCAGAGCGGCGTGATTGAGGTGGCGGGGCAGAACGTGCATGGGCTGCGTGGGGCGGCGCGTGATCTGTTTCGTGGGCGCAGTATTGGTGTGGTGTTTCAGACGTTTCATCTGCTCCAGGGCTTTACGGCGATGGAGAATGTGATGAGCGCGATGCTGATGGCGGACAAGCCCGCGAGCGAAATGCAGCGGCGTGCGAAGGAGCTGCTGGCGGCATTGGGCATCACCAAGCCTTTGGCGATGGTGGAAGAGTTGAGCGTGGGACAGCAGCAGCGCGTGGCGGTGGCGCGGGCGCTGGCGTGCAAGCCGGCACTGGTGCTGGCGGACGAACCGACGGCGAGCCTGGACCCCACCAACGCGGCGGCGGCGATGGACCTTTTGCAGCAGTTGTGCACGCAGCAGAACGCGGCATTGCTGTGCGTGAGTCATGATCCGGCGATGGCGGCGCGGTTTTCGCGGCGGGTGAGCATGGAGGAGCTGAGTGCAGGCGGGATGCTTGCGGCAACTGCGGCTTCGCAAGGAGGCACGCGATGAATGACTTTACGATTGTGCTGCGCAGCTTGCGTGTGCGTGCGTTCTCGACGATTGTGACTATCGCGAGCGTGGCGCTGGCGGTGATGCTGATCATCACGTTGCTGACACTGCGCAACAGCGGCAAGGCGGCGTTTGAGCGCGGCAGCGGTGACATGCATCTGCTCATCACCGCGGAAGACAGCCCGCTGGTGAGTGTGCTCAACAGCGTGTTCTATGCGAACGCGCCGCGGCGGCCTGTGACGTGGGCGAAGTACCAGCAGATTGCGGCACAGGCTCCTTGGTCGTACACCGTGCCCACTGCCATCGGCGACAGCTATCGCGGCTTTCCGGTGGTGGCGACAACGACGGACATGTTCAGCAAGTTCGTACCCGCTGCGGATGCGCCGTGGAAGCTGCGTGAGGGCGCGTTCTTTCCTGCGGGAGACGCGGGCAACTGGCAGGCGGTCATCGGCAGCACGGTGGCGCAGGCGACGGGGCTGAAGATCGGCGACACGATTTATCTGGCGCACGGGTACAACCCGCGGGCGACCAAGCCGGGTTCGCCTGACCCGGCGGCGGCGCGGGATGAGCATGATGATCACGATCATGCTCACGATGAGCACGAACATGAAGAAGAGGCGACTGGCGCCGTGCACGTGCACCGCGAGTTTCCGACAAAGGTTGTCGGGATTTTGCAGCCGACGGCTACGCCTCATGATCGCGCGATCTTTACGAACCTGGAGAGCACGTGGATCAAGCACGCGAAGGACATCCGGGCACGCATGAATCCGCCGCAGGATGCGCCGGTGGTCTCGGCGGACTTGCGCGAGAGTGAGCGGCTGATCACGGGCATTTACTCGCGCCTGGTGACGCGGCCGGGCAGTGATGCGCCGGCGAACCTGCCGCAGGTGTTTGATGCGCTGCGGCGTGACGGCTCGCTGACGGTGGCGCAGCCCAAGCAGGAGACCGACACACTGTTTGGCAGCATCATTGATCCCATCAATCGCATCTTCATTGCTATTGCGGTGGTCGTGCTCGTGACCAGCGGCATCGGCATCATGCTTGCGCTGTACAACAGCATGGAGCAGCGGCGGCGGCAGATTGCGGTGCTGCGCGTGCTGGGGGCGAGCGCATCGCGGATCTTCAATCTGGTGATTACGGAATGCGCGGTGATCGGGCTGGCGGGCGCGGCGCTGGGAGCGGTGATTGCACTGCTGGGCGCACGCATCGCGGCGGGCGTGGTGCTGAGCCGATATGGCGTCGTGATTGAGCCCACGTTGTCCCCGGTCATCATCGTCTACCTAATGGTCGCAACCGTGCTGCTGGCGATTCTGGCGGGATTGGTGCCTGCGATCATGGCGTATCGGACGAGTGTGGCGCGGAGTCTGCGGCCGTTGGGGTAAGGGGAGCAGGCACGGGGGCACGAAGTGATGCGGGTTCGGACGTTGTTGTCCTGCATTTACCTTTGTGCCTGCATGCCTGCGTGCCTGATCCGTCCCGCTCGTGATACCCTTGTGCATGCGCATTTTCTGGGCTTTGATCGCGTTGCTGGTGCTGCTGGCTGCTGGTTTGGTTGTGTTCAGGACGCCGACCGTCACAACACTGGTGCCGCCCGCGCCTGCGCCGGCGACCACGCCAACGGTGACGCCCGATGCAGCGGCAACCGCGGCAACGGCACCCACTGCTGCGCCGGTGGAGGCGGAGAAGCCAGCGAGCGCGACCGACGCTGCGCCGCAGGCGACGGCGGCTGATATTGCTGCCGCGGCGGAGGCCGAGCAGGCGATGCTCGATGCGATTGCAGAGAAGCACAGCGGCCCCAAGCACGCAGCGAAGGCAGCGCGGCCCACGATTGACACGCCCGGCGCAGGCGGCGACGCTGCGAAGACTACCGAGGCGACGGCAGCGCAGCCGTCCGCCGATGCGCCGGTGGGCACGCCCACACGCGCGCCTGCGAAGCTGGGCGAATATGTCGTGACGCCCGCGACGTTTCGCGATCGCGGCGACGGCGCGCTGGTTGTTGACGAGCAGTACATCGTGCGCGGCGAGGGCACCAACGAGAAGCCGTTTGTCGTGTCGTGGGAGATGCTGGTTGCGAGCGAGGGTGACTTTGATCCCAGCAAAGGCAAGAACACGATTCCCGAGCGCGTAGCGATGCTGCACGGCAAGGTCGTGAGCATCACCGGCTACGTGGCCTTCCCTCTCATGACGCCCAAGCCCACGGAACTGCTCATGATGCTGAACCAGTGGGACGGCTGCTGCATGGGCGTGCCGCCGACGCCTTATGACGCGATTGAAGTGAAGATCAACAAGGCTGTCACAGGCGATGCGCGCTTCGCGATCAACGGCACGGTGCGCGGGACGTTCAAGGTGGAGCCGTATGTGACAAAGACGCCCACAGTGAGCTGGCTGAACGGGCTGTACCTGATGGAGAACGCGGAGTTTGCGGCGGCGGATATTGGGGCGGGGGCGGGGAGCTGAGCGGGCGGTGCGTCTTTGGAGCACCGGGCCGCAGTGTGCGGACGGAGGGCGGATGGTCTACGAGACTCCCAAAGGGACGACGACACTCATCAAGGTTGAGAGTGCTGCACCCGGTGTGCTCACGAAGTTGAAGCTGGCTCAAGACAGGCTCGAACTCAAGCTCAGCGATAGACGCTGGCCTGCGATTCTCGATGCGATTGAGAGTGGCACACTACGCGTTCAGGTGCTCTGGTTTCATGAACCGATCATCACGCCCAGTGCGTGGTACAAGATTCACACGCCAACTGAGTTCGTGTCGCTCAAGCGGCCACCCCGGAACGCAGCAATTGGGTACATTCATAAGGATCTGCGCAACGTGGCGAGCTCGCCGTTTGTGCGTGTAGTGATGGAGAACCAACTGACGGGACTGTCGCACCTGCCGCTGGAGGCTCCGACGCCCACGGGCGTGGAGCAGTGGTATGAGATTTTCGCTACGCACCCGCTGGGCAGAGGGATAGATCACCCTTTGCTTGATCCAACGAAGTTCGAGAAGGCACTTCGCCGGGAAGTGAGTGAGAAGATACTCGCGGTGACACGCTATGGCGAACATCATGTTGAACGTCGCGTATGTCGCACAGATGTGGAGTACGCCGACCCGGTGTTTGCGCGGTTAATGAAGCACCCATGCACCGCGCACTGCAAGTTTCGGCGAGGTAACTCTGTTTTTGGCGGGTTCTTCGCTTCGGAGTATGCGCCGGTAAAGGACTTCGCGTATATCGGCTGGGTCAAATGGCGTTCTGACTCCGACGAATCGCCACCGCGTTCGCGGAACATCTGCTGCTCGCATCACGCCCGCGAGGTGCTTATCGCGGCGGGGCTCGTGAAACCTGCGGGCTTTGAGCCATTTGTTGTGATACCGGCGGACGACGCTCAGGGGACCGTGTGGGATCGCGAACTGGCGACACCCGTGCCGCCGCCGGCGTATACGGTGGACGAGGCGAATGCGGAGCGAGATCGCCGCATTGCTGCGCATACTGCCAAGCCCGCGGGTGCCGCTCGGCAGGCGCCCAAGACGGTTGAGGCGATGAAGGAGCTGCTTGACGCCAGCGCGAAGCAGCATGGATGGCAGCCTGTGGGCAAGACACGCGCATGGAGCACGCTGCGGCAGAGTGAATTATTTGCGATGGTGCCAGCGAACTGGGCGGCTTTGCTTCCGCACGTACCTGCGGATGTCGGCAATGAGTCGGACGAATCGCCGGTGTCTGCGTGCGAAATTGTACAGCCCGCATGGAATACATGGATGGTCGATGGCGAGGATCGGAGCGCGACGACCAGCCCGTCGCGTCGCGATCTCGTTCTTGCGGAGGCGGGGTATGGCGACTGGTTCAGTGTGCGCATTGCGAAGGACAAGCCGCCTCGTGACGCGAAAGTGACGCAGTGGGATCATGAAACGATGAGTGCGGCACAGACGTGGCCCAGTGTGATCGCGTTTGCGTTTGATTTGATGCTGTCAGCGGAGCGGGGGGCCCGGCGCGGCGGCGGGACGTGAAATCCGCACCCAAAGTTACTCTCTTCTTGCTGAGCCCGGCAAGCAATCGTGCCGTCCGGCGTTTCACAGGCGGAGGTTCTGTCATGCTGACCCGCTCCTTCGCCGTTATCACCCTCGCTGCCCTCGCCCCCATCGCCCGCGCCCAGACCTATCAAATCACCGCCAACATCCCGTACGGCGATGGCAATGCGCGGCAGGTGCTTGACATTTACCGCCCCACTGCTCCTTCGCCTGCGCTGCGTCCGGTTGTTCTGTGGATTCACGGGGGCGGGTGGCAGAATGGTGACAAGGCTTTGCCTGCGACGCGCACGGCCGCGCTGGTTGCCCGCGGCTTTGTGGTGGCCTCGACCAACTATCGCCTGACCGGCACGGATCTCTCGCCTGCGCAGATTCACGACTGCAAGGCTGCCGTGCGCTTTCTGCGGGCCAATGCCGCGCAGTACGGGATTGATCCCAGCCGTATCGGCGTGTGGGGCAGTTCCGCAGGTGGACATCTGGTTGCACATCTCGGCACATCGGGAGATGTCATCGATGCGGAAGGCACCGTCGGCCCGCACGACGGCGTGAGCAGCCGGGTGCAGGCTGTTGTTGACTACTTCGGCCCCACCGACTTCTTCAACGTGCCCGGCTGGCACCTGCAAGCGGGCACGGCCGAGGCGGCTTTGCTTGGATTCAGCCTGGGTAATCTGCAAGCCAACGTGAACAACCCCGACTGGGCCGATGAAGTCGCTCTGGCTCGCCTGACGGGCGTGGTGACTCACGTGTCCAGCGATGACCCGCCGTTCTACATCGCTCACGGCACGGCGGACAACGTGGTCTATCCATTGCACAGCCAGTTGCTCTTTGATGCGCTGCAAGCGGCGGGTGTGCCCGCCACGCTGCGGTATGTTCCTGGCGCGGGTCACGGGCTGCCCACCGCGGAAGAAAGTCCCGCGATCGATTTTCTGGTGCGCACTCTTGCGCCCTGCGCGGTTGATCGCACGGGTGACGGGCGCATTGACATTCCATTCTGTGATTGCGTGGACTTCAACCGTGACGGCGTCTTCCCTGACGACCAAGACGTGGTCGATTATGTGAACGTGCTGGCGGGAGCCGCGTGCGAGGACTGCGCTGACATCGACTTCAACAACAACGGCGTCTTCCCCGAAGATCGCGACATCATTGATTTCTTCCGAGTGCTGGCCGGGGGCAATTGTCCCGCGTAAACCGCCACCACGAACCTCACACCTCACCTGCCACACTGGAGTCATGCATGTTTACCCGCGCTGTACCTGCGTTCTTGCTTGCATCCCTCGCCGCAGTCTCTACCGCCAACGCCCAGACCTTCCAAACCATCGCCAACATCCCCTACGGCGATGGCAACGTGCGGCAGGTGCTTGACATTCATCGCCCGGTCGCGCCGTTTGCCGCCCGGCGCGCTGTTGTCCTCTGGATTCACGGCGGCGGATGGAGCGGCGGCGACAAAGCCATGCCCGCCTTTCGCATCAATGCACTCGTCGCTCGCGGGTTTGTCGTCGCGTCCACCAACTACCGCCTCTCGGGCACCGATCTTTCGCCCGCGCAGATTCACGACTGCAAGGCCGCCGTGCGTTTCCTGCGAGCCAACGCCGATCAATACGGCATCGATTCCAACCGCATCGGCGTGTGGGGCAGTTCGGCGGGCGGCCATCTGGTCGCGCACCTGGGCGTCTCGCACGGCGTGCCCGAAGCTGAAGGCACCGTCGGTCCGCATGATGGCGTGAGCAGCCGGGTGCAGGCCGTCGCCAACTACTTCGGCCCCGCCGACTTCTTTGGTGTTCCCGGCTGGGCCTCGGGCGAAGTCAATGGCGTGTCGAATTTGCTTGGCTTCCCCCTCGAAGACGCGCAAGCGAACGTCGACAACCCCGACTGGGCCGATGAAGTCGCTCTGGCACGCCTCACGCAAGTTGTCACGCACGTGACCAGCGATGATGCCCCGATGTATCTGGCCCACGGCACCGCCGACACGGTCGTCTTCCCCCAGCACAGCCAGAACCTCTTCGATCTGCTGCAAGCCGCAGGCGTCCCCTCCACGCTGCGCCTCGTGCTAGGCGCAGGCCACGGCTTGCCGGCAACCGAAGATGCCGCCGCCATTGATTTTCTCGTGCGTGCGCTAGCTCCCTGCGCTGCAGACCGCACGGGCGATGGCCGGATTGACATTCCATTCTGTGATTGCGTGGACTTCAACGGCAACAGCGTCTTTCCGGAAGACCAGGATGTGATTGCTTACCTCGATGTGCTGGCCGGCGCAGCGTGCGACGCGTGCGCGGACATCGACTTCAACAACAATGGCGTCTTCCCGGAAGATCGCGACATCGTGGATTTCTTCCGGGTGCTTGCGGGTGGCAACTGTCCCTGATGAGTGCAGCGCGACACGCGCGGCTCAGCCGACCAATCCAATCTGTCCGAACCACGTGGCCTTGTCCCAATAGCCGCGTTGCTCGGCGATGTACCCATCCACGACGCGAATGAACCCGCAGCCGCGCAGCGTGTAGGCCTTGCCGCTGGGTTGCTGGTTGAGAAACGGCCCCATCCACGTCGCGGTGCCGATCCACTCGACAATGGCCCAGTCGCCATCGCAGTACATCCCAACCGGCGTCGTCGTCGTGTCGGGAAAGGCGATGAAGAACTCGCGCAGCCCTGCGAGCATGTTGTCGCGACCGATGGTTGGCGGACCAGCTGCAAACTGCGTGTTGATGGCATCGACGGCGTAAAGCGACGCAGCGGCGGCGGCATCGCGATCATTGAATGCCTTCACCCAGAGCTCAAGAACTTCGCGCGGCGTGCGTGTCATTGCTGGGAGTTTAGCGACGATGCACTTGTGCTGTGCTTGCGGACGCGCGTCGACGCACAGGCGGCGTGAGGCATGCGTGACTAGGCATTCGTCCAATGGCAGTGATCAAGCGATCGCGCAGAGCGACGATGGTGATGCCACGCATAGACACGCGTCTCACGCCGCCGTGAGCGGTGGATTCTCCCCCGCTCGCTTGTTCGCTCTTCGCCCACTCCCTCCGTCACTCCCCCACCACCAGCGTCCGGAGCGTGGGGGCGTAGTCGTCGGTCCAGGCGCGGGCGGGCATGGTGCTTTGGTATTTGATGGCGGCATCGTCCCACAGGGAGAACTTTGCGAGGCGGCCGAGGTTGGCGCGGTTGGCGGTGAGGACGGCCCAGACGCTTTCTTGTTTGCCTTCGGCTCGCTGGGATTCGGTGACGATGGGGTCGATGCGGACGGCGCAGTGCCAGCCCATGTCGCGGGCGATTGATGCGAGTTCGGGGGCGAGGTTGAAGTGGCGGTTGGAAATGTGGACGAGGATCACGCTGTCGGGAGCGAGGCGCGAGCGGTAGAGGGCGAAGGCTTCGCGCGTGAGCAGGTGGACGGGGATGGCATCGCTGGAGAAAGCGTCGAGGACGATGAGGTTGGTGTTGGCGTTGGCTTCGCGCTCGAACAGGAGGCGGCCGTCGCCCAGCACGACGCGGATGCTGGCTTTGCTGTCGCGCAGGAAGGTGAAGAAACGCTCGTCACTGGCGATGCGCGCGACGGCGGGGTCGATCTCGTAGAAGGTCATGGTTTGACCTTCGCGCCCATACGCGGCCAGTGTGCCTGCGCCCATGCCGATGAGGGCGATGTTGGTGTCGCGATTCGTGTCGCGCATCATCATGAAGATTTCGCCGGCGGGGCCGGAAGCGTGGTAGTAGGTTGTGGCGATGGCGCGCGTGGCATCACTGGTGAGGTCTTGCTTGCCGTGGGCGGTGGTGCCGTGGAAGAGCGTGCGGGTGTTGCCGAAGGCGAGGACTTCGTGCACGCCGAAGAAGGTGCGCTCGCGGTGGATGCTGTTTGCACCGCGCAGGGCGAAGGGGGAGACGGTGAGCGCGGCGGCGAGGGCGAGGCCGGCGATTTCTCCCCGGCGGTAGACAAAGAGCAGCGCGCACAGCAGCACGGGCAGGCCGCCCATGAGGGCGATGACCATGCGCGGCGGCAGGGCCAGTGCGGCCATGTTGTGAGCAAGCAGGAAGATGGTTGCGATGATGACGGCGGCGGCACCGAGACTGAGGATGATGCGTTTGGTGGCGGGCAATGTCGTGACGAGGGGACGCAGCAGGAGCGCCAGGCCCAGGACCAGCGGGTATTCGATGACGTGGGAGAAGATGACGGGCGCGAGCAACGCGGCGAAGGCTCCGCCAAGCACGCCTCCCAGCGACATGATGAAGTAGTAACGTGTGAGGTGCTGGGTGTCGGGGCGGCGAGCGGCGAGGCGCGCGTGGCACATCCATGCGGCGATGAAGAACGCAAGCACATGCAGCGGCAGCAGCAGCCAGAGTGCGCCTTCGGCCTTGGGGATGAGCACGAAGAGGACGACCAGCGCGAGAATGACGAGGGCCCGGCCCAGCACCGCGGGGTTGAGACGCACGCGCGGCGAGAAGGCGAGCATGAACGTGACGAGATACAGCAGCAGCGGCAGGGCCCAGAGCAGCGGGATGGCGGCGATGTCGGTGGAGATATGGGTCGTGACGCCGACGAGCAGCGCGCTGGGCACGAAGGAGAGCACGAGCCACGTGAGTTGTGTGCCGCGGGTGAGGCGCTTGGGCTGGGCGGTGGTGATGGCGGGCTGCTCGGCTGGCGCGCGGCGCGTGCAGACCAGCATCGTGACGATGATGAGTACCGCCGCGACGCAGTAGGCAAGGCCCCACGCGATGCCTTGCTGGCGCAGGCCCAGCAAGGGCTCGAGCGCGAGCGGGTACGCGAGCAGGCCCACGCAACTGCCCAGGTTGCTCGCCACGCTGAGGAAGTAGGGATCGTTCGCGCGCGGGTGCGTGCTTTGCGCGAACCAGCGCTGCACGAGGGGGCTGGTGGCGGCGAGGGCGAAGAAGACGGGACCGGCGCTCATGATGAGCGTGACGAGGAGCCAGAGGAGCGGCGCGGCGTCGGTGGGTGGCGGCGCGATGGTGCGCAGCGAGATTGGCAGCACCAACACGCCGGCGAGCAGGACTGCGCTGTGGACGATGAGTTGCACGCTGCGCGATCGCGCGCCCAGCCAGTGGGCGTAGCCATACGCGGCGAGCAGCACGGCCTGAAAGAAGACCATGCTTGTCGCCCAGACGGCGGGCGCGCCGCCCAGCACGGGCAGGACCAATCGCGCGGCCAGCGGCTGCACGCAGAAGAGCAGTGCGGCGGCGAGCGTGATGGCGGCGAGGGAAAACGGAAGCATGGCAGCCGCTACTTGTCGTCGCGGGTGGACTGATCGGCGTGCTGTTCAGGGTGCATGGCTTGCTCGCTGATGGTGTCGTAGCAACTGGCGAGCAGACCGACCAGCGGGAAGCTGGCTTGGCCGGTCCATGGGCTGGGGCCTAGGCGGCGCAGCAGCGGGTGGCTCACGGGCGGCGGATCCAAGGGCAGGTCGAGCTGCTTGGCGCTCTCGCCCATTTCCCAGAAATCACCGAGAGAATCTTCGAGCGGCGCGCTCTTCACGTCGCTCACGCCGGCAACGCGCTGCTGGTAGATGGGTGTTGCGCCCAGGGCCGCCCCCACCACTGCGCGGCGGGCACGCAGACGCTCGATGAGATCGTGGTAGTCGAGGCCTCGCAGCGAGAAGATGAGGAAGGGCTCGCTGCCAAGACGATGCGCGAGCAGATATGCAAGGCAGCAGGCGTGCTTGCACCAGCCTGCGGTGATGTCGGCCGTGGTGCCCGTGTCACTGCCGCGCATGGCGCTGACGCCTGCGCTGGCGCTCACGGAGCCGCGCGGACGCTGCGAGTGGCCGCAGGAGCAACTGACCTTGACATCGTCGGAACCTGCGGGAAAGAGCTTGAGGCCCAACGGCACGAAGACATCTTCGATGTTGGGCGGGAGTTCTCCCGCGAGCAACTTGGCGGCGTAGACGGCGTTGTCGCTCATCGCGCTGACGACTTTGTCCCATTGATCGGGCGCGATGGTGTCGATGGTGAGGCGCAGGTCGTAGGCCTTGATGGCACGGCCCTGGACCTGGCCTTCGATCTTGCCGGGGTTGATGAGCCAGCGCTTGGTTTGGCCTTCGCGGGCGTACTCCAGACCTTCGACGAGGTTGGGGCCGGCGGCGCAGTCTTCCATGAGTCGCAGCCAACGCTGGGCGGACCAGGCGGAGATGGGAGCGACGTCACCGGAGGGGAGTCGCACGCCGCCGCGGACTTTTTTGGGGTGTGTGGGCAGCGGCTTGGGCGCGGCGGAAGGAGCCTCGAAGCGAGGCTTCATGGGGATGTACTTGGGCGGCGCGGCCATGGGGGGCGCGTACTTGCCCTTGGTAATGACCGTGCGCGAGGGGACCACGGGCTTGGGGGCGTTGCCCGGGTTGCCTGCGGAGTTGCTCGGCTGCTGGTTGGGTTTGGGGTCGGACACGCTGCATTCTATGGATGCTGGGCACAGAATCCCCGGGAAGCGAGAAAGTTGGACGACAGAAGCACCGGGGATTTCCGTACAATGGAGCGAGGAGGTGGTGCATGAAGAACGTTCTTTTCGCGTCCGTGGTGATGGCGGCCGGTGTGTGCGGCGGCATGGCGACCGTTGCTGCGGCGGAGCAAACGGTGACGATTGCCCCTGCGCTGCGGGCGGGTGATGTGGCGCGGAGCAATGTGCTCACGACGATGTCGATGGATTTTCCGGAGGCTGATGATGCGCGCATGGCGGCGCTGATGCAAGACAGCCTGTTTTGCGCGACACAAGAGGTCACGTGGACGGTGCGGCGCATTGAGCCGGGGTACAGCGTGATCACGCAGACGTTCACGCCAGCCAGGGTCGCGAGCTCGGAGAGCGCGTCGTTGATGTCGCGCATGACGACGTTGCGATACGAGTTCATGACGGGTCCGCTGGAGTGTCGCGTTGGTGCGACGGGCGTGGTCGATGATGTGCTCAATGGCGGTGAAGTAGCGGCGCAGATGGTCGCACTGCTCGACAAGGCGAAGCCCATCATGGATGATCTGGCGAATGAAGTAATCAAGGACGCCAGGCATCCGGAACTGACCGACGCCGTGAAGAAGGGCATGGCGCAGGCGTGGTCGCCGCCGGTGATGTCACAGCAGATGGTCACCAACTTGATCGGCAAGCCGCTGTTCAGCGGATCGTGGTTGTGGGGCCAGACGCTGACTGTGGGCAAGCCTGTCACGGCGGCGGTACCCGCGACGGAACTGTCGGTGAGCGTGGGTGCGATGGGGCAACACGTGACGGGCAATCGCACGGTGACGCTGCAAGCGGTGAGCGAACACGACATCAGCGTGACATGGGTGACCAGCGCGACGATGACGATGAAGTTGCCCGAGCAACCGAAGGTGGATACATCCAAGTGGCCTGAGGAATCGCGCAAGCAGTATGAGAAGTCGATGGCAGATATCGAGCGTGCCAGCAAGCCGACCACGATTACGGAGAACGGCACGCTGCGGCTGGATCGACGCACGGGCATGCCGATTGACGGCACCATTGTGATGCTGACTGACGGCGGCACCGGTCGGACGCAGATGGTGACGGTGTATTCGCCCAGCACGAGCGTGAAAACAGGCGACTGAGCGGGCTTGCTCTGGCGGGTGTGGGGTGCCACAATCGCGCGTGAGCACGGACGCCACTTTCATCTTCGCGGGCGGGGGAACGGGCGGGCACATTTTTCCTGCGCTGGCGATTGCGGAGCGCATCGTCGCTCGTCATGAGCGGGCGGTGTGTCATTTTGTCGTGAGTCCGCGGCCGCTTGATGCGGAGATCATGAAGAAGGCCAGCGTTGGCGCGCAGGCGGCGGCGTTCACGCAGATTGCGGCGCATCCGTTTATCGTGCGGCCCAAGCCGCTGGTGAAGTTTCTGTGGCACTGGGGCGAAGGTGTGCGGCAGGTGCGCGCGCTGATTCGCGATGCGCGGCAGCGCGGGCCGGTGGTGCTGGTGGCGACGGGCGGGTTTGTCGCGGCTCCGGCGGCTCAGGCGGCTCGCGTGGAGAAGGCCCCGACGCTGCTGGTGAATCTGGATGGTGTGCCGGGCAAGGCGAATGTGTGGATCAGCAAGCGGGCGACGCGCGTGGCGACGGCGGCGCCGGCGGAGGGATTTGCGTGGGAGGCGGTGCCGCCCATTGTGCGTGGCGGTGCAATCGGCACGCGCTCGCCTGCGGAAGCGCGCACGCAACTGGGGCTGGCGGCGGATGCGCCGACGCTGCTGATTACTGGAGGCAGTCAGGGGGCGAGCAGCATGAATCGGCTGATGCTGGCGATGCTGCGCGAAAGGGCAAGCGCGTTTGCGGGCTGGCAAGTGCTGCACCAGACGGGGAAAGATGCGCCCGACGTGGAGCTGCGCGCGGCATATGCGGAAGCTGGTGTGCAGGCGGTTGTTGAGCCGTTTGTGAATGGGCTGGGTGTGTGGTGGAACGCGGCGACGCTGGCGCTGGCTCGCAGCGGCGCGGGGAATGTGGCGGAAGTGTGGGCCAACGGTGTGCCGGCGGTGTTCATGCCTTACCCGTACCACAAGGATCAGCATCAGCGTGTGAACGCGAAGACACTGGTGGCGGCGGGCGGGGCGATTGTGCACACGGATCACATTGATCCGGCGAAGAACAGCGCGGATGTTGGTGGGAAGCTGAGTGAGTTGCTGCGCGAGCGCGGGCAGGTGCAGGCGATGCGGGATGCGCTGAAGAAGCTGGGGCCGGCGGATGGGGCGGAGCGCGTGGCGGGGATGGCGATGGAGATGGCTGCGCGTTAATCGCACGGCGTCAGCAGTTGTCTGCGACCTCGCGTGTCGTGGCGATGATGCCTTGCATGACGCGGGCCATGCTGTCGTAGTCGAGCTTTTCGGGTGTGTCCGTCGCGGCGTGGTAGTGCTGATATCGCAGGGGGGCAGTATCGGTGACCATGAAGGCTTGGTAGCCGACTTCGTTGAAGCCACGATGGTCGGACCAATTGATCATGTCGATCGAGTCGGGTGCGGCGGCTGCGATTTGCGAGAATGTGTTGGCACGTTCGAATGCTTCGGAGCATTGCTTGATGAAATCGCGGCTTGCGGCGTTGCCGATGAGGCAGATGAAGTCGCCAGTTGTGCCTAGCACGCTCTTGAGAAGATCGACGGGCCACGTTTGGGAGTTGGGCTCGTTGCTGTAGCAGCCGATGGTTTCAAGGCAGATCATGCCGCGAATGTCGTCGTTGCGCTCGCGACAGAGACGGGCGTAGGCCTGGCTGCCCATGGCGTTCATGTTGAAGTGCGGCGGCTCTTCATTCGCGAAAAGCACGAATCGCACGGTCGTGCGACAGGGTTTCGCGACGAACGCACGAGCGACGGCGAGCACGCCGGCAACGCCGCTTGCGTTGTCGTTGGCGGCGGGGCAACGTTCGATACTGTCGTAGTGCGCGCCGACGACGATGATGCGCTCGGGGTGCGTTGTGCCCGGCAGTTCGACGATGAGGTTGTTTGCGATCGTGTTGTCGACACTGCGGACGGCGTGACGTGTCACGATGTAACCGCATTCAGTCAAGACCTTTGTCAGAAACTGCTCAGCAAGCGTGTACTGCTTGGGAGCGTGATAGCCGCGCGGACCGATGCTGAGGGCGAGCATTTCGACATCACGTCGCAACGCGGCAGCGAGCGCGGTGTCAGCGGGCGTCGCGAGCGATCTGGGCACGCGTGTGCGGTTGAGATAGGGAAGGAAGTTCATCACAGTGGACGGTACGGGACATCACACGGCGGTCATCAGTGCGGCAGACGCACGCTCTCGCTGGTGCAAAGCGAAGCCGTTCCTGCTTTGGCTGAACGCAAGCGGGTGCAGACGTCGCTGCAACTGCCGGTGCTGCATCGCGTGCGGACGTGTTGCGCGAGAGTGCGTCGTCCTGGCGTGGGTGTTCATCAAGTCAGTCATGAAGGAGCGGTCTATCCGAACCGCAGCAGGAATCCCGGCGAAAGCAACAGCAGAATGCACGCGAGCAGCAGTGCGGGGATGATGATGGCGACATAGACCTTGCGGTGGTCGTCCATGCGCCAGCCGGTCTTGAGGACACACCACCAGTAGAACAGGTACCACGCGAGACACACCCAGTGAAAGGGCATGGTCACGCCGAACCCGTATCTACCGGTGGCAATGAGGGGATCGAGCTTGATGAACCAAGGTTGAGACCATGGGTTGACTGCGGATTGCTGATAGAAGGCAACGAGCAGCGAGATGACGAAGGACCAGGCGACGAGCGCGACAGCGGGCGCGGTGGCGTAGGCGGCGGCACGCACGACGTGTGCAAAGCGGATCTTGCTGCGAGCGCGCGTCCAGGGCAGGCAGAGCAGGACGAAGGGCGGCATGGCGATCATCGCGACTATGACGGCGGGCCAGAGCAGGTGCTTGACGGACCCGACGAAGTGCGGCATCTGCTGCAGGAAATCCTGCAACCCGAGATGCAGTTCGCCCCACGGCGTGGGGTATCGCTTGATGCCGAAACGCGCGGCACCCGCGGCGTTTGTGAAGTACCACCATGCGTGGCTGATGATGAAGATTGCGAAGTGAGGCAGACTCAACGCAAACACGGGGATCACGGTGTACCACAACAGGCGTGCGATGCGGGGCGGGACTTCGAGGCGAACGTCGCGCCAGAAGGTGCGCGGATTGAGTGAGCGAACCCATGTGCGCACGCCGCGACGCAGGTGGCGCACGCGGGTTGTTTCCACGAACCACACCGGCGCGGCGAGACCCTCGACCAGTATGTAGCGCCATTCGAAGTCGAGACCACACTCGGGGCAGGTGCCGGCGGCGGGGCATGCGGCGTTGTCGGCGTCGGCGCCGGCGGGGTGCCAGGCGGCGATTTGACCTTCCAGGTCGTAGCCGCAGCGCGGGCATTCGGGGATGCGGGTGGAGTTTGGCACGGCTAGATGTACATGCGAAAGCTGACGAAGGCGGCGAAGGCGGCGAGCAGGCTGGTGAAACTGAGCAGGATGGCAACGGGCCAGCCACGGTGGACTTTCCAGCCGGTGTTGATGGCCACGGACCACCACACTGCCAGCCACAACACATAGATGACACCACACGAGATCGCCGGGACGATGATGAGGATGGCAAGATGGCGGATCGGGACAGACGCGGGAACCAGACCAGTGAAGGCGAGGGCGTCGATGAGCAGGCCCAGGATGGAAAGAGTGAAGATGATGGAGAGGGGCCAGAGGCTGTAGAGGAACGCTCGCTGAATGTGGGCGAGGCGGATTTTGGCTTGGGCGCGGGTCTGGGGCAGCACGAGCAGCAGTAGCGGCCACATGAGTGCGCTGGCGAACATGGCGGCGAGCAGGCCGCCGAAGTCGGTGCTTTCCATTCCCCAGCCTGTGGATCGGAAGTAGGGAAAGAGGCCGGCGATGAGCCATTCGTTCATGCCGTACCAGTTGAGGTCATCGAGGGGTCCGGAGTCGGTGGGTGAGTTGGGGGATGCAGCGAAGAGACCCATGCCGACGAACACGGCGAGCAGGATGCGTTCGAGCACGAACAGCACTATCGCGATGAAGATGGGGAGCAGGATGCGTCGCGGGCGAACGATGTGATGCAGCTTGACGCGCGACCAGAAGATGGCGGGGAAGATCATCCACAGTGTGTTGCGCCACCACGCACTGAACCGAGCATCAAACCCGCGGACGTGCTCGAAGAGGCCCGGGCACTGCGTGCGCTCGAGGAGAAGCAGGTCGGGCCACGCGAAGACGAGGCCGCACTCAGAGCAGGTGCCGGTAAGGGGACAGGCGGCGTTTTCGGCGGCAGGATCGGCGTGCCACGAGGCGACGGCGCCTTGCTGGTCGTAGCCGCAGCGGGGGCATTCGGGGATGGGGGAGGAAGTGGACATCGGTCAATTCGCGAGCATGCCCAACACGCCGCTGGCGGTAAGAGTTGCAAGAAATGCGACAAACGAAAGGACACCTGCGACGAGCCACCCTTGCCGCATTTGCCAACCACGGATGATGGCACATGACCACCAGACCATGCCATGCAACCATGTCGCCACGGCACCGATACCGCTGGCAACCGCAAGTCCCCAAGAGGTGATGCGCAGCACGTCGTTCAAAGGCGAGACGACGTTCGCGAATGCGAGGAAGTCGAGCATGATGGCAAGCGTCATGAGTGATGCTGAGAGCGCAATGGGCCAGAGTGCGTACGCCCAGCCGCGGAAAATGTGGCGAGTTGAGACGCGCGATTGCTTGCGCGAGTCTGACAAGAGCAGGAGAAGGATCAGCCAGATCAGATTCGCCGCGTTGACAATGAACCAGATGAGCAATCCAGGTCCCGGTTGGATTTCTTGTCCAAAGCTGACAAAGAACGGGAAGAGGAGACTCTCGGACACACTGAGAGGCCGGGCGGTGACAAAGTCCAGCAGACCAGATCGGTTCAGCGTCAGGCCCGGACTATTCGCGAAGTCGGCGAGTCGCAGCAGCAGAATCAAGAGCCGTTCGAGTACGAAGCCCGCCGCGATCACGAGCAACGGGAACGCGACGGCGCGGCGAAGATGAAACTGGTGATGCATGCGAACGCGCGACCAGAACATCCACGGGACCAGAATCCAGAGCATCGTCTTTGCGGCGGAGTTCAGTCCGGGTGCGTGATCGAAAAGTCCGGGGCAGATCGTGCGCTCGGGGATGAGCAGGTCGGGCCAATCAAACGCAAGGCCGCATTCGGAGCATGTGCCAGTCAGCGGACAGGCGGCGTTGTCGGCCGTCGGATCAGCATGCCAGGAGGCGAGAGTGCCTTGCTGGTCGTAGCCGCAGCGGGGGCACTGGGGTGCGTGCGCCGGGTCATCGGGTGTGCTGGTTTCAGAGGCGGCGGACATGGGAGTCTTCTACCACACAGGGTGGGGGGACGGGTCGGAAATTCTGGGAGACGGATGGGAAAGTAGCGCTACTACGGGCAATTTACCCGATCAAACTCCGAAAGTACGATGAGGGTGTCTTGACTTTGCGCGTTGGGCCGCCGTTTCAATACGTTGGGCGGTCTTGGACCTGTCCGTTGCGGCGGAATTGCTTGCGGCGGGCGGGGCTCATGGCCGATGTGCGGACGGGACGCGTTTGCACATACCTATCTATATACGGAATCGAAGGATTTATGGCCAAGCGAGCGGCTGCGACCGGCACCAAGACAACCAGCACCAAGGGGAAGGCCGCGAAGGGCACGGCTGCCGAGGCTCCGTCTGACGCCGCGGTGGAAGCCAAGCCTGAGAAGGCGGCTGGTGGCGGTGGTCGCGCGTCGAAGGGCCGGGGGAAGATGCAGGTGTTTGTGGCGGGGAGCGCGAAGGGGAAAGACCTGGTGATCGTGGAATCGCCCAGCAAGGCGAAGACGATCAACAAGTACCTTGGCGCGAACTTTGTGGTGCTGGCGAGCATTGGGCACGTGCGGGACCTCCCCAGCAAGAACCCGAAGGGCGTGAAGAGTCCGGTGCCGGGCGTGGATCTGGAGCATGATTTCGCGCCGACGTATGTGATCAGCGAGGGGAAGGATCGCGTGATCAGCGATCTGAAGCGGGCAGCGAAGGAAGTGACAAGCACCGGCGGGAATGTGTGGTTTGCAACCGACTTGGACCGCGAAGGTGAAGCCATCGCGTGGCACCTTGCGCAGGAGCTTGGCATTCCGGCGAGCAGCGCAAAACGCGTGATGTTCGCGGCGATTACGAAGGCGGAGATTGACCGTGCGTTCAGCAGTCCGCATCCGATTGATGAGGACCGCGTGAATGCGCAGCAGGCGCGGCGCATCCTTGATCGCATCGTGGGGTATCAGGTGTCGCCGCTGTTGTGGAAGAAAGTGGCGCGCGGGCTTTCGGCCGGTCGCGTGCAGAGCGTGGCGACGCGACTGGTGGTGGAACGCGAGCGCGAAATTCGTGCGTTTGTGCCGGATGAATACTGGGAAGTGGAAGGGCTGTTCACACCTGATGTCGCGAAGGCGATGGGGTTGGCGGAGCAGTTTGGGCGCTTCATCGGGCAGCGCGATGAGAAGAACAACGGGCCCACGGTGCGTGCGCAGAGCGCGTGGCTGAGCGAGCACGGCAGCTTCCGCGCGAAGCTGGTGGAAGTGGGCGGCGAGAAGTTTGAGCTTGCCAGCGGCAAGACCGTGAAGATCGAGGATTTGACGCCTCGCGCGGTGGAGATCGCGAAGCTGGCGGGGCTGACGAACATCAAGACGAGCGTGCGCGAAGACGCGGACGGCAAGGGGCCGGCGAAGTACATTCGCGGCGTGACGGGCAGCGTGAGCGCCAGCACGAAGTACGCCGTAACGGGGATTGAGACCAAGCGCACGAGCGTGCGGCCTGCGCCGCCTTTCATCACGAGCACGCTGCAACAGTCGGCGAGTTCGCGCATGGGCTTTGGTGCGCAGCGCACGATGCGTGCGGCCCAGCAGTTGTATGAAGGTGTCGAGATTCCGGGCGAAGGACCTGTCGGTCTCATCACGTACATGCGTACGGACAGCACGCACCTGTCGCGCGAGGCTCTGGAATCGGCGCGGAACTTCATTGAGAAGAACTACGGGCCCAAGTATCTGCCTGAGAAGCCCAACTTCTTTTCGAGCAGCAACAAGGACGCGCAGGAAGCCCACGAAGCGATTCGGCCGACGAATCCGGAGTACACGCCCGCGCGCGTGCGGCGTGCGCTAAGTGATGACCAGTTCCGGCTGTATTCGCTGATCTGGGAGCGATTTGTCGCGTGCCAGATGGTCAATGCGCAGTGGGACAACACGGCCATCACGATCAAGGGTGGCGTGGATGCGAGCAAGGCGTTGACATTCCGGGCGACGGGACGCGTGCTGGCGTTTGATGGCTTTTACAAGGCGACGGGCGTGCCGCAGAGCGCGACGGAGCAGACGTTGCCGCCCCTGAAGGACGCGCAGCCGGTTGCGCCGATTGCGTTTGACGTGGACCAGAAGTTCACGAGCCCGCCCGCGCGATACACCGAAGCGAGTTTGATCAAGGTGCTGGAAGAAGAAGGCATTGGCCGACCCAGCACGTATGCGAGCATCATCACGACGATTCAGGATCGCAACTACGTCGAGAAGCTCGAAGGGCGGCTGTACGCGACGGACCTGGGACAGGTGGTGACGGACAAGCTGATGGAAGGCTTCCCGGACATCATGGACCTGGGGTACACGCGCGAGATGGAGACACAGCTGGATAAGGTCGAGGAAGAACACCTTGACTGGATCGACATGCTGCGGAAGTTCTACGGAGCTTTCAAGAAGAGCCTGGCGCATGCGGAAGACCGCATGAAGCACGCGAAGGCGGAGACGCAGCCGGCGCCGAAGGAATATGTCTGCCCGACGTGCGCCAAGGAAGGGCGCGGGAATGCCGTGGCGCTGGTGTATCGCTTTGGCAAGAACGGGCGATTCCTGAGTTGCAGCAAGTATCCTGAGTGCACGTACGCGAGTCCGGTGGATCGCGATGGCAAGCCGCGTCCGGCGGCGGAGACGGTTGACGTCGCGTGCATCAAGTGCGGCAGCGCGATGACCAAGCGTGTCGGCAAGTTCGGGCCGTTCCTGGGGTGCAGCCAGTACAACAACAAGGAAGCGCCGTGTGACGGGCTGCTGAACTTGGACAAGAAGGGGCGTGTGGAAGCGCCGAGTCCCAAGCCGCTGCTAACGGATTTGCCCTGCCCCACGTGCGAGAGCCCGATGAATCTGCGCACGGGTGTGCGCGGGCCTTGGCTTGGGTGCTCGCGCTTTCCGAAGTGTCGCGGGCGCGGCAAGTGGAATGAAGTGCCGGAAGCCAAGCGGAAGGAACTGGAAAGTGCGCTCGAGAAGCAACTGAAGGCGAACCCAACGCCCATCGTGAAGACGATGAGTGGCGTGGCGCTGACTGATGCAAACGGCAAGCCGCTGGCGACTGCGCCGGTGGTGAAGACTGGAGCGGAAGCGGCGGCGGCGGGGCCGGAGACGTTTGAGACGGTGGCGGAGGAGATGGGCGTGTGAGGAACTCCGCCCGGGTGATGTTCCGCGCGCCGACCGTGAACTTGATCGCGTTGAGTTGAGTAGGAGGGGCTGTGGATGATCGCGCGGTCAAGCGGGCGTGGTGGAAGCGGTACGAGACGCTTGTCGTTGCTGCTGTTCTGACAGTTCTTTTGATCTGTGTGGGGTGGCTCACGGTGGTCCGGCGAGGTGTCATCGCGTTCAACGCGACAGTCCAAGCTCAGCACATTCACAATGCCCTGATGATGTACGCGGCTGAGCACGAGGGGCAACTGCCCGCCGGACCGCATTGGCGGCCGATCATTCTGCAAATGCCTCTGGGCTATCAGGACGTCATGAAGTCGCCGAGGGCGGTTCGGTTGCACGAACAGTCATATTGCATGGTGGATGGGTGGACTGAAAGACTGCTCGAAGAGCGCGATGTCAATCGCGAAGAGCACATTCTGATATTTGAGAACCCGGCTTCAACGGACGCGGATGACCTTGTGGTCGTCACTTGGAGCGGTCGACGAGAGCGATTGCCGCGTGACGAGGTGCTAGCACGGCTGGCAAAGACGCGCACGGGCGATGGGAAGCCGGTGACGTGGGAGGGGAAGAAGTGACGCAAGCCGCAGAGCGAGTATGGTGGAAGCAGCTCTGGGTGTGGGGTGTGGTGACCGCCTTGCTCGCGCCGTTTGTGATTTGCGGCGGGATGCTCGCGATGTTTCTGCATGCGGATTTGAAGCTGCACACGCAGATTCGAATCAAGCAGATTGGGCAGGCGTTACATCTGTACGCTGACAGGCATGCCGATGAGATGCCGACAGGTCCACATTGGCGGCAGGCCCTGGTTGATTCGGAGTATCTTGCCGACAGCTACACGCAATCGCCCCGCGCGAAGAGATACCAGAGTGAGTCGTATTGCTATGTGCCTGGCTGGACGTGGGAGCGTCTGCGTGAGCAACGCATGAACGGCGATGATTTGATTCTCGTTTTCGAGAACCCGGCATCGACCGATGCGGATGAACTGCTGATCGTGACATGGAACCAAAGCACGCGGTGGCTGCCCCGCGAAGAAGTGCTGGCGCGCCTCGCCAAGACGCGCACGGGCGATGGGAAGCCGGTGACATGGGAGGGGATGAAGTGAGCGAACAACCGAAGACCAAGTCGCGCGGCAGGGCGATGCTCATCGTCGTGAGCGTTGTCGGTATCGTGGTGATTGGGCTGATCGCGTTGCTGCCCGCATGGGTTGTGAGGAAGTCTGCGGAGGCGTACTCAGTCGAGCAGATTCGGAGCGTTCGCGACGCTCTGCGGCTGTATGTGGAGCACGGCGGCACAGTGCCTGCGGGACCGGCATGGCACGTGCCCTTATTGCAACAGGGGTATGTGAGCACCTCGACGCTCCAACCCCCTCGTGCGAACAGGTCGTGCGAGGTGTGCGTGGGACAAGTGGATGGATTGACGGACGCGAACTTACGCGAGCGAGGCGTCGATCCGGCATCGCAGTTGTGGCTGTATGAGCTCCCGGCGTGTGTGGATGGGGACGACTTGGCGATTGTGACGTTTGACGGACGGGCACGATTGGAGCCGCGGGCGGAGGTGGTGGCGTGGATTGAGCGGGTGCAAAACGCGGCAAAGTAGCAGATTTTCATGCCGGACTGTCGTGGGCTGAGCCTCTTTGTCGGATGATTGGACGCGGGCGGTATCTTGTGCATGTGAGTGAGCATCCTGCATGTCCGCGGTGCGGCTATGACCTGACGGGGCAGGTAGCGACGTGGCATGCGCCGGGTACAGACGTCGAGGGAGCTTGCTGTCCGTGTGAGGGCACCTGCAGTGAGTGCGGACTGCGGGTGGAGTGGCGGCTGGTGATGCGGCCGGAGTTGATCTCACGGGCGTGGTTTGTCGAAACGGAGCGACCGCCGCGAAAGCTGTGGAGTGCGTGGCGGACGGCGTGGCGTGCGCTGCGACCGTGGTCGTTCTGGCGCGATGTGCGGATGGAGACGCCGTTTGATGCACGCAGATTGCGATGGTGGGCATTGTGCATACCGCTGTCGTTCTTCGGGCTGCTTTTCGTGCACTTGAGTCTGTGGGCGATGATTTCGTCCATCAGTGATGCCTTTCGGTTTCGGTACTTTTCATCGTTTGACGTGAGCACGTGGATGCAATTGATGACGATGCAGTTCGGCAAGATGTTTGCCTATCTGGCTGATCGACTGACCAGCACACTTTCGCCCTTGAATGGGCTGGCGTGGGTAACTGCACTGATCTGCGGAATAGTTGTGCCGCCGCTGATGTTCATGGCTTTGCCCTTCACGCGGGCGGCGTCACGTGTGCGCGGGCGACACGTCGTCAGGGCGGCTGTGTACGGCCTCGCGCCGATCGTCGCGATTCCTGTGTGCGGCATTGTGATCGGGGTGCTGCAAAGCGTTGTGACGTATTGGCCTTTGAGAGCCGCGATGGAGAGACTGCAACCACTGGAAAGTGGCTGGCATATCACAGGGCCGCGGCATCAGTCGTTGTGGATCGGCATCATGCTCTGGCAGATGTTGTGGTGGGCATGCGCCTTCAAGATAGGGTTTCGCATGAACGATTGGCGACAAGCGCTCGCCGCGGTGATTGTCCCGACCTATTTGGTTCAGATTTGCTTCATGTACGTGAACCTCAGCTTTTCAATCGTGCCTCGATGGTAACGTGGGTATCTAAGCGGTATCGATAGCACGCGAGAACGGAATGGTGTGTGGAGCGAGATCATGTGGCGACATGTCCGCGGTGCGGCTATGACCTGACGGGGCAGGTAGCGACGTGGCATGCGCCGGGTACAGACGTCGAGGGAGCTTGCTGTCCAAGTGAGGGCACCTGCAGTGAGTGCGGACTGCGCGTGGAGTGGCGGCTGGTGATGCTGCCCGAGTTGGCGAGTGTGCCGTGGTTTGTCGAGACGGTGCGTGTTCGACGACTGCGGTATGCGGGACTGCTCACGTGTGTACGAGCTGCGGTCACGCCGTGGCGCTTCTGGCGGCGTGTGCGGCTGGAGACGGCACAGAGCGTGCCTGATCGGCTGCGCTGGGCGCTTGTCTGGCTGCTGCTGATGCCCCTGTTCGGACTCGTGCTGTCGATCATGGGGTATTCAGCCCTGCAGACGTACTTCTTCACGATGCGACAGGTGTGGAACGGCACAACGTGGGTGCCCCAGACCAATACCACCTTCACACTTGTGGACGTGCTCGCGCGGTGGCAGATTGAGGCGGTGATGATCGCGGAACGGCCGGCAGCGTTGTGGAACGAGGTGCAACATCTTGCCATGCGTTCCTTCTTGTCGACGTCGACGCTCATCGCGCTCATCGGCTTTCCGCTGATGATGCTGGCACTGCCATTTTCGCGGGCGCAATCGAAAGTGCGCATGGCGCATGTGTGGCGGGCGGCGGTGTACGGGGCGGCGCCGGTGCCTGTGCTGCTGATGCTTCTTGCTGCGAGCATGGTGATCGCGGTCCTCACCGCTCCGCTAGGCGGCGCGCTTTCGCGCATCATGATGATGCCGCCTGTGTACATGTGGCGATGGATCACACGGCCTCTGGCGGTAGATGCCTGGCTGCTTCTTGCAATCGCGGCGTGGTTCTTGGTCTGGTGGGGATGTGCGTTCAAGATCGGATTCCGCATGAAGGACTGGTGGGCAGTGCTGGCGGCGACGTTTGTGCCGGTGGCGGTGGCGGCGGTATTGGGGTCGGCTTTGCTCAGGATGATGCGATGAACGAACACGCAGCCTTGTGTCCGCGGTGCGGGTATGACTTGCGAGGGCAGGTAGCGACGTGGCATGCGCCGGGTGCAGACGTGGAAGGAGCTTGCTGTCCGAGTGAAGGCACTTGCAGCGAGTGCGGGCTGCGCGTGGAGTGGCGGCTGGTGATGCGGCCTGAGTTGGCGGCGGTGCCGTGGTTTGTCGAGACAGTTGCGCTGCGGCGGTGGCGTTACACAGGCGTGCTGACGTGGGCGATGGCGCTGGTGCCTTGGATGTTCTGGCGACGGGTGCGATTGGAAGCACCGCGACGCACGACGCCGCGACTGTGGTGGATGCTTGTCTGGTGGCTCTTGGTTCCCGCGTTCGGGCTCCTGGCGACGGCGATGAGCATTTCCGCGATCAACACGTACCGAGCAACGACCGGGTGGATATGGAATGGAACCACGTGGATCGCGCCGCCACCCAAGGTCGTCGAATTCGCCGACGTACTTGCCGCGTGGGAGGTTCAGGCCGGGATGATGCTCCAGCGTCCGCTTGAGACTCTTGGCGGACTGACAAGAGAGTTCCTGCAGCGACCGGTCATGACCGGCCTCGTTATCGCCTTGGCTGGATTTCCTTTGATGATGTTGGCGCTGCCGTTTTCGCGAGCGCAGTCGAAGGTACAGATGGGCCATGTGGGGCGGGCCGCGGCTTACGCCATCTCGCCGTTCGCACTGGCGACGATCGTGCTGGGTGTGACTTGGTTCGTGGCTGCATGCTTCGCATCCGCGAGCAAGCCCACGCCGATGTGGCTGACCGACGCAAGCAATTGGACGTACAGGGTCATTGTTGATCCCCGACTTCACGATCTTTCGTGGATCCTCCTGGGAATTGGCGTGTGGTTTCTGGTCTGGTGGGGCTGCGCCTTCAAGATCGGCTTCCGGATGAAGGACTGGTGGGCGGTGCTGGCGGCGACGTTTGTGCCTGTAGCGGTGGCGGCGGTGCTGGGGTCGGTGTTGCTGGGCACGCTGTACTAATGGTGTGCGTCGGACATGCTCTGCAAGTGCTTTCACGAGTGCTGGGCATGCGCCGCCCCGAAGGGTCGGGCCACCGGCGAGAGACGCCGAATACAGTGGGGCATGGCACACGACGCGATTACGGCGGGCACGATTTCGGAACTGCAGAAGGCGGACCCTGCGCTGGGCGAATTACTCAACCTTGAGGCGCAGCGGCAAGCGACGACGATTGAACTGATCGCGAGCGAGAACCATGTTTCCGCGCCGGTCATGCATGCCATGGGCACTTGCCTGACGAACAAGTATGCGGAGGGGTATCCGGGTGCGCGGTACTACGGCGGATGTGTACATCATGACGGCATCGAGCGCCTCGCGATTGAGCGGGCGTGCAAGCTGTTCAACTGCAAGTTCGCGAATGTGCAGCCGCACAGCGGGGCGACGGCCAATCAGGCGTTGTTCTTCGCGTATCTGAATCCGGGCGATGTGTTCGCGAGCCTGGTGCTTGCGGACGGCGGGCACTTGACGCACGGGCTGAAGATCAACATGAGCGGCAAGTGGTTTAATGCGGTGCACTATCCGCTGACGTATGACGCGGCGTCGAAGAATCATGAGCAGATTGATTACGACGCCGTGGAACGCGTGTGCCTGGAAGCCAAGCAGCAGCATGGTGACAAGTTCAAGCTGCTGATGTGCGGGTACAGCGCGTATCCGCGCGTGATTGACTTCGCGCGGTTCCGCGCAATCGCGGACAAGGTGGGCGTGATGCTGCATGCGGACATCGCGCACATCGCGGGGCTGGTTGCGAGCGGCGTGCATCCGTCGCCCTTCCCTCACTGCCACGTCGTGACGACGACGACGCACAAGACGCTGCGCGGGCCGCGTGGTGGGTTGTTCCTAACCAACGATGAGGAGCTGGCGAAGAAGTATGATCGCGCGTTGTTCCCTGGTATTCAGGGCGGGCCGCTCATGCATGTCATCGCAGCAAAGGCGGTCGCGTTTGGCGAAGCGTTGCGGCCTGAGTTCAAGACGTATTGCCAGCAGGTAGTGAAGAACGCACAAGCTCTCGCAACGGCGCTGCAGGCCAAGGGCTTCCGCATCACCAGCGGCGGCACCGACAACCACCTGATGCTGGTTGACCTGCGCGGCAAGAGCGCGGACCTGATTGGTGCGGAAGCGGAAAAGTGGCTGGAAGGCGCGGGGCTTGTGTGCAACAAGAACGGCATTCCGCAGGATCCGCGGCCGCCGAAGCAAACGAGCGGTATTCGTCTGGGCACGCCCGCGACGACGACCCGCGGCTTCAAGGAGCCGCAGATGCAGATGATCGCGGCGTTCATTGATCGCGTGTTGACGGCGGGGCTGCAAGGCGAAGCCGCGCTGGCGAGCGAGAGCGCGAAGGTGCGCGGCGAAGTGCGCGAGTTGTGCGAGAAGTTCCCGTTGCCGGCGTGAAGCAGGTTCACCGCGGAGAGCGCGGAGGTAAATGTGTTCCCGCCGACTCATGTCGTCGATTGGTGATGATTTGGTCACTCGCGTGTGCGATCGGTGAGGGCGACTTTCTTCCCTCGCAGGCGCAGCCACAGGTCCATGGCGGGGTTAATGGAGCCATCGCGCGGGGCGTCGCTCGCGAGTAGGTGTTCAAATGCAGCGGCATCGCGGGCGCGGACAAACTGCGCGAGTGCGTCAGCGTTGGTTTGCATCGCCTGCGTCATGGCGCTGTGCCAGTGCGCAGTGCTGGGTGATGCGGGCGCGGGCACCTCTGCCAATCGCGTGAAGACTTCGGGCTTCTGGTCAACCCAGAAAGCGAACTCGACTGCGAGGCTGACGACACGCACGTTGCTTGCGCGGGCGGCGATCGCGGCGGCGCCAGGTCGCAAGACCACAGGCTCGCGCGGGTCCATGAAGCGGCCTTGGGGCGTGATCCAGAGTGTCGCGCGCTGGTCGGTTGAGAAGCGATCAAGCACGTATCGCGACATCGCGGGCAGACTGCGGGCGTCGTCGGGATCGATGCCGAAGATGCCGAGCTTTTTGAGAATGCCGAACTTGGCGAGTTCGCGCGAGTCCATCGGTGCGCAGCCGGTGCGGAGGGGGCAGAGATGGTGGCCCAGCATGAGGGCGACCAGCGGATCCCACCAACTGCTGTGATTCATGACGACGATGGCGGGACCGGCATGATCAGCCAGTGACGCGAGCACATGGCGTGTGCCGGTGGCGATACGAAAAGCATGGAACTTGCCGGCGAACATGCGCCGGACGTACCACACGAAAAATCGCACGAAGCGGGCGTCGTACGCACCTGGGACGACGGGAGATGACTGGGCGGACGCGGGCATGGACAGGTGGTTTCGCTCGCTGGCGACGGGGCGATGCGGGACGGGAACCGGCGAGTGTAACGACGCCAAACGCGAGCGGGTTTGCAAGCGGCGTGGGCCGCTTCTACGCTGGGGCATGACTGCCGCGACCGACGCTCTTACCAGTTCGTCACTGCATCTTGCGGGCGTGCGCCGCGGCAAGGTGCGCGATGTGTATCCGTTGCCGCCTTCGGCGACGACACCCATCGGCACCGGGGCTCGGCTGCTGATTGTGGCGAGCGATCGCATCAGCGCGTTTGACGTCGTCATGCCCACGCCCATCACGGGCAAGGGGCGACTGCTCACGCAGCTTTCGCTCTTCTGGCAGGCGATGATCCAGGCACGCGGCATCTGCGAGACGCATGTCATCAGCGGCGATGTGAACCAGCTGCACGCGAGCGTGTTCCCCACGTCGCAGCCGCGGGAGATGTACGCCGAACGCATCGTGGTGTGCAAGGCGGCGAAGGTCATTCCGATTGAGTGCGTGGTGCGCGGATATCTCGAAGGCAGCGGCTGGAAGGAGTATCAGGCGACAGGCAATGTGTGCGGCGTCAAGCTGCCGGCAGGGCTCAAGCAGTGCGATGCGCTGCCTGAGCCGATCTTTACGCCTGCTACGAAGGAAGAGCTGGGTAAGCACGACGAGAACATTTCGTTTGAGCGGGCGTGCGAGATTGTGGGCCGGGAGACGATGGAGACGCTGCGGCGCGTAAGCATGCAGATTTATCTGATGGCGAGCGAACATGCGCGGGATCGCGGCATCATCATCGCGGACACGAAGTTTGAGTTTGGCTTGCCCGTGGACGAGCACGGCAACGTCACGAGCAACACGCCAATCTTGATTGACGAGGCGCTCACGCCCGACAGCAGCCGATTCTGGCCGGTAGACGGCTACAAGCCGGGCGGGCCGCAGAAGAGCTTCGACAAGCAGTATCTTCGCGAATACCTCGAGCGTCTGGTCGCTGAAGGCAAGTGGAACAAACAGGCGCCTGGACCGGAGCTGCCGGCTGACATCGTGGCGGCGACGGTCGCCAAGTATGCGGAAGCACGGGACAGGTTGATGAGTTAAGTCGGGCCGGTAAACCGGAATCAACGGTGTGTACACCGCCCACACCACCAATAATCCAGACCTATGCCCACCGCCAAACGCGGCAAATCTGACGAGAACACGCAAGACGTCCGCTTCTTTCACCGCGACTTGTCGTGGCTTGCGTTCAACAAGCGCGTGCTTGCGCAAGCCGGCGATGAGCAGATGCCGCTCCTGGAGCGAGTGCGCTTCATCTCCATCTTCACGAGCAATCTCGACGAGTTCTTCATGAAGCGCGTCGGGCTGATCAAGCGGCAGGTGCACACGGGTGTTGACACGCCAAGCCCCGACGGGCGCACGCCTCGCCAGCAGCTCAATGCGATTCGTGCGGAAGTGGCGGCACTGGTGCAAGAGCAGGGACGACTGCTGGAGAAGGAACTGCTGCCTCAGCTTGCGAAGGAAGGCATCTTCATTCTGCGCTGGGGCGATCTGACGGACAAAGAGCGCGAAGGCGTGCAGGTGTGGTATCACGAGCATGTGTTCCCTGCGCTCACGCCGCTGGCGGTGGATCCGACGCACAAGTTCCCGTTCATTTCGAACCTGTCGAACAACGTGGGCGTGCTGATTGATCCGCCCGCGGGCAGCGTGCGGGCTCCGGCGTTTCCGAGTGAGCTGCTGGGGCGGCGCGGCAAGGGCAAGCCCGACAACGGGGCCGAGCCGACATTCGCCCGCGTGAAGATTCCTGCGGGCATGCAAGCCTTTCTGCGGCTGGCGGACAAGAACGACAAGGGCAAGACGTATCGGTTCATCAGCGTGCAGGAAGTCGTGCGTAACAGCCTGGGTGAACTCTTTCCGGGCGTTCAGGTACAAGACAAGATCAACTTCCGCGTGACGCGCAGCGCGGGGATTCAGAAGGATGATCTTGATACCGCGAACCTGCTGCAGAGCATCGAAGCGGACCTGAAGCAGCGGAAGTTTGCACGCGTGGCGCGGCTGGAGATTGAGCAGGATGCCAACCCCGCGGTGCTGCGCTGGCTTCTGGACAAACTGAACGTGGATCCGCAGGACGTGTACGAACGCGCGATGGGCATTGACTATCTGGCTATCAGCGAAATCTGCGATGTGGATCGGCCTGACCTCAAGCACAAGCCGTGGAAGCCGGTGGTGCCTGCACGGCTAGCGCCGGTGGTGACAAAGTCCGCCGAGCAGAATGCGAGCCAGTTCTTCGCGACGATTCGCAAGCAGGACGTGCTGGTGCACCACCCGTACGAGAGCTTTGATGCGAGCGTGGAGCGGTTCATCGCGGCGGCGGCAAATGACCCTGACGTGATGACGATCAAGCAGACGCTGTATCGCACGACGCCTGACTCGCCGTTCATCGCGAATCTTGTGCGGGCAGCGGAATCGGGCAAGCAGGTTGCATGCTTGGTGGAGCTGCGTGCGCGATTTGACGAAGGTCGCAACGTGCGGTTTGCGCGACAACTGGAGCGAGCGGGCGTGCACGTGGCGTACGGCGTCATGGGCCTCAAGACGCACTGCAAGACGAGTCTGGTGGTACGGCGCGAGAAGCACGGCCTGCGCTGCTATGCGCACCTGGGTACAGGCAACTACCACCCCAAGACCGCGCAGCTGTACACGGACCTTGGCATCTTGACGGCAGATGAGGAAGTGACGGGTGACCTCGTGCACCTATTCAACTATCTCACGGGAATGTCCGCCGCACCGGGGTGTGACACGCTGCTGGTCGCGCCCTTCACGCTGCGCGATCGCGTGAACAAGATGATTGAGCGCGAGATTGAGAACGCGAAGAAGGGCAAGCCCGCACGCGTGTGGGCGAAGCTCAACGCGATGGAAGATCGCGACATGACCGAGCGGCTGTACGCAGCGAGCCAGGCAGGCGTGCAGGTGGAGCTGGTCGTGCGCGGCTTCTGCTGCTTGATTCCCGGCGTGAAGGGATTGAGCGAGAACATCAAGGTGAGCAGTGTGGTGGGCCGATTCCTCGAACACTCACGTGTGTATCACTTCGCGAACGGGCAATCAGACCCGGCGGACGGCGAGTGGTACATCAGCAGCGCCGACTGGATGTATCGCAACTTGAGCAATCGCGTGGAAGTCGCGTGCCCGATTCGTGACAGCGACGCCAAGGCGAAGATCGCACGCATGTTCGAAGTGCACGCGCTGGATCGTCGTAACGCGTGGGATCTGACATGCTCGGGTGACTACATCAAGCGAACGCCCGGTAAAGACGCGAAGAAAGAGACTCCGGAAGTGGATGGCACGTTCATTACCCTCATGCGGGAAGCGGAGTCGGCGTAAGGAAATCATGCGACCACATTCGAGACACTCTCGTACAGTGGCTGTATGAACAAGCTTTTCGCCGGTGTTTCGCTCGTACTCGCTTCCGCCGCTTTCGCGCAGCCTGTGGTGCTGAAGGACAATGGACCGTTCATCACCGCGCAGGGTGTTGGCGCGAATGGCGCTGATATCAGTCTCGCGCAGCCGAACCCCACGGGCGACGGCAACACCTATATCGGCCTGGGTGTCACAAACAACACGCCCGCGGGCGGACCCGGCGCAAGCGGTCCGTTCCGCAACGGCGATCTGTTCACGGTGCCCACTGGCGAAACGTGGACGCTGGACCGCGTGGAGTTCTTCGCGTTCCAGACGCAGTCGAGCAACTTCAGCACGGCGTTCGCATATTCGAGCGCGTACATCGCGGTGTACGACACGCTGCCGCTTAATGGCGTCGAGCCGATCTACGGCGATTACGTGACCAACCGCCTGCGCGGCGGCGCGTGGACGGGCGCGTATCGCGTGAGCGGCACGGCACTCACCAACCAGACGCGCCCCATCATGCGTGTTGATATCGACATGAGCTGGCTGCCCCCACTGCCTGCCGGAGACTACTACTTCGCGGTCAGCCTGCTGGGCGATCCGACTCGCACCGGCACCATGCAGGGCATCTTGGTGACGCCCAATCCGCTCGACGCGTACAGCGTTCGCTACGCGAACGTCGCGCCGTTCAATGGCTGGTTTGTCGCGCCGCTGGAATGGCCTTACCGCATCGTCGGCGATGCCGCGACGGGCAGCGCATGCGATGACATCGACTTCAATAACAACGGCGTCTTTCCCGAAGACCAGGACGTTGTGGACTTCTTCAACGTGCTTGCCGGCGGCGAATGCACCACGTGCGGCGATATTGACTTCAACAACAATGGCGTCTTCCCCGAAGACCAGGACATCATCGACTTCTTCAATGTGCTTGCTGGCGGCGAGTGCGTGTAAGGCGATGACACACCAGCAAAGCTCGATCAGCGCGACAGACGGAGCAAGGGTTCCGTCGCGTCGCCGCGCATCACGCTCGCGGTCTCCCGCAGCGCGAGTTTTTGGCCTGGCCAGAGAAACATGTCGTCGACCTTGTCCTCCTGCACCCAGCGATGCTGGTCGTGTTCTTCGTTAAGCGTGGGCTTCCACGCGGACGTGACTTCGATCAGAAATCGCGGGCTGAGCATGATGCAATCAAGCTTGGCGAGATAGAAAGGGTGCACCTGCTCCAAGCCCCACGCATTGAGAATCGCGGGATCGTCGGCGAGCAGGCCCGTTTCTTCCCACAGTTCGCGCCACATTGCCTTGATGGTGGCTTCGCCATCTTCGATGTGGCCCATGATGGGCTGCCATGTGCCCGCCAGCGGCTCGTGCCTGCGGTGAAGCTGCAGAAACTCCAGCCCCAGCGTGGCACGGCGGACGATGTAGATGTCGAGCACGTCGGTGCGCAGCGTGGGCATGCGGAAGCGTAACGCGGCGGGCTTGACGCCGCGATGGGTGCGAATCAGCGCGTCCAGCGATAGATATGCCGCTCGAAGAAGTCGGCGTCGCCCGTGAACTTCACGAATTTCTGCAGCGAGAAGGCACGGGAGGAGATGGTGTAGACCTTGCGAATGGTCGCGGGCCTGCGGTCGTCTTCTCCAGTCAGTTCGGTCGTGATAACGATGCGGTCACCTTGCGTGACGCGGCTGAGCACGCGCTCGGTAACGTCGCCAGTTTGCAGCGCGTGCCCTGCGTCGACCAGTCGCAGCGGCGATGCACTGTTGGCGTGGGGCTCTTCGTCGTAACCAATAGCAAAGAGCCAGCCGCTGTCGGCCTTGGTAAGTTTGAAGGTGCTGGGGATGGTGACGGGCTTGTTGGCGGTGTAGTCGAGGTAGGTAAGCGTGCCGCTCCACGGCGAGGCACTGGGCAGCAGCGTGTTGAAATCATCAGCTTCGATGCGAGGCTCGCGTTGGCGCTCGCCTGTCTGTCCTGCAGGCATCTGGCGCGGCGCACAGGCGACGGCAAAGCAAGTTGAAGCAACCACCGCGAGAAGCAGGAGCGTGCGCATCGGCGAGCGTACGGCGGATGGGTCTACGCTCGCTTCATGCTTCGCGAGCACTTCGATGCTGAAGGGTGGCTGGTGCTTGATCGACTTGTCTCGCTGCCGCACGTGGAGCGGCTGCGGGACTTGTCAGAACCGCTCCTGCGTGACACAGGCCGGCCCAAGCCCGGCGTGCGACGCGTGCTGCACCGACAGCCTGCGATGATCGCGGTTCTGAAGGAAACGCCCATCCCCGCTCTCGCGCATGATCTGTGCGGCGGTGAGTCTCGCATCGTGCGGAGCATTCTGTTTGACAAGACGCCCGAGACAAACTGGCTGGTGCCATGGCACCAAGACGCGACGATCGCGTTGGCACAGCGGGCAGAGGTACCCAGGTTTGGTCCATGGTCAGTCAAGGACGGCGAGCACCACTGCACGCCGCCTCGGGAGTTGCTGGATCAGCTCGTAGTGATTCGCATTCATCTTGATGCGTGCGGACCCGAGAACGGCCCGTTGCGGGTTGTGTCAGGCTCACAGCGAAACGGCTTGGTTGACGCAGCGACGGTGAACCGACTTGTCGAGCAGGGGCCGGTTGCGGAATGCTGCACGGATGTCGGCGGCGTGGTCATCATGCGGCCCCACACGGTGCACTCGTCGCCCAAAGCCAGCCAGCCGAGTCGGCGGAGGGTGCTGCACCTGGAATGGACGGCGGCTCAACTGCCTTCGGGGCTTGCTTGGGGTGAAGAAGTCCAGCTCCCCGCGGTTGCACCCGGGGCGTGAGTGGGTTGAGTCTGACACGTTCGCGCCCTATGCTTTGGCATCGGAGTCCGTCGCCACGGACGGTTGTGTTGTCGGCATTGCTTTCGAGCAGGCTGGCAGCTCGGCCTGAGGGGCGGCGAGGAGCGATCTGAGGTTTCGTTGGCAGGCGGGTATTCCCCCACTGTCACACGCGGCGTGCAGGGTCGTTCGTTCTCCCGCAGAGGGTATCGCAAGTCATTGCGATTACAGCCTTTGCAACATGCCGCGGCGGCCGAGTCGTTTGCTTTCGTGCCCTTTCACGGGAACAGGCAGCCGAGCGGTATCCGCGACGGTCTGGGTGTCTTTCGAGACAGTCAGACCAAGCGTCGTTGGGTTCGCTGGCTGGGTTCAAGGTTGAAAGCACGAAAGGAGCACGCGTCAGGTCGTCGGGCAACGGGCAGAGCGGCGGTTTCAGGCCGGTCTTCGCCTCCACAACGCAACCAAACACAGACCGATAGTGTAATGGTAGCACAGCAGATTTTGGTTCTGTTTGTCTAGGTTCGAATCCTAGTCGGTCTGCTTCTTTTTCGGTTGCGTGCAGCTTGCTCCTCGGCCTCTCGCGTTTCACGCGATGAGCCAATCACAGACTTCCACCCCCGGCACCACGACTGCCATCATTCTCGCCGCCGGCAAGGGCACGCGCATGCGGAGCGACCTGCCGAAGGTTGTCTTTGAGATTGGCGGTCGGCCCATGGTGTGCGCGGTGGTGGATGCGTGCCTCGCGGCGGGCTGCACGCGCATTATCGCGGTGGTCGGGCACAAGCAGGAGTTGGTGCGCTCGGCACTCGCCAGCTATGGCAGCCTGTTTGGTGGAAGAGGGGTCGAGTTCGCGGTGCAGGATCAGCAGCTCGGCACGGGTCACGCCGTGACGTGTGCGGCTGGTTTGTTCGAGCGCGAGCGTCAGAGCAAAGGCCACAACGTTTTCGTCCTCTGCGGCGATGGCCCGCTCATTCGCAAGGCCACGCTCGACACGGTGCTGAGCAAGCACGCAGGCGGCAAGGCTGATGCAACGCTCGCGACGGCGGTCATCGACGACCCCAGCGGCTACGGGCGCATCGCTCGCGACGCGAGCGGCCGCTTCCAGGCGATTGTCGAACAGAAGAACTGCACGCCTGAACAACTGGCGATTCGCGAAGTGAATCCCAGCTACTACTGCTTCGATGTCAAGAGCCTGTTTGACGCGCTGCCCAAGGTGACGCGCAACGCTCTGACCAACGAGTACTACCTGACCGACGTGCCCGCCCTGCTGATGCAGAGCGGCGGCAAAGTGGAAGTGATCGAAGCCGTGCCCGCTGAGGACGTGCTGTCGATTAACACGCCCGAAGATCTGGCGAAGGTGGATGCGATTTATCGCAGCCGCAACACGAAAGGACTCGCGTAATGGCCAATGGTGCGATGTACACAGGCATCAAGGTGTTCGCGGGTCGCGGCAGCACCGACCTCGCGAATCGCGTCTGCCGGCAGATGGGCATTGAGTTGTGCGCCGCCCGCACGACGGTGTTTCCTGACGGCGAACTGATCGTGAAGCTGGAAGAAGACGTGCGCGGGCGCGACTGCTACGTCGTTCTCAGCACGTGCGAACCCGTCAACGACAACCTGATGGAACTGTGCGTGGCGATCGACTGCCTGCGCCGCGCCAGCGCGGGCCGCATCACCGCCGTCATTCCGTACTACGGCTACGCCCGCCAGGATCGCAAGGACGAAGGCCGCGTGCCCATCACCGCGAAGCTCGTGGCGAACATGATCGTCGCTGCTGGTGCACACCGCGTGATGAGCATTGATCTGCACGCCGCGCAGATTCAGGGCTTCTTCGATATCCCGGTGGATCACCTCTCCGCCACGCCCGTGTTCGTTGAGTACTTCCGCAAGCTGAAGAAGACCGGCGAACTCAATGACCTGTGCCTGGTGAGCCCCGACGTGGGCAACGTGAAGGTTGCCGAAAGCATGGCCAACCTGCTGGGCGGCGATCTGGCCATCATCAACAAGCGGCGCCTGAGCGGCAGCAAGGTCGCGACGGGCAACCTCATCGGTAACGTCGAAGGCAAGACCGTGCTGATGTTCGACGACATGATCTCAACCGCCGGCACCGTGTGCGAAGCGGCCAAGCTCGTGCGCGAACGCGGCGCGAAGGATGTCATCGCCGCAGCGACGCACGCCGTGCTGGTCGGTCCGGCGGTGGAGCGCCTGAGCAGCAGCCCCATCAGCCGCGTGGTGGTCACCAACACCATCCCCATGCCGGCCCGCGTGGAGCCGCTCAAGAACAAGATCATTCAACTCGACGTGGGACCGCTGCTTGGAGAAGCGATCCTGCGGATTCACAACAACCAGAGCGTGAGCGCTCTGTTTGAAGATACGGCGGGGGTGAAGCGGTAAGACAAGTACGAAGAGACGAAGTACCGGAGTACCGAAGGAAGGGCACTCCGCACAACGTCGGCTTGTTCACGCTGTCTTTCCTTCGGTACTCCGTCTCTTCGGCACTTCGTCTCTGTTTTTCAAATCACGTTTTCACACCAGGGCATAACCAATCACAGCCCACTGTTTCAAGGAGTTTCACTATGCACGAGAAAGCACCGCTCATCAAGGCCTCGCACCGCGAGAAGCTGGGTTCGCGTTACTGCGACCGTCTCCGTAAGAAGGGCCAGTTGCCCGCCGTTGTGTACGGCCGCGGCAAGGAACCCGTCGCCATCACGCTCGACAACCGCGAAGCGGTGGGCCTGATCAAGAAGGGCGAAAAGGTCTTCCGCCTGGACTTCCCCGGCGCCAAGGACATGGACGAAGGCCAGATGGTGCTGCTGCGCGAGCTGCAGTTTGACTACCTGGGCACCAACATCGTCCACGCCGACTTCACTCGCGTGTCGCTCACTGACCGCGTGAAGACCAAGGTCGCGATCCACCTGATCGGCGAAGCCAAGGGCCTCAAGACCGCCGGCGCGATTCTGATGCACCCCGTCAGCGAAATCGAAGTCGAATGCCCCGTCGTTGAAATCCCTGAATTCATCGAAGTGCAGATCGGCGATCTCGACGTTGGCCAGGCCATCCACGCCAGCGACGTGAAGCTGCCCACCGCGAACTTCAAGCTGCTGACCGATAAGCACGCCAACGTGGCGCAGATCGTGCTGCAGGTTGAAGAGAAGACGGGCGAAGCCGTCGCTGCGGGCGCCGATGCCGCCGCTCCGGAAGTGCTCACCGCCAAGAAGGCCGAAGGCGATGCCAAGGCCGCTGCTGGCGCGAAGCCCGCTGCTGGCGCCAAGCCCGCTGCCGGTGCGAAGGATGCGAAGGCTCCGGCGGCTGGTGCTGCCAAGCCGGCTGCGAAGAAGTAATCTGCTTTCACGACTGCGTCACTCTGTCACTTCGTCACTCCGTGACTTGCCTTTATGAAACTGCTCATCGGACTTGGCAACCCCGGCAACGACTACGCAAGCACGCGTCACAACGCGGGCTTCATGGTCATCGACGCGCTCGCGCGTCGCCATGCCGTGGGTGTCCAGGCCCGTCAGCGGTTTCAAGCCATCACGCAAGAGGCCACCATCAACGGCGTGAAAACGCTGCTGATGAAGCCGACCACTTTCATGAACCGCAGCGGACAGAGCGTGAGCGAAGCCGTGCGGTTCTTCAAGGTGGAGCTTGCGGATGTGCTGGTGATTGTGGACGAGCTGTATCTGCCCACGGGCGCGATTCGCGTCAAGCCCTCGGGTGGTGCCGCCGGACACAATGGCCTGGCCAACATCCAGTCCCTGCTCGGCACCGACGCCTACCCGCGTCTGCGCGTGGGCGTGGGGCTCAATCTGGGTGAGGGCAAGGCCGGCAAGCCAGCGCACATGGATCAAGCCGACTTCGTGCTCGGGCGATTCGACGAACTCGAGAAGCCGTTTCTCGACGATGCGATTCGCAAGGGCGTGGAGGCGTGCGAGGTCTTTGTGAGCAAGGGGCTTTCGTTCGCGATGAATATCGCCAACGCAGGCGAAAAGCCGGAGAAGCCAGAGAAGCAGGAAAGCAAGAAGCCGGAAGCCAAGGCTGCGGGCGTGGTGCCTGCCGCCGCGAGCAAAGCGGAAGCAAATCCACCACCGCACGCATGACGCAGGCGGTTTCACGTATCACAGGACAACCAACTGGCACAGCGCAAAGCCCCGTGCCACCAAATCAGCATCAAGGAATCATCATGAGCAAGCGCGTTTACAACTACGAAGTCATGTTCCTCATCGGTCAGGCCCAGTCGGGCGATCTGGCCGGCGTCATCAGCCACATCGAAGAGATCCTCAACCGCGCGGGCGGCGAAGTGATCGCCATGAAGAAGTGGGACGAGCGTCGCCTCGCCTACGAAATCGACGGCCAGAAGCGCGGCCTGTACATCCTGGCCTACGTCAAGATGCCTGGCCTCAGCCTCGCCAACTTCGAGCGTGACTGCAACCTCTCGGAAAAGATCATGCGCACCATGACGCTCCGCGTCGAGCACATGACCATGGACGAGATGAAGGCCGCCGACGACCGCGCGGGCCTCGCCACCGAAGCCAAGCTCCGCGCCGAGAAGAAGGACGTGCCCGCCGCCGAAGCCCCGGCCCCCGCCGCGGCCGAAGCCGTCGAGCAGGCCTGATCACTCACGCCATCCCTCAACACCAAACACCTCGGCGAAAGCCGGGGTGTTTTTTCAATCCGTGTTCACCGCGGAGACGCGGAGAGCGCGGAGAGAACCGAAGGCAGGTTGAACACAGAGAACACAGAGGGCACAGAGGGGAAGGCGGGCTTGCGAGTGTGGGGCTCGCGCGAGTGCGTGGGCTGCTCAGCATGTTGTCTTTCACCCACTCTTCTGTCTCTCTCCGCGCTCTCCGCGTCTCCGCGGTGAACCCGTCTTCCTGTCTTTCTTTGCGTTCTTCGCGTCTTTGCGGTGAACTCCGTCTTCACTCGCCCGTGTACAGCCGGTCTGCGAGCTGCGAGGGCAGCTGCGCGATCGCGCGGATCTTCTTCGCCGTTTCGTCGATGTCATACGCCAGGCGCACGAACTCCACGTGCGTGGCGTGCAGAATCGCGTAGCTCGCGCGATTATCGCGGTCGCGGGGCTGGCCCACGCTGCCGACGTTGATCACGGCCTTCTCGCCATCGCGAAACTTGTAGCCGCCCTCGCCCAGCTCACTGGGCGAATAGAAATCCGGCTCATTCGTAAACACGCCCGGCACGTGCGTGTGCCCGACGATGCAGATCCCCTGCACGCGATCAAAGATCCCCTCGAGTTTGTCGGGGTTGTTGGCCGCATCCTCCGGAAAGATGTACTCATTAATCGGCTTGCGCGGCGAGCCGTGCACCGCCAAGAGCGGCCGCAGACCCGTGGGCGTCGCGCTCACCGGCTGGGGCCCATCCGCCCCGATCTGCTCGGCCACGCGCACCTTGAGGTGATTCAAAAACTCGTACCGGGCCGCCTTCTTGGTTTCGTCGGTCTCGGTCTCAAACTGCTCGCGCGTCCAGTGCGTCGCCATCTCCGCATTGGGGTTGAAGTTCGTGGGCTCATACAGCACCGCAAAGTCGTGGTTGCCAAGCAGGCTCCACGCACAACGCTCGCGCACAATGTCCACGCACTCCAAGGGGTCGGGCCCATACCCCACCGTGTCGCCCAGACAAATGATCCGCGCGATCCCCCGCGCATCAATATCCGCAAGCACGGCCTTGAGAGCCGCCGCATTGGCATGAACGTCGCTGATCACCGCAGTAGGCATGGGGGGGATTCTAGGGGAAGTGGCGGAGTGGGAGTGCGAAGTACCGGAGTACCGAAGAGACGGAGTACCGAAGGAAAGGCGGGAAGACGGGACGGTCGCGGAGGGGCGGAGGGTGGGCGGAGAGATGCGGAGGGGGCGTGGGGGCGGGGGCGAAGGGCACAGCGTGATGAAGGCGATTTGTTTGTGGCGATGTGCCGAGCGTTCCGCGAAGAAGCACAGGCAGCCGCAAAGCCGGCAGCCTGCGGCACGGGTTCAGTCAGTTCGTCAAGTCTTGCCACGTGCCGCGGCGTCAGTCAGCTCGCCAAGTTGTGCCACCCGCCCGCAAGCCGACAACGTTGACCCACCAATCAAACCCACCGTCTACTTCTGGGAGCCGTCTCATCAATCTTCAGTGCGAAAGACGTTTCATCATGTCTTGTTGTCTCTTCTTCGCCCGTTGCTCCAGATCGCGCTTTGTCTGAACATAGTTCGGGCCGAGATACTCAACCAACGTCTCGTAGGTTCTACGTAGCACCGAGGCAACAACTGGCAAGTCGGAACCACTGCTGGTGCTGTGACCGCTTATAATCTCGCAGACGTGGTCGAGATCCCACCAGGTGTTGGGATCGGAGCACGACGCTACTTCTACTGTCACTTGCCCACGTTCGCGGATAAATCGAACTCGCATGTCGTTGGACTCGAAAACTACAAGCGAGTTGCCAAAGCTCAACGGATCGAACGCTTCTTCGACAATTTTGAGACCATAGTCTTCGAGCAGCCACGGCAAGTGCTCGGCGACTTCTTGCTTTAGCGAAATACTGTTCATTTTCCTCCTCCTCGCACCATACGCGAACCGTCTGGCGTCGGTCTGAAACCCAATTCCCAAGGTATTCCAACTCTCGCTCGAAGAAACTACCCGGCCGCACCTTATCGAGTGGCGTCGCCAAGATGATGTCATCACCTTGAGGCGGGTGGCACGACTTGCAGCATCCATTCTCTGCGTACCACGGGCTGCTGGCTTTGCAACTGCCCGTGGCTTTGCGGTCGCCTGCGTCACGCCGCATGTTCCTCCGCAACTCCGCGTTCTGCTCCGCAACTCCGCGACCGGTTTCGCTGCTGCGTGATTTGCCGCGTTGCTGCGTGATGGCCCGCGCTCGTCCGTGATGGTCGCCGTTGCGGATGGTTTTGGAACGATGCGGATGGTTTTGCCGCGTTGCGGATGAGCGGCGCGTCGCAAGGGGTGTTGGCCCGACCAGCGGAGCGGATTTGCACGCGGCTCTTGCGCGGCACTTCGCACTCCGTTCGGCGTTCGCGCTGTCTTTGCCTTTCCCCAGTGCCCAGTGCCCAGTCCCCAGTGCCTTCTCTCCCGCTTTTTCCTCCCACTCCTCAACTCCCGCACATTCATCACCGATGGCACAGATGCGTCAGTCGTGCAGGGCCGGCTTCGGCATCGTGTGATGCGTGGGGGCTCACGAGGCAGGCATGGCGCAGCGGAGTTTCACACATGGCAGACGGCATTCCTACTTCTCCTCGCTCGGCGGTGCTCACGTGGTGTCAGGCCCATACTGACATTTTCACACAGAATTCCGCCGCCATCGGCCTCACGTCGAGCCAGGCCGCCGAGTTCAGCAACCTGACGACCAACTACGCCAACAACGTGGGCGAAGTGGCCAAGGCCAAGGCCGCCTTGCGCGTGGCGGTCGAGAACGCCAACGAGTCGTACACGCTGATGCGGCGCAGCATGAGTCAGGCCATCACCGACATTCGCTACTTCGCGACGCAGGCCGCCAATCCGCAGACCGTGTACACGCTCAGCCAGGTGCCGCCGCGTCCGACGGGTCAGACCGCGCCGCCGCCGGGCCGTCCGTTTGACTTCAGCGTGGAACTGCTCGACACCACCGGCGCGCTGCAGCTGCGCTGGAAGTGCCAGAATCCCAGCGGCACCAGCGGCACGAGCTACATCGTCCGTCGCAAGCTGCCCAACGAAAGCACGTTCAGCTTCGTGGGCGTGACGGGCGAGCGGCGATTTGTGGATAACACCTTCGTCGCCGGGCCCGACAGCGTGAGCTACACCGTGCAGGCCCAGCGCGCCGACCGCGCGGGCGTGGAGTCGCCGATCTACACGATCAACTTCGGCCTGCCCGGCGCGGGCCGCGACGTGACGGTGACGAGCGCAAGCGTGGCGGCGTAACGAGAAGTGGCAAAGTGGCACAGTGGCCAAGTGGCAGAGTGCAATCCGGCAACGGAGCACTCTGCCACTTTTTTTGCTTTGCCACTTTGCCACTCTGCCACTTTGCCACTTCGTCAGGCCCGCACTCCGCACTCAGGCACTCCGCACTCCGGCACTACCCTCCCCCCATGTCCACCCGCTACGACCAGTTCCAGGCCTATCGCACCAAGATGAACGCTCGCATTCTGGGCGATGATGCGGAGCGCGGTGCCGCCGGGGCGGCGCGCGGTGATGGCAGCGTGGCCCAGGGCGGCACGCTGGTGACCAAGCGGTTTTTTCGGCTTGATGGCCAGACCTACGAGCCGGGCGCGCTGGATGCCAAGACCAAGGAGCTGCTGGGCCTGACCGCCAGCGCGGTCTTGCGCTGCGATGACTGCATCGCGTATCACATCGATCAGTGCGTCAACGCCGGCTGCAACGACGCGGAGATCTGGGAAGCCCTCGACGTCGCCCTGATCGTGGGCGGCAGCATCGTGATTCCGCACTTGCGCCGGGGCGTGGAGTTTTTAGATCTGGCGAGGCAGAAGAAGGCATAGGGGAGTGGGCATTAGGGGGAAGGCACGAGGGGGAAGTCGCGGCATTCGGCATTCGTGATTCGGCATTCGTCGCAAGCGAGGCCGGATCCGCAAGGCGCACACGACCTGCGCCAGCACGAATGCCGAATCACGAATGCCGAATGCCGCCTCCCTGACTACCCGCTCCCACACACCGCGTCCCGATTGCCGCTTCCCCAGTCCCCCACCCCACCGGTTTATCTGCTACCCTATCGCCCTTGCCCTTTCGCCAGCATGGCTTCGCCAGCATGGCGGCGGGGCGGTGGTGTCTTGTCTGTATCCGTGACGCGTCTGCATCACGGGTGTGTTCGTGCCGGGGTTTCTACCCACGAGGTCTCGCGTGCCGCAACTCGATTCTTTCAACCTGGCTTTCATCAATCCGGCGTCTTCCTTCCTGACGCTGGCCCAGCAAGGCCAGCCGTATCTGCTCATGTCGTGGTGGAAGCCGCTGGTGCTGCTGGTGCCCTTCTTTGTCTGGGCCTGGTACGTCTCCACCGTGCTCGACAAGCACGCCCGGCGGTTCCTGCTGCCGCGCGAGAAGTTCAACACCATTCACCTGGTGGTGGGCCTCGCGGCGGTCTTGCTGAGCATCGCGATGCCCCTCTACGGCATCGGGGCCTTCCTGCTGGGCCTGGCCATTCTGGTCATTCTGCTCGCCGCCGACATTTTGATCTTCATGAACGTCCACAACAAGGACGAGCGCGTGCCGGAAAAGTTCCGGCTCAAGCTGTTTGACTTCAGCAGCATGCAGGAAGCCAAGGCCGCCAAGGCCGCCGCCAGCGCGCAGGGCAAGGTCGAGCTGCAACTGCAGCGTCCGGACAAGAGCATGGTGGTCACGCCCAACGCCGAAACGCCCGAATACGCCGTGCGCGTCGCGGCGGAAACGCTCTACATGCGGGCCATCGCCGGTCGCGGCACCCAGCTTGAAATCGCTCCCACCGGCAAGGACAACACCTATCGCCCCATGTGGCTGGTCGATGGCATGCCCGTGGGCGGCGATGTGATGCAGGGTGCCGATGCCATGAAGATCATGGACTTCTGGAAGGACGCCGCCAAGCTCGATCTGGCCGAGCGTCGCAAGAAGATCAGCGCGGATGTACTGGTGATCAAGGAAGACCGCAAGCGCAAGGTCCGCGTGACCAGCCTGGGCGCTGCCCAGGGCATGCGTCTGCAACTGCTCTTTGATCCGGAAGCCGCGGTGAAGCGCGATGTCAAGGAACTGGGCCTGCTCGACCAGCAGCGCGACGAAATCGCCGAACTGGTCAAGGGCAAAGGCGTGGTGCTCGTCGCCGCTCCCGCAGACGGCGGTCGCACGACCACGTTCTACACCGTCATCCGCATGCACGATGCGTACACGACCAACGTGCAGACCATGGAAATGGAGCCCCAGGGCACCCTGGAAGGCGTCCGCCAGAACAAGTACGAGCAGACCGGCGACGGCCCTGAGTACAGCACCACCGTCCGCTCGATTCTGCGTCGCGACCCCGACGTGCTGGGCGTGGCCGAACTGCCCGATGCCCAGACCGCGAAGGAAATCACCAAGGCCGACCTTGAACGCGCCCGCGTCTACGTCAGCGTTCGTGCCAACAGCGCAGCCGAAGCCCTCCAAGGCTGGGTCAAGCTGGTGGGCGATGTCGACGCCGCGACCAAGCAGCTCAAGGGTGTCATCAGCCAGAAGCTGCTCCGCAAGCTCTGCAGCAACTGCAAGCAGGCCTACCAGCCCACGCCCGAAATGGTCAAGAAGCTGGGTCTGCCCGATGGCTCGGTCAAGCAGCTCTTCAAGAAGGGCGGCCAGGTCATGGTGAAGGACAAGGTGCAGGAGTGCGGCGCATGCAACGGCGTCGGCTACATGGGCCAGGAAGCCATCTTTGAAGTCATCACCCTGACCGATGGCGACCGCCAGTTGCTCAAGGCGGGTGATCTGGCTGCTCTGAAGCTGGAACTTCGCAAGCGCAAGGTTCCCACGCTGCAACAGTCCGCTCTGCGCAAGGCCCTGGACGGCATTACCAGTGTGGACGAAGTCATTCGCGTGACGACCGATGCCCCCGCCACCCCCACCGCTCCCGCGGCAGGTGCAGCTCCCGCCGCGGCCCCCAAGGCGTGATCGCCAGTCATTGTCCCTGAACCATCTGCCTTGGTCCGTGGTATAGAAAAGTACATCGCAGGCGGCTGAACGCGGCACGCCGGCGCACAACGTCAAAGGTCCCCCATGATCCTCTCCCTCATTGTCATTCTGGGCACGCTGCTGCTGACCTTCCTCTGGAGCACGCGCGGCTTCTTCTCGGCTTTGATCAATCTGGCCTGCACCATCGCGGCGGGGGCCATCGCCTTCGCTTTCTGGGAGCCTTTGGGCTACAAGTTCCTTGCCATGGCTCCGCCGCGCGGGGCCATGTCGGGCCTCGAGGGTGCTGGCTGGGGCCTGGCCCTCATGGTGCCCTTCGCGGTGAGCTACGTGGTGCTGCGTGCCGCCGAAATGATCGTCATTCGCGCGAACGTGACGGTTTCGACCGCAGCGAACTACGCGGGCGGCGGCGTGTGCGGCCTGCTGGCTTCCATCATCTGTATGGGCATCCTGACGCTGGGCCTGTCGAACATGCGGTTTGGCCGTGAGTTCATGGGCTACAACGCCATGGCGTGGTCACCCAATGGCAGCGTTGTTCGTCAGGACAAGATGCTGCTGCCGGTGGATGACATGACCGCTGGCCTCTACGGCGCACTGTCCGAACGCGCCTTCGCCAGCAGCGAACCGCTCGCCAAGTGGCACCCGGACTTTGCCGAAGTCGGCCACAGCAACCGCATGAGCTTTGGTGATGGTCGCAACCGCAACGCGATGCGTCCCAACGAGTTCACCGTCGCCGGCCGCTTCACGGTCAAGAGCCCCAACGAATCGATCAACGACGTGACTCGTGACCCCCAGACGGGCAACCCCCAGCAGATCACGATGCCCAACGGCGAGCCCTACCCCGCGCAGGGCCGCATCGAAGGCTTCGTCGTCAACTTCGGCAGTGGCGCAAGCGAAACCGGCAGCGGCAAGGTTTCGGTGGGTTCGCCGCAGATTCGTCTGGTGGTGCAGAACGCGGACGGCACGCAGCGCGAAACGCTGTATCCCATCGCGGTGAGCAGCCAGGCCGACGGCACCGCGCCGATCTATCGCCGCTGGCTGTACAACTCGGAAGCAACGTTCATCGCCAGCGTGGGCGGCGGTGCAGAAGCCTACTTCGCCTTTGAGTTTGCCGTGCCCAAGGACATGGATCCGATCGCTCTGTATATTCGCGGAGCCCGCGCGGAAGTGAACAGCAGCCTCAAGCAGCTTGCCACCTTCAGCAGCCCCGCGGCCCGCGATGCGGCCCTGAGCAATGTCGTGGCGTTCGCCACCGGCTCATCGGGTGGTTCGGCTGGCGATATCGATACCAGCAAGGCGACCGTGCTGCGGTTTGACGCTCAGGCTCGCTCGGTGCCCGGTGTCGCGCTTGGTTCGTCCATCGGCTTCCAGATTCAGAAGGGTCTCCACTCGCCGCTCGAACTTGGCGAGAGCGATAGCCGTCGCGAAGGCGGACGCGTCATCGGCGGCGAAAAGTCGTGGACCGTTGGCGAAGTGCAGGACATGAGCGGCCCGATCGAAGGCACGCTGCGTATCTCCCAGTTCCAAGTGGAAGATGACATCATTCTGGTGCGTGTGGACGTGGCGTTTGACTCCAACCGCAACGCTGGCCCGCTCTCACTGGGTGGCCCGCTCGTTCGTGACCAGGACCGCTCAGCTCGCGTCGTGCTCGTTGACACCAACGGCCAGACCTACAGCGCAGCCGGCATCGACTTCACGGACGGCGAAGTTCGCACGCTCCGCATGACGCCTGGCCAACCGCTTTCCACACTGTCGGATATCGATCGCTACGCACGCGTGAGCGATAGCCGTCCGGAAGTGCAGATTCGTCTGTTCTTCCGTGTGACGCGCGGCGTGACGTTGCAGCACTTCGTCGTGGGCAACACCGCAGTCGCGACGTTCGAACCGGGCATCTCGACCGCTCCGCAGTAAGGCAGCCCCCCACCATCGCGAACAAGGACCGGCGAAAGCCGGTCCTTTTTTCATGGGCGCCGGGAACAACCGAACTCGTAAACCATTGCGAAGTCAACGCTTATAACCATGACCAAAAATTATCCGCACAAGCATGGAAAACCTATTGACAGGCCGTGCGGCGAACGGTAGACTATCACCAACCAAACAAAATGCCCGCAGGCTGACTGCGTGTCATCGAGTTTGGCAGAGTTCGACGATACTTCCCGGGAGCATCAAGCACGCGAGTGGGTGATGCAAGCAGTCGGGGGTAAGTATCGGATGGGAGCTGTTGGGGCGGAGCCCCCTGAGTTTCGCATCTCTCGCTGCGTGGAGCGCCCACGCGAGAGACCTCAGGAGGTTGGTCATGAAGGCTGATCGCACACAACACGTCGAATCGCAGCACGAAGCATCTCGCAGCCTCAAGAAGGCGCGCGGTGGATCGTCTGCTGGTGAAGCAATGTCCGAGGTGGGTGAGACGCCGGTGGTGTGTTTGGGGCCGGGCGGCAGCTACGTGCGGTCGCTGTGCGCGGATGAGTCGCAGGCAGGTTCGCTGGTGGAGGGGTCGATCAGCGCGAGCCAGGCGGTTCATCAAGGTGCATGCGACTTGTGCGGTGCCGCGGTGACGGCAGGCGCGTCCGGCCCTTTGGACCCGGTGGGCGTGGTGGCTGCCGTGAGCGACGCAGCTTCGCGGGCAAGCACCGCGGCTGCAGACATGTGCCGGGCCGCGATCGCCCGGGTCGTTGGCATCTTGGCGACGGCAGACGGCATCTTTGAGCGGCAGCAGATGTCGGTCTTCCGGCTGGCGCATGGCGCGGCAAGCGCGGCGGCGGCTTTCCGAGATGTGGCACAGCCCTCACCCGTGCTGGCGGGCTTTGGTCCGGCAGGCGACTTGGGCGCAGGTGATGAAGAGAACCAATCCGGCGCGAAGGCGCGACCGGTCAGCAGGATTCGAAGCACCGGCCGAGCCGGTGAACAGACACAGGATGGGGGCCGCAGCGCTCGCGGGCGCGTGGTCGATAAGCCCGGCTCCTACGCCGGAAGGGATGTGACTCATGGCGATGAATCTGACTCCGAAGCAACTCCGCATTCTGCAGCTCATTCGCGATTGGCGAGTGCGCAAGGGCTATTCGCCGACGATGCAGGAACTCGCGGACGAGATTGGCGTGAGCAAGGTGACCGTGTTCGAGCACGTCGAAGCGCTCATCAAAAAGAACGCCCTGGTGCGCGAGCCCAACAAGGCACGCTCTTTGTCGATCGCTGAGGGGATCGCGGTGCCGGATGAAAGCCGGCCCCTGCGCTTCCCGCTGGTTGGCAAGATCGCCGCGGGACATCCCATTGAGCGCGTCGCCAACGAAGAAGAGATCGATCTGGGCGAAGTGCTTGCTCCGGGCGACACCGAGAACAGCACCTTCGCGCTCAAAGTCGAAGGCGACAGCATGCGCGACGAAGGCATTCTGGACGGCGACTACGTGCTGGTCGAACGCACGCAGGTGGCCCGCAACGGCGACCGCGTGGTGGCCCTGCTGCCCGACGGCTCCACGACGCTCAAGACGTTCTTCAAGGAAGACGACCACATCCGCCTGCAGCCCGCGAACCCGCAGTTTGAGCCCATCCGCGTGCGCTACTGCCAGGTGCAGGGCATTGTGAAGGGTGTGGTTCGCCGGTACGGGCGCTGAGAAGGCGGGCGCGGACGCAGCGGCTGCGACTGTGCCGTGTCGGGCGCGTGTGGCGCACGATGGGCCGGCTGTGGCTTGGGCGCGTGCGGCTCTTTTCGATGAAGAACAGGCACACGCTGCTGTGTGTGGGTGGCTTCTGCGTTGACGAGTAGAGCGGCAGATGGATCGGATGCGCCAGCGACGCGAGGTTGTTGCCTTGGCGTTGCGTGGGTGTGTGCCGTGTTGTGGTCAGGCTCATTGCCGCGTGCGTTCGAGCTGAAACTGCGTCTTCGCCGTGGCACAAGGCCATGAGTTCGCTCGACTCGGTCGCGTTGGTGGTGTCGCGAGGGCGGTGTTGCGAGAGTCTTTGACGCTCTGCCGCAGCATGACGAATTTTGGCGAGGGAGGCTGCGTCGTAATGCCGTCTAGCATGCACGATGCATACGGAAACGACTGCAAGCGGGGCGGGCATGGTGGATGGCAAGCGATCGTTGCCTGTTTTCACGTTCGTGAGAGCGCCGCTGCTGGCACTTGTCGCGACCGCACTGGTATGCGCGATTGCGTACGGGGCGACGCGCGGCATGGTGGCCAATCCGGCGGCGATCGCCAACCCGTTGATTGTGATCGCGCTGATGTTTGCCGTGGGGGCGGTGTCGGTGTGGACATGCCGATGGTCGCGATGGCCATCGGGCGTGTTCGCGCTGGCATGCAGTGCCGTGCTGCTGACGGGATACGTCGTTGGCTCGTTCTGGGCGATGAGTGACGCCGGCGGTACGGGGCCGTGGCAAGCGTGGCGCGAGCGGTGGACCAACGGCGTGTCACTGCTGCCGGGCAGGTGGACGTTAACGGGCTGGTGGGGCTGGCTTGCGATGTTGAGCGAGTTTGTCGCGATTGGTTTAGCCCTGCTCGCGTGCGCCATTGCGGAGTGCGGACGGCCCTACTGCCACGAGTGTGACTCGTGGGCCCGCAAGGGCGTGTGGAAGTTTGAAGTTCCCAGCCCGCCCAAGGCGACGCTGATGGATCTGAAGAACACCAAGCGAGTTCGGGCACTCACAGGCCTGCCTGCAGGCGGCGGCGAAGGCAAGATGCGCGGCGAGGTCGGTACGTGCGTGTGCGGCAAAGTCGGTACGTTCGCGCTGACGTGGATTCCGCCTGCCAGCGACGACAGATCCATCAAAGAAGAAATTGTCGAAGACCTGCGACTCTCGCCCGAAACACTTGTGCAGATTTTCGAGTGGGGCGAACGCGTGCAGCCGTCATTGGTGGGACAACGCCCCGTGCTGCAAGTTGAAGCCGAACCAGTCATCGCGCTGGATGTCGTGCCCGTACCTGCGGGCGGCGTCTGGCACGGCGAGGACCACTTCGGCTGGAACGGCACGAATCTTGGCATCGTGGACTGTCATGGCAACTCGTACACCAACGCAATGCGCAAGCGGCTGGGCAAAGGCGATTGGCGCGCGGCCGAGGAAGCCATGCGAGCCCAGCGCAATGCGGATGATCTCGCCTTCGTGACGCACGCCGCAGCGACGTGGACATCCGATCAGGAGTTTTTCACCGCTTGGGCGGAAGAGAAGGGCGAGAGCAGCGCGTACTTGCTGACGCGCGGCATCTGGACGACGCTGCAAGCGTGGAAGATCCGCGGCACGGGTTTCACAATCAACGAACCGCAGGAAGTCGTCGCGACTTCCATGAAGGCCATGTCACTGCTGCGTCAGGCGACCGAACGTGCAAGCAAGGATCCGACGGCGTGGGCGTGGATGCTGCAAACGGCGAAGACGCTTCCAACGCAGCGCTCCGAACTGCACGAGATCTTTCAGCAAGTGATCTCGCGAGCGCCTCAGCATCGGCAGGCGCACGCTGTGATGCTGGATTGGACGATGGAGAAATGGGGAGGCGACGAGAAACAGATGTTCAGCTTCGCACGCGAATCGGCGGCGAAGGGTGGCGCGGGCAGCTCGCTGGGCGTGCTGGTCGCCATCGCACACCTGGAGGCGGCCTGGTCGCGCGAGCGCGACAACAAGATGGCCGCCCACGAGTACCTGTTGGACAAGTCCATCGCCCGTGAGATTCGCGATGCGCACGATCGCACGTTCCGCGCGGGCATCTTCAAGCCATGCATGGATACGCCGCTGGTGCGTTCGTATTTCGCGTATGCCCTGTGGAAGTGCGGCGAGCGCGACGCGGCGGCGGAGCACCTGCGACTGCTAAGCCCCAAGCTGTATCACGGTCCCTTCAGTCCGAGTCTGGTTGTCGCGACCAAAGACAGCATCGCAGCTGCACGCAAGGAGTGCGGCGTGCGGGATGACGTCTGACGCCGCACCATGAAAAACGCCGACATGCGTCGGCGTGTTCATGACTCCATACTGAATCGACTCGCTCACTTCGCGGCGATGCGGCCAAAGCCGTAGATCGCATCGAGGAAGTCGGCTTCCGTGGGAATGATCGCGGGCTTGATGCTGCCAAGGATGCGTGCCTTGGGTGCGGCCACCGCGTCGGGCGCGAGGCCCAGGTCATCCATGGCATCAAGTGCAGTACGAATCTCATTCAGCATGGCCAGTGCCTGGCGATCACCAGCGTCACCGGTTGTGCCTTGCGTGTCGAGATAGGCGCGCCAGCCTTCACCCGTGGGCTTGCTGACCAGCGCGGCGTAGCGATTCCAGCTTTCCTCGAGCACGCGACGGACGGTGTCTGTCCGCGACGCGTACTGCACGTTGCCTTGTTCATCCAGAAGCGGAGCGCCAGCTTCATCGGTCACGGGCACGAGCATGAGTGTGCGATACGCATCGACCGCACGCTGCGCGGAAGCTGCGTTGACACGCACGATCGGTGCGGCGTTGCCCGTGACGCCGGCGACGGGCAACTGATCGGAGAAGCGGCGACCTGAGAGGCCATCGACAATTTCATCGATCGTCGAGCCGCGCGTTTCGATGCCCAGTTCGTTGAGCAGAGCAAGATCACTTGCACCGGCCAGCAACTGCGGCGGCTGCGCGGGTGATGCGATGACAGTCACGCCGTCGCGAACGGCGGTCGTGATGGTCGTGGCGCTGGGACCGCTGCCCGGCAGATCAAGCGGCAGGATGATCGTGCTGTTTGCAGCATCGGTGAAGAGGGCGGTACTCACCGCGGGGCGGGCAGTGCGGAAGATGAAGCCCTGCAGATCGCTGTCAATCGTGCCCGAACCGATCGCGAAGCTGGGGTCGTTGCCCGTGCCTTGGAAGACCGGACGACGGCTGAAAGTCATGGTGCCGCCCGCGATGACTGCGGTGCCCGCGTCGGGCACGAGGTTGTTGAAGCGATCTCGCACCGACGAGTTGCCACGACGATTGATGTTGATCGCACTGGCCGTCACGTTGAGATTGCCAAGGGTGTTGAGATCACCGAAAGTGACCGCACCCGCACTGGTAATGGTGAGCGCGCCCAGCGCGGTGACACGCTGGTTGGCGCCAATCTGCAAGCCGCCCGCACCGACGATGACGGAGAAGGCGTCGGCAGCCGCGACAGAACTCGCGGTGATGCGACCGTCAGCGTCGAAACTGTCGGTGAAGACGATGGTTGCAGCCTCTGAAGCGCCGCGATCGGCACCGATGCGGAGCGAACCCAGGCGACGCGTTGCGCCGATGCTGCCGCCGAAGCGGAAGTTGGTCGTGGTCAATCCGCCCGGCGCAACGCTCAGCAGCGAGAGCGTCGGATCGGTGACAGATGTGTCAGCGTCGAGCGCACCGCGGAAGAGAATCGTGCCGCCAGCGGCGTCGATCGTGACGTTCGAAGCGCCGATGCGGACCGGACCACCGAACGTGATGTTGCGAAGCGTGTTGACGTTGGCGCCGATGATCGTGGGGCCCGAGCCGGTTGTGGTGAGTGTGCCCAGACGAGCCACGCCGCCCACAACGCCGCGGAAGATGGTCTCACCCGCGTCGGTACCAACGGTGGACGTGGTGATGGTGATGTTGCGTGCGCTCGTGGTTGCATCGCTGTTGAGCGTGCCTTCGAATGTGACGTCGTTGGCTTCCAGCACGGTGTTGGCGGCAAGACGCACACTGTCGCTGAAGAGCACATCGCCATTCGTGCGAACGAGGCGGCCAGCGATGACGGTGACGCCATCCGCGTTGGTGGTGATGGTGCCGATGCTGTTGACGTCATTGAAGCGGGTTGTGCCGCTGCCGCCCGTGTTGGCGATGAGGTCAAAGCCCTGCTTGCCGATCGTCTGCGTGTCGGAGTCTTCGCTGTCGAGCGCCGCGCCGAAGGTGATGTCACCCGCGTTCGTCGTGACAGTGAGATCGGCGCGGAGCAAGCCCGTGCCGTCGATCAGGATGTTGCCCGGACCGGTGGTTGTGAGATCGCCATTGAATGTCGTCGCGCCGGTGAAGGTCTGATTGGCCGCGGTGCGAACGGCACGCAGGCCGATCGAACCACCTCGCACGGTCAGATTGCGAATGGCCTGAAGACCGGTGGCGGTGCCAGTGCCGACGCCGCCTTCAAAGAGCACGTCCCCTTCGGCGCGAACGCTGAGATCGAAGCTGCCGTCAACGCCATTCACAAGACCGCGGAAGAAGATGTCGTCATTGGCGCCGCTGCCGAAGTTGCGGACACTCGAATTGCCGGCAAGACGCACCTCGTTGACGAACTCGATCAGTCCGCTGGCGGCGGTGACTTCGCCATTCAGGAAGGTCTGCCCGACGTAGCGCTGACCCAGGCCCGTCGCAACATCGCGCAGGCGGATGGTGCCGCCCGTGACGGTGAGCGAACGAAGCTGAGAACGCTTGCCGACGTTGCCGAAGAAGGTGACTGCGCCGCCGCCCGCATTGACGATGACATCGCGAGAGGTCGCGTCGGAGTCCAGACCCTCACCGAAGCTGAAGCCGTTTGCCGTGAGCGTGAGGTCACCCGCTGCGACAACGCGGCCCGTGTAGGTCTGCGTGCCAGTGGTGGTCACGTTGTCGGCAAAGCTGACGACGCTGCCATCCAGACCGTCGATGCTCGCGAGGGCGCCGGTCGCGCCGACGGTACCTTCAAAGATCGAAGAGAAGTCCGCCGCATCACCCGCGTTGAGGAAGAGCGAACGAGCGGTCGAGTCGCTGTTCACGCTCGCGAGGAACTGAATGTTCGCATCGCTGATGAGCGTGACGTTGCTCGCGAGCACGACAGCGTCGCCGAAGATGATGTCACCCACGGTGCTGATGCTGCTGGTCGCGATGGTGGTGGTGCCGGCGGCGTCGGTCTCGATCAGACCGATGCGTTGCGTGCCGCCGATCACGCCGTTGAAGCGCGTCGCGGGCGAGACGAGCTGAATGCTGTGATTCTCACCGGCGACGCTATCGATGGTGCCGTTGAACGTAATGGACGTGGTACCGGTGACATTCGCGACCGGCACGCCCAGCAGCACGGGACTGTTGAAGGTGACGACAGTGCCCGAGACCGGACCCGAAAGCGTGATGCCGTTCGCGGCGGACGCGAGCGTCACAGCGCCTTGGCCGCTTGACAGACCACTGCGAGCGCCAATCGTGCCGACGACGATGCCGTTGCTGTCGCTGATGTTGACGCTGCCAACCGGATTGCCCGCGAGCGTGACGATGTCGTTGCCAGCGTTGGTCAGCTCGTAACGACCGTTGCCCGTCAGCACAAGTTGACCTGCGACAAGACGGCCTGACTGCTGACCGACATCGAGGGCGTTGAGCGTGAGCACTTGATCGGCCGCGGCCATGATCAGCTCGTTGATGTTCACTTCGCTGCCTGCCAGCGTGAGGTCATAGCCACGCGAGGCAAAATCGACCGTGTCGACTGTCAGGTCAGAGGTTCCGGCGTTAAACGTGACGGAGCTGAAACCGCTTGCGCCCGACGCGATGTTGTCGAGTTCTGCAAGGCTGAGATCAAGACCGCCCGTGGCGTTGCCAACATTGACGTTCACACCATCGCGCGAGCGGATGGTGAGAGCGCCTGTACCGACGAGATCCACTGCATCAAGCGAAATGGAATCGGTGATGATATTGAGCGCGCCGCTGCGAGCATCGACCTCGCCGGCGGTTCCGCCAATGCCGGTGAACTGATCGCCATTGCTGGTGCCATCGCGATTGAACGATGTGATGGCAACACCGGTCCCGACGATGCCAGCTTCGCTCGTAAGACCAACGCCACGATTGAACGTGCCGCGTGCTTCACCGGTCAGACTGACCCCACGTGCCGCGCTGGCGCCACCCGCGAGGATGTCTTGACCACCACCGCTGCCCGTGATGAGGACGCCATAGCTACCCGAGCCGGTGCCCGACAGACCAGACAGCGTGATGGAGTCAGCGCCCGCCAACTCGGCGGCGACGGCGCTGCCGATGGTGCCCAGCGCGATGCCGTGGCTGTTGATGCCCGTGCCCGCAGCTTCACCACGAATGGAGACAGAGCCGGTGCCGGCGTGGCGCGCCTGGCTTGTGCCTTCGATCGACACACCGTGGTTGCGAGCGCCACCACCCGAACCGCCCAGACCGAAGATAGTGAGAGCTTGCGAGTTGCCCGCGTTGTCAGCCAGAATTTCACCGTCGCCACGCAGCAGTACGCCCACCGCATCGTTCTCGGTGCTCGCGCCGCCCGTGCCCTGCACGGTCAGCGCACCGGTGGATCGCACGGAGCCGTCGGTGTTGACGAAGACGCCGTAGTTGTTGAGTCCGATGGCGGCGGTGGTGGATTCGCCGCCCAAGCCGTCGATACGTACCGTCGAGCCAAGCACGGTGCCTTGCACGCGCACGCCCTGCGCGCCGTCGACGTTCTCCGCACCGACGCCGCGAATGGTAACGCTACCGCTGCCTGCATCGACGGTGGTGCCGTCGAGACGAATGCCTATGGCGTTGTTGGCGCTGCCGCGGGCTGCGCTGCCTCGCAACGCATTCACGTAGCCGCTGCTGGTGGGATCGCCCAGCGTGGGATTAAGGTCATTGCCGCCGGCGAGCAGAATGTTGCCGCCGCGCGTTTCGATGCTGCTGCCGGTTTGCAGCCAGATCGAACCCGCGTTGGGATCAAGATCATCGGTGCCGCGGTTGGCGAGCAGTTCGACATTCAGCGAGCCGCCGCCGATGGCTTCAATGCGACGATTGCTTTCGAGAATGATGTCGTTGGCAGCTTCAAGACGCAGCGTGGGGCTGCCGCTTGCGGCATTGCGAACGATGTCGGCTTGGATGCGAATATCGCCATCCTGCACGCCATCGCTACCGGTGTTGATCGTCACACTGGTGCCGGTGTTCAAGCGGCTGACAATGTCCGCGGCCGAGACTTCCGAGTCATCGAGGGATGGCGTGAAGACTTCGGGGTTGGTGCCCGAAATCGTCACATTGGTGGTACCGCTCGTGATGTTGACGTTGCGGGGGTCCAGCAGCCAGGTGCCGGCATCGCCGCGAGCGGCGCTGGCATCGATGCGTGAGCCATCAACAGCCAGGTGCTGCTTGCCGGAGGTTTCGATGAAGCCGCCATCGCCGCCGCGCTCGCCGCCGTTGGCGGAGATGGCCGCAGCGGTGCGGGTCGTGTCGTCGGCCCACAGCACCACGCTGCCGCCGTCGCCGCGCTGGGTCGCGTCGGCGCGAATGGTCGTGGCGCTGTCAGCGACAGTCACCGAGCTGTTGCGCAGATCACCAGCGAGCGCGGTGCCCGTGATATCGCCACCGATGCGCACCTGACCGCCGCCCCTGGTACCGCTCACATCAAGCGTCGCGGCGAAAAGACCCACGGTCTCGCCCGTGATCGTGATGGTGCCGCCCTTGGCCGGCGTGACGTTGCGGCGATCAAAGCGCGACGACCACGCAAGGTCGCTCGCTTGGTTGGTGCCATCGATGGAACCTCCAACCAGCACGCGGCCCGTGCCCTGACCGGCGATCGTGGTGTCACGCGCGACAATCTGACCATCGGTGCGAATCGCCAGGCCATACACGTCGCCCGCCGCCATCGTGACTTGGCCGCGACGCGCTTCGATCGTGCCTGTGTTAGTTACAGCAGCGTTCTGACTATCACCCTGAGCGGGACCCGACACGCGAACGTGCATCACGTCGTTACGGCTCGTGAACACAACGTCGGTGCCGGCTGCCATCGCCACCGTGCCTTGCGGCGCGACGATGTTGCCCATGTTGGCGACCTGGCCACCGGCAAGCAGCACGGTGCCGCCTTGATCAACGCGGATGAGGCCTTCGTTGGCGACGCGACCCGTCATGCCGGTCACGCGATCGATGCCGCGATTGAAATCGCCGTCGCTCATGTTGCCGGCGGCGGCAAACAAGCCATTGACGTTGATCACAGAGCTGCGACCAAAGACCACGCCCGCGGGGTTCACGATGTACACGCGGCCGTTGGCGCTCAGGTTGCCATCGATGCGAGTGGGTGCCGCGCTATTGATGCGGTTGAGCACCCGGCTGCCTGCATCCGGCTGCACGAAGCGGACTGATTCGTTGCTCCCGATGTTGAAGGAGCGGTAGTTGATGATGGAGCGATCGCTCGCGTAGATCGTCGTGTTGTTGCCGTCGCGCACGAAGCGCACGCTGCCTTGGCGAACCTGTTCGCCCTCAGGACCGGCGTGTGCGCTAGCGACGCAGCCCGCGGCGAGCGCGATGGCGGCGGGGACCGAAAGGCGGTTGAGGAAGAATGAGGCCCGCGCGAACAACGATGAACGGGTCATGGAAGGACTCCGGGGGAAAAGGCGGGAAGGCAGGCACAAAAGCACGGGGGCATGCAGGCACGGAGTGGAAGACGGCAGTTTGTGCGGTCGTTCATCTCGATGGTGATTGCACGCTCCGTCTCTTGTTACTTCGTCACTACGTCACGCTTCAGTACAGGAACGTCAGCAGGAAGTGGAACCGGTTGTCGCCGCCGTCCACGCGGTTGGCGGGGTCGTCCACGTCTGCCAGGGCCATGCCCCAGTCCAGCCGGGCGACGAGGTTGCGCTTGAGCTGCAGCTCAGCACCCACGCCCGCGCCGATCAGGGTGTAGTTTTCTTCACCAGGCGTTGAGCCCGACACGAGCACGTGGCCCGCATCGACAAAGCCCTTGAAGATCAGGTCCCAGTCAGCACGACCGAACGCCTCTTGCGGGGCGTAGCGGAAGTCCTTGCCCAGGAAGCTGGCCAGCTTCGCGTAGTCGCGGCCGTTCAGGGTGCCAGGGTCACTGACCTTGAACGTGCGCGGGTAGTGGAAGCGGTACTCAAGCGTACCCACCAGCGAGCTGTCGCCCGCGACCACGCTCTCGGGGTAACCGCGAACGCTGAACAAGCCACCCAGCACATCCTGCTCGTTGGGGATCAGGCGGTTGTTGAACGCGTACTGCCCGCGGGCGGACAGCGCGATCTCGTGCGCCAGGGTGGTCGGGCCCTTCTCGCCCTTGCCCTGGTACACCTCGCTGATAAGCGGCTCGATGTAGAAGGAGTGGTACGCATCAAAGCGCACAATCTGCCATTCTTCATCCACGCCCGGACGGCCCAGGCTGTTCAGGTCGGACTGGTTCACGCCTGAGATGTTGGGTTCCATCCACTCAAACGTCAGGCTCGCCGCGAACTCGTTCACATCCGTGAAGCGTTCGGCTCGCACGCCAACGTAAGGCGTGAAGTACTGCTCTTCGCCGCGTTCGATGAAGAGATCGTTGGTGACCTGCACGCTGTTGTACCGGGCGCCAAAGATGCCATCAACGAAGAAACGGCCGTTCTGATACGCGGTGTACGCGAGTTCGGCTCCCAGGTTGTAGTTCTGACCCGAGAAATCTTCGTCCGAGGCGCCCACGTCGCTGGCGTCGTACTCGCTGTAGCCGCCGAAGACCTTCAACCGCAGCACGTCGCTGCGCAGCGGGAAGTCGTAGCTGCCTTGGATGCCGTTGGCTTCATCGACGCCAGCGGTAAACGCATCGATGCGGAGGACGTCGTCATTGCCCGTGAGCTGGTTATGGCTGAAACCCACGCGGTAGCGCCAGTCGTTGGTGCTCTCCGTGCCGGTGTTGCTGGTCTGGGCGTACACCGTCCAGGGCTTGCTTTCGTTGATCAGGTAGTCAAGTGCGACTTGGCCGACTTCTTCACCTTGACCCACGCTGACATCCACCCGGCGGCCCGGATGGCGGTTGAGGCGGTAGACGTAGTCGTCAATCGCGCCCTTGCTGACCAGTTCGCCCTGCTTCACGGGGCTCTGCTCGCGGATGCGGCTGTGCACACCGTCGTTGCTGTCCACGCGGGTCGTCTTGCCCGCGTTGATGCGCTTCTCCAGACGCTCCCCCACTGCGACAGTGCGCACCGCGCTCACTTCGCCGGTCCAGACGATCATGCGCAGATCGCCGTCCTGATTCGGACGCTTGTCGGCGCCGGTTGCGCTGTCAACGTCGTCGGGGTGCAGTTGCACAATGATGCTGGCAAGGCCCAGACGCTCAAGTTCCTTGACGATGCCCTTGGCGACAGTGCTCAGGGCAGCCTGGCTGAAAGTGCCCGGGTTCGCCGGAACAACTTCTTCCAAACGCAGGACAACCGTGGGCTCACCCGCACGCGGCGCGAGGTAGCCGTCAGGCCCCTGGGCCAGCTCGATGGGAGCCGCCATGACCGAGTCAATCGCGGGGTGCTGGGGGTGCTCGCTGCGATACTCAAGCAGGAATCGCGACACCTTGTAGTTGGGGCCCTGCTCCGCGGCGGCTTCCGTCCGCCCCAGCGCGCTCGTTGCAGCGGCAGTGATCCGCTGCTGCCCGGGCTGACCCGGACGCACCGAATTGACATCGAACGGCTGGCCGCCCGAGGGAGACTGTTGTGCCAACGCCTGTCCGCACGTCGCCAGCAGCAATGCGGCGACCGACGGAATCACACCTTGACCGGCTGCACGACCTGCACGCTTCATCACGTTCCCTCGCGAGGACTAAAGGATTGGTACCATCGCTTCATGGCTCGGCATCTTGTGCCAACGCCATCGCGCCGCGACCCCAGGTCGCGCCGCTGGAACAAGGTATGCGGGATTTTCATCGGGAGCGTGCGACATGGCTCGAGCGACCGCACGAGAGAAACTGCAGCAGGACAACCCCTCTCACGGCAAGACGGTGATCGTGCCCAAGACCATGAAGCAATGGGCGGGCAAGAAAATGCTGATCCCCAAGCCCATCGATGTGGACGCACACATGCGCGGGGTGCGCAAGGGCTCGGTCATGACGCTCAGCACCCTCCGCGACCGGTTGGCCGCCGATGCCAAAGTCGACATCTGCTGCCCCTTGACAACCGGCATCTTTGCCCGGATAGCGGCAGAGGCGGCCGAAGAAGACCGGGCCGAGGGAAAAACCCGGATAACCCCGTGGTGGCGCACCGTGCGGGACGACGGCTCTCTTATAGATAAGTTCCCGGGGGGCGGCTCCGTGCAGGCGCAACTCTTGCGCGAGGAAGGGGTCGAGCTGGGAACGGTGGGCCGGAGTTCCAAGCTGCGAGTACTCGCTCTGGCGGCAGCTCCGAAGGCGACCAAACCCGCTCGTCGTTCAGGTCGATAACGCGGGTATGAACCGCTTTGCATGTGGCGTGGTGTGCATGGTGACGTCGTCGGTGTTCGCTCAGGTTGTTACAACACCTGATGCATGCACGACATTGCTCCATCGCGCGTCGGGCGTCACGAGCATCGCGATGACACTTGACACCCCCGCCGGCGCGACGGGCAAGCCCGAGCGCATCGTGCTGGCCCTGGACAATCGCAAGCGGCTCGCATTCGCGCAGTATCGCTCGCAGGACGGCACCACCTATCCAGCGACACCCGTTGCGATGCTGCACTTTGCCGATGGCACATCGCGGAATCAACGGGTCGGGCGGGATGTGTACATCGAGAACACGCAGATTGATCTGTGGGGTAACGTACCTCCCAGGCCAGCGATGTTCGCGCCTTGGCCCGTGCTCGCGACGCTGCATGCACACGCGCTGACGGATGGCAAGCATGAGCTGGCGAACACGGACGCAGGCTGCTCACTGCGATCTCCCGCGTATGCGTTCTCGCTGGATGCGTCGGTAGACGGCACACTGACCAGCGTGACACTGCAGGTCGCGGAGACGACATGGAGTGTTGCGTTCGTCGATGCATCACCCGTGCAGATTGGCGAGACGACGGTTTCGTTGCCCGCTCGCATCATCGAGCGAGAGATTGACAAAGCAAGCGAACGCACAACGACGTGGACGGTCACGTCACTGGAAGTGAATCCTGCGGACATCGATCAGCGGCTTGCATTCGACGCTGCCGGGATGAAGCTCAATGAATGGGATGTCGAAGCTGGCAAGATCTTTGACGCCAGCGGCAAGCAAGTAGGCATCGAAGAGATTCCCGCGGCGCGCAGCGTGGAAACATGGGAAGTGACCACCAAGGCCAGCGCGTGGATCGCGGTGTGGAAATGGGGATCGATCATCGCCGGACTGGGGCTTGTCGGCTTCGTCCTCGACATGATCCGCCGCCGCTTGTAAAGACCGATCACGCTGCGGCAGCCTGAGCAGGCACCTGCCAGCGCACGTGCACCTCAGAAGGAATGAGGCTGGCGCGGGCGTAGCTGTGCAACCGCTCGATGGTGAGCGTGGTGAGCTCATATCCGCGTGCAAGCACCGTGCGGCCATCCTGCGCGATGATGTCATCGAGCAGTTGCATGCCTTCACGCAGCTTGCCCACGGCGACCTTGCCCGACTGATACTCAATCGTGACCTTGGGCGTGCCCGCGTTCTCTTTCAGCAGTTCTTCGACGACGATCAGCACCTGCTCTGCGACTGGCGAGCGATCTTGTTGCAGCGACTCGGTGATCTCCGACGCTTTACACACGCCGCGGCGGACGCGCTCGACATCAATCGCGACGCGAAGCACGCGCGCGGGAAGTGCGACAGGCGATGCAGCGTTGAGTGCGTGGAAGGGCGTGTCATCGCAGCATGATGCGACGATCTCGGACACTTGCGCAAGCCGCGGAATGTGATGCAGCAACTTGGCGCCCGACTTGGTGCACTCGTGCAGGTTGGATTCTTCGAACATCGCCGCATCGCTGAGTTCACGCATGACGGCAAAGCCCAGCAGGCTCAGGCTTGCCGCGATGGGCAGGCGCCAGTCGGATGACAAGCCGATCTTGTTGGCGATGCGGTGGGTGTTGGCACGCACAGATGCTGTCGAGATCGCAAGCGTGGGCCGCGAAAGCGTCATCGCATCGGTGAGCAGGCGAATGGAACCCGCCAGCGTGTCGCGCAGCAACACTCGCTCCGCGGTGATCAGCTCATACTGACGCATGCCCGCGGCGATCGCGGCGTCCATCGTTTCGGGCGTGCAGGGCTTGTTGAGGAACCGGAAGACGTGTCCGCGGTTGATGGCTTGCGCCGCTGTCGCCTGATCGACGTTGCCCGTCAGCATCATCAGCACGCTGTCTTTCGCGAGCGGGCGGACCGCCTCAAGAAACTCGATGCCGTTCATGCCGGGCATCTGCATGTCGGTGATGATGACGGCGAACGGCCCCTTCTCCTTGACGAGCGTGATGGCCGCGGGACCGCCTTGCGCGGTGACCAGGTTCCACTTGCGACCGATGGAGCGCCGAAAACCCGCGAGCACATTGGCATCGTCATCGACGATCATGAGGCTGAGCGGGGCGTTCGCGGGCGTGGACGACGCGTGTTCGTTGATGTTCATGCGGCGTGCCTTTCTTTCCGCAATCGCGACCATTCAAGGCCGCGGGTGAACAGAAACTCCTCGCAAGGTTCGATCGCTTCGACGTATCGCGAGACGGGATTGAGCGCTCGGGCGGCGTGCACATACGTGAGCGGATGAGCAGCCTCATTCACGCTTGATTTGAACGGATCATCCTGATACGTGACTGCTTCGACGACAGCGTCATTGAAAGCCCACAGACCAAGGGCGTAACCGCCCACATGCTGCTGCGGCGCACCGCACGTTGACGCTTCCGCCTTGTGCAGCTTCGCGCCGGATTCCGTGAGCTTGCACGCCGCGATGAGATTGATGGGTTCGTACCGCACGAGCAGCGCACGCCCGATGAGGCTCAGCGTGCCTGCGAGGAGTGACTGCTCGACGACGGCCTGCGACTGACCGGCTTTGCGAGCAAGCGCCTCCGCGGCTGCGCCAATGCGCAGACTCGCGGCCCAGAGCGACGAGATGACATGTGAACACGCGTCGTCGGCCGCGAGACAATCAAACGCGTGAGCAGACACGGCGATGGCGCGCAGGTTGCGCGTGCCCAGCAGGGAGATGGCGTCTTTGGCAGTGCTGATGCGGCGCGGCATGCCGAAGAACGATGTGTTGACGAGTTGAATGAGCTTGGTCTTGAGAGCCACGTCACGCTCGACGATCTCCGCAATCGCGGTGAGCGACGCATCAGCGTCAAGCGCCTTGCCCAGCATGGTGTGTGTGCTCGCAAGCAGCGGAAGCGATACAACACCCGCACTGACCTTACGAAGCCGACGAGACTCCAGCAGCATTCGCACGGTCTGCGCGCGAAGAACTGTGGCTCGCACCGCGTCGGGGTCGCACGGTTTCTGCAGGAACTGGTGCACGGCGCCAATGTCGCCCAGCAGTTCGGCCTGATCCGTCTGGCCCGAGAGAATCACCCGCAGCGCATCGGGCCAGCTCTGCTGCACGCGACGCAGAACCTGTGCGCCGTTCATGCCGGGCATGCGCATATCGGACACCACGACATCCGCGGGCGACTCGTTCATCGCGCGGATCGCAGCTTCGCCTGATTCCACGAATCGCATGTCCCAGTCAAAGCGGCTGGCACGAAGCTGACGGCGCAGGCCATCAAGAATGCGGGGTTCATCGTCCACGAAGAGCACACTGAATTGCTGTGACACGCTGTGTCCTCCTCAGGCGGCTTGCGCCACCTCTTGCTCATTCTGGGCGATGACGGGCAAACGCACGATGAAGCTGGTGCCCACGCCAGGCTGTGACTCGAAGGTCATCTCACCCGCGTGCTTGTCAACGATGATGCTGCGACTGATGGCAAGGCCCTGCCCCGTGCCCTTGCCGACACCCTTGGTTGTGAAGAACGGCGTGAACAGGCGCGGTTGCACAGCGACCGGTATGCCCGAACCATTGTCAGAGACGCGAATCTCGACGAAGTCGCTGCCCGCACGCGTGCTGACGGTGATGAGCCCCTTCGCACCCGAGTTGCCCTGCTTCTCAGCGATGGCATCTGCGGCGTTCACCACCATGTTGAGAATGACCTGATTGAACTCCGCAACAAGGCACGGGATCATCGGCAGGTTGGGGTCAAGCTCCGTCTTGAGGTCAGCGACGTACTTCCACCGGTGCGTGCAGACGACGACGGTTGAAGCAATCGCCTTGTTGATATCGAGAAGCTGCTTATCGGCGCTGCCAGGGTGCGAAAAGTCCTTCATCGCGCGCACGATCGTTGAGACTCGCTCCAGCCCGTCGAGTGACTGATCGATCGCGGCGGGCACTTCGACACGCGCGAACTCGTAGTCAAGCTGCTCAAGATCCTTCTGGATCTGCTGGCGACGCTCATCCCACGACTTCGCGCCAGCATCAACATCTAGCTGCTTCGCATAGCTCTCCACCACTCGCAGGAGTGAGCCGAACTGTGACTCCAGGAATCGCGTGTTGTCGCTCACATACTGCACGGGCGTATTGATCTCGTGCGCGATGCCCGCGGCAAGCTGGCCGATGGACTCCAGCTTCTGCGCCTGTGCCAGGCTCGCTTCGAGCGCCTTGCGATCCGTGATGTCGGCATAGATGCTGAGCACGCCGACGACTTCACCGGATTCGTCGCGCATCGGCACCTTGCTTGCAAGATACTGCCGAGACTTGCCCGCGGTAACGCGCGAGAGCTCCATGCTCAGCAAGGCGCGGCCGGTTGCAATGACGATCGCGTCCTGCTGCTGGTTGACCGCTGCTTCCTCAAGTTCCACGGGCAGTTCGGTTTCCTGCTTGCCGTCAATGTCTTTGGGCGATGCCAGACCGACAAGACCCGCAAACGCCGTGTTGCAGCCGCGATACACAAGGTCACGGTCCTTCCACACGACGTAGTACGGGATATGCGACATGACATTCGTGAGCAGTTCGCGCTCACGGTACATCTCATGCTGGGCTTCCACCAGTTCCCGCGTGCGAGCGATGACGGCGGACTCGGTTCGTTCGCTTTCCAGCGCGTTGACCGCCTGCGCCTCCGATGTCTCGCGCAGTTGACGCCTGCTGGCAAGGCATGAGTACGACAAGACACCCGCCGCGGCGCACAACCAGCCCGCGGCTTCTGTCGCGCGATGCAGCGAGATCGCATCCGCCGTCAGAGCGACCGCGACGCCGCTCACGCTGAGCCCTGCCGCAGCCGCGGCGACGACTTGCCACTCGCGATACATCGCCAGCAGAGCGAGAGAGAAGCATGCGTGCAACTGTGCGGCAGACTCATCTGTGCCTGTAGATAGATAGGCAACGGAGGCAAAGACCTGACTGACCGCGACGATCCACCGGGTACTGACGTCGCCAGCCTTGAGCTTGGCGGCAGCAGCGCCACTGGCCAGCAGACAGGCGGCGATGATCATGGCCACGTGACCCATCACCAGGAAGATGGCGAACGCCGCTACCGCCTGTGCCATCATCGCATACGCCATGACGCGATCAATCTGGAGATACATCTCGGACCGATGGTGCACAAACAGCCAGTGTGATGCCTCTTTGGTTTCCTGATGGAATTCCACGCGACCCGCCTCCCCAGCATGGCTCAACGGTGCCCCTTCCCATTTGTCGGTGGCGTTCATCACGCCCCTACCCTGTGAAACATCGCCCGACGCATAAGGTCGCGGCATGGAAATGCCCGAGTTTGCGCGTTTCAGGCCGCTGATATGCGGCGCAACAGCCGTAACTGGGCAGGCTTATCCAAATTCCCCTCGCACTCACAAACTCCAAACATGCCAACTTGGCTGTCTTTGCTGAGGGTGCCGACGCCTGAATGCCGCTCTGTGCAATAGAAGAGGTGATTCGCTCGCTTCTTGGAAGGTTTGTGGTACATTGCATCCGCGATGAGTAAGGGCATGGAGAAGTTCGAAGTCGATGACGTTTCCACGGTGATCGGTCCGGGTACTGCGTGCCCGATCGAGGGTCCTGGCACGCTCATTGGCCAATACAAACTGCTGCAGGTGATCGGCGAAGGCGGCTTCGGCTTTGTCTACATGGCTCAGCAGAACGAGCCGGTGCGGCGCAAGGTTGCGCTCAAGATCGTCAAGCCCGGCATGGACACCAAGCAGGTGATCGGCCGGTTTGAAGTCGAGCGCCAGGCGCTGGCGATGATGGATCACCCCAACATCGCGAAGGTTTACGACGCGGGCATGACCGCGACGGGTCGGCCTTACTTCGTGATGGAGCTCGTCAAAGGCGTGCCCATCAACGAGTACTGCGATGATGCGAACCTCACGACCAAGGAACGACTTGAGCTGTTCGTCACGGTGTGCCACGCCATTCAGCACGCGCACACCAAGGGCATCGTGCACCGCGATCTCAAGCCCAGCAACGTGCTTGTCACGCTACACGACGACAAGCCGATCGTGAAAGTCATCGACTTTGGCATCGCCAAGGCGATGAATCAGGATCTGACTGACAAGACAGTCTTTACCGAGTTCCGCCAGTTCATCGGCACGCCCGAGTACATGAGCCCCGAGCAGGCCGCCATGAGCGGTCTGGATGTTGACACGCGCAGCGACACGTACTCACTTGGCGTCATTCTCTACCAGCTCATCGCAGGCGTGACGCCGTTTGACAGTTCACGGCTCCGCGGCGCGAGCCTGCAAGAGATTCAGCGCGTGCTGAAGGAAGAAGAGCCGCCGCGCCCCTCGACGCGTTTGAGCCGGGCATTGCGAGAGGAAAAGCTCGCAACCAAAGCCGGGACCGCTGACACGGGTTCGCAGCAGAGCACCAAGACCGGCACGCAAACCGCCGCGTTTATCGCAAGGCACCGCCGGACCGACGTCAACACGCTGCGCCAACAACTCGCGGGCGATCTTGACTGGATCGTGATGAAGTGCCTGGAGAAGGATCGGGCGCGTCGATACGAAACCGTGTCGGCGCTTGCCGAAGACATTCGCCGCTTCCTGGCGCACGAGCCGATCATCGCTCGCCCCCCCACCACCGTGTACCGCGCGCGTAAGTTCGCGCGGCGCAATCGCGGCGGGCTGGCTGTGGCGCTTGGTGCAGCGTGCGCGCTGGTGCTCACCTTCGCCGGCCTCGTGTACGGCTTGGCCGAAGCGCGGCTGGAGCGTGACAAGACCGCGCAGCGCGAAACCGTGACCCGCGCCGAGATGCTGCTGGCCACCATGGACTCCGTGCGGCAGTACACCATCAAGAACGTGCGTCCTGCGCTCGAAGAAGCCAACGCAGGCGCGGGCGCAGGCATCGATGGGGCCGCGGCGCACGAAGCCCTTGAACTGACGCCCGAACTGCGCGCACGCCTCGATGACGAGAACTTCCGCAGCGAAATGGTGCCCGGCTTTTCCGCGATGCAGGTTGCCCGCCACTTTGCCGCCAACGAAAAGTACAAGCACTTCGTCTATCGCGAAGCCAGCCCCAACCCCACCAATCGCAGCAACAGGACCGACTCGTTCGAAGAACAACTGGTCGCCAAGTTCCAGGAAGATCGCAACGCCAAGGAATCAAGCGGCATCATCGAACGCAACGGCGTGCGCACGTTCTACATCGCTCGCCCGATGATCGTGGGCGATGCTCGCTGTCTTGATTGCCACACCACGCCGGAAAAGGCTCCGCGCCGCCAAGTGGAGCTCTACGGCAGCGAAGGTGGGTACAACTGGAAGCTGGGCGACGTGATCGCGACGCAGGTGGTGTACGTGCCCGTCAGCGAAGCGTTCAAGGCCGACGAATCTCGCACGTTCACTGTGCTTGCGGCGCTGGCCGGGGCGTTCGTGCTCGTGAGTGCTGCGGGCCTGTACCTGCTTCGCAAGGCGTGAGGCGTCAGAACGTCAGCGGATTATCCATGACGGGCCGACGACGCGGCAGCTTGGGCGGCGGCGCAACCAGTGCGTCCTTCGCGGTGAACATCAGCGCTTGGCTGAGCTTTTCATGATCGGGCACCGCATCGAGCAGTTCGATGAGGTCTTCAACCTTGTGAGCCGGAGGCCAGAGCGGATTGACCTTGCGGATCGCCGCGTCACCCAGCGCCTCTTGCACGCTCAGGAACCACGCGCTGTCGGGCAACGCCTCGCGCGGGGCGTTGCGCAGCGATTTCTCTTTCCAGTCCTTCAAACCCGCGGGCGGTTCAACCTGCACGCGAGCCACGATGTTCTCGAACTCACCCGCGCCGACTCCCACGATGGGCCACTTGCCCAAGCTGGTGGTGGGTTCCTTCACGAGCGTCAATGCAGGCACCTTGCGGTTGCGGACAAGCTCACGAAACTGCCTGCCATCGAGCCCGATGAGCGGCGGCTCAAGCAAGTAGAAGCCCGGCTCGATGCGCGTTTCAGGAGAGGGCAAACTGCCCAGTACAAACACGCCGCCTGCGTCCCGAGCGTCGGTCGCGAGGTGACGAATCTGGCGGCGGGCCTCCTGCAGCGGCATGGCGATGCGGCTGATGCGATCAAAATCGAGCACGCGCCGGGCCTTATCCAGCGCCCGCAGGCAGAACTCCTGCGCAGCGAAATAGTCCGTCGCTTCCAGCGCGACACTCGCGCGTTCCATCAGCGCGTCGATCGCGCTCGATGCCGCGGCGATGCGAGCATCCGAATGCGTCGGAAACTGACTTGGAACGCCTGCCAGACTCATGCGCGTTGCGAGCCTCCCTCTTGACCACGCGGACCTGCGCCTTCGGCAGGCAGCGAGCCGACATGATCCGCAAGCGCGTCCAGCAACTTCTCCCACGCCTGCGCTTCTTCGCACAGGTCGTACTCCAGCACGTCCGCCAGTGCGGCCCAGTCCTGGCTGCCCAGCGCCGTCTTCACGCGGCGAAGGTGCGTCAGCAGGCGCGACGATGCCTGCGAGAAAGTCTCACCCTCGGGCAGGCCGCTCAACTGGACGCCGCCCAGATCCGTCTCAAGCAGGCTGCCGCCACGCTCGACCAAGTCCTTCACCGTCTGCCACGTCTGAAAGATCGCCTGCAGACCGGCGATGGCCTCCTGACCCTTGTCCGCATGGATCAGCTCAGCGACACGGTGCTGTTCGTCCAGCAATGCACGCAACGCCTCGGCGCCGTCGCCCAGCGTCACTTTCACGAGCGTCCGCGGATCGGCGGAGATGAGCTGCACCAGACCAAACTGCCCCTCGCTATCACTGGGGGTGCTCAGGGCCTCGTCGGTCAGCATCGCGCCGTCGCCCTTCACCTCGATAATGACACGGCCGCGCGCACGGGCCTGGGTCACGCCTTCGGCCAAAGCAGCCGCCAGCGTGGGGCGTGCGATAACCATCGGTTGGCCGTCTAGGGTCACATGCATACAGACAAGATGCGCTATGTTGGCCGTTTGACCAGAAATCCCGGCACAATCGATACAGAAAATATTGACAGACGGCGACCCGGACGTCCCGTTTGCACTTCGTTTGGACAAGGCTTGCGCGATTCGGCAACCCCCGCGCTATGCGGACGTTGCGCCCTCCGCCTCGCGTCGCCGCTGCTTGTGAATGAGGCGAATGTTGCGGGCATAGATCACCAATCCCGATGACTGCCCCAGCACGCCCACGAAGTCCTGGCGCCAAACGAAGTAGGCAAACAACGCGACGCCGCCGCCCAGACTTAGATACCAGAATGCGGGTGGCACAACGCTCTTGCGTTCCTTCTCGCTCACGACCCATTGCAGAAACATGCGTCCGCTGAAGGCCAGTTGACCGCCCAGCCCCACCACCACCCACGCCAGACTCGACCAGCCCGTGATGTTGAACAACCGGAAGAACAGGTTGTCGCCCTGATGAACCACATCATGCAGGGCCTGCGGGCCAAACTGCTTCTCAAACTCGGCGCTGTTCATCGAAGGTGATGCGTAGCCGTTGCGCAGCAACACGCGAAAGCCAGGGGACTCTGGCTGAGCGGCGGACTGCGTCACCTCGACCACACCACGCGCGTTGCCCAACCGAAACTCCACCGTCCGTGCGCCCTCTGCGGGCTTGATGCCGGTGAACTGGTTCTTGTTGTTCCACACCAGCCACGCGCCCAAAGCGAGCACGAGAATCATGAGGGCGGGCGGTTCCCACTTGAAGCGTTTCATCGCGCAAGGCTAGGGACGGGCCGCAAACTTCGCACGCTTCAGCGCGAAGTGGCCATGGCAGGAGTGCCGGCGACTTCGATAATGCCATCAAGCAGCGCGGGCGAATACGTCGAACCGTCGCGAACCAGTCGCGCGAGCAGACGATTGCGCGTCTGGGCGTACTCCACGTCCGTCAGACCCATATCGCGCAGCCCCGCGAACACTTCACGCACGCCAAGCAGCGTGCGCATCGTCGTTGCACGCTCGGGCGTGGTCGCCACATACCACGCAAAGTCGCGCGGCTCGACCGGCGCGTCACTTCGCGCCGCATACGCCGCGAATGCGTCATCAAGATCAGCGATGATCGCATCGGTCCGATCGCCGCCCGGCCCGCCAAACACCGCATCATGCAACGTCACAACCTGAGCGACTCGCGCACGCTCAAATCGAGCCGCCGCAACTCGCACTTCATCGTTGTCACTCACCATCACGCGCATGTCGTTAAACACGCTGCGAGCAAGCAAGCCGTACGACAAAACCTCCAGCGTGGACGTGGACCGTCCACGCACCGCAACTGCGCGAAGCAGATCGATGTCGTACACGGGCACGCGCACCGGCGCCGTCACAGCAGGCTCGCGCGGCACGATGTCCACCAGCTGCGCAACCGCCGGAGGGGGCGGTGGTGGCGGCGGGGGCGGCGGGGGCGGTG
>VYMB01000029.1_pt1 | contig 83903 bp, 60 predicted proteins | sample 5115321 | NCBI WGS metagenome assembly VYMB01 (sample SAMN12291794, study PRJNA351875) | freshwater metagenome | isolation source: freshwater lake | place: USA: Michigan, Wintergreen Lake | collected 2011-08-02 | reverse complement strand
GCGGCGAGCCGCGCCGCGTGGCGCGCACGGATTGGCCGGGTGGTGGCGGCGGCGGCGGCGATGCACGCCCCGCGCGACCCAGCGGCGATCGGCCTGCGGGTGAACGGCCTTCGGGCGATCGGCCCTCAGGAGACAGGCCTTCAGGCGAGAGGGGCGGGGAGCGCGTTGAACGTGTGGACTTTGATCGGCGTGAAGATCGGCGCGATGAGCGCGGCGAGCGTCGTGATGAACGGCCCGAACGCCGCGAGGATTGGAACGATCGCCCCGAGCGTCGCGATGAACGGCGCGAAGAGCGCGGCGAAGATCGTCCGCGTGCGGAGAACGGCGGCCAGCAGCAAGACAACGCCGGCGGCGCAGCCAACGGCGCAAACGGTGGGAATGGCGGCAATGCGGGCAACGGTGGCGGTGAACGTCGCGATGAACGTGGCGATCGTGGCGATCGAGGTGACCGCGGCTACAACCAAGGCGGCCAGTACGGCGGCGGCCCGCAGTACGGCAACGATCCCTACGGCGGCGATCGCTTCCGTCGCAAGAAGAAGCGTCGTCGCGGTGGCGGCGGCGCGCCGGGCTTCGGCGGTGGCGGCGGTGGTGGTGGGGGCGGCGGCAACTATAACAACCAGCCCCATAGCGGCGGACCGAATCGCGCACAGCGCTTTGATCCCACGCTGCCCAGCGATGAAGAACTTGAACGCGAAGCGATGGAGCTCGAACGCGCCATCGCGAACGCCGATCCGGCGAGCCTGGCGCAGACGCTCCACGCGAATCAACTGCAGGACATGAGCCTGCCACAGATTCACGAACTGGCGGACAAGGAAGGCTTCACCGAGTATCAGAGCACGCCCAAGCAGGAACTGATCTTCAAGGTGCTCAAGGCCCGCGCCGCGCGGCAGGGCCTGCTGATTGGTGAAGGCACGCTGGAAATCATGCCCGACGGTTTCGGCTTCCTGCGCAGCCCTGAGCAGAGCTACTTGCACGGACCTGATGACATCTACGTGAGCGCGTCGCTCATTCGCAAGCATGGCTTGCGTCGCGGCATGCAGGTTCGCGGCTGGATTCGTCCGCCCAAGGACAACGCACGCAACTTCGCACTGCTGAAGGTTGACGCCGTGAACGGCCGTGACCCCAAGGTCATCAGCAAGCTGATCAACTTTGAAGATCTCACGCCGCTGCACCCCGAGCGCCGGTTTGTGCTCGAGACCGCGCCGGATGAGATTGAGTGCCGCATCGTGGACCTGGTCGCACCGCTGGGCTTTGGTCAGCGTGCGCTGATCGTCGCTCCGCCCCGCACGGGCAAGACAGTGCTGCTGCAGAAGATGACCAAGGCCATCAGCAAGAACTTTTCCAAGGCGAAGATCATCGTGCTGCTGGTGGACGAGCGTCCGGAAGAAGTGACGGACTTCCGCCGCAACGTGACGGGCGGAGTGGAAGTGGTGGCGAGCACGTTTGACGAGCAGAGCCACCGCCACGTGCAGGTCGCGGAGATGGTGATTGAGAAGGCCAAGCGCATGGTCGAGTTTGGTGATGACGTTGTCATCTTCCTGGACTCCATCACACGTCTGGCCCGCGCGTACAACAGCGAGACCAGCAACAGCGGCCGCATCATGACGGGCGGTCTTGACGCCAACGCGCTGCAGCGCCCCAAGAAGTTCTTCGGTGCGGCTCGTGCGATTGAGAAGGGCGGCAGCCTGACGATCATCGCGACGGCGCTGGTGGATACGGGCAGCAAGATGGATGAAGTCATCTTCGAAGAGTTCAAGGGCACGGGCAACAGCGAACTGCACCTTGATCGCAAGCTGATGGACAAGCGCATCTATCCGTGTATCGACATCCCTGCCAGCGGTACGCGTCGCGAAGAACTGCTGCTGGACCCCAAGGAACTGGAGCTGGTGCACCGCCTGCGCAAGGTGCTGGCCGACATGAACGTCGTGGAAGCGATGGAACTCATGAAGGGCAAGCTGAAGAAGGTGAAGACCAATGCAGAGTTCTTGATGACGATGGCGATGGGCTAAAGTCATGTCAAACACGTAATGAAACGGACGCTGCGAGGCGTCCGTTTTTCATTGCGTGCATGTGTTTTCAGCGTGTTTCCTGCCTGCGCCACCACGCTGGCGGCTCGAAGCTGCGGCGGATGCGTCGATCCCAGCACATCACTTCTTCGGGCGTGGGCGGCGGCAGCAACGGGTAATGCGTGCCGCACTCGGGGCAGCGAGCGGGGCCCGCGTGGATGCCTTCGCGGAGGAGCGATTGATCCGGCTTGACGCTGGAAAGGTCATAGTCGCAGTGGGGGCAATGGCTCATCGAGCGCTGCACGTCGGTGAACTTGCTGAGGTTGGGGAGCAGTCGCGTGCGGAGCATGAGGAACAGGGTTGTGGCCATGCCTCCGGCCACAATTGCAACAATGAGCAAAGACGCCTTACCCGTCCACAGAATCACCGCACCGACAAGAACGTAGAGCGCGCCGGTCATCAGCATGGCTCCGCGCGCATCAGCGTGCAGCCATCGCCAGCCGTGGACGCACTGTGATCGGTCCATCGTCGCGCGATACGCATGGCGAGCGGCGATGCGCTCGGCGGCCATTTCGCGTGTGAGGATGGGCTTCATCAGGTTGCGCGTGGGCGCGAGGCGAGCCCTTCGCGTGGCGGCGAGGTGACGCAGCAGGTGACGCGTGCGGAGCATGAGGATGATCTTCAGTACGCCCACGAGCGCGACAAGGCTCCCCGCGTACATCGCGGGGAATGCAGGCATGCCGTACGTGATCCACAGCCACAGCCCGATGATGAAGGCAGGAATGGCAAGCAGTGGGAGCAGGCCGAAGACAACTTGCGTCAGCATCGGAAGTTTGCGGGCGAGCCGACGCATCCACTGGGGACGCCAAGGCAGCGAACGTGACTCTGCGGGATAGACGAGCGACACTTCGGCGTTGGCGATGATGTCGACGGCGGATATGCGAGGCATGGCGGCACGTGAACGATAGTGATTCACACGCGATATGATTCGTGGAAAGCCCGCGCACGTCTGAACGTGACGATAACACCGGCAATTCCGACACAGAACTCCGCGTCACTCGGTCCTGTTCCGCCAGTGCGTGGCCGCTTTCCTATCATGCATCACGCCGGACAACGGAGCCGGTCGTTCGCACTTTGCGTCTTCGCCCCCGCAACGGAAGGTGGGCGAGTGACGGCAGGAGTTTGACATGTCGAGCAAGCCCATGATCGCCCTCGCGGCGGGAGACGGAATCGGTCCTGAAATCATGCAGGCCACGTTGGACCTGTTTCGCGAAGCCAAGGTCCATGACCACGTTGACTTCGTGAACGTTGAGATGGGCAAGAGCGTCTTTGACAAGGGCGACTCGCGCGGCATGACTGATCCGGCGATTCGCACCACCGAAGATTGCGGCATCCTCTTCAAGGGGCCGATGGAAACGCCCAAGGGTGGCGGCGGCAAGAGCATCAACGTGACGCTGCGCAAGATGTTCAATGCGTACGCGAACTTCCGGCACTTCAAGACGCTACCGGGCGTGACGACGGTGTACAGCAAGGCTGGCATCAACCTCGACATGACGATCGTCCGCGAGAACATCGAGGACACGTATGGCGGTGTGGAGCACCGGCTGAGCAATGACATGATTCAGTGCAAGCGACTGATCAGCGCGCCCGGGTGCGATCAGGTGCATCGCTACGCCTTTCAGACGGCTCGCAAGATGGGCATCAAGAAGGTGCACTGCGGGCACAAAGCCAACATCATGAAGATGACGGACGGGCTGTTCTTGGAGCGCTTCAAGCGCACGGCGCAGGACTTTCCGGAGATTGAAACGGGCGACGTGATCGTCGATGCTCTGTGCATGAACCTGGTGGTGAAGCCGCAGCAGTATCAGATGATCGTGCTGCCCAACCTGCAGGGTGACATCGTCAGCGATCTCTGCGCCGGCCTCGTCGGCGGTCTCGGTTTCGCGCCCTCTGCGAACATCGGTCGGCACATCAGCATCTTTGAAGCGGTGCACGGCACGGCGCCGGACATCGCGGGCAAGGGCATCGCGAATCCGACGAGCCTGATTCTGAGCGGCATCATGATGCTGCGGCACGTTGGGCTGCTGAAGCAGGCGGCACACATTGAGAACGCGCTGCTGGCCGCGCTCGAGAGCGGCGTGCACACGGGTGACTTTGGTGACCCGACGATGAAGAACTACAAGCCTGCGGTGGGCACCAAGGAGTTCACGCAGGCGATCATCGGCAAGCTGGGCAGCAAGCCCGAGACCGTGCCCGCTGTGCCGGTGCCCGAGCAGGGTTCGTGGGCGATTGAGAAGAGCGCTCGCCCTGCCGGACAGCAGGTGATTCGCACGTTTACCAATGTCATCACGCATGTTGTGGGCTGCGATATCTATCTGGATACGCCGCTTGCGCCGGCGAGCGTGGCGGAAGAAATGCAGCGGTGCTGTGCGGACACGCCGTTCAGCTTGACGCTGATCAGCAATCGCGGCACGCAGGTGTGGCCCACGGGCAGCGTGTACACCGAGTGCGTGGACTACTACCGCGTGCGATTTGAACTGAAGAAGGACCTGCCGGTGGGGACCATTGGTCAGAGCCGAGCGGTCGCGCTGATGGACAAGATCGCGGAGAAGTTCACGGTGTGCAGCTATGAACTGCTGCGGACGTTTGATGGAATCAAGGGATATAGCTTGGCGCAGGGGCAGTAAAGCGGACGCTTGCATCTTGCTGTAAACTGAGGCGGTGAAGACCGCTGACACAACCACCACGAACACGCCTCTTGCGAGGCGTGTTTTTTGTTGTGTGTTGTGGTTGCCTTACGCAGCTCTCGTGTTCTGTGTGTGGGGGTTGATTTTTGACCTTGATCGTGGGCGGTGGCATTCTGATTTGCTCTTTGGCACTTTCATCGTGACAGCGCTGGTTCCGTTTGTGGTCATGCAGGGCAGCCGTGTGGGCGTCGGGCTGGTCAGAGATCGAATGAGATTCCGGGGCCGAACCGACCAATGTCCGCACTGTGGGTACACGCTTGCGAAGGAGGGCGATCAGTTGTGTTCAGAGTGCGGGGTGGTGTCAACGTCCGCGGATCGCACGGCGCCGACGCGTGCGGGCAGGGCGCTGCGTGATGGTCGGTGGCTTCGACGGTTCGTGATCGCGTTCATGGTCGGTGCGTTCGGCGGGTGGCTGCTTGTGGCAGCAGAGAACACGGTGGCACGTCGTAATGCGCGTGTTGCGTTCGCAGAGCCCACGCCAACCGCGCCGCCTGCGCTGACACCTCAGCGGGACCTCGACCCTCCGTGGGTGAGTGGGCTGAACCGGTATAAAGATGTTGCTGGCGGGCGTCTCTTCTACGACTACTCATCGGGAGCGCCCGACGCGTATGTCGTTGGCCGGATGTTTCGGCTGGAGCGACGTATAACGCCATGGTGGTTTGTTGGACCGAAGTATGTGGATGAATCGGGAGGGGCGTTCTTGGCGTTTGATTGATGGAATCGGTTTGCCGCGTTCGAGCGAACCCATGGGCATGTCCCGCAAACTCTCGTTGTATTCTCTGGCCGCATTCACGTCTGCTTTGGCGATTCTGCCCCCCGTGCTCATGGGGTGCCGGACGATGAAGTCGCCTCCCAAGGACGCGCCGCAGGTGGATGTGACCGCGCCGAGTGCGAACGTGGCGAGTGGCAGTGAGGCTGTGGCGGCGAGTGAAGCTGTACCCGCTGCTGCGCCGGTCGCGGCTGTTGTGGCGGTGCCTGCCGTGACGCTGCCTGAAGCGGGCAAGTCGATTCGGTTGGCGGGTGATCCGGCGATTACCGTGACCAAGCAAGGCGACTTTCACATCGCGGGGCAGCACATGATTGATACGCCGCTGCCCGTGGGGTACCCCGCGCCGACGCCGCCTGAGACGATTGAGATCAAGACGTATCCGACGCTGCGCCGTGCGGAAGTTGGTGGCGAGCGCGATGGTGTGCGCAGCAACGGGCGTGCGGGGTTCTGGCCGCTCTTTCGGCACATTCAGCGGCGTGACATTGAGATGACTTCGCCGGTTGAGATGGACTTTAAGGGCATTGCGGCGAGCGCCGGGCTGAGTGCGGACGCGCCGGTGCTTGCGTCAGACGTGAAGACTGAAAACGTGCCTGCGGTGGATATCAATGACGCGCAGTGGACGATGAGCTTTCTGTATCGCTACACCGACCAAGCTGATGCGGGCGTTGATCCCGAAGACAAGCGCGTGCTGGTGGTGGACACCACCCCCGTGACGGTGATCGCGGCGGGTGTAGCGGGCAGCCCCAACAACCGCACGGTGAACAAGGGCGTGGCCGCGCTGCGGGAGTTCCTGGCGAACAACCCGCAGTATGTGCCGGCGGGTGATATCCGCGGGCTGTTCTACAACGACCCGATGGTGCCTGAGAACCGCAAGTGGGCGGAGATTCAGATTCCGGTGACGTTGAAGTGATGTTGTCCAGACTCTGGCGGTGAGTGGGGGTTTACGCCCTTTGGTTCCTATCCTCCCCGCGTGATTCTTCTGATTGACAACTACGACTCGTTCACGTGGAATCTCGTGCAGCGGCTGGGCGAAATCGATCGGTCGCTGCAGGTCGGCCGTGACCTGCTGGTGGTGCGCAACGACAAGATCACTCCCGACGAGGCGGCGGCGCTGCGCGATGGCAAGGGGCCGACGCGGCTGATCATTTCGCCCGGGCCTTGCACGCCCAAGGAAGCGGGTGTTTCAGCGGCGATGATCGAGCGGTTTGCGGGGAAGATTCCGATTCTCGGTGTGTGCCTGGGGCACCAGACGATGGCCGACATGCATGGCATGACGGTGACGCGGCACGTGGTGCCCATGCACGGCAAGATCAGCCCGATTCGTCACAATGACCAAGGCGTGTTTCGCGGGCTGGCCAATCCGTTTGATGCAACGCGCTATCACTCGCTGGTGGTGCTGGAGGAGACGATTCCGCCGCGCAAGCAGGGTGAAGATGGCTGGGAAGTGACGGCGTGGACGGATGAGCCGGTGGGCGAGAGCGGCGCGACGCGGCGTGTGGTGATGGGGCTGCGGCGTGTGTGGGCTGATCCGCGAAAGCCGGTGCTCGAAGGCGTGCAGTTCCATCCGGAGAGCTTCTTGACGACGCAGGGCGTCGGGCTTTTGACCAACTTCTTGAGGGCGTAAACATGAGCCGATGCGTGCGAGTGCTGATTGCGAGCGTGGGTCTGGCGTGTGCGGTGGTGTCGCCATCAGCGTTTGCGCGCGATGATGCCGCGGCGATGGAAGCGCCGGCGGCTGCCGCTGTTTCGGCGGATCAGATTGCGCTGGTGCGCGAACTTGTCGCGACGATGCAGACCACAACCGCTGCGGGCGACGCGGCGGGGTATCTCGCGCTGGTGGATCGGGCGGAGCACGAGTGGTGGCACGAGCAGCAGGCGTGGGCGAAAGACATTGCGAGCAAGACGCCGGTGGCGATGACGATTACGGCGGGCGATGACTGGTCGCTCACGACGTACGACGGCGTGCCTGCGGTGGAAGTGTCGCTTGCGTGGCGCTGGACGCCCAAGGCGGATGATCGCGTGGCGAGCGAGCCCAAAGAGGGCGAGACGGCTGCGCCCAAGCAGGAACCCAAAGAGCGCGAGCTGACGTTTCGCGCGCGATTTGTCGAGCGCGACGGCGGGCTGCGGTACGCGGGCGAGGCCTGGCAGACAGTGGAGCGCGAGGGCGTGATCGTCGCGTTTGATCCCGGGCTGGAAGACAGTGCGGCCGCGGCGGCGGAGGCGTTCGCGAAGATTCGCGGCGGTGTGGAGCGCGAACTGGGTGTGGAGGGCGGCGCGATTGCGACGCGCACGCAGCGCATCAAGCTGTATGGCTCGATGCGGCACTTGCAGCACAGCATCTATCCGAGTTATGTGTTCGGGCTGAGCGGTTGGAACGAGCCGAATGAATCGATCAAGGCGCTGACCAAGCCTGGTGCGACGGAGAAGAGCTTTATTGGTTTGCTCGCGCATGAGTATGGTCACGTGGCGAGCTTTGAGCTCGGGCCCAAAGCGAACTTGATGCCTTGGTGGACGCTGGAGGGTGTAGCGGAGCTGATGGTTGATCCGCACGATGCGAGTCTTGCTGAGCGCTCGCGGCGGCATGTGCGCGGCTGGGCGAAGGAAGGCACGCTGACAGAGCTGGCGGAACTGGCGGACTTTGAGAAGGTGCCTCTGAAGCTGCACGGGCGCGTGTATCGCCAGGGGCACGACATGGTGCTGTTTGTGACGCAGCAGTATGGACGCGAGCGGCGCAATGCGTGGCTGGCGGCGATGTCGCAGGGCAAGACGATTGATGTGGCCAGCAGCGAAGTGCTGGGCACGGAGTGGTCCGCGGTGGAGCAGGCGTGGCGCGAAGCGGTGATCGCTGAGCCCGCGGAGCCGGCCCAGCCGGTTGAGCCGGCGGCCAAGTGATGTTCAACTGATGGCCAGATGTACGGTGTGAGACGCGGACGATTCACAGTTTGGCGAAGCGCAGAGACACTTGCATGTTTTCATCACGAGCGAGTTTGCAGGCGGCGCGGGAAGCACTTGACACGCTGATGGCGAGTCCGGAGCATGTGGCGGCGATTGATGCGATGGTGCGCGATGTCGCAGCGGCGTTTGCACGCGGCAACAAGGTGCTGGCATGCGGCAATGGCGGCAGCATGTGCGATGCGGCTCACTTTTGCGAGGAACTGACAGGGCGGTTTCGCAAGGATCGTCGGCCCTTGCCTGCGATTTCGTGCAACGACCCGGGGCACTTGTCGTGCGTGGCGAATGACTATGGATACGAACACGTGTTCTCGCGCTGGGTGACGGCGCTGGCGCAAACCGGCGATGTCGTCGTGCTGCTTTCGACCAGTGGCAACAGCCCGAACTGCATGAAGGCAGCGGCGGCAGCGAAAGAACGCGGTGCGCGGACGTATGGACTCTTGGGCAAGACCGGTGGCACACTGAAAGACGCGTGCGATGTGGCGATTGTGGTGCCCGGCGAGACGGCAGACCGCATTCAGGAACTGCACATGCTGATTCTGCACATTGTGGTGGAGGGGGTGGAGCGGGAGCTGGGGCTGGGGTGAGCAGGTGAGCAGGTGAGCAGGTGAGCAGGTGAGCAGGGCGATATTGTTGTGCATGAGCAACGCGCTGCAACTGCATATCGGTGGCGAGATCGTCAAGGACGGTTGGAAGATTCTGAATGTGCAGGGGCTGCCTGGGGTGGACTATGTGGGGCAGGCGTACGACCTGCGCCAGTTTGGCGACAACTCCGTGACGGAGATCTACGCCAGCCACGTGTATGAGCACTTGGATTACGTGCGCGAGCTGCCCATTGCGTGGGCTGAGGCGCGACGCGTGCTGGTGCCGGGCGGGCGGCTGCAGTTTTCTGTGCCTGACTTGCAAACGCTGGCGTGGCTGCTGGGGTCGCCTCAGATGACGCTGGAAGGCCGCTGGCACATTGTGCGGATGATTTACGGCGGACAGACCAACCCGCACGATTACCACAAGTGCGGATTCACGTATCAGATCGCACACCAGATGCTGCGAGAGGTGGGTTTCAGCAGCGTGGAGCGGGTGGAGAAGTTTGATCTGTTCGAAGATACCAGCATCAGCATGTTTGCGGGGTTTGCGATTTCGCTGAATATGCGGGCGGTGAAGTGAAGGGCACGTGCCAGCGTGCAAAGTGCCAGAGTGCGGCGTAGGGGGCGGGGCACATACATTTGGCCATGTCGTACACCGTACTGGCGCGTCGATATCGGTCGCAGGATTTCGGAGAAGTGATCGGGCAGGAGCCGATCGCCAAGACGCTGCAGAACGCCATCGCGAGTGATCGCGTGGCGCATGCGTATCTCTTCTGCGGCACGCGCGGTGTGGGCAAGACCACCATGGCGCGGCTCTTTGCCAAAGCGCTCAACGGCGGCACGCCGGAGATTGACAATCTCATCATGCAAGGCAAGGACACCGACGTCATTGAGATTGACGCGGCGAGCAACACGGGCGTGGAGAACGCGCGGGAGCTGATTGCCAACAGCATGTATCGCCCGTTGCGCGGCAAGTTCAAGGTGTACATCATCGACGAAGTGCACATGCTCAGCAACAGCGCATTCAACGCGCTGCTCAAGACGATGGAAGAGCCGCCCGAGCATGTGAAGTTCATTCTGGCGACGACTGACCCGCACAAGGTGCCGCCCACGATTCAGAGCCGGTGCCAGCGGTTTGATTTTCGCAACATTCCGGCGACGCTGATTGCCAAGCATCTGACGGAGATTCTCAAGAACGAATCTGCGAAGGCTGACCCGGAGTTGCTGCATCAGGTCGCGCTGCTGGGCAACGGCAGCATGCGTGACGCGCTGACGCTGATGGACCGGCTGCTCGCGACGGGCGAGAAGAAGCTGACGGTGAAGCTGCTCGAAGAGCTGCTGGGCCTGCCCGAGCGCGATGTGATCTCGCGGCTGATTGGCGCGCTGGCTGATGGCGACGCGGATACCGCGCTGACGCTGGGTGGCGACTTGCTTGCCAAGGGCACGGCAATTGACCAAGTGATTGAAACACTGCTGCTGCGGCTGCGCGACTTGATGATTCTGGCGAGCTGTGGCCCCAACACGCAGTTGGTGGATCTGTCACCCGAGGCGCGGCAGAAGGAAGCGGACCTGGCGAAGAAGTTTGACGCCGCTGGTTTGGTGCACATGATCGCGCTGTGCGAGAATGTGCAGCGTGCCGCCAAGAGCAGCAGTGTGCCTCGCGCGCTCTTTGATGCGTTGCTGGTGCGGCTGGCGATGACGGAAAAGCTCGCGGATGTGACAGCGATTGTGACAGGCCGCGGAGCGCGGGCGAGCAACACACCGGCGATGGCAAAAAAAGCCTAGCGGGTGGTGTCCTCGCGTCGCCGGCTGAGCCGGTGACGCATCCGCCGCGTGAGACACCTGCGACGCGCGGCCCGGCTCCACCCGCCACTTCTGCACCTGTGGCTGCAACCGCGCCTGTGAGCAACACGGCGGTGGCGGCTCGTGCGCCCATCGTGGCGCCGGTGCGGACGGCTGCCCCGGTGAGTGCGGCGCCAGTACCGGCGGCGATGCCTGCCGAAGTGCGCAAGCTGCCCGACACGGCGGCACTGGGTGAGAAGTGGGGCGCGCTGATGGAAGCAGCCCGCGACAACCGTCGACTACGCGTGCTACTGATTGATGTGGTGCCAGTTGCGTGGAGCGGCGGCACACTGACGCTGCGACCGGCGACGCCCGTGATGGCCCTGCCGATTGATGCGGCGCGCGTGGAGATCGGCAGCTTGGCCAACTTGGTTGTTGCCGGTACAACGAGTGTGGTGCTGGAACGCGATGAAATGCCTCAGCAGGCTGCGGCCCCAGTGAGCAACCTGCCCACGGCTGCGGAGATGAGCGAGCATCCGCTTATCAAGCAGGCCATTGAGCTGTTTGGCGGCAAGGTGACGTTTGTGCAGGCGCGCAAGCCGGCTGACAAGTAAGGCGAGTCACCAGCCTTCTGCGAGCATGTCGATGACGCGCTGGCGTGACGGACTCTCAGCATCGCGCACGTACGCGCCGCTCGTTGCAACTGCAACGGCGAGGCAGTGTTCCTGTGCAAGCCCCAGCGTCTGCGCGAATGCGAAGCCTGCGTTGAAGTGATCGCCCGCGCCGGTGCTGAGTTTGGGGTTGGCAGTCACCGGACCGGCGACATAGGTCGGTGTCGCGACATCGCGGCTGCTGGCCGCGGTGCCTTCGCGCGGGTGGATGACGACGCTGGTGATCTTGATGCGCTCGCGGATGTGCTGTGCAAGCGGCGGCAGTTGCTGCTCGAGCATGATCGATTCATTGTCGGCGACTTGCAGTACGCAGGCGATGCGCTGGGCTTCTGCGAGGTTGAGCCCCAGCGTGACGTGAATGTGCTTGTCGAGTTCGCGCAGTTGCGTGAGCATGCCGGCGATGTCGGCGTCGGTGCGTTTGGCGGGATCAGAAAGATCGATGAAGAGGCGGCGCGGGTGGCCGTTCGCGAGGCGCGGGACATGCGGCAAGACATCACGCAACAGGCCTTGCCAGATGCTGGGCACGCCGCCGAGCAGCGACCAGTTAACGGTGCCCAGCAGGCGCGATTCTGCAACGATCTCGCGAAGTGCGGGCAGGCCGACGCGGGCGACGATGGCGTCCCACGTGACGCTTTGCACCGCGGCGGTGTGGTTGAACATGATTTTGCCGTCGGTGAATTCGAGCGCGTCGGTGTGGCCCGGCGGGCTGAGCGGGATGACGCGCTCGCAGCGTGCGGCAAACGGACTGAAGATGGGATCGATCGCGGCGTGGTCGTCGGGCTTGCTGATGGCCCCGATGTATGTGATGCGTGCGCCCAGTGATGCGAGGCCGCTGGCCATGAGCGGGCCGTTGCCGCCGAAGCGGAGTTCGTGGCGGACGAGCTCGATGTTGGTGCTCTTGCCCGCGGCGCCGGCGATGCGCTGCGAGAACTCGGTGATGGTGGCGATGCGGGAGAAGTCATCGACACGCATCGAGTCGCGCGAGTTCACGGCGTGCAGGATGGCATCGGTGAAGCCGTCGAAGCCGAGGAGTGCGGGGAAGGTGGGGGCGCTGGCGAGTGCAGCGGCGGCGTGGGGATGCGCGGGCATGCGGCAAGGCTACGCGGCGCGGCGGCGATGCTGCAAAGGCTGATGGCTTACTGGTTGTCAGCCTTGCCGATGAAAACATCGACCGCTTGCCCCGGGAAAATGGGTGTTGTCGCCTGCGATGTGACGCGCAGGACGACGTCGATCACGCGGGTGTCGACGCGTTCGGTGTTGTTGCCGGCGAGGTCGCTCTTGGGGCGGGCGAAGGGTTCGATGCGAAGCACTTGCAGTTCGAGCATCGTGGGTTGTGCGCCGCGGGTACGGGCGAGGGCTTTGAGGTTGGGTCGTGCTTGGCCGCTCGCGTCGGCGATGAGGGCGATGTCTTCTTCGTCGATCTGGGCGCGGATGGCGAGGTTGGAGAGGTCGCCCAGAATGAGTGCGGGCTGGCTGCCAGCGGCGGCGGCGGTGTTGGCGAATTCGCCCGGCTCGATGTTGCGGCGGAGCACGACGCCTTGCTGGGGCGCGCGGACGGTGAGGCGATCGACGAGCAGCTTGAGGCTGCGGACGCGGGCTTGCGTTTGGGCGAGCTGGGCCTGATTGATCGCGAGGTCGGGCTGCCAGCCGCCGGCTTGGGCGCTGGCGAGGGCGGCTTTGGCGCGGTCGAGTTCAGCGACGGCGTTATCGCGAGAGAACCGGGCGATGGCCAGATCACGCTCGGTGCTGGCTTGACGGCGCACGGCGTCTTCGGTCACGCGCAGTTGGTCGGTGCGGTCGTTGAGGACGGCTTGCGCGGCGGCGACGCCCGCTTCGAGCGGCGGCAGATCTTCCTTGCGGGGCAGGGCGTGCCAGCGATCAATCGCGGCTTGCGCTGCGAGCACGTCGGCCTCGGCGCGAATGAGGTCAGCCTCAAGCGTGCGCGTGTCGAGCATGAAGAGCGGATCGCCCGCGTTCACGCGGTCGCCCACGCTTACGAGCACTTTGGTGACAAGCCCGGCCTCGGGCGCGACCACTTGCAGGTTGCGTGTGGCGGGCTCGACAATGCCCAACGCCGCGACGCCGCTCGCGAAGGGATTGATGGCAGCGGGACGAGCCAGCGGCGGCACCGGCTGAGGCTGCTCTTGCGTGGCGACGGCGTACACGCCTATTGCGAAGCCGGCGATGGCGAGGAGGATGGTGATGGTGCGGAGCATGGGAGGGAGTAGGCACGGAGGCACGAGGGCACGGAGGGGACTGAGGAATTCGTGCTTCAAGCAACTTGCGATGTCGCAAATGAAGCGTAGAAGCTGAAAACGACTCGCCTTTTCAGGTCAGCACCGCGGTACGTTTGCACTTCGTGCCTGCGTGCCTTCCATCTCACTTCTTGCGTTTCTTGAATCCCGATCCGCCTTTGATGCTGGGGGTGAAGGTGGTTCCGCGGCCGAACATGCCGCGCATGCCGGCCATGGCTTGGGCGGGGTCGCTGCTTTGCATGGTGCTGGCCATCTTGGCGCGGTCCATGGCGGAGAGGCCGGACATTTCGCGGGTCATCTTGCTGACCATTTCAAATTGCTTCGTCAGGCGGCCCACTTCGTCCTGACTGGCGCCACTGCCGGTCGCGACGCGTTTGCGGCGGCTGTTGTTCATGATGGCGGGGCTCTTGCGTTCCTCGCGGTTCATGCTGTTGATCATCGCTTCGACGCGGTCGAGTTGCTTGTCTTCGATGTTCACGTCCTTGAGCATGCTGCCCACGCCCGGCAGCAGGCCCAGCAGGCTCTTGAGGGGGCCCATGCGGCGGAGCGTCTTGAGCTGCTTGAGGAAGTCGTCCATCGACATCTCGCCCTTCATCATGCGCTCTTGCAGAGTCTTGGCGTCGTCGTCGTTGATCTCGCGCTGGGCCTTTTCGACGAGGCTCACCACGTCACCCATGCCCAGGATGCGACCTGCGACGCGCTCGGGCAGGAACTCTTCGAGGGCGTCGATCTTTTCGCCCACACCCACGAACTTGATGGGTGCGCCGGTCACGTGCTTCACGCTGATGGCCGCGCCGCCGCGGGTGTCGCTGTCGAACTTGGTGAGGATCACGCCGTCGACCGTCAGGCGTTCATGGAAGGCTTTGGCGCTGTTCACCGCGTCCTGGCCCGTCATGGCATCGACGACGAGGAAGACGTGCTGGGGCTGCGTGATCTTCTGCACCTGCGCGAGTTCGCCCATCAGTTCGTCGTTGATGTGCAAGCGGCCTGCGGTGTCGATGATCAGCGTGTCGACACCTTTAGCCTTGGCTTCTTGCAACGCTCGCAGCGCGACTTGCACGGCGACGCCCACGGCTTTGCCGTACTCGGCGCATTTGTCGGGCTCGGCGTAGAAGTGAACCTGTGCGCCGCCTGCGTGTTCTGTTTCCACTTGCGTCGCGATCGTGCGCAACTGCTCCACAGCGGCGGGACGCTGCAAGTCACACGCAGCAAGCATGACGCTGCGGCCACGCTTCTTGAGGTACGCGGCGAGCTTGCCGCACGTGGTGGTCTTGCCCGAGCCTTGCAGGCCCGTCATCATCACCACGGTGGGTCCGAACTGGTTCTTGACGATGAGGCCTTCGGCACTCACGGGCTTGGGCAGCGTGATGGGCAGGCCGGTCTGTGCGAGTTCGGCTTTGGTTTCGGCATCGTCGGGCGCTTCGCCGCCCAGGAACTCGATGAGCCGCTTGTGGACGATGCCGATCATTTCCTGCGCGGGGTTGAGGGTCTTGGTGACCTGCTTGCCCAGCGCATCTTGCATGACCGACGCGACGAACGCGTTGACGACATCGAGATGCACGTCCGCATCAAGCAGGGCCGTGCGGACATCCTGCATCGCTTCGGCGACGTTTTTCTCGGAGATCTGGTCGTTGCCGGAGAGTTTGCGGAAAAGACCAGAGAAGGTGTCGTTGAGTTTTTCGAACATACCGCTGATGCCTTTAGGAAGGGCGATCAGGGCTTGACCGGGAGGAGTGTAGTAACGAAGTAGCGGAGTGAGGAAGCCGGGGAACGGGCTGCGTGAGGGCCGGCAGCGCGAGCGGACGGGCGTGCCCGTACGCTGCTGGCGGAGGCGGCATGAATGTCTGGCGGCACTATGAGCGGGCGTTTGAGCGCTACTTGCGGGCACGGCGGGTGCCTTATGTGGCGATCGAGCAGGCGCGCGATGTGCTGATGGGGCGGGCGGGGACAACAGCGCGGGCGCGGGGGCTTTCGGAGGCGGGGGTGGATGGGCTCAAGGGGCTGAAGTACTTCGACTTTGTTGTGTATGGCGAGGCGAGCAATCTGCTGGTGGAGATCAAGGGGCGGCGCGTGGGGACCGGGAAGCAGGGTGCGAAGGCGCGCACGCCCCGGCTGGAATGTTGGACCACGCTGGATGATCTGGGAAGCCTGCAGCGATGGGAAGAACTGTTTGGGCCGCCGTTTGAGGCGGTGATTGTGTTTGTGTATTGGTGTGACAAGGAGCCGCCTGCGTCGCTGTTTCAGGAGACATTCGAGGATGAAGGTCGGTGGTACGCGCTGCGAGGCGTGCGCGTGAAGGACTACGTGCGCGAGATGCGCACGCGCAGCCCGCGGTGGCGCACGGTGGACATGACGGCCGAGCAGTTTGAGAAGATCAGCGCGCCGTTCGCGCCGGCGGGGGAGGGTGATCCATTTCCGCTGCCGGCGAGTCGGCGCGTGCAGCCAGGGTGGCTGGAGTTGGCGGAGCGGGCGAAGACGTGAGAGGATGAGCAGGTGGGGAGGTGAGCAGGTGACAAAAAGAAAACGGGCGAGGCTGGTGCCTCGCCCGTTGCGATGACTTGTTGAGCACTTCGTGCCCGTGTGCCTTCGTGCCTGTTCCTTACACGCTCTTCTTCAGGGCTTCGGCCTTGTCGGTCTTTTCCCAGGAGAAGAAGCCCAATTGCGGGCCGCGGTGTTCGCGCTTGACCTTGTCGAAGTAGCGCTCGGTGTAGGGCTTGCGGCCGAAGTGGCCGTGCTTGGCGGTTGCGCCGTAGATGGGGGTGCGCAGGCCCAGGGTTTCGATGATGCCGCGCGGGGTCAGGGGGAAGTGATCGCGGACAGCCTTGCTGATCTTGGCTTCGTCGGCCTTGTTGGTGCCGAAGCAATCGACCAGCACGCTGGTGGGTTCAGCGACGCCGATGGCGTAGCTGAGCTGCACTTCGCAGCGGTCAGCGAGGCCAGCAGCGACGACGTTCTTGGCGATGTAGCGGGCCATGTACGCCGCGCTGCGGTCGACCTTGGTCGGATCCTTGCCGGAGAACGCGCCGCCGCCGTGACGGCCCATGCCGCCGTAGGTGTCGACGATGATCTTGCGGCCGGTCAGGCCCGTGTCGCCGTGAGGACCGCCGATTTCGAAGCGGCCGGTGGGGTTGACGTGGGTGGTGATGCCCGGGTTCCACCACTCGCCCAGCACGGGCTTGATGATGTGGTTGATGACTTCGGTCTTGAGCTGGGCCTGCTTCTCGTTCCACATGGGGTCGTGCTGGGTGCTCAGCACAACCGTGTCGACCGCGACAGCCTTGGCGCCGTCGTAGACGATGGTGACCTGGCTCTTGGCGTCAGGACGCAGGCCCGGGATCAGCTTGTTCTCGCGCACGTAGGCCTGGCGCTCGACCAGGCGGTGGCTGAGCTGGATGGGCAGGGGCATGAGCTCTTCGGTATCGCGGCAGGCGAAACCGAACATCATGCCCTGGTCGCCCGCGCCTTCCTTGTCCACGCCCATCGCGATGTCGTTGGACTGCTTGTTAAGGGCGACCAGCACGGCGCAGCTGTCGGCGTCGAAACGCATTTCGGCCGAGGTATAGCCGATCTCGCGAACGGTGTGGCGGACGAGTTCGGGGATGTCGACCCAGGTGTTGGTCGTGACTTCGCCCGCGACGACCACGAGGCCGGTAGCGCAGAGGGTCTCGCACGCGACGCGGCTGCGAGCGTCATCGCAGATCATGGCGTCAAGCACGGCGTCAGAAATCTGATCCGCGACTTTGTCGGGGTGGCCCATCGAGACGGATTCGGACGTGAAAAGACGCTGCATCGACATGAGTGATTCCTCTACTCCGACCGGGTTTACGGCGGGGAGCAAGGATAGCCGGGGGGGCCGGGGGAGGGAACGGGGAACAGGGAGCGGGGATAGAGAACAGAGAACAGAGAACGGAGAGCGGGATGCGGCAGCCTGTTCCCTGCTCTCTGCTCTCCGCTCTCTGTTCTCACGGCACATCCGCACCGCGGCTGAGGCGGCGGTTGGTTTCGGCGTCGGCCGCCGTCACGACGATGCGTTCGCCGATAAGTTTGGACTCCGCGACGGAGTAGCTGAACCGGCGGACGGCCTGCGAGCGCGGGGCGAGGTTGCTGAGGGTGGCACGCTGGCGCGGAGAACCCGGGGCAAGGCTGACAAGTTCGATGGTCAGTTCGTTGTCGGAGGTGTTGGTCACGGTCGCTTCGGCGACGACGGTGTCTCCGACGCGGGTGGCACTGACGTCCAAGGCGAAGTCCTTGAGGCCAAGCTCCAAGGTGCGTTCGATTTCGACGATGCCGTAAGGCTGATCGCCTGAGACTTCGATGCCAAGCACGAAGTCTTTGGGGCCTGCTTCCTGATTGAGGCGGAAGGAGACTTGCATGGGCAGGCGGACTTCCTGGCCTGCGGCGAGCGTGAAGTTGTGAGCACGCGGGCTGATGCGCCAACTGCGGTCGATCGGGCCGTTCGCGAAGCCGCCAGGCTCGAGCACGCTGACCTTGCCGGTGATGCTGTTCTTCCAGGGGTTGCGCAGCACGATCTCGTGCTCGCCAACGTCTTGGGCGGCGTCGAGAAGCGTGGGGGTGATCTCAACCGTGGAGACGAACTGCGCGAGGCCGACGTCCAGGCCCTCGAGGAAGACGGGTGCGGTGGACAGGGGCACTCGCACCATGAGCGAGCCGGCGCCCGACTCCCGCTGCGCGGCGCGCAGGCGGGTGACATTGCCGAACATGTCGTACATCAGCACGGTTTCGCTCGCGACGGGCACGGAAAGCGCCGCATCGGGTGCGCCGGATTCGTTCCACGCGATGATGCCGCCCGTGATGCCGGTTTCGGCGCGGGTGAGCGGCTGGGCGATCCATGCAACGCAGCCGGCAGGTGCGGGGAAGGGGCCGGCGATGCGGCGGTCGCTGAGGCGCTGAGCAACGGCAGTGAACGCCGCGAGAGCGGCGGTGGGGCGAGCGTGCTGGCGCGCGGTGGCGGGCCACTGCCACGCGTTGGCAAGGGCGACGTGGAGCGGCGCGCTCGCTGCGACTTCGGGCTCGCTGCCCAGCATGCGCCAGACTTCGATGAGTTGGCGAGCGATCGCGGCGGCGTGCTCGGCGGGCTGGGTGTGCGAGGGCTGTGCGCCATCGAGAATGAACTGGGTGGAGATGGTGCGCGGTGCCGCGGCGAGCGGCGCGACCCAGTAGTCGCCGGCTTGTCGCACGGCAGCCGAGGGGAGATCAGACGGGATACGCGGCGCGAGGCGCAGCGCGCCGCCTGCGGTTTGCAGGATGGCGGGGTCCCACTGATCGCGAATGTCGGCTGGGACGACGAGCGTGATGCCCGGGGCACGCTGGGCCAGTGCGGCGCGGGCTGCGGCCAGTGAGTGACTGCTCCAGAACGGCACCGTGCTGTCGCTGGGGCCGATTTGCCAGGAGTTGGCGGCGCCCAGGCGATCAATGGCGTCGCTCAGGAAGGGCTGCACCGGATCGGCGAGGCGATCGGCGTTTTGCGAGGGAAGCAGCATCACGTCCCAGGGGTCGGGGCGCTCGATGTTGACGGCCCGGGCGAGTTCGTCGGGTGTCTGCGGCAGCGATAGCGTGAGATCGACAAAGCTGCCGACCAACTGGCTCGCGACCGCCTGCACCGATTCGCTGTGCGAGCGAAGCTGCGAGGATTGCAGATCACGCGCCCAGAGTGGGAGTGTCATCGCGCCGATGCCCGAAGTCCGGGCGATGGCGGGAAGCTGCGACCACTGCGAGGGCGGGACGTCGTCAAAGACCAGTCCCAGCCGCGGGGCGTCGATGAGCAGTGTGGTGCGAGTGAGGGTGAGTTCGCGGTCGCGCAGCGGGGCAGGTTTGATGACGGCAGGTGTGAGCCACGCGAAATCGGTGACTGCGCCGCCCACCATGATGCCCTGCGGATTCTGCAGCGACATGCGGGCGCGGTACCAGCCGAAGCCGGGCAAGCGCGGGGACCACGCGGCCAGTTCGGTGCCGCTGACGAGTGAGTCGGTCTTGGCATCGACGACCTCGCCGCTCGCGCTGAGCACTTCGCGCCGCACGGTCAGTGTTTCGTCGGTCAGGTCGCGCACGCGGACGAGCAGAGCGGGCGTCTGATCGGCGGTGAAGAGGCCGGCGGTCGTGTCGGCGTTGAGCTCGACGCGCGGCAGCTGGAGGATGGCCACGTCGTCGAACATGGCCGAGCCGCTGAGGTCTTCGGTACTGATGAGAAAAGGCCCGGCCGCGGTGCGATCGGGCTGGGGCTGCTGCTTGGGTTGCAGCAGGGCGAGTTCAAGCTGGATGAACGCCGCGCCGGGATCGCTGCTGGTGATATCAACAGAGATCTGACGCCACGCTTGTTCGCTGATGGCGAGTTCGCTGATGCGTTCGCTGCCTGGGATGATGTTGCCTTGCGCGTCGATGAAGCGAGCGATGATGGCGGCGCGGGCATCACGCAAGTTGGCGGTGCGAATGTGCGCGAAGATGCGGTAGTCGGTGTCGGCAAAGACGGGCAGCACGCCCGACTCCAGTAGCAGCGAGGTGCTGCCGCCTTGGGTGGGCAGCGATACGAAGCCTTCGCCTTGGTGGGCGAGGGTCGCGTCGTAGACCAGCTCGGCGCGGTTCCAACCGGGGAAGCCCGGACGCGGGCGCTGGGCGGCGTCCTGGTTGCGGAACCAGAACTGGGGCACTTCGCCCGGGTTTGTCTGCTGTTCTTCAAAGTCGAAGATGCGGGCGAGTCGGCCGGCGACGGTGGGGCGCGAGCCCTGCGCGCAGGCGACACCCGCGACCGCAACGAGCGCGGCAACAAAGCCACTGATGCGCCAGCAGCGCGAACTCATGGGAGGGATATCGGCCTTTTCGGCGGGCAGGCTTGGGAGAAGCGGGTCTGGGATCGGTTATCGCGAGCGGCCTGTGCCTTTGGCGATCTTGCGGGCTGCCGAACGCAGGCAGAACAGGGCGGCGGCGCAGTAGACGATGCAAAACACCATGCAGGCGCCCAGGAACCCGAAGAAGCCCACGCGGAAGGAGTCGGGCCCGACGAACTCGAAGTTGCTGACCGCAAAGTCAACGGAAGACTGACAGCCATCGACGGCGGACCCGGTGAGGGTGACGGGGTTGGGCATGAGCCACAGGGTGACGAGTTCCTCGCCGCCGCCACGGAGGAAGCCACTGAAGAAGATGGTGAGGAAGATGGGGATGATGGCCCAGATGCCCAGGGCGAGTGCAAGATTGCAGATGGCGGCGGCGGTGCTGCGCTTGAAAATGGTGCTGAACCACACGCCCGTGGCGGAGAGGAAGACGATGGGGCCGATGAGAATGAAGGGCAGCGGGAGCAGCACGAGCGGGCTGATGACGTCAGGAGTCCAGCCTCCGCGCCAGGCGCCGACGCCCGTCACGGCGTCGAGGGGCTCGAGGATTTCGCGCATGACGCCGCTGAAGCAACCCGAGATGATGATGTGCAGGATGATGAATGCGGGGCCGATCCAAAGGCGGCGGAGGCCACCGATGAACTTGCCCCAGACGATCTCCCAGCCCGAGAGGGGCGTGGTGAGAAGTACGTCGAGTGTGCGACCTTCGCGCTCGTGGGCGATGGTGCCTGTGGTGGCGACAGCGGAAAAGAGCAGCCAGACGACGACGCCGACGATGGCGATGGCTATCTGGACATCTTCCAGCGCGCTCATGTAGTAGATGAAGAGCAGGGCCAGACCCACGATGATGCCGATGGCCCACGCCATCCAGGTGCGGCCGATGATGGGCTGTTGCAACTCGCGCCACGCGACGGGACGGTCGGAAACCACGCGGCTGAGGCCTTCTTGTGCGGTGGATTTGCGGCGCTTGCGTTGACGGGGAGAATCAGGCGAAGCTGGTTCTGTGGTGGTTGTGGCCGGGGTGGCGACTGGGGCGGCTGCAGCAGTGACCGCAGCGGGCGATGGGCGGGCGCGATCTTCGGCACGCATGGCGCGGCGCAGCAGCAAACATGTGGCGCCGAAGAAGATGAGCGACCAGACGATGGTGACTGCGATCGTGAGCAGTGAGACGGGAATGACGCCCCAGAAGAGCGGCAGGCCCGTTTCGTTCATCAGCACCGCGCTGTTCATGGCCAAGATGAACGGCGGGCTGAGCACCATGGCGGCTTGCTGCAACTGGCTGCTGATGGGCGCGAATTGCGGCAGCGAGCTCAGCGCAGCGAGCACGCCCGGCAACGCGCCCGTGAGCAGCGCCATAACGATGACAGTGAGGACCAAGGGAGCGGCGGGGCGCTTGAAGCGGACGGAGAAGAACATGCCCAGTTGCACCGCGAGCAGGCCCATGGAGAGACACAGGCCCGTCATGACGAGCACGTTGGGTGCGGGCACGCCGCCGTACGAGCGCAGGGCGAGCATGAGCGGCAGAGGGATGAGCGTGAGGATGGCGAGCTCAACCATGCGCGAGAGGAGCTTGCCCAGCACGATCTGCACGGGCTTGAGCGGCGTGGTAAGCAGTGTGGCGAGAGAGCCGGCGCGGATTTCGTCGGAGATGGCCGGTGCCCCCAGGCCCGCACCGATGATGCAGAGCATGACGAATTGCGACCAGATGATGGCGAGCGTGACGGAGGGGGCGACTTCCTGCGAGCTTTGCAGCCTCGCGGCGATTCCTTCCATGCCGGCAATGTTGTAGCGATCAAACTGTGTTGATGCAGCGAAGACGAGCGCGACGACGCCCAGCAACAGCAAGCTGTAGATGAGGCGAATCCAGGCGGTGCTGGGGCGCTTGCCCAGAATCCAGACGTCTTTGGCGAAGACGGGACCGGGCAGACCACCCACGAACCATGGGCCGCGACTGGGCCGAGCGGGCGCGGCTGGTGCGGCAGTTTCACTCATTGCACAGCTCCGGTGGTGAGCTTGAGGAACGCATCTTCGAGACGGACCTGCTCGGGATGGAAGCTGGCGATGCGGCCGCCTGAGGCGATGATGGTCTCAATGAGGAAGTGGTGGCTGAAAGCTGGTGCGAGAGGCGCGGGTGATGCGTCGGTGGTTTGCGGCGCTGGTATGTTCTTGATGTCGATGGTCAGTGTGCGGGCGGTGTCGTCGGCGGTGCACTTGGCGATGCGATCATCACTGGCGAAGCGAGCGGCGATGAGGCTGGCGGGTGAGCCCGTCGCTTCGAGCGTGACGGCGATGCGTTCAGCGATGTCGCTGCGTTGGCGCGTGCGTTCATAGGCATCTTGGATGCTGCCGGCGTAGAGAAGCGTGCCGCGTTCGATGATGCCGATGGAGGTGCACATCTCCGCGAGTTCGCTGAGAATGTGCGAGCTGACGAGAAGCGTTTTGCCCATTTTGCCAAGCTCTTGCAGCAGGCTCCGCATCTCGATGCGGGCGCGGGGGTCTAGGCCGCTGGCGGGTTCGTCGAGGAACAGGACTTTGGGATCATGCACGAGCACGCGGGCGACGCCCAGGCGCTGCTGCATGCCGCGTGAGAGGCTGTCGACCAGAGCGTGACGCTTGAAGGTGAGGTCGGTCAGCTCGAGCACCTGGCCGATGATGGCCCCGCGGTTCTTGCGGCTGATGCCGAACGCGGCAGCAAAGAACTGGAGGTATTCGTCGACGGTGAGATCGTCGTAGACGCCCAGAAAGTCGGGCATGTAGCCGATGTTGCGTCGCACAGCGTCGGCGTCTTTGGCAATATCGAAGCCCGCGACGCTGGCGTTGCCACGGTCGGGCTGGATGAGGCACGCCAGAATCTTCATCGTGGTGGTCTTGCCCGCGCCGTTGGGGCCGATGAAGCCGAAGACTTCGCCCGGCCCGATGTCGATCGTGAGGCGATTGAGCGCGGCGAGCGAGCCGTAGAACTTGGTGAGTTCGCGGGTCTGGATCATTCGATGTCCTCGGGCTTTGTCGATTCGGTGGGCGGCGCGGGCGGAGAGTCGGGATTGACGCTGACGGGCGCGATGATGCGGTAGATGGTCTTGTTGAGCAAGGAGTTGCCTTCGGTCTTGCTCGTTTCGGTGCGGGTGAGCATCACGGCGGCATAATCGCCAGATGCCGTCAGACGAGCGATGGTGTCAGTGCGCGTGCGAAGTGGCAGGGTGCGGACGAAACTGATCTCGTACGCGGGCGCAGGACTTGTCGCGCCGGGCAGCCACACGACGTAGTTGTCCTGCGTCGTGGTTGTCTCCGGTCCCGAGAATGAATGCTTGCTGGGATACGTGACGACGTCGTGATCACTGGCTCGCTGCACGTTCTCAGGGCGACCGAACTTGCCTGCATAGTGAATGGAGGCAAGGCCAAGCTCGGGCGCGGCGGCGTCATCTGGTGTGACATGCACGGTGACATCATCGCGCCATGTGCTCTCAGCGCGATCTCGCGCGGAGCAGGTGATGCGGACTCGCGGCACATCGAGGTCTTTGGGGGGTGTTGTGCCTGGGTGCATGCTCATGTACAGGCGCAGCGTCCACTGCGCAACATCCACGGGACGGAGCACGCCTGCGGCGGGTGAGGCACGAGAGGCCGGCGTATTGACGATCGTGGCGCCAGTGCCGGACTTGAGGCGTGAGTTCCAGAACTGACCGACGGGTGAGACGCCGCGCCACCACTGGCCGGCGGGGTCCTGGGCGCGCAGATCAATGTTGGCGACATCGAACGAGTCAGGCGAACCGGCGAAGACGGCGTGCATGCGCGAGGTGTAGACGCGAATCGGTTTGCCTTCGGGATCAACGAAGACATCGTGCAGCGTGAGGGTGCCCAGCGAGCCCGCGCTTTGACGGAAGATGCGTGGAGCGATCAGGCCCACGAGCGTGCAGACGGTGATGGCGATGAGAGCGATGGCCCAGTTGCGACTGAGCCAGCCGCGACGCTTGAGGATGAGGCGACCCACCGGGCCCACCCACAGCGCGAGGGCGAAGATCGCGAACATGACGACGACGAAGAAGAAGCCGCTGGGCGGCGTAGCGGTCACGATGGAATCAGCGGCGCGACTGAGTGCCATCGTTTCGTCCTGGTTCCACTGCCAGTACTGCCACTGATTGGCATCGCGTGAGGTGGAATCGCGTGTCTGTTCGAGCGCGTCGCGCCAGACGCGGGCGCTCTCGGTCGCGTTCATGAAGGCGGGCATGTTGGCCGGATCGATACCCAGCAGCGTGAGCACGCCAAGGCCAACGGGACCGGTTGCAGCCATGCGCGTGCGGTCGGGCGTGAGTGGGATGCTGAGCGGCGAAGCGAGGTCGAACTCCCAGAATGTGCGCCAACCCAGCGCGTATGCGGTGTCGCTCGGTGTGATGAGGCGGGCGCGGATGTCGTGTGGGGCCATGGCGTTGGCTGCGTCTGATGTTTGCCACTCCGCAGGACCGCCACCCTTCAGCAGGTTGCGGACAGATGCGCCGGGCTGAACGCGCTGGACTTCGGAGATGGTCAGCAAGTCGCCGGGAAGGAAGTCGGGCAGCCACTCGCGCCAGCCTTCTCCCGCTTCATCGAGGGCGATGACCATGCGGCCGCCATTTTCGAGCCAGGTGCGCAGCGCTTCACGCTGCACCGCCGTCAGGGCACGCAAGTCGCGTTCACGAGCGACGACGCCGTGAGCACTCTCGTAGGCCATCCATGCCTGGCTGAAGTTCGCCGGCGCAACGGTGGCAGCGACGGCTTGATCCCAGTAATCAACGCGACCTGTGGACGGATCGCTGGTGCTCGCCAAACCGAGATCATCGTGCGTGAGCTTGAGCGTGAGATCAGGTCCGGCCACAAGCCAGAATGGGCTTGCGCCGACGACGGGCATGGCGATGTCATCAGGACCAGTAGCGATGGGTGAGTCGAGGTTGCGGACGAACTGGCGGCCTTCGGCGAGAATCTCCAGCCGCATCTGCGATGTACCGCGTGAGGGGCAGGCTTGCAGCTCGATGGTGACACCCACGTTGGGCGTGGTGCTGAAAGGCACGGTGACGCGAGCGTTCTGCGACGAATCTTGCGGATAGATCAGCGAGATGAGGCCTGAAACGGCGTTGGTGCCGCTACTGAGGGTCATGCGAACCGGGCTGTGCGCGTCGGCGTGCAGGGCTCGGCCTGTCCAGCCCCAGGAGATGCCGTCGATCTGCAGCGGAAGGCGACGCGAAAGGACAACGGGCTGGAAGAGCACGTTGTCGATGACGTCGCGCGGGAGGGCTTCAGACTGGGCGCGGGCGGCAGGCGTGCAGCACGCGCACACAGCGCACGCGAGCAGCAGCAGCACGTGAAGTAAGCGATTTCGCACCCGGCCCTTCCCTTTCCTTCCCTTCGAGTCGTGCTGAACGCGTTGGCGTGCGGCGTTGCGGTAGCTACGCAGGTCTGCGCGGCGTTGTTCGGAATCGCGGCGTGTGCGTTGCAGCGCACCACGAGGAGCGGTCCGTCAAACGTAAACCTTGCGGTTGTAGATGTACCACTCGACCATGACGATGACCAGTCCCAGCATGATGAGATAGGGCCACAGACGCACATCACCAGCCCGAGCGGCGCTCTGCGCGTTGGCGGCGATGGGTTCGCCCGCGGCGAGGGCGAGCTGCGGCTCGGCGGGAACGTCGCTTTCCTTGCCATCAAGCAAGTTGGAGGCGTACACGCGCAGGGCGCGGTTGTTCGCGGGATTGCGCACGTCGCCGGGCGTGATGGGGCCGTCCCACGTTACTTCGCACAAACCGCTTGTAGTGAGCGTGGGAATGAGGATGCTGCCGTTTTGCTCGGGCGTGACATCCGACTCGGAGTTGTCGGGCTTGCGCACACGGACGTTGGTTGCGCCAAGAGGCAGGCGGTCGCGCAGTTCCTGGCCTGGGCGTAGGGCGCGGGCATCGAGGCGGCCCGCGACTTCTTCACCAAGATAGTTCACGCTGCTGGCAAGGAAGACGACGAACGACACATCGAGCGGCCAGTTGGACTCCATGTAATCGAAGGGCACGATGAGGGCGTGCGTGTCGGCCTTGCTGATTTCGAGCAGAGCGGGGCCGCGTTCGAGCGTGGCGAGCTTGGCGACGCCTGCGGCAGGGTCGACCGTCACTTCGCGAGCGGTGGCGATCTGGACGGGGTCGAAGTTGATGTAGCGTGTGACGGGGTGATCGAGGCTGCGGTTGATGACGCTGGCGTTCTGCAATTCGCCGCTATCAGTGAGACCTGCGCCAGCGGGGATGACGTTGAAGACGAGGTAGTTGCCGGGCGGCAGCGTGCGTGACAGGCCCGCATCGTTGACGGTCCCGGTTGCACCGGGCGTGGAGGCAACAACCTGTTGACCCACGTTGGGAATGACGCCATCGAAGATCACGCAGTCGTACTGGCCAGCTTTGCCTTGCTGCCACTGGGTTTCAAACTCCGCGGCAGTAAGGAAGTCGACGCGGTTGAGAGGCAGACCCTCAAGCGCGGACTTGAGGAACAGATTGCTGCGCCCCACGACCGCGAGCGTGACGCGCTTGGCAGGCGGCACGACGAGCCAGGCGCGGTCGTCGGTCGCGAGAACGTTCTGCTCAAGACTTTCGCCCGTGGAGGAAGACCGAAGGCGCAACTGGACGAGCATGCCTTCGGGACGTTCGAGCTTGAAGATGACGCCGCTTTGGCCAGCACGGAGTTTGTTGGCGTCGTTCTCCTCGACGCGGGCGGCGCCGGCGACATCTGCGGCGTCACGTTCGTCAGCGGCGGCGCGGGCATCGGCAGGGCCGGTGAGAGCGAGGTTGCCGCGGCTTGCACCGGGGACGGTGACGGACTTGATGCCGGAGGGAACGCCATCGATAAGCAGTTCGACATCGACGGTGCGATCAGTCTGCTGGGTGTTGAGCAGCGACGCGAAGATCGTGACTTCTTGCGGATTTTCGTAACTGCGCTCAGCCTTGAGCGTGGTGAGTGCGAGGTTGGGCGCGTCGGGCTTGCCTTGGACGGCGTAGAGCACGCTGTTCTCCACGCCCGGCTTGGCGTCGTCAGCGTCGATCAGCTTGCCGTCGCTGTACACATGCATGGTGATGACTTCGCCTTCGTTGACGCTTTCGAGACCGACGCCTTCCACAACGCGGCGCTGGGGCTGGTGGGCCTGCGCGACGCGCATGGCCTCGCTGATGGCGCTGCCCTTGTCGGTCTGCGTGATGCGCTCGACGGCGGCGCGGAGCTGACGCTTGTCGTTGGTGAAGGGCTGCAGGGGCTCGGCGTTCTCGTCGAAGGCGATGATCATCGCCTGATCGCCTTTGTTCTGGCCGAAGAACAGGTCGCCCTCGGGCATGGCTTCGATGAAGTCGAGAGCCTGCTGCTTGGCGGCTTGCAGGCGAGAGACTTGCTCGTTGCCCTTCCCTTCGCCATCCATGCTTGCCATGCTGGCGGAACGATCGATGAGCAGCACGTGACGGCTGCCGCGAACGGTTTCGCCCTTGATGAAGGGCTGTGCGACAGCGAAGAGAACAGCGGCGAGTGCGAGGAGTTGGAGAAAGAGCAGCAGGTTGCGCCGCAGCTTTTGGAAGGGTGCGTTGGCCTGAAGGTCTTGGATCGCTTTCTTCCAGAGCAGCGTCGTGCTGATCTCAAGATCACGCCGACGCAGCTTCAGGAAGTACAGGATGATCAGCGAGGGAATGGCAATTGCGGCGACGATACCGGCGAGGAGTGGGGTCAGGAACGTCACTTGACGACTCCTTTCCGCCGCAGGTAATCCAGCACCAGTGTGTCAACTGGCGTGTCGCTGCGGACGGTGAGCAGTTGCATGTCGCGCTGCGTGCAGAACTGCTCGAGGCTCTTGCAGTACGCGGCGAGGTTTGCTTTGTATCGCTTGAGCAGCGGGGCGGAGACGGTCACTTCGGCGGCGTCGTTGTCCTCGACGTCGCGCAGGCGAAGGTCGCCTGTAATCGGCGGCTCGATTTCCTGCGGGCTGAGCACCTGAATGCAGAAGACGTCGTAGCCGTGGCCCACGAGGCGGCGGAGGCCTTCTTCGAAGCCGTCCTTGAAGAAGAAGTCGCTGAAGACGAGCATGACACCCTTGCCGCGGCGCGAGAGCGCGATGCGTTCGGCGGCGCTGCGGAAGTTGAACGCGCCCTTGGGCTCGAGGCCGCACAGGAAGCTTGCAAGATCGTGCAGGCGGCGGCGACCCCGCAGGTCGCGCAACGTGCCGACGATGCCCGAGCCGTCGTCGCGGTCGCCCATCGCCGTCATGGTGACGCGATTGAGATTGACCAAACCGATGTAGCCCATCGCGGCGGCAGCGCGCTGCATGAAGAGGAACTTGTTGGGATCGCCCGTGTCGCTGCTGGCGGAGCAATCGAGGACGACATGGAGGGAGAGGTCTTCCTCTTCGAGAAAGAGCTTGAGAAAGAGTGTGTCGAGGCGGGCGTAGATGTTCCAGTCGATGTGACGAATGTCGTCGCCCGAGGTGTACGGGCGGTGATCGGCGAACTCGACGGACTGCCCGCGCTTCTTGCTGCGCCGCTCACCCTTGAGCTTGCCGAAGAAGACGCGCTTGGACGAGAGATCAAGCGGATCAAGCTTGGCGATGAGCTGCGTGTTGAGCAGATCGTCAATGGTCTTGGGGCGGGTGATGGTGGGGGTCTTGAGCATGAAGGCGGGTCGCGGAGAGGCGGAGGGATGCGGAGAGATGCATGTTCAACGCGAAGGTCGCGAAGAACTCAAAGAGAGCGATGGAAAGCTGTTGGCAAGCGCACGTTCGTTGAAGATTCGATCGAGACCTGCCTTAAGCAAGGTGGTGTTGAAGTTCAGCAAGATCGCGAGTGGAAGCCCGGCGGCGCGCAAATACGACAGTGTCTGGGCGCGATGCACATCAAGAACTTCCGCAATCGACTTGATCTCGACAACGAGAAGATCGTTGACGATCAGATCCAGTCGTTGGCCACGCAGGATGGTGGTCTTGTAGCGGATGTCGATCGCGACCTGTCGACGAGGTTCCAGACCGGCTTGAAGCAGCTCATACACCAGCGCGTCCTCGTAAATCTTTTCCAGAAGCCCGGGGCCCAACTCGCGATGCACCTCGATGGCGCATCCAATCACGCGATGTGTCAGCGATTCGAGCTCAGGAGGGAGCTCCTTCTGCACCAGATTTGCAATACGCGGTGCCGCCATGTCTCACCTTCGTAACCTTCGCGATCTTCGCGTTTGAAAATTTCTCTCTGCCTTTGCGTTCCCGCCTTACTTCATCTCCGTCGGCGTCAATTCCAAGATCTGCTTCACCAGCACATCCGTATCAACGCGGTCGGCTTCGGCTTCGAAGTTGAGCAGCAGGCGGTGACGCAGGCACAGCGTCGCGACGTGTTGGATGTCCTTGAAGCTGACGTGGTAGCGGCCTTCGACGAGGGCCTTGACTTTGCCGCCCATGAGCAGGGCTTGCGCGCCACGCGGCGAGGAGCCGCAGCGGACGTACTTGTTGGTGGGGCCACCCGCGCCGCCTGCGGCGAGCTGGCCGCCCGGGTGGGTTGCGAGAACGAGGCGTGCGACGTACTGCTTGACGTGCGGGGCGACGATGCAGCCGCGGACGAGCTTCTGCATTTCGAGAATGGTGGGACCATCGAGCACATTGCCGACTTCGGGCGTGACGGCACCGGTGGTGCGGTCGAGGATGGTCATGAGGTCATCGAGCTGGCTGTAGCCAACGACGATCTTGAAGAGGAATCGGTCGAGCTGGGCTTCGGGCAGCGGGTAGGTGCCTTCCTGCTCGATGGGGTTCTGCGTCGCGAGCACCAGGAACGGCTGGTTGAGCTTGTAGGTGGTGCCGCCCACGGTCACGCTGCGTTCCTGCATGGCTTCGAGCAGAGCGCTTTGGGTCTTGGGGGTGGCGCGGTTGATTTCGTCGGCGAGCACGATCTGGGCGAAGATCGGGCCCTTCTGGAATTCAAACTTGCGGCGGCCCGTGCCGGGGTCTTCCATCACCACGTTGGTGCCCAGCACGTCCGCGGGCATGAGGTCGGGCGTGAACTGGATGCGGCTGAACGGTAGCGACAGCGTTTGGGCCAGCGTGCGGACAAGCAAAGTCTTGCCCAGTCCCGGCACACCTTCGAGCAGCACGTTGCCGCCCGCGAAGAGCGAGATGAGCGTGGCCTCGACGACGCTGGAGTGGCCAACGACGACCTTGCCCACTTCGTCCTTCAGGCGCTTGAAGGTGTCGCGGAACTTCTCGCACTGCACGCGGACTTCGGCGGGGGTTTCAATCGGAACTTCACGGTTGACGACGGACATGGGGCCTCCGGAGAAAGTCAAGCGAGCAAGCGAACGAGCGAACAAGCGAACGAGGGAAAGGGCATAGTGGTTGTCTGGACGTCACTCATCTTCCATGCCTTCGCGAGCCTTTTTCTTGGCTTGCATCAGGCGGTTCATGCCTTCGCCTGGTTGCTGGGGCTGGTCAACGGGACGGGGTTTGTCTTCGATCTTCTGCGGTTTGGCGTCGGCGCCGCCCATGGCGATGGGGCCGCTTGATGTCTTGAGTTGTTCTGTTGTCGCTTCGAACTTGCGTCCAGCGGTCGAGACGGCACGCTGGGCTTCGTCCTTGGCTTGCTTGGCGAGGTCATCCGCTGAGAGCTGCGTGCCAGATGTCGCGGCGCGGGCCTGAATCTTGGCGCGGGCTTGTTCGCGAGCTGCACGCAAGCCGCCCACGTTGCCCGTGGCAACGGTCGACTTGCCAAACGCGCGACGGAAGACGTTGAGCACCATCTCGGCATCAAGACGCACGCGGCGCACGCCCACGTCGAGCACGAACAGGATGAGCCCGATGATGGCGACCGTGAGCCAGATGGGAGTCTTGGCGACGGGCATGTCGAGAGCTTCGCGATCCCACAGGCTGTCAACGCGAGGATCGCCGCTGAGCACGCGGCCGCCCGTGAGTTCGGCGATTTGTGTGAGCAGCGCTGTGTTGTCACGCAGCACGCGGTATTCGTCGGCGAAAGGTCGTGAGATGGCGGCTTGGACCGCGCCTTCAAGCAGACCGCCGGCGACGTTGGGATCGCTCGCGGCGTAACGCGTGCTGAGGACGTAGCTGCCGGCGAGTTCGGTGTTGACCGTGGCTTGGTAGCGACCCGGCGCGACCTGCGTGAACTCCACGCCTTCGCCCGTGCCGTCGGGCTTGGCCAGGCGCCCGCGGAAGTTGGCAAAGCTCAGACGCTCACCCTTGGTGTCCAGAGCTTCGATGGTGATGAGGGTGTCATCGCCCTTGTTTTCAGTCAGGATGCGGATGTTGGCAGAGCCCTGCGGACGCATGCTCCAGCGAACGTGCTGCTCCCAGAACTGCTTGTAGCCCTGCCACGCAACCCATGAGCCGTTCCACTTGCTGCTGGCATCGCTCGTGTACGCGACGACGCGCCCAAGGCCATATTGCCACTGGGCCAGCAGCGGATCGCCCTGATCGGGATCAGCGCCGATGACTTTCGCGGTGGTGAGTGCGAGGCCTTCACGCTCGGCAGTGACAACGTAGCCGGTGATGGGCGGCAAGCCAGTGATGCCGCGGAGCGTGGGGCTGGCGCCGGGCAGCACGCTGGGGACAACGCCCTTGCCTTCCCAAATGAGGCTGCGGCGCACGGTCATCGCTTCCTTCATGAAGATCTCAGGGAGCTTGGCGAGGCCGGCCTGCGTGTTGACGAAGTAGTGACGACCACCGGTGAGGCGGGCGATCTCCTCCATGCGGCTGCTGTCGGCGCCGCTGTGGGGGAAGACTTCGACGGTACTGCAGGTGATGCCGTTGTCTTTGAATTGCTGCAGCAAGCTGACGGGCGGCATGCTGGGGTCGCCATCGCTGATGACGATCATGTGCTTCTGGCCCGCGTCCGCGTCCTTGAGCGCATTAAGCGAGAGCTGGAAGCTGGGCGTGAAGTCCTGCATGTCGCCGAACGTGAGGGCGTTGATGGCGCGCTTGATGGCGGTGCCGTCGCCCACGGGCGTGAGCGGGTGCACCCAGCGGTGGCCGCCTTGCCAGGAATACTCGTTCACGCCAGCGAGGTCCAGACGCGAGAGACGATTGACAGCGGCTTCCGCGACCTTCTTGCCCCAGTAGACGCCCTCGGGCATTTCGACGCTGTGTACGCAGATGACCAGTGCGCCCTTAGGCATCTGGCGCTTCTGCGGCGGGTCAAGGCGAATAGGCAGCGCGGCTTCGAGCGGGCTGCCGATCCAGCCGCCTGCGCCGAACGCGCTGGCTCCGCCGATCATGATGAGGCCGCCGCCTGTGTCGTTGACGTACTGGCGGAGATCTTCCTGCTGCTGCTGGCTGAAGGCGTAGGCGGACTGATTGACGAGGATCACTGCGTCATACGCCTGCATGTCCGTCAGGTTGGGCGGACTCATCGCGGGGTCGACCGCGTCGACTGCGATCTTTGCTTCCTGCAACGCAGCGATGAGCGGCTCGCTCTCGGCGGGCTCTTGCTCGTTGCGAATCACCAGCACGCGACCTTCACCGGCGACGAAGGTGACGGCGGTGCTGCGGTTGTTCTGAGGCAGACTGTCGCCCTGCGCCACGCCACCGACGACTTCGGGCTGAAAGACAGCTTCAAACTTCTGCGGGCCGCTGCGCAAGGCGGTCACGGGCACTTGCAGCACGTTCTGCCCACGGCGCAGTTCGATGGCGGCGCCGAGTGAATCGCTCTCTGCGTCCAGGTCCACCGTTTGGCCGTTCAGCATGAGGTTGACGCGACCGCTCGTGGGCTCGCTGGCGACGAGCACGATGCGCACGCTCATGGTCTCGCCCTCGCGTGCGGCCGCGGGGGCGATGAGCTGATCGACAAGCACTTCGCCCGCGTATTCGAACTTGATGGGCAGAACGTCGATGGGAATGTTCAGCGCCTTCGCGCTGTTGGCGGCGGCGATGAGATCGCCCGTCGTCTGGTTGCCGTCTGTCACGAGGACGAAGCGATTGGCTGCGTCCTTGGGCGCGACCGCGATGGCCAGGCGCAGTCCCGCAGCGAGATCGGTCGCGTCGAGCGGGCCGGGGTGTGCGGCTTCGATGTCGGCGACGTTGGGGCTGGGGAGTTTGCCCACGAACGCGTCGCGTGCGGTGGTGATGACACCCAGTTCGTCCTGGCGTTCTTTGTTGTCCGGGTTGAGATTGCGGAAGTACGCCGCGATCTTCTTTTGCTCGCTCGTGGGGATGGACTCGCTGGTATCGAGAATCGCCGTGACGGCGACAGCTTTGCTTTCCTTGCGCCACAGCGGCTCGGCGAGTGCTCCGCAGAGCAGGATGAGCACGATGACTCGCACGCCGATGGCGACGAACTTCCAGTTGCTGTCAAGGCCGCTCAGGCTCTTGCGCGCGAACCACAATGAAAGCGGCACAAGAAAAGCCAGCAAGATAAGCCACTGAGGCTGCTCAAATTCCAGCGGACCGATGACAATGCTGGCGAGCGTGACCGCGGGGAACATCAATGGGCACCGCCAGTCGTGTCGCGCGAGTCGTTGGAAGCGAGGTCTTGCAGCACACGTGAGCCGCGGGGTTGTTCAATCACTTGGACGCGGCTGTTGCCCGAGTCGATCACGTAGACGCGATCATCGAGCGCGGTAACGGCCCAGGGCGTGGCGAGCTGGCCCTTGGAGCGACCGGGCTGGCCGAAGATGCCCAGGCACGCGCCCGATGTCAGGTCGATGCGCTGGACGCGGTTGTTGCCAAACTCGCTGATCATGGCGGTTCCGTCGGAGAGGAGCGCAATGCCGTAGGGATAGGAGAACTCGCCCGGACCAGAGCCCACGCCGGAGCGCGAACCAAACCAGTTGATGAGCGTGCCATCAAGCGTGAAGGTGCCCACGCGGTGGTTGCACGCATCACTGATGACAAGCATCTTGCGTTCCTGATCAATCACGACAGCCTGCGGACGCTGGAACTCAGCGGGCTGCGTGAAGCTCTCACCAAAGGTGCCGAACGCGCCGATGTGCTTGACGGTGAAGTCGCCCGGCTGCATGCCCACGCGCAGGGGCGGTGACATCTCGAAGATATTGATGCGGTCGTTGCCGCCATACTCGCTGATGTAGAGCCGCTCGATGGCTTGGCCGTCCGCGGTGGGGAGGGCGGCAATATCAGTGACGTAGATGAACTCGCCCGGTCCTTCGCCATAACTACCGAAGCTGGCGAGGAGCGTGGGCTCAGTCTGCTCGACTGGACGCTGCGTGTCGGAGCCCGCTGCACCGGCGGTCGTCCAGTTCGTCTGGTAGATCCGGACGCGCTGCTCGTGGGTATCGGCGATGAAGAGGATGGGGCCGACGCTGGCACCTTGGTCGGAGGTGGGCACCCAGGCGGAGATGCCGCAGGGTTTCCCCTTGTCGTACTTGGGCATGCGCCAAACGCCCAGGACATTTCCAGCCTTGTCAAACCGCTGGATGCGGGCCAGCTTGTCAATGACCCAGATCGTCTCACCATCGGTACAGGTGGCCCGGGGATAGCCGAACTGGCCCGGCTGGTCGCCCGGCTCGCCGATGGTCATGACAACGTCAAGCGGTTCGCCGGCAGGCGGTTTCCCGCAGGCGGTGAGAAAAGTCGCGGCGGCGATTGCAACGCCCCACCCCATGCTTGTGAAAATGTCGCCCACTCGCGCCATGCGATTCTCGTACGCCAATCTCCGCGGATGAAGATCAAGGTATGGTACCTTAATTCCAGTTTTCGGGAGGCAATTCTCAGATTTTCACAAGAGCGACACCGCTGACCGCCCTGATGCCGACTGGAAACGGCGAAAATTGCCTACCTTCCGTCGTGCCTGTGTCCCTGCAAACCGTCCGACTCCTGCTGCGCACCCCGGTCGAATTTGATCGAAGGGCGTATCTGGCGGCGCGTGCGGCCAATCAGGCCTTCTTGCAGCCTTGGGAGCCGCTGCGCCCGGCGGAGTCGCCTGACGAGAGCTTTACGCGATTGCTGGCAAGCGTGGACAGCGATACGACGCAGCGCACGTTTATGTTCACGGCTGACGGCACGCTGATCGGCGGCGTGTCCATCAGCAACATTTCGCGAGGGCCGTTTCAGAGTGCCAGCGTGGGTTACTGGCTGATCGACTCGGCCCAGCGGCAGGGGTACATGCGAGAGGCGCTGCTTGCCATGCTTGCGCACGCGTTTGGTGCAGCGAGCACGGGTGGCTTGGGGCTTCACCGCGTGGAATGCAATGTGATGCCCCGCAACGCGTCGTCTATTGCAGTGGCGCGACGCCTTGGGTTTCGGGAGGAGGGGTTCTCGCCGCGGTACCTCCAAATCAACGGTGTGTGGGAGGGGCACCTGCGGTTTGCGATGACGGCCGAGGAGTTTCCGATTACTGCCTAGAACGCATGTCCGCTCCGCGCGGGTCGCTGGGGCGAGCGACTTGGAAGAACTCGGGCAGCAGGTAGTTGCGTTCGCCAAAGCGTGTGACGCGGCCTGTGAGTTCGAAGGTCAGGTTGTCGCCTTGCTCGCCTGCGATGTCTTCGATGGCTTGCAGCATGGCGCAGGGGTGCAGCAGCATGGGAGCGGGGGCCGGGCTGTCGGGATCGTTGTCGAATGCGAATGCGAACCGGCCTTCCGCGCTCGCGAGGCGGACCAGGCGGCCGCGCTTGCGGACGAGCACGGTGCGTTCGCTGACGAGTGGTGGCGCATCGGCATCGTCGGTGCGACGGCGGGGCATGTCGTTGATGAGTTCCTGATCGGGGCGAGCGAGCGCACGTGGACGCTGCGTGGCGGTTTGCAGTTCGCGCACGATGGCGGCGACATCGTCGTCGGCGGGTGCGGGCTGCGATGGCGTCTGTGACGCTGGCTGGGCAGGTTCCGCGGGTTTGGCGGGTTCTTCCGCGACGGCGAAGGCGAACTGCGTGACCAGTGCGTAGGTGCGCGCGCGGTAGTTGAAGACTTGGGCGGTGATCGTGCCTGCCGCGCGGTCGCCACGTGTGATGAGGCCGGCGGCCATCTGTTCCAGCCGCTGATTGGGCATGAGGATCAGCCCCGGCACGGCGGGACCATCGGTCGAGACGCGCTGGCCTGCATCGGGCACGAAGAAGTACTGGTCCTTGACGCGCACGATTGTGCCAGTGACTTTGGAGATGGCGGAGGCTTCAACCAGCGTGGCGGAGCGCGGCAGTTCAAAGTCGGGCGGCAGGGCGGTGGTCGTGAGCTTGATCGAAGGCGTGATATCGCTGGCGGGCGTGGCCTCATTGGGCGAGATCGCAGGCGGCTCTTGACGCGTGGGGAAAAGCTCGCTGTCCTTGGGCTGCGCCCCAGCAACGGTGGCGAGTGCCAGCGCGATGGCGACAGCGAGACGAGGCGAGCGATGCGACAAGGGGTGCGTCATGACACACAAGACTATCGGCCCACACGGGGCGGTGTCGCGAGTATGGCTGCCAACGTGTGCTGGACCCGGGCGGTGGTGTGGTGCGTATGATGCTGCCGTCGGCCGGATACCAAAGTGGCCTAATGGGGCGGATTGCAAATCCGTTTTTCGTGGGTTCGAATCCCACTCCGGCCTTTTCTGACTGTTGCCGCCGTGATCGCTGGATCGCGGCGAGCTGACCCATCGCTCAAACGCTGCGAGGGTCCATTCCGCAGCGGAACGCTGACACCTTCAAAAAAGACACAGCCTCCGGCGAACGCGGTCGCGCGGAGGCTGTGGTTGGTTGGGCGAGCACGTCTTGCGGAGCGAACGAGCTCAGGCCGGGCTGTCGGATGCCTTGTGACGGGCGGCTTTCGACTTGCTTGATTTGCCAGTGCTCTCGCCATTGTCGGTGGCGGAGCTCCCGCGGCTGCGAGTCATGGCGGACTTGTGTTCCGCCTTCACACGCGCGGATTGATCCTCGCTGTCTTGGTCACCTTCCTGAATGGCGGTGGCGATGCTCGACTGGGCGAGCTCCGTCAACGAACCGTCGCACGCTTTCTCTTCTTCGAGCGTTTGCGTCAGAATCGCCGCGACTTCGTCATGGCCCATCGCGCTGGCGTATGCGGCCATGGTGCCGTAAGCGGCGATTTCGTAGTGCTCGACTTTTTGAGCGGCTGCGATCAGAGCGGCGTCACTGGACGCGGGGCTTTCGTCGCTGCTCTCGTCGATCACTTCCTTGCATTCTTCAATCAAGCCCTTCATGCCGTGGCAGAGTTTGGCAGTGGGTTTGATCTCGATGGCGGCGAAGGCGGTCTCCAGACGTGCGACGTGTTCGCGTGTCTCTTCGAGGTGTGATGCGAACGCTTCGCGCAGCGCATCAGAGCTGGCAGCCTTGGCCATCTTCGGCAAGGCGGAGACAAGTTGCTTCTCGGCGTGATACGCATCCTTCATCATGTCGACGAGTACGTCGTGCAGGTTTTCCACGGTCATGGGGGGGCTCCATTGTTGTTCATGCTGCGATCACGCCGCAAAGCTGTTGCGGTCTCGTCTCTTCGCAGTCATGTTTGAATGGCGCGCCAGCATGATGCCAGCGTGAAAGCGGCATGAGTCGTGCGAGGCTGATGCGCAATTGAGGTGACTGCCACACATCACGAGGTGGGAAAAATGTCAGATGCGCAAAGAATCCTCTTGACACAAGACCTCAACTTCGTCATATTGGTGACCCAACAGGACGGATTCGTGCTTGCAGGCGCGGCCTTCTCGTGGTCCGCGCCCCGCCCTCGATTCATGCCCGCGCGTTCTGCGCGGCGTTTTGCACGGAGGTATCCCATGCATCTGCTTTCTCGCTCGCTGCTTGCTCTTGTCGCATGCGCCGGCTGCGCTTTTGCTGCCGACAGCACCATGACCAAAGAGCAGATGGCCACCAACGCCAAGGCTGATCTTGCTGAGAAGGGCACGGGCTTCGCGCCCGACGTCGGCACGTTCCGCCAGGACTGGCGCGCTCGCCGCGATGCTGCGCTCGCCAAAGACCCGACGCTGCCCCACGATCCCTACAGCCTGCTGGTGAAGTTCAACGCCAAGGCCACGCCCGCCGAGCGTGAAGCGCTCATCGCCCTCGTTGGCGGCCAGACGATTCAAACGTGGCCGCAGTTCATTCCTGATGTGCACCACATCACGATCGACGTGCCGCTCGACCGCGCGATGCAGATGCTCAGCGACGTCGGCACTGCCATGGACCTGGTGGACTACGTCGAGCCCGACCTGTTCTACCGCCTCAACGCCACGCCCAACGACAGCCTCTACAGCCTGCTCTGGGGCATGAACAACACAGGCCAGAACGTGGGCGGCGATGTCGGCGTTGCCAACAACGACATCGACGCCAACCTCGCGTGGGACCTTGTCACCGGCAGCACCACGTTCGCCGTTGGCATCGCCGACTCGGGCATCCGTCGCACGCACGCTGATCTTTCCACCAACATCTGGACCAACGCCGGCGAGATCGCGGGCGACCGCATCGACAACGACGGCAACGGCCGCATCGATGACACCTGGGGCTGGGACTTCTGGAACAACGACAACAACCCCGCCGACGACAACGGCCACGGCACGCACACCTCGGGCACCGTTGGCGCTCGTGGCAACAACGCAACCGGCGTCACCGGCGTCTGCTGGACCATTCGCCTCGCCGGCCTCAAGATCGGTAGCGCAACCGGCAGTATCTCCGTCACTTCCGCCGCCAGCGCGCTCGACTACTGCCGTGGCAAGGGCATCCGGCTCAGCAACCACAGTTGGGGCGGCGGCGGCTTCAGCAGCACGCTCAACACCGCCATCAGCAGCGCCCGCACCGCTGGCCATCTCATCATCGCTGCTGCTGGCAACGGTGGTGCTGACGGCATTGGCGACAACAACAACACCGTACCGCAGTACCCCGCCAGCTACTCGCAAGACAACATCATCGCCGTCGCCGCCACCGACAACGACGGTCGCCTCGCGTCATTCTCCAACTTCGGCTCCACGAGTGTCGATCTTGCTGCGCCGGGCGTCACCATCGCCAGTACCTACAACAGCAGTGACACCAGCTACGTCTACCTCAACGGCACGAGCATGGCCACGCCGCACGTCACGGGCGTCGCGGCGCTCGTCTGGATTCGTAATCCCACCTTCACTTACCTGCAAGTGCGTTCACGCTTGCTCAGCACCACACGCGCCAACGCCAACCTCTCGGGTCGCTGTGTGACGGGCGGCGTGGTCAACGCATACAACGCCGTGCGCTGAATCACTCGCACGTTGTTCGTGCATTGCATGCCGATACACACAGACGCCCGCAGCGATGCGGGCGTCTGTCTTTCTTGCTCGCATCTCAGCGCACTTTGCGTGGATTGGTGTGTCCGCCGCCGTCGGCGTAGGACCAGACGGTCACGGGCAGTTCGCGCACGCCCCAGGCGATGGCTTCTTCGTGAGTGGGGAAGAGCACGTCGAGGCGATAGCCCTTGATGGCTCCGCCGCAGTCGAGCACGGGGACGATGGCGGGCTCGTGAGGGCCTGCTCCCGCGCCGATCGCGTAGCCGGGAATCGTGAGCATGCTGCCATAGCTGAGAATCTTGGGGTCGGCGGCGACGAGATGATGGCCATTGGTGGTGACGCAGTGGAGCGTGGCGGTGATGCCGTCGGCGCTATCGCCGCAACTGCGCGGATCGGGCGAGTACGCCGTGACGGTCATCCAGATGACGCGCGCGGGCTTGACGGGACGTGCGTCGAACCATCGCAACGCGGGATCGGGCGCGAAACCGCCGGACAGCATCGCGGGCGGACCAAAGGGCTCGACGTAGTCATTCATCAGCGCGACGGGCGGGCCGACGAGTGTGTCTTCAAAGGCAACAGGTGCGGGCTGCGAGAGTGGGGGCGTGGCGGCATCGCTCGCGCTGGTTGGCATGTCCGCCAGATTCCGTACGTCGCGAACGTCCACCAAGGCGGCACCAGCTTCATTGGGCAACGCAGAACCTGATCGCACGACGATCTCTTTGGTGATGATCGCGCTGACGGCGACAGCGGCGAGCGCGAAGATCCACGGCATGATGTCGGTCTGCGCCGAGCCGCGGCGCGCGACGACCGACGCGGCGCGTGCGCTCAGCGGCGAGAAGCCATCCTGGCTGAACCGGTTCATCACAAGCATCGTTCACGCCGCCAGGCGTGTCACGAAGAGTTCCCCGCTCTCCTGCCTTCGCGCGTACATCTGCGCGAACTGCCTCGCTCCCCGCGCCTTGCCGCCCTCGCAAGGCTTCGCTCCCCAGATGGTACCCGCCTGCCAAAGCGGCAGTTTGCCCCGTGAAACCGGCATTTGTTCCGGGGATTACGGAGGTGAACATCCGGGCAACGACAGGCGAAGAACGTCAAGCGAAAGGCAGGCGGTCATCCGCCGAACAGTTGGTGGCTCGTGTCGGTATTCGTTGACCTGCGCATCGGGTGCAGACCTTTGGCATCACATTCGCAGCAATCGTCGAAGACAGTCTGTCTGTTGCCTTTCCTTCGGTACTTCGTCTCTTCGGTACTCCGGTATTCCTCCCATGACCCGCCTCATCAACACCTCCAAAACGTTCGTCCTCATGCTCGGCATGATGGGCCTGTTTCTGCTCGTCGGATCCATGTACGGCCAGAACGGCATGCTCATCGCCGTCATCATCGGGGGCATCACCAACGTCATCGCGTGGTTCTTCAGCGACAAGATCGCCATCGCCAGCATGCGCGGCGTGGAAGTGACCGCCGACACACCCGGCCCGGGCGGCGACCTGTATCGCATGGTCGATCAGCTCCGCCAACGCGCTGACCTGCCCATGCCGCGCGTCTACGTCTGCCCGCAGCAGGCTCCCAACGCCTTTGCCACGGGCCGCAGCCCGAGCAAGGCGGCCGTCGCGATTACCGAAGGTGCCCTGCGCCTGCTTACCAAAGAAGAAGTCGCCGGCGTGATGGCTCACGAACTCGCCCACGTCAAGAACCGCGACACGCTGACCAGTTGCATCACCGCCACCATCGCAGGCGTGCTCGCATACATCGCGCAGTGGGGCATGTTCTTCGGCGGCGGAAATCGCGAAGGCGGCAACCCGCTCGCGGGCATCTTGGTCTTCATCTTCGCCGCCGTGGGTGCGGCCATCCTCAAAGCCATGATCAGCCGCAGCCGCGAATACGTCGCCGACCACGACGGCGCAGTCATCGCCGGCAGCCCCAATGGCCTGATCAGCGCCCTGCAAAAGCTCGAGGTCTACGGCAAACAAATCCCCCTGCAAACCGCCAACCCCGCGCAGAACAACATGTTCATCGTCGAACCCCTCATCACCACCCGCGGCCTGCTCAGCCTCTTCAGCAGCCACCCGCCCACAGAGAACCGCATTGTGGCTCTGCGCGAAATGCAGGTGCGGTGAGGCAAAGCACTCACCACTAAGCCACGAAGGGCGCGAAGAAATACAGTGGAGGCAGGGTTTTCCGCGGAGAGCGCGGAGGACGCTGAGACGGCGTGGAGTGTGGGCAAAGTCAATGAGTCTACAAGCGAGATTACTGGCGAAGCGCACGCTTCCACCAGAGTCCAGCCTTGCGCCAGTTGAGTCTTGGGGGGAAATTTGACGACATTGGGGCAATATGCCTCCGTGAGCATCGTTGCACTTGCAGTCTCGAACCCCTCTCGGCCTAGTTGATCGCTTCTTCGGTGTATTTCCTGAATGGAGTAGTGGCGCAATGTTCCACAGTCTTCACTTCGTCACGTCACGGCACAGAGCGTTGCATTCGCGCGCAGGGGTCGCTTTTGCTGTGGCCGCTGTCACGATCTCAAGTGCTACTAGTCTGGCCACGCCGCCGACTCCTGCCCAGATCGAAGCTGCACGAAACTACAACGCCGCGGCGGGCGGGCAGACCTACATCGTCATGTACGACGGTCAAATCATCGCGGAGTCGTACGCCAACGGCGGCAGCGTGTCGCGGCGACAGTTACTCGCCAGCGCGACCAAGGGCCTGACTGGCATGGTCGGCGCTATGGCTGCAAGCGACGGAATCATCAACTTGGATGAACCCGTCGCCCTCAACGCCATCACCGAGTGGCAGGGCGATCCGCAGAAGTCGCTGATCACCTACAGGCATCTGCTCACGATGTCCAGTGGACTGCGAGAACTCAATAACCTCACGAGCTGGACGGACTACCTCGCGGCTCCGGTCGACTATCCCGCCGGAACTGTGTTCGTCTACAGCGGTGATCCCAACATCTTCGGACTGGCGTTACAACGTCGGCTCGGCGGAGAATCGGTGGAAGCGTATATGAACCGGCGACTCTTCACGCCGCTGGGCATGACTTCCATCCGCTGGTCGTCGGGAAGTTTCACGGACGGAAATCCCAATCTGTCGGGCGGAGCGTTCGTTACGGCAGTGGACTGGGCCAAGTTCGGCAAGTTCGTGTTGCAGATGAAGACCGGTGACTGGACCGGCCCATCGCTCGTTTCCCAACCTTACTTCGATCAGTTGTTTCAGAGCAATCCCTCGCATCCTGCCTACGGGTTCTATTGGTGGCTCAATCAGGAGGTAGCGCCACCGCTAGCGACCATCATCGACGCGAACAACCAGAACCAGTACCGCAATCAGATCGAACCGATCGTCAACAACCCACGCGTGCCTGAGGACTTTGTAATGGCAGCTGGCGCGTACGAGCAGCGCCTGTACGTTATCGCGTCCATGAATCTCGTCGTTATCCGCAACGGCCCGCAGACCGCTGCGGGCCAGTTTGATGACAGCGATTTTCTCAATCTGCTGCTGCCTGCGATCGTTCCAGCTACATGTGACAGCATCGATTTCAATCGCAACAACATCTTCCCAGAGGATCAAGACGTTGTGGACTTCTTTCACGTACTCGCCGGAGGGAATTGCCCACAGCCGACCTGCAACGATATTGACTTCAACAACAATCAGGTCTTTCCCGAGGATCAGGATGTTATCGATTTCTTCAACGTCCTCGCGGGCGGCGATTGTGATTGAACACGATTGGCTGGTGCCACCACCTCCCCGAATTAACGATGACATCCTCCGTGCCACAGGCTGCCTGCTTTGAGGCTGCCTGTGTGCCTTGTGACGGCTGCCACTCGCCCGAATTTTGTGCCATTTCCTGCGGCGCGGTGGCTCGCGGGAATTCTCGGGGCCGTTTTTGGTGGCGTGGTGGCCCGCAAAAATGGCCGGTGCCATTTTTTCCAGCGCAGTGGCTCGCGCCGATTTTTCGTGCCATTTCCTGCGGCGCGGTGGCCCGCGCCGAATTTTGAGCCACCAATAGGATTTCTCGGCCACCAAATCGGCGCGCAGAGCGTCGCCCGGAACCTCGGATATCCCGCGTCGATCCAGTGAGGGCAGGCACGGCGGGTCAGCACGAGCCGCATTGGTGCGATGGTTGTTGCGCGATGGACGGCGGCTGGGAAGGCAGGCCATGAAAATGCCGCCGACGGGCTCGGTCGGCGGTTCGTGTGCGTCTGGCGGAAGGGCAGCTTACGGACACGCTCCACCCGCCAGCACATCGAAGAAGTCGATCACATCTTGATCTTCAGGGAAGACGCCGTTGTTGTTGAAGTCGATGTCGTTGCAGCCTTGGACGAGGTCGCAGGAAGCGGGGTTGCCGCCAGCGAGGACGTTGAAGAAGTCGATCACATCTTGATCTTCGGGGAAGACGCCGTTGTTGTTGAAGTCGATGTCATCGCACGCTTGCGGCAGTGCGGGGCTTGCGAAGCGGAAGCCTGTGGCGACATCCTCGGGCGTCGAGGGGCCGAAGAAGCTGTCAGCCGGACGAATGCCAAAGGTGGGGACTGAAAAGAACGATCCGCCAGTAATGCCCCGTCGACCGCCGGAGTCGGTGGACTCGAGCCACTCCTGCACGTTGCCGGCCATGTCGAACGCGCCATAGAAGCTGGCGTTGCCAGCCGAGCCGACCGTCGTCACGTTGCCGTCCTGCCCGTTCCAGTCAGTCGTGCTGCGGTAGTTGACGACATTGGCGCCGGGATTGGCGATATCACCTGTCGCGGTCGCGGTCGCAGAGACCGGCTCATTGTTGCTCTGCGTGGCAAACCGCCAGAAGTTGTCGGTGTCGCCGCCCTGACTGGCGGGCCGGTGCAGGGCGGCCTTCAGCCACTCGTTCTCCGTGGGAAGAAAGACCTGGCTGGGATTCGAGAGGTCGCGCGTGATGGCGGTGAGGGTGTTTCCGCTCAGTGCGTACACGCCGCTCTCGGTGCTGCCGGAGCCCTGGCCGTTGGTCAACCAGTTAGCCATGCGGGCCGCGTCGAAAAAGTTCACGAAGTTCACGGGCTTATTGCCCATGTTGAGCTTCACAGAATACGTGAACGAGCCGTCCGTGCCCGAGCGGGTGATGCCGCCGCGAGGGTTCGAGCCCATGTTGGCGTTGAAGAGTCCTCGGGGGTCGCTCGCAGCGACGGCGTTGAGGAACGCAGCGTACTGCGCGTTGGTCACCTCAAAGGCACCGATGCGATACTCGTGCGCGACCGCGCCCCTGCCAAAGTTGCCCGGGTCGCCCGCGTTGCCGGGGTTGCCGACGGTGCGAAACTCGATGGTGACTTGCGCCGATGCGATAGATGCGCCAAGGCCGGTGACGGCCGCGAGTGCGGCCACGCTGATGATGGACTGAACGGACATTTCGATCTCCCTGGAACATACGTCCGCCCACGATCCAACATGACGCTACGACAGGTAGCACCACCCCATCATGTCGCCCCGGGTAAGTGCCTTGCAAGAACTTTTGTTAAGACTTGCTCGCGTACGTCATTGCAAAAACCAAGGCCGTCAGCCTCGGTAAGTCTGCGACTCAAACCGCGAGGCCGCTGGGACCAGTTTTTTCCCTGGGTGATCAAGCTTCGCGTTGCAGGCCTGATGCCGGACGGTCATCGACATGGCGCATCACGCTCGCAGAGTCGCGTGTGATGGCATGAAGTGGCCAGACACCGACGAACCGCAGAAACACCCGCGAAGCAGGCAAATTATGGCTTTGCATTCGCTGGTTTGGGCGTTTGAGGAGCAGGCATGGCACGAGAGAAGAACTCGAGCGTGGCGGCGAGGGTGCGTTGCAGTTCGGGGCCGCTCCAGCCGTGGCCGGCGCCGACGATGGTTTCGATGCGGCCGGGGACGCCGGCCTTCGCCATTGCTTCGGCCATCAGCGGGCCTTGTGTCGGCGGGATGAGCGGGTCGGCGGTGCCTTGAAAGAGAAGCATGGGCGCGTCGCCCTTGCTGACATAGGTCAGAGGCGAAGCGTGCTGGCACTTGGCCGTGCGCTCGGCGGCGGGTGTTTGCGGTGTGAGTTGCAGGAAGGTGTCGACGATTTTCTGCGCGGCGGGCGAGATGTCTGCGGCGTCGAGTTTCACCGGGCCCACCACGGAGACGGCGGCCTGCACCTTCGCGCTGGGCTGCGGGCCTTTGGCGATGGTGATGGGGTCATCGGCGGCGAGTTCGATGCCCAAACCATCGCCTGCGTCGGCGACGGCGAGCATCATCGCGAGGTGCGCACCCGCGCTGAAGCCCATCGCGCCGATGCGGTTGGGGTCGATGCCGTATTCGGCGGCGTGGTTGCGGAGGAAGCGAACGGCGTCGGCACAATCGATGATCTGCGCGGGCCATGCGTGCTGGGGTGCGAGGCGGTACGAGACCGACGCGGCAACATGGCCGCCTCCATCGCGCGAGGCGAAGAACGTGGTGAAGAGTTCGACATCTTCTCGCCGGCCCCCGGCCCAGCCGCCGCCGTGGATGACGACGACGCAGGGCCGAAGTGAGGTGTCACCCTCGGCCCGCGCGGGGAGGGCGAGATCGAGTTTGAGTTCGATGGGATCGGCAGCGAGCTTCTCGGCGCCGGGCTTGGTGATGGTGCGCGTCGCGTAGACGATGCCCTTGGTATACGACGGCTCGGCTTGGGGCTTCGGAGTTGCAGAGCTTGGGCGGGAGGCGGGTGTCACCGCGCCACCGGTTGATTCGAGCGCAGAAGCGGGTTGAGCGATAGCCGCGGCTTGCAGGGCCATAAGCGCGAGCGTCAACGCGGCGGTGGTGCTCTTGAACGAGGCTTGCATCGCGGAACTCCTGTATTGCAGTGCATTCTACTCGACCGCGTCGCGCGGCCAGCACATGTCACAACTTCAGCAGGCCGAGCACGTCTCGCTCCGTGCCAAGGGCGGCCTATTTTGAGGCTGCCTGTGCGCCTTGTGGGCGTGCCGTCACGCTGTTTGTCGTTCCGTGGTCGGCGTGCAAGCGTCGCGAACTCTGTACATCGCGTTGGCGCCCACACCGGCGTTGGCGGCGCAGGAGCTAGGGGGCAGCAAGCTTCTTCCTCTTGCGTCGAGGACAAACGAATTGTGAGGGCAACGCCGCTGGAATCAGAAGCGATGTGTAGAAGAGGGAAGACCTCGGCTTGGAAAGCTGAGGTACCCAAAGGCACTTCGTCACTTCATCTGCTGCTTTGCCCAATCGTCCTTCAACGTCACGGTGCGATTGAACACAACGGCGCCCGGCTTGGAATCTTCATCCACGCGGAAGTAGCCCATGCGTTCAAACTGGAACGTCTCGCCCACCTTCGCGGTCGCGAGGTGCGGATCGATCTTCGCCGTGACGACTTCGAGCGATCTTGGATTGAGGTCTTCCTTCCACTCGCGGTCCTTGCCGGGTTCTTCCACGTTGAACAAGCGATCAAACAGCCGCACTTCCGCATCGACGGCGTGCTGGGCACTCACCCAGTGCAGCGTGCCCTTTACCTTGCGAGGCGGCTCGCCATTGGGGCCGGCGGGCGCATCGCCGCCTTTGGTGGCGGGGTCGTAGGTCGCGTTGATCTGCGTGATGTTGCCGTTCGCGTCCTTCACAACGCTCGTCGCCTTGATGAAGTACGCCCAGCGCAGGCGCACTTCCTGGCCGATGGCCAAGCGGAAGAACTTCTTGGGCGCGACTTCCATGAAGTCGTCCTGCTCGATGTAAAGCGTGCCGGAGAAGGGAATCTTGCGAGTCTGCGCGGGCTTTGCACTGCCTCCTTCGGCCGCGTTGCTGTCCTCGGGCATGATCACAAAGTCCAGCATCTCCACATGGCCCGCAGGCCAGTTCTCGATGGCGACTTTCACAGGCCGCAGCACGCTCATCGCGCGAGGTGCAGTGCGATTCAGCACATCGCGCACGGCGTTCTCGATGCGGCCCACGTCGATCACGCTTTCGACTTTCGTCACGCCCACATCTTCGCACACCGCCCGCATCGCCGCGGCCGGATAGCCACGCCGACGCAGCCCGCGAATCGTGGGCATGCGCGGATCATCCCAGCCGGAGACGATCTTCTCCTGCACCATCTTCAGTAGATTGCGCTTGCTCAGCAGCGTGTACGTGGGCTTGAACTTCGCGAATTCAATCTGCTGGCTGTGCCACACCACGCGGCCTTCGGTGCCGATGGGCCCCGAGCCGCCGATAGCCGTACTGCCTGCGCCCAACACACTCTTGCCGCCCGTCGCGTCGTTGATGGCCCGCATGAACCAGTCATACAGCGGGCGGTGATTCTCAAATTCCAGCGTGCAAATGCTGTGCGTCACGCCTTCGAGCGAATCTTCAATGCCGTGGGCCCAGTCGTACATCGGGTAGATGCACCACTTGTCGCCCGTGTTGTGATGGTGCTCATGCAGAATGCGATACAGCACAGGATCACGCAGATTGAAGTTGGGGCTGGCCAAGTCAATCTTCGCACGCAGCGTCATCGAGCCATCGGCATGCACGCCGCGGCGCATCTCGTCAAACAGCTTCAGGCTTTCGCTCGCTGGACGATCACGGAACGGGCTGGTCGCGGGCACGCTCGGGCTGCCGCGCCGCTTGGCAACTTCTTCCGCGTTGAGTTCGCACACGTACGCGTGCCCGCTCTTGATAAGCGCGACCGCGAACTCGTACATCTTCTCGAAGTAGTCGCTGGCCCAGTAGATGCCGCCCGCGTTGGGCCCGCTGTCAAACGAGCCGCCGAACGCGCCAGTCAGCCAGCGCACGTCGTCCTTGATGGCATCGACGTATTCCTGCTCTTCCTTGGCCGGATTGGTGTCGTCAAAGCGCAGGTTGAACTTGCCGCCATACTTCTGTGCCAGGCCGTAGTTCAGGCAAATGCTCTTGGCGTGACCGATGTGCAGGTAGCCGTTAGGCTCAGGCGGAAATCGCGTCTGCACCTTGGCCTTGCCCTTGGCGGGGCCGTCAGCCCACACACCCCACTTGCCGCTGGCGATATCTTGCTCGATGATCTGCTCGATGAAGTTGAGCGAGCGCACTTCGGGCGCTCCAGCGTCGGCGGATGAAGAAGGGGGCGTATGGGGGGAACTGCTCATAGACGCCAAGCGTAGCAATCGAGCGAGAAATTCGCGCTCCGATCGGAAATCACCGCGGCGGCGGTGTCGGCCTCACTGGCCGGTTCCGGAGGTCACGGCGTGCCCTCGACCAGCAGGGCCACGCAGATTGCAGGTTTCGGTATACTGACTGCATCTATCGGGAGAATTCGCATGCATCGTGTTCTGATTGCGTCATCACTTGCCGTGGTTGCACTCGCAGGCTGCACAGCGGATAAGCCAGCCCCGCAAAGCCAGGCAGCCGGCACAAACTCCGCCGCAGCCGCAATTCCCGCGGCACAGCCCACCGCTCAGGCACCCGCGCCTGCCGTTGCGTCCGCTCCCGCCATCACGCCGCCGCACCTCACGCTGGGTGCAAAGGGTGTCGATGCGTCGCACCTGCACAATCTCATGCTCGTGCGAGATGATGTCGTGACCGGCTCGCGGCCTGAAGCGCTCCAGGATATTGAGCTGCTCCGCGCGATGGGCGTCACCCGCATCATCAGCGTCGACGGTGCCAAACCCAACTTTGAATGGGCCAAGCAGGCAGGCGTTGAGTATGTGCACATCCCTACAGGCTACAACGGCCTCTCTGAGACGCAGCAGCTCGCGATCGCCCGCGCCTTGCGCGACGGCACCAAAGACGGCGGCAAGATCTACCTGCACTGCCACCATGGCAAGCACCGTTCCGCCGCGGCAACCGCGTGCGCGCTGATCTCGCTTGGTGAAATGACGCCTTCCGAGGGGGAGTTGTACCTGCAGACCGCGGGCACCGCGGCGGGTTACACAGGTCTGTGGCGCAGCGTGGCTCAGGCGACGCCGGCGAGTCGCGAGAAGATTGATGCACTGCCGGCGGATGCTGGCATGCCGGGCAGCGAGAAGCTGCTGAGCATGGTCATGAGTGACATTGAAAACGCCATGGACAGCCTGAAGTACAGCCAGAAGGCTGACTGGGGCACGCCGGCAGATCACCCTGATCTGATTCCACTGGCGGAGGCGTCGCGACTCAAGGACATGCTCGAAGCCAGCGGCAACCACAAAGCTGCCCTGGCAAAGGGTGCCGAGTACGCCGCGCTGCTCATGGCCAACCTGCGAGATGCTGATCAGATGGAGCAACTGCTGGAACGCAAGTCCGACAAGCCCACGCTTGACGAGCAGCTCAAGAAGCTGGACACAAGCTGCAAGGCGTGTCACGTGATCTATCGCGATCGCGATGCATATTGAACTCGCGAGGCCGCGATCTGTCTGTCCTTCGGTACTTCGTCTCTTCGGTACTCCGGTACGTTTATCGCATTACGGCGCACGCAGCAAGTGTTGTTGAAAGAACGCGATTGTCGCGTCACGCGCTGCGGCGTGATCCATGATGCCGTTGTGGTCGCCGCCGGGAATCATCGTGCGCCGCACGCTCACGCCGCTGTCCGCGGCGGCTTGCTCCATCATGGTCGCGTGGCTGGCGGGAATGATCTCGTCACTTTCGCCATGCACGATGAGGTACGGGACGCGAAGCGACTCGGCGGCGTCGAGGTTGGAGTCGCCCGTGGGCATGAGCAGCGGGCCCAGCACGGGCAGTACGTCGTGGGCGATGCGCGGGAAACTGGCGAACGCGCTGACCGTGCATACAGCTTTGATCACGGGGCGTTGTGACGCGACTGCGAGCGCGGGGACGCCGCCCAGACTCACGCCGTAGACGCCGATGTTTTCGCGATCAACGTCTTCACGAGCAACGAGCGTGTCGAGTGCGGCATGTGCGTCGGTGATGAGATCATCGCGCGTGATGAGGCGACAGGGGTCGGACTTGCCGTAGCCGCGATAGTCGAAGATGAAGACGTGAAACCCCGCGTCCGCGAGGTGGGACGAAAAGGCAAGGTGATCGGCGATGTTGCGGGCGTTGCCATGCGTGTGCAGGATGGCGGGGCGTTTCTCACCGGGCTGCGCGTCGGTGGCGCGGACGAACCAGCCATGCAGGCTCACGCCGTCGCGCGTGGTGAAGGTGACATCTTCGGCGCCGGTGGGTGTGAGGAAGGGCGCACGTGAGGGGAAGTAGACGGTGAGAGATTCCGCAAGGTGCGTCCAGCGGATCGCTGCGAGCATGGCGAGGGCGATGCCGATGCGCCATGCCAGGCGCTTCATGAGGCGGCGGGGTGGTGCTTGCGACTGCGGCTGAGAAGCTGTCACACAGAGAGGTTAAGCGGCCATGCGGACGGTGGTCAGCTTGAGCATCATGGCCGAAACAGTCGCGTCGAAGGCGACGGCGAGATCGTGCTTGTTGAGGCACATGATCGCGCCGGAAGCCAGCGCCGCGGCGCGAGAGGCTTCGTCGAGATTGGCCGACATCATGACGACTGCGGGTGACGCGGCGGACGCACCCAACTGTTTGCAGAGATCAAAGCCGTTTGCGCGACCCAATTGGGCTTCAACCAGAGCGAGTATGTTGCGCCCGGCGAGCGGCTTGAGCGAAGCGATGGCTTCGTCAGGCGACTTGGCGGTTGAAACGGTGACATCGGTTCGCTTGCCGAACAGCACGGCGAGCAGTTTGAGCGCCAGGGGGTCGGTATCGACGATCAAGACGTGGGGCTTGCCTGCAGGCACGGCTGCCGCGATCTTTGCAATTGGCGGCGTGACCTTCGCCGCAGGCTTGGCTTGATCTTCTTCAACGTACGTGATGGGGGAGCCATCGGTGTTGACCGGCTGGCCACCCAGCACACCGACGCACACGCGGTTGCGACCGCTCTTTTTCGCGGCGTATACCGCTTGGTCGGCTGCGTTGAGCGCGGATTCGACGGTGCGATGCGCGGCTGCCGTGTCAGGATCGATCGTGGCGACACCAACAGAGATGGAGACTGGCAGCTTGGGCAGTTCCGGACTTGTCGCGGTAAGGTCAAACGGATCCTTTGAGATCACGCTGAGCATCTGCTTGGCGAGATCGATCGCGTCATGAGAGCCAAGGCCCGGCAGGATGACTGCGAACTCTTCGCCGCCATATCGGCACAGGGTGCCCAATGTGTCGGTCGCGCCTCGCAGGCGAATGGCAAGCTCCTTGAGCACCAGGTCGCCCGCGTGGTGGCCATATGTATCGTTGACTCGCTTGAAGCGGTCGCCGTCGATGAAGAGAATGGAGTAAGGCTCTGATGCGGCCTGGCACCGCTGGAATGCGGCGCGAGACTCCTGGTCAAAGTGGGCGCGATTGTTCACGCCGGTCAATGAGTCGGTGACTGTCTTCTTGGTGAGTTGCTCGTTGGCGCGGGCCAGTTCGACCTGCGACATCACGAGCTGTTCCTGAGCTTCAGCGAGAATGACGTCGACGTTCGCGGCAGAGCCGGTGCGCACATCGAGCAATTTGCCCAGTTCGCTCGCGCCGGCGTTGGTGCTGGCCATCAGCTTTTTAGCAACATCGTTGTCGATGCTGAACCATTCGCGGGCGTTCATGATGAACTGCCCGAACTTGCGTTTGTTGTCCTGCATCGTGAGCGAGCCGGCGAGATAGCGGCCCAGCGAAACGCATCGCACCAGGTCGAGATGCTCGGGCTTGGCGAGATCGAGCTGGTGGTGGAACGCGATGCACGAGACTAGCTGCGGAGGCAGCCGCCACTTGCTAGCGAGTTCCTTACCGACCTGCGCGTGATCGAAGGAAAGCAGTTGACGCTCGATGGCGACGAGCTCATCGTGATCCTCGGGTGCATCCTGCGTGACGCGGACGTACTCGTCGCGCAACGCGGCGAGTGACGCGAGCATACCGATGTCGGCGACGAGTGCGCCTACGAAGGCTTCTTCGGCTTCAACCTTGCGAATGTGCTTGGCGACTGCGCGAGCGCCAGCGGCGGTGTAGATCGTGCGGCGCCAGTAGCTCTGCATGTCGAACGTGCCCGCGCTGCTGCCCAGGCTCTTGGTGAAGTCGACAAGACTGAAACCCAGCACGATCGATTTGACCGTGTTGAGACCCAGCATGCTCATGGCGCGGTGAATGGACGGACACGGCGATGAGAGGCCGTAGTAACTGCTGTTGACAGTCTTGAGCACCTTGGTGACGAGCGCGGGATCGGGCTGCACCGCGTCACCCAGACTCGAAAGCGACACGTTCGCGTCGCGTGATAGTTCCAGCACACGCATCGCCACGCCCGGCAGACTGGGCAGCGTCGTGCACTTGAGAACTTTGTCCATTGCAATTGCGCTCATCCAACGCTCCGATGTGTTGCCTTCTGGTCAATCCCCTGCAACTTCAAGGACGATGAGCGACTCATCGGCCCCCTGTACACGGGAATTCAGCTGTGTTTAGTTACAACAAGGAGCGAGCAGACTCGCTATCACCAGAGTTGGCGGTGGCGCGGTGCGCAACTCATGAGAAAGCGGCATGTTGCGATCATCTGAGCATGTTCGCCTGATCAGGCGGTAGGGGTGATGCAACTGCGATAAACGGATTCGGTTGGTTATGCGACTTGCGAGCAGCGGATGATGGCAAGGATGACCATGCCCGTTTGCGCAATCAGGCTCGCGGCCATCACTCGCTTCACCAGCCAGTCGTCAGATGCTGTCAGCCATGTCCACAGTTGCAGCGCGAGCGCGACAAGCCCGACACCAAGCCAGACAACAAGTGATTGGGACGTCGGTCCACTAAGACCGCGAAGCAGCAGAACCATCGCGACGATGGCGCCGATGGCAAAGGGAATGGTGCTGGCGATGGCACTGCGTCGTGAAAAGCCAAGCAGCGAGAGCGCGGCGACCGCGAGGCCGACCGTGATGACGGTGGCGCCTTCCCACATCCATCGCACCAGCACGGCACTCAGTGGCGCGAGTGCGCCGAGCAAGAGCACGGCGGTGCCCGATCCTGTGACGACGCGGGGATCAAAGTGTGGGAACAGAGCGCTTGCGTGCGTTGTCGGGCCACGCAGGCCGAAACGCAAACGCGAGCGACGTTTGCTTGGTATGCCAAGTGATGTGCCAAAACCGCACGCTTCGCAGCCGGCGCCCGCGACCGGCAGCACGCGGCCGCAGTTGGTGCAGGCGAAGCGTGCCAACGCGAGCACTTCGTCTTCCGTCATGTGGAGGACAGCGGAGTTGTCGTCCTCCACGCGCGAAAGTTCAGCTTCGGACTTTTTGAGGGCTTCGACTTGACGCTTGCGGCTCTCGCGCCGCGCGACCAGTTGGCGTGCGGCTTCGATGCAGTCAACGCAGACAGGACGGCCCTTGGCGTCGGTGACGCCGGCCTTGTCTTGCATGCCTTGACCACAAACGGCACACGTGGAGGGTGTGTGTGTCTGCGACGTAGACAATCAGGCCCCCTCTGATGGACTTACGACCCCGCCGGCGGACGTGCCTTGAACTGACGCTCTTGGAGCTTCATTTCACGTTCGACCTGCTTTTGCTGCTCGGGCGTGAGTTCGATGGGCGGCGGAGCAAGCTCGGCGGGAGTGGGGGGCGTCGTGCGCAGGCTCATGAAGGTGACAACACCAGCGCCCACCAAGCACGCCACGGCGACACCGGTGAGGATGAGCTTCTTCTTGTCGGGTTCGCCGCCACCGGAGCCGCCCGCTTTCTTTGCAGACTGCTTTCCGTCGAGATCGATCTTGCTACGAGCCATGAGGTTGCGCTCCAAAAAGGGTGCCGGACGATCCGGCTCCCAAGGGTAAGCACGAGACAGGGTATTGTTCAGTGGTCGCGACGCTTTGGTTGCGACATTCTGAACCTGTGACAAACGCGTGACTGGTCTCTCAGCCAACGTCGCGACGTTGGAAGAGAATGACGGCAAGGCACAGGAAGACCGTAATCTGGGTCGCCGCGTATCCAGCAGCCAGCGTCAGGTAGCTGGCAGGTACTTCGCGATTCTGCGTGACTGCATCAAGCAGCCAGAAGAACTGCAGGTTGGGCACAATGCCCCATGCGACCAAGGGGACCGGACGGATGGTTGTCGAGTTCGTGAAGACGTAGTCGCCGCGCTCGGGGATGCGGAGCATGGGGACTGGCGTCGGGCCCACGTTACGGATCGTGAGGGTCTGCCCATCCACGACAGTGACGATGATGGCGGGGCCGGTGGCGCGTTCGCCCATCAAGGTGTTGATGTCATCGAGATTGCCCGTCACTGGCTTGTACTCACTGAGCGTGAGCATGGGGAAGCCGTTGGGGCTGGGACTGAAGTAGATCGGCGTGCCCGGCTTGATGTCGATGGGAAGAGGTTTGTCGACGCGGAACGTCAACGGGGCTTGGTCGGCAAGGAAGTCGCCATCGCGCTGCGTGGCGGACTGCTGAATCATGCCCACGGTCTGATTCTGGAAGACAAAGCGGCCCAGGAAGAAGTTGCTCATGAGCGCCGCGACGAAAACGGACAGGCACGCGACGATGGTCATGACCTGACCCAGACGCGTGGAGGCCGCGATGGCGACAGCGGAGAGCACGAGAATGGCGAGCAGCAAACATGCGCAGGCTGTCATGACCTGCGGCTTGAAGTCCACAAGGGGGATCTGGAAAGCCCACTTTTTGCTGACAAACAGCACAGCGATGTAGGCCGTGACAAACAGCGGCAGCATGAGCAGCAGCGCGGTTTGTGAGAAACTCCAGCCGTAGAAGTAGTTGCACCACGCCGCTAGCCCGATGGAGAGCGCGAGAGCGATGCCGCTGAAAAGCAGCACGGGGCCATCGAGATCGTCACCCGCGGTGCTCATGACCCCGTGGCGGATCCCCAGTAGCAGGAAGGCGATCATCGTGATGGAGGCACACAAGATCGCTCCGCTGACACCCAGATATTTGCCCAGGATGAGGGCGACACGCGAAACGGGTTTGGAAATGACCGTCAGGACGGTCTTCTTCTCGATTTCCTTGCTGATGACAGCGGTGGCGATGAAGCCCGCGAGGATCGCTCCCACGACGAAGACGGTGGAGAGACCGATGTCGAACAGCAGTTTGTTGTCACCAGTGACTTCTGAGGAGTCATTGGTCGAGTAGCCCATCGAGAAGCCGGTGTTCCAGGTATTGATGATCTGGAGGAACCCCGACAGAGCGACGAGCACGAAAACGACCGGCTGGCGGACGCTTTCGACGAACGTATTGCGGGCGATGGGGAGGATTTGCGTGAGCATGTGGTATGTCAGACCCGCCCAGGCGGATGTGAGAAGAACTCAGGGGCGAAGCATACTCGCCCTTCGTGAGACGAAGCGGCGACCTGCCGAGAAAGTCGGAAGACCCAAATGTACGAACCAATGCACGAATGGTTCGTACATGGTTGCAACGTCGCCCCGTCGGGCGGCGTACTGGTTGGTCCCGTGCCGGGTAGAGGCGGCATGGGCGAAGATTGCGCGTCGCGTCGGGTTCTCCGTCGTGCGTGCGAGCGAAGCGGTGGTGATTGCCGCCTCGTTGGTCGGTTTGTTGAAGTCATGAAGGTGCGTTGCGACAATCGTTGGTCGTTCCGGCGGTTCGGCGAGTGGCAAGTAAAGGCCAAACTCGTCACCGGGCGTGCGCGTTTGGTTCCGCAAGGGGCTATCGTGTCGCGCGAGGAGCGAGCGCAAGCCACGCGGAAGGATTCGTCTGACCGTGGGGTGTGTTGTTGTGATGGTGTTCGCTGTAATCGTCGGACCCTGCGACTTTTTCCGGCAGGTGTCCATCGTGTCGGTAGGAATGCTGCATGAAGGCTGACTATCTCACGTATCAACGGGCCCGTCAGGCCGCTGTGGTGGGTCTGGTTGTCCAGACACTCGTGGCGGCGGGCTGGCTGATTTACGCCATTCTCGCGGACGATCACGCTGCGCGGACCAGCGCGGTGTTCTTCGGCGCGGGTGTGCTTGGCTGGCTGTGCCTGGTGATTCTCTTCGACCAACATCGTCGAGAGCGCATCGAGCACATGGAGGCCGAGGCGCTGGCGGCGTCGGGCGGCGACAGCTCGGCGGTCTTCACGCAGGAGGAGCTCAAGCCTCAGGCGCGTCGGCTTGCCATGCTGCATCGCGCGTTGACGCCAGCGGTGAGCTGGATCATCGCGAGCCTGCTCATCGGCTTTGGCGTGTGGCGGTTCATCCAATACCGCGAGATCATGAACCCGCCGCCAGCGAGAGAAGGCGGGATCGCAACGCCTCCGGTCTTCCTGGGCACCAAGTTTGAGTACGCCCTGCTGGCTATGGGCGCCGTGGTGGCGGTGTGCGGCTTCCTTGTTGCACGCTTCACAGCGGGCATGGCCAAGCAGCAGGCGTGGACCAACCTCCGCGCTGGCGCGGCGCTGGCTGCCGGCACGAGCCTGCTTGGTCTGGTGCACGCCGTTGCGATCATCATCGATCTCGTCGGCCCGAGCTGGCTGATGGAGAAGCTGCCTTGGGTGGTGCCGGTCTTCCTCGTCGTGATCGGCGTGGAAATCGTGCTGAACCTCGTCCTCGGCGCGTATCGGCCGCGGCGTGCGAATGAAGTTCCCAAGCCTGCGTTTGACTCGCGTCTGCTTGGCTTTGTGGCCGCGCCTGATCGCGTGGCGCAATCGATCGGCGAAGCGATCAACTATCAGTTGGGCTTTGACGTCACGGGCGGCTGGTTCTACCAGTTGCTGAGCCGGACGATCGTGCCGCTGATTCTGGTGGCAATGGTGCTGATGTGGCTGATGTCGTCGGTCGTGGTGGTGCAGCCGCACCAGCGAGCGATGAAGCTGCGGTTTGGCGCGCCGGCGGGCGAAGAACTCGGGCCTGGGCCTCACTTCAAGCTTCCTTGGCCCATTGAGTCGATTTACGTGCCCGAGTACTTCTCACGCGACGAAAAGGGTCGCTATGTGCTCGAAGATCGCAGCGTGACGGGTCTTCGCGTGATTGAACTTGGCACGCTGACCAAGAGCGGTGCGAAGGCGATCTTGTGGACCAACGACCACCCGGGCAACGAAGTCTTCCAGTACGTTCGCTCGATGCGCGGTGACAACACCGGCACAAGCACTGCCGCGCTGCTGCCTGCGGCAATGAGCGGGACGGATGCCGGGCTGGTTGACCTTGCGATGGTGTCGGTGGAACTGCCGCTGCACTATGTGATTCGCGATGTGCATGCGTACGACACGCTTGCGTCTCCGATGCGGCGTGACGATCTGCTGAAGACCGTTGCGCAGGGTGAGATTTCGCAGTACTTCCAGGGCGTGTATCTGGATCAGGTGCTGGGCGCGGATCGCCCCCGCATCAGTGAAGATCTTCGCAAGCTGGTGCAGGAAGCGTTTGATCGCCTGAACCCCGGTTCGGACGGCAAGCCGCAGGGCGCCGGCGTGGAAGTGATCTACGTGGGCGTGTCGGGCGTGCACCCGCCCAAGGCCGCGGCAAAGGCGTTTGAAACGCCCGTGCAGGCTGACCAGCGCCGGTTCGCCAACCTGCTGAAGGCGGAAGCCGATCGCGTGCAGACCCTGACGCAGGTGGTGGGCGACTACAACCTCGCGGGTCGCATCGCGGATGAGATTGATGCGCTGAACAGCCTGATGGAGCGCAAGCGCCGCGAAGGCGATAAGAGCACCGTGACTGACGCAATGGTCGCGGAGCAGGAACTGAAGATCGGTCAGATGATCGGTCAGGCTGGCGGCAAGTCGGCGAGCACGCTGGCTCGTGCGAGCGCGGAACGCTGGGAAAAGCACATGAGCGCGCGGGGCCGAGCTCTGCGTTACGGCGGCCAGGTCGCGATGTACGACGCCGCTCCGATGGTCTTCCTCTCGCGTCAGTACTTTGACGCGATGCAGAAGCTGACGGAAGGCTCGCGCATGTATCTGGTCAATGGCGGTGAAGGCACCGTGCGTTACCTGGTGGACGGGACCGACAAGGAAATCGGCACCGACGTCTTCCGGTCGAAGGATGAGTAATCGTTTCGGTTGGTTGGGTTTCGACAACGTGTCACTTCGTCACTCCGTCACTTTCTCTCTCTGGAGTTGATCGTGCAAAGATTGCTTCGCTATCTGGTCGCTGGTTTGGTCGTTGTGGTGCTGGCGTCATTCGCCTTCACGTTCCAGGTTCGCTTCACGGAAGCGGCGGTAAAGACCACCTTCGGCAAGGCAACCGCCGAGAGCGTGATCACCGAGCCCGGGCTCCGGTTCCGGCTGCCCTATCCCTTCCAGGAAGTCACCAAGTATGACACGCGCATGCGTCTGCTGGCCATGAAGGTCGAGACGCAGCAGACGGCGGACAACCGCCAGATCGCGGTCGAAACGTTCTGCACTTGGCGCGTGAGCGACCCGCTGAAGTTCTTCCAGACCTTCAGCAGCGGCGGCGAACGCAGCGAAGAACACTTCCAGAAGGCCGAGCAGGCCCTGCAGGCCAACCTGCGTGCCGCGGCTGGCGTCGTGAGCAAGTTCACGATGCAGGATCTGTTCACGGCGGAAGCCGGCAAGAGCCGCATTCCGGAACTCGAAGCCGCGATGAAGGACGCCTTCACGCAGAGCGCAACCAAGGACGGCGCCAAGCTCGCCGACTACGGCGTGGAAGCGATCGAAGTGGGTCTGACCCGCGTGCTGCTGCCTGAAGCGGTGACGACGGCGGTCTTTGATCGCATGAAGAGCGGTCGTGAGCGCATCGCCAAGGAAATCGAAAGCCAGGGCCAGAGCCAGGCGCAGGCGATTCGCGACAAGGCCAACAGCGATGCGCAGAAGATCAGCGCGTTTGCCGAGCGTCTTGCTCAGGACATTCGCAGCAAGGGTGACAATGAAGTCGCGCCGTATCTGGCGATGATGAACCAGAACCCCCAGCTGGCTGTGTACCTCGACCAGATGGAGTTCATCCGCGGCATCAATCCTCGTACTGCCACGCTGGTCATTCCCAGCGCGTATCCGGGCTTCAACCTCTTGATGCCTGACGCGCTTAACGGCATGCGTGCGGGCGAGATTCCCAGCTTCACGACGCCTGAGAGCATTCAGCGGGCTCTGAGTGACATGGCGGGCTCTCAGCAGCCCGCGGGAGGCAAGAAGTAATGGACAGGTTCCACTTGCTCCTGGCTCCTGAGACGCCGTCGAGCGGTGAGCCCGCGCGGCGAGCCGGCTCCGTGACGCTGCGACAGAATGAAGACGGTCCAGACAGCGCGGCGCTGATGGATCCGGCGAACAAGAGTCTGGCAGACGCGCTGAACGTGCTGCTGGGCATCATTTACATCGCGGTTGGCGCGCTCTTTCTGGCGTACATCGCCAAGGGTTTCAATCGCGTGCAGGAAGGCGAGCAGGGCATCCGCGTGGTGTTCGGCAAGATGACCCACAGCGGTCTTGCGCCGGGCCTGCACTGGGCTCCGCCTTTCCCGTTTGGCGAGCTCATCAAGGTGAAGACCGGTGTCGAGCGCGTCGCGATTGAAGAGGAATTCTGGGTGCCGATTCCCGCGGGATCCGTCAACCAGTCGCTCGATCAACTTGGTCCCAGCCAGTCGCTCAAGCCGGAAGATGAACGCACGGGCTCGATCATCACGGGTGACGGCAATCTGGTGCATGCTCGCTGGAGCGCCACGTACCGGCGCAGCAACACGCGTGAGTTCGCTCAGAACGTGCTGCTGACGCAGGAACAGGAGCTGGTTCGCAGCGCGGTGAAGGCCGGCGTGGTGCAGGCATGCGCTGAGATGAACATCGACGCGCTGCTGCGGCAGACGGCGGATTCATCGCAGACCGGCGTTGCGGCGCGTGCGCGGCAGATCGCACAAGACACGCTCGATGCCATGCAGGCGGGCATCGTGCTCGAGTCGATGCAGATGACGGAAGTCACGCCGCCGCTGTGGGTCCGCAAGGACTTCGCGGCGGTGCAGTCCGCCACCAGCCAGAGCCAGAAGGCTCTGGAAGAGGCGCAGACGGCGCGTGCGACGATTCTCAACGAGACCGCTGGGGAGCTCTCGGCCTACATCCTCGAGCGCATCGACGCGTACGAAGCGGCGATCGCGACGGATGACAAGGCAAAGCAGACGACAGTGCTCGCGGAAATTGACGGCGCGATGCAGGGCTCCCCGGTGAAGATGAATGACCGTGATCTGCGTGTGTCGGGCTCGGTCACGAAGACGATCGCGGACGCTCAGGCGTATCGCTCGGAAGTCGTGAGCCAGGCGCAGAGCAAGGATCGTCGCTTCCGCGCGATGATGAGCCAGTTTGAAAGCAATCCGCTCGTCATGACGCAGCGGGAGTGGGCTGGTGCGGTGAAGGCCTTCTACAGCAAGCCGCAGGTGCAGATGCTGTGGCTGCCGGCTGCGGGCACGGGCGATGTGCTGCAGCTTTCGCTCAATCGCGATCCGCTCATTCAGCGCGAGATTGAGAAGAAGGTGCGTGAAGGAGAGGCTCGCAAGGCTCGCGAAGAGCAGGCGCGTCAGCTTCAGCGCAGCGGCTTCACGACGGAAACGCCCAATGAGATGACCGCCGAGTAAGTCGCAACGAGCATCGGGGCGACGGGGCTTGAACGGAGCAGATGGCATGGCACAGTCAGGTTTCACGGCTGATTCGGCAACGCAAGGGCTCCGCCCGTCGCAGGCGGTGCGTCCGTCCGCCGGTGAGCCGGTGGTCGTGTGCACACAGCTCACCAAGACGTTCAAAGACTTCTGGATGCGTGACTACGCGAAGGCTGTGCAGACGCTCAGCTTCGAGATCCGCCGACATGAAGTCTTCGGACTGCTTGGCCCCAACGGCAGCGGCAAGAGCACGACGATCAAGATGATTCTGGGGCTGCTCACGCCCAGCAGCGGCCGTGTGAGCGTGTTCGGCAAGCTGCCCACCGATGTGTCGATCAAGAAGCGCATCGGGTATCTGCCTGAAGAGAGCTATCTCTATCCGTTCCTGAACGCACGTGAAACGCTGGACTACTACGGCAAGCTCTTTGAGCTTGATCACCGCACGCGCGCACGGCGCGTGGATGAACTGCTGGACATGCTGGGCATGACCGGCGCGCAGTTCCGCCCGGTGCGCGAGTACAGCAAGGGCATGCAGCGGCGTCTGGGCATCGCGCAGGCGCTGATCAACGATCCTGATTTCCTGATTCTGGACGAGCCGACGACGGGCCTTGACCCCATCGGCACGCGGCAGATCAAGGATCTGATCATCGAACTGGGCCGGCGCGGCAAGACGATTCTGCTGTCGAGCCACTTGCTCAGCGACGTCGAAGAGTGCGTGGATCGCCTCGTCATTCTCTATGGCGGCACCAAGCGAGCGGAAGGCACGTGCGACAACCTGCTCACGACGCAGGACCGCACGACGATTGAGACTGATCAGCTCGACGAAGCAACCATCGCGGAAATCGATCGCATCGTGCAGGCTCGCACGGGCGGCAAACAGAGCATTCGCAAGGTGAGCAAGCCTCGCCAGACACTCGAAGCCCTGTTCCTGGACATCGTGGAGAAAGCCAAGAGCGAGCAGGTTTCGACCAGCGGTGCGACGTCCGGCGGACAGACCGCGGCGTTCCTGCGTGCGACAGATCAACCCACGTCGGGTGACGCGGTCATCGACCAGTTGGTGAAGGGCGATCCCGAGCCCGCTCCGGCACCGGCGCCCAAGGTCGTTGCCCCTGCGGCATCGCAGCCGGTTCGCAAAGACGGCGTGGATGACAACGTGATTGGTGACCTGATCTCGGGTACCAAGTCAGTGGCAGCGCAGGTTCCTGCGCCCAAGCCGATCGTCAACGAGCCGGTCAAGACGGAAACGGTGGACCTGTCGGTGATCGGCAAGCTGATGAACAAGCAAGAGGGTGACGGCAGTGGGGAGGCCAAGCCTTGATCGCCAAGGTTCTGTCAGCCCTTGATCGGTCGCAGCAGTCGCGGTGGTTCAAGATCATCGCGAGTGTGATCGTGATCTCGCTGTCGGCGGTGCTGTTCATCAGCTACTGGGTCGCGGCGACTAAGGCGCGTGACTCTGCGATGGCTCCGGTGCGCGAGGCGCAGGCGGAAGCCCGGCGTGAAGCCGAAGAGGCCGCTGCCGCTGCAAAGGCACAGGGCACGACAGTCTCAAGTGAAGAACTCAATCGCCCGACAGAGGCGATGGATGCGACCGCACGTGTGGTGGAAGGCATCGTGCGTGCGCAGCACAGTGTGTCGGCGGTGGGGGCAGGCCTTGCGATCGCGACGGGCATTGCACTTGTCGTGATATGGCTGGGCCTGGGTATCACGTATCTCGGGCTGATCGTGGCGTGCGGGGTCGTCCTCGGATCGGTCGCGGGGCTTGAGAAGGCGCAGGTCTTCTCGGGTGTGCTGCAAGTCATCACGCCTCCCGTAGTGGGCGTTGTGGGGCTGCTGGCCAGCTTTACTGCGCTTATGCGGCTGGCCGGTTTGCTGCTGAGCGGGAGCAATCCCGTCTTCGGCATCGCTCGCAACGTGCTGCTGGAAGCGGTGCGGCTGCGGGTGTCGCTGGTATTCATCGTCTTGTTGATGTTCAGCCTGGCCGCGTTGCCTCTTCTGCTGACGGATGACCAGCCGCTGCGTTACCGCGTGCAGGCGTTCCTGCAATATGCGACGGGCGGCAGCTTCATGCTGATTGCGCTGCTCATCGTGCTCTTCAGCGTGTCAACGGTGGCGACCGAGCAGCGCGACAAGATCATCTGGCAGACGGTGACCAAGCCGGTCGCGCCGTGGCAGTACATTCTGGGTAAGTGGATGGGCGTGGGCGTGCTGGCAGCGGTGCTGCTTGCGGTGTCCAGCTCGGGCATCTTCATCTTTACAGAGTTCCTGCGTCGCCAGCCGGCCCAGGGTGAGGCCTCGGCATTCGTGTCGAGTGATGCCGCGGTGCTGATGAGCGAAGACCGCCTGATGCTCGAGACGCAGGTGCTCACGAGCAAGACGCGCGTGCAGCTTGCGCCGCCCGAGCTTGACCAACAGGCGCTCGAACGTGAGATCACCGCCCGCATTCAGCAAGAGCTTGATAGCGGCAACATTCCAATGCGGGGCACGGCGGCCGATCAGGCGCGGGCGACGGAAATTGTGGCGACGGAGATTCGCCGCAGTCTACTTTCGAACGTGGCGCTGGCGTTCCGCACCGTGGAGTCGGGAGACACGCGACGGTTCGTCTTTTCGAACTTGCAGCAGGCACGCGACAGCTCGCGGCCCATCATTCTGCGATTCAAGATTCAATCGGGCGGCAACATGCCCGATCAGTTGTATCGCGTGACGTTCGGATTCCCGGCGAGTTCCGATCCACCCATGGTCGTTGACACGCCGCTGGACCAGCCGCAGACGTTGCGACTTTCCAGCAGACTGATTGACGGCGACGGCAATCTCGTGGTTGATGTCATTAACGGTGACATCTTCCGAGGTACGCCCAATCCGCTGTCGATCACGTTCCCGCCGGAAGATGGGTTTGAGCTGAGCTATGTGTCGGGCTCGTTTACCGCGAACTACTTCCGGCTGATGACCGTACTTTGGGTGAAGCTGCTCTTCCTCGCGATGGTCGGCATCACGTGTTCAACGTTCATGAGCTTCCCCGTCGCAACGCTGGTCGCGTGCGTGACGTTCTGGGCGGCGGAGGGGTCCAACTTCCTGCTCAAGAGCCTCGAGTCATTCCAGACCGAGACGCTGGAAGGCAAGAAGATCTGGATCAACATCGTGATCGGCCAGATTGCCGAGGGCATCGGCAATACGTTCAAGATCTATGGCGACCTGCGGCCGACCGCGCGCCTTGTTGAAGGTGAAGCCTTGCCTTGGAGCACGCTGGCGTTCGGCACGTTCGTGCTACTGGCAGCGACTTTGGTGTTGTACATGATCGGTGTCATGATCTTCAAGCGGCGTGAGCTTGCGATGTATTCGGGTCATTGATTCGTCCCAGGAGTGTTCTCATGTCGCGTGACGCGAAAACGCAATGGGTCGCAGGCGGGCTGATGGCCCTGGCCCTGGCGGCCAGCATGGGGCTGTCGGTGCAGATGACCAGCATCGCCGGCCGGGCGAAGATGACGTACACCGACCGCGCTGAAGACGGCGACCGGTGGGAAGTCAGTCTGGGTGTCGCCATGGGCGCGTTCCGCGGGCTGTTCGTGAACGCGCTGTGGATTCGCGCCAACGACATGAAGGAAGCCGGCAAGTACTACGAAGCGGTGGAACTTGCTCGCGCGATCACAAGGCTGCAGCCGCGTTTCCCGCGCGTGTGGGTCTTTCACGCGTGGAACCTGGCGTACAACATCAGCGTGATGACCAAGACCCGCGAAGAGCGGTGGAACTGGGTCAATCAAGGCATCCGCATTCTGCGCGACGAGGGCATTCCCGCCAATCCCAACGACATGCTCATGCACAAGGAGCTGGCGTGGATCTACGCGCACAAGATTCAAGGCTTTACCGACGACGCCAATAACTACTACAAGCGCCAAGTTGCGCGTGAGTGGACAGTCGTGATGGGGCCGCCGCCTCGGCGTGATGGCAGCGATCGTGATCGTGCGAAGGCCATTGGCAAGTACGTGACGTGGCTCGAAGGCATCTCGAATGCCCCCAAGAGCCTGGACGCGGTGTACGCGGCCTATCCGGAAGCACGCGAGCTCGTGACGCGGATGCAGAGCGAGCTGAACTGGAACCTCGAGAGCTCCAGCGATCGTTTCGCGATGCTCGAACGCGTGGAAGTGAACCGCGCGTACGAGACATCGGCCCGCAAGGAAGTGTTCTTTGCTCGCATGGCTGGCCCGCGGACCAACACGCTGCGCGGCATGATGAACGATCCCAAGTACAAGGAAGTCTGGGACGCGCTGCTGGGCTATGTGCGGCTGCGCGTGCTCACCGACGATTTCCACATGGAGATCGATCGGATGATCCGCTACACGCAGAAATTTGGCCCGCTGGATTGGCGCCACCCCAGCTCGCACGCGCTGTACTGGTCGGCTCGCGGCGTGGAAGAAGCTCTGGACCGCGTTCGTGACGACAAGAAGAACCAGCAGGACTTTGACTTCCTGAACACCGACCGCGTGACGGCGCAGAGCGTGCAGGAGCTCTTCCGCACGGGTGACATCTTCTTTGACTTCCGCGCGTCGATCTTCCAGCAGTATCCGATGTATCAGGTCATGCCGAGCGCACACTTCGCGGAGAGCTATGAGCTGATCCTTGAGGAAATCCGCCAGCGCAGCTGGGTCTGGGATCCCAGCAAGGGGCAGATGATCAACATCGATGCGCAGGAAGCGCACCGCCGCGTGAGTCCGTTGTCGGACGGCTATGAGAACTTCATGATCGACGTGGTGCTGTTCATGTATCGCCGCGGCGAGATGCAGTCGGCGCAAGAGTGGTACGACAAGCTCAATCAGTTCGTGAAGCAGAACACGTATGCGATCCAGTTCCGCGATGAACGCTTCACCGTGCCGCTCAAGGAGTTTGTTGAACGCGAGATGAACGATCAGGCGACTCGCCCGAGCGTTGCGATCTCACAGATTCAGGGCGCGCTGTTCAACGCGTTCGCGTCGGGCTTGCTGGGCAATGATCCCGATCAGTTCCTCAGTCAGGTGAAGTACGCGCGTGACTTCCACACATACTTCATGGACGAGCAAGCCCGGTCGACCTCCGTCGACCGTGAGTCGTATCGCATGGAGAATCTCGATCGCGACTTCAACGTCGTCGCGGGCAACACGTTCAACTTCTTCATGCAGTCGCTGGACCTTGACGACGCGACAACCGCGTACATCAATGCGCCTCCGTCGCTTCAGTCGTGGACGTATGACTTCCTTCGCGAGAAGTTTGCTGACGAGCTGAACGCCGCACGGGAAATTGCTGGGTCGGGCAAGACTTTCGACGAACTGTTCCCGCAGCCGCCAGAGGCGGACTTGCAGGCGGCACGTGAGAAGATCGTCGAGATGATGACTCGTCGCCAAGGCCAGCAGTTGAACGAGCGTCAGTAACCGTCCGGAAACCGTTTACGGACCAAACGGGCGATTTCCTCGATCCACCTCCGCGGGCATGCCGAATAATGGCGATCGCGCGACGTTCTCCGTCGCGGTGTTGTCATCTCACGCGGGAGATGTTCATGCGGATTGCGTCATGCGTCGGGGTATCGGTATTGTCGATCTTGCTCGCGGCGTGTGCCACAGCGCCCGCACCGACGGTAAAGCCCAGCAGCAATGCCGGCTTCGTGCCGCCGCTGCCGCTCGCGCCGGAAGGTTCGCCCGCGCGAAAAGGCGGCGGAGCCATTCCGACTGATGCGATCGATCTGACAAAGCCGGGCGCCGTGGTGCGTCGCACGGTGGCGGCGCAGGTGCTCGACACGCGCCGAATGGTGGACACGAGCGAGAAGGCGGACAAGACACCCATCACAACGCGTCGCATCCGCACGATGCTGCCCGATCACCCCTCTGCACCCATGCCGCCCAGTGATGCGCTGGATGTGGTGCAGCAGCAAGGCAGCATGACTGAGCAGCCGATGACGGTGCCGGGCCAACTGTGGACCGGCGTGACGGCGACGGGCTGGAACCCGCCCGATCCGACGCTTGCAGTCGGCCCCAACCACGTGGTGGTGACGGTGAACCAGACCATCGCGTTCTACAACCGCACGGGCGTGCGCTCGTTCATCACAGATCTGGGTTCGCCTGGCAACCCGGGCTTCTTTGAGCCGCTGGGATCGCTAAATTTCGTCTTCGACCCCAAGTGCTTCTACGACCATCTCGCGCAGCGATTTGTGGTGGTCGCGTTTGAGACGTACGGCACGACCGAGAGCTGGGTGACGATCGCAGTGAGCGATGACAGCGATCCGAACGGCACGTGGTACAAGTATCGCACGCAAGGTGTGATCACCAGTGGCACGCAGACGTACTGGTGGGACTACCCGGGCTTCGGTTACGACGCACAGGGTTACTACGTCACGGGCAACTTGTTCGGGCTGAACGCGAGCGGGTTTGGCGGTGCGGCGTATCGGATCTTTGACAAGACACCCATGCTCACCGGTCAGCCCGTGGTGTTCAGCACGCTGCGCGACACCGGCGCAAGTAGCGTGCAGATTGCCGAGCACATGGGCGTGACCACCAACGCCAACGCCGGTGTCTACTTCGTGAGCTTCGCAAGCAGCACAGCCATCCGCCTGCAGGCGATCATCTCGCCCCTCACGGCGCCGACCCTGCAGACCGTGAACGTCACTATCCCCGCGTATGCGAGCGCACCAAGCGCCGCGACAACCGATCCGAGCACGCCGCTCAACGTGATTGATCCTCGCGTGATGAACGCGATGTGGCGCAACGGCCGACTGGTGCTTGCGCACAGCGTGGGCGTGGGCGGTCGCAGCTTCGCTCGCTGGTACGAAGTCAATACAAGTTCGTGGCCCGTCAGCGGCACACCGACGCTGGTGCAGAGCGGCGATGTCGATCCGGGCGGCGCAATGCACTCGTTCTTCCCGGCGGTCGCGTTGAACGCCGCAGGGCAGATCGGCATGGTGCTGGGCGTAAGCGGACCCGGTACCAATCCGGCGGTTGCTGTCGCGGCCCGAGGCCCCAGCGACGTTGCAGGCCGCATGTCCCTGCCGCTGATCGTGCAGGCTGGTTCGTCACCTGCGGGCGGACGCTGGGGCGATTACTACGGCATTCAGGTAGATCCGACCAACGACGCGGTGTTCTGGGGTATCGGTCAGTACAAGACCAGCAGCGGCGCGTGGGCGACAAACGTCTCGAACTTCACGCTCGCGACGATTCCCAATGTGCAGGCCGCGTCGGATGTCGCTGGCATCTTCCAGGGCGTGTCACCCCGCGACATCGATGTGCTTGCGAACGACTTCACCCGCAACGGCACATCGCTGACAATCAGTGCGTTCGCCGCGACATCAACTCGTGGCGGCACGATCACGCGGTTGGTGGGGGCCGGTCCGGGCGGGCGCGATCTGCTTCGCTATACGCCTCCTGCCAACTTCACTGGCAACGACAGCTTTACGTACACAGCACGTGATACGGCGGGTGGCACGGCAACCGCGATCGTGACGAGCGAGGTGTTTGATCCGGCGGACTACCTGGGTCCCAACAGCACGGGCGGCATTCGTCCGGCGATTGATGTGCGCTACTACGTCGAGAACAACCCGCAAGGGCTGGGTGCGTATGACCAGATGACGCCTTATCTCACGACGAGTGTGGCGACGATCAATTTCCCCAGCACATCCGGCAACTTCTCAACCAGCGGACGAGCGGACAATGTCGCTGCGGTGTACGAGGGATACTTCCTCGCGCAAGCATCGGACTTGTACACGTTCTTCCTCGAGTCCGACGATGGATCGCGCATGTTCATCGGCAGCAACGTGTTTGTTGACAATGACGGCTTGCACGGCATGGTCGAGCGCAACAACCGCATCGGTTTGCAGCCCGGCTACCACAAGATCCGCATCGAGTTCTTCGAGGCGGGCGGTGGGGCGGGGCTGATCTTCCGCTATCAGCGCACGGGTGTCGCGAAGCAGGTCGTGCCCGCAGCGCTCTTGTGGCGTGTCGTCCCGTGCAACGACATCGATTTCAACAACAATGGCGTCTTCCCGGAAGATGCCGACGTGATCGACTTCTTCAGCGTGCTGGCCGGATCGGATTGCCCCGCGTGTGACGACATCGACTTCAACAACGATGGCGTCTTCCCCAGCGATCAAGACGTGGAAGCCTTCTTCCGCGTGCTTTCGGGCGGCACATGCGAGCCGTGATCGGTACAGATTGGTGACAAACAAGAACGGCGAGCGGAAACGCTCGCCGTTTTTCATTTGCGACGCGTCGGCTCGATGCTGGGTGTTGGCAGCAGTATGGGGCCTGTTTCGCCAAACAGGGCTCGCTCGTAGCTGCCGGTATTGCGGCGCTCTGTCAGGGGGCCTTGCGGGTCGCCTCGCAGGAACTGGCGAATGAGCTGTTCACGCGTTGTGCGGCTCAGAGCTTCTTCCACAGGCAGCTTGCGCAACGCATCAAACCACTCGCGTGTTTCGACCGCGATCATCTTGCCCTTGTCGAGCATGCACATGCGATCGGCGATGGTGAACGCGCTGTCCATCTCGTGCGTGACGACGACACTCGTGACCCCAAGCTGCTTGGACAGATTGATGATCAGTTGATCAATTTCCGCGCTCGTGACAGGGTCCAGACCCGCGCTGGGTTCGTCATAGAACAGAATCTCAGGATCGAGCGCCAAAGCTCGCGCCAGGCCGGCCCGCTTCTTCATACCGCCGCTGATTTCGGAGGGATAGCGGTTGGCGGCGTCGAGCAGACCCACCATCTCCAGCTTGATCTTGACTTGAATGTCGATGATCTCGGCATCCAGATCGGTGTGTTCCTGCAGAATCAGCGCGACGTTCTCCGCCAGCGTCATGCTGTTGAACAGAGCGCCGCTCTGAAAGAGGATACCAAAGCGCTTGCGCGTGTCGTTGAGACCCGCTTCATCGACGCAGCACATGTTGCGGCCGAACATCATGACTTCGCCTTCATCCGCAGGGAAGCTGCCGATGATGGTGCGAAGCAGCGTGCTCTTGCCGCTGCCGCTACCGCCCATGATGATCATGGTCTCGCCCGGCATGATGTCGAGGTTGATGCCGTCGAGTACGGCGCGGCCGTCGAAGCGTTTGACGACATTGCGCACGCTGATGGCGGGCTGGCGAGTGACGGCGGGAGTGGTGGTGGGCGCTGCGCTCACGGCGATTGCGGTTCCTCGGTCGGTTCGGCGGGAGTTTCAGATGCCGGCGCAGGCGAAGCGTCGGGTGTATCCGGCGTGGCTTCCGTTGTGGGCTTGGGCACAGGCGGGCGCGGCGGGAATGGGTTTGATGGATCAGTCGGATCAGCGGCGGCGTCGGTCCCCGGGTACAGCAGGAAGCCCTTGCCCGACTTGGTGATGATCTTCGCGTTGATAAGCGGCACCTGCACGCCCGTGCCCGGACGATTGCGACCGGTCTGGTCAGTCTGCACCGCGAGCAGCGCAATCCCCTTCTCAAACTCAACCGGAACAGGAATCACATCGTTCGAGCCGCGTTGGAACTGCTCCATGAGCGGCCCGACCTCGAGATATGCACGAATGAGCGGCACCATGCCGTCTGGCACGCCCTTGAATGCGCCGAGTTCGCCATGCACAGCGTCGGCGAATGCGTTCACGTGCTCCTGCGTAAGGCGATCAGCGGCAGGCTTGGTGAACATGGTCTGAATCTTGGCCAGATCCTTCTTCTCAGCATCCGCCATGATGCTGCCCATGGGAGCAAAGAAAGCGGTATTGGCTTGTGACATGGCCTGACGAACGCCGACGGCCAAACTGATCTGAAAGATCGTGACCATCAGCCCGATGACGATGGAGGCGATGGCGATGCCTCTGCCACTCACGCGTCCGTCGCTCTGTGAGATGATCACGAGCGAAGCCACGCCGAGCAACGCGCCCAGACCGGCCACGCCGGGGATGATGCAGGCCACGAGGCCAACCAGCGCGACCACGAGTGCAACGATCGCCATGACACTGACTTTGCGTTCGAGGATGATGTCATCGCGCTGCAAAGCCGTGTACGGATTGGACATCTGACTCATGTACAAGCGTAGATCGCTTGCGGGGGGCGCGAGCGCGATCAGAAGTTCCAGTCAAGCTCGACGACGGACATGCGTCCGGCACGATCCAGGAATCCGCGGAACATGTCGCGGTATCCCTTGCGCTTGGCTTCCCACTCGTTGGCCGGCAGCAGTGGGGCCGGCTCGCCCGCCACAGCCGTCTGGGCTTGCGCCGCGATCCACAGCGGGGCCTGACGCGCACTCAGACGCTCCTCAGCATCAAGCGCGAACTGCACAGCTTCGACACGCAGCGCGGGGTCTTGACGCAGGCGGGTGCGGATGTCGGTGAATTGCGACTCGATGTCGCGGACGGCTTCTCCGGCGGATGCGTCAGCGAAGCGTGCGGCGTCGATCAACCCGGTCAGCGAGCCCGCCATGTACCACTTGGCGGCTTCGTCCGTGCGGCCGGCGTCCTGGTGCGTCCGCGCCAGCATGAAGAGCGTCGGAAACGCGGCGGAGTCCTGGCGACCGGCCAGCCACGCGATCAGTTGATCGCGCTCACTTGCTGAAAGGCTTGCGGATTCGCGCAGTGTGGCCTGCAGCGCAGCGGCATAGTCGCCCGCGCGTTCAAAGTCCGCCAGTTGCCGCACAATCACCGGCGCATCGGCGGCCGGTTCGGGCAGCGACGCTGTCGGGGCGGGCACACCCAGAGGTGTCGCCTGCGGATGTGCTTCAAATGGAATGACTTCGATGGGCGTCGCATCGGCGAGCTGCTGCTCGAGCTTCTTGCGTTCGCGGCCCACCGTAAACCACGCAAGCAGAGCAAGCGCGACGATCACAGCTGCGGCATTGCCAGCAGCGATCAGCAGCACATTGAGCGGCGTTCGTTTCACGGGTCTTGAGCGTCCTTGCAGCAGGTGCGGTGATGACCGCGGTCCTGATCTGTTCGGCCACTCCAGCCGCATGATGAAGCGGCAGACGACAAACCGTGCAACGCCCCGGGTTCGGTGGCGGATGTGTGGTCTATGCGGTGAGCTTCGCAGCGTTTATCGGTCGGGGGCCTGCTTCTGGCCTTCATCCACCGACGACGTTTCGTTGCCGACTTCTTCAACGCCTGCCGCACGGAGCTTGCGACGCTCATCGCGCACGCTGTTCATGGCGGAGATGGTCTGCTCAAGACGCCTCTTGATGTCAGCCCGTTCGCGCAAGTTCAGATTGGGATCGCGCAGCTGGCTTTCAAGTTGCTTGATCTGACGATCATACTGATTGATCTGAGTGGTCAAGTTGGTGATTGCATCGCGGAAGGGATTGGTCGCGTCGTCCGTCGAGAGCGAAAACTCCTCTTCAGGGCGAGTCACCAGTTCACGCTGGCTGCCGCCTGCGTCCACATTCAGCGGATTGACGCTGACTTGAATCGTCGCCTTTTCCAACTCCCGCCTTGCGCGCCCGGCCTCAAGACGTTCAAGCTGCACCGCGTTGGTGTAGCGCGTTGACGTGGCGGGGGTGGGAATCGTCATCGTGGTCTGGCTGCGAAGGCGGTCCACACGCAGTCGCCATGCGCGGCGGAGCGTGGGCTTGTCGAGCGAGCGGTTGCCTTGCAGCTTGCCAAAGTCACCCAGGGTCAAGCGATCGGTCCGCACTTCGCCTGCGCGAACGAACTCAACATCGACCGCTTCGCCCGGGTCATAGCTCACGATGGCGATGCGTGCATCAAGATCGGTCACGACGGTCATGTCGTTGATCTTGCGGAGCGTGTCACCCGGCTGGAAGACACGCATGGAGTCAAAGCCCGCCACCGGACCGCCAATAACCACGCCTTCGGCACGCGAGCGGCTGCCCGCGAACGACACGCCCATGGCGGCACGAGGACCACGGTCAAACAGCTTGAAGGCGATGTCCGACATCGCCTCGATCTGCTCAGGCGTGAGGTCGCGATCTTTCAGCTTGGCCTCGAGCTTGCGGAGATTGGGCAGCGTGATTGCCGCGATCTCTTCTGAGATCTCGATCTGCCGGTTACGGTCAAACGCCATGCTCAGGCGCGTCTCAAGGTCGGCAAGCGGTGCAAGCATCAGGCGAGCAAGTTCCTCACGCGCGGTCTCGCGGACTTTCCAGTCCTCGGCGTTCATCGCCTTGACGTATCCGCCTAGTTTCGCATCGGAAATGCCGTCTTCCGCAAAAACGCAGCCCGAGGCGGCGGTCAGCACGCAGACGATGGACATCGTGCGCAGGAAGGTCAGCGGCATGCCTTCATTGTAACGCGGTCGAGCGGACGGCGTCTGGAGGATCGAACACTCCGGAAAGAGCCCCGAAAACTCGGTGCAGACAGGGCAATACTTGCAAGCATGACCACCGCCGCCACTTCCATGCCCGCCGTGTCCGCCGGCCCGTCAGTCGCTCGATCTTCGCCGCCTTATCGCCCCACGAGTTTGGTGGGCCTGGGGCTGCGCACCTACATCGCGGGCCGGATTCGCCAGTTGAGCGATGTGGAACACTGGAAGGTCAACAGCGCTGGCATTCAGCTCGCGCAGCTCCGCAACCTGCTGCGCATGGCCAGTGGCACGGTCTTCGGCAAGCAGCATGACTTCGCGAAGCTGGCCCAGTTACCGCAGAACGAACTGCTGAGTGCATATCGCAAGGCCGTGCCGATCGCCGACTGGTACGCCAGCAAAGACTTGATCGCGCGGATGCGCGAGGGCGGCGAGCCTGACGTCTTGTGGCCCGGCAAAGTCATGGACTTTGCGCAGACGAGCGGCACGACAGCGGGCGACAAGTTCATTCCCGTCAGCCGGCAGATGCTGCAGAGCAACTTTCGCGCAAGTCTGGACATCTTCGGACATGCTGTGCGGTTCGGCGTGTCGCTGCCTCAATTGATGGCGGGCAAGAGCGTCTTTCTCGGCGGCACCACCAAGCTCGACACCAACGAGCATGGCGTCCGCACCGGCGACCTGTCCGGCATCGTGACGCCACTGATTCGCTGGCCTTTGACGCAGATCTATCTGCCCGGGCCGGAGATCGCGCTCATGAGCCACTGGCCCACCAAGATCGAAGCGATGGCCAAGCGCTGCCTCGCGGAAGATGTGCGCATGGTGAGCGGCATGTGCAGTTGGGAGCTCGTGCTGTTTGAGAAAGTGGTCGAGCTGGCGCGGGCCCAAGGTAGAAAGGTGAACACGCTGCGCGACGTATGGCCCAACATGCAACTGCTGGTGCATGGCGGCGTGAAGTACTCGCCGTTTGACCAGCGCATGCGGCAGATGTGGAGCGGCAGCCCCGATGGTGAAGACTTCCCGTCGCGTGTGGAGCTCTACCCCGCGAGCGAAGGTTTCGTCGCCATTCAGGACACCAAGGGTGATCCGGGCTTGCGGCTGCTCACCGACGTCTACAACTTCTACGAGTTCGTGCCCCTTGAACAGATCAATGACCCCAATCCCCCGGCCTACGCGTGCTGGGAAGTGGAGAAGGGACAGAAGTACGTCGTGACCATGAGCACATGTGCGGGCATGTGGCGCTATGTGCTGGGTGATGTCGTGGTCTTCGACAACGTGCCCGACAAGCCCTTGTATCTGGGCGGCGGAGGCGGCGACGGGCCCTGCCGACTGCGCATCGTGGGGCGGCACAGGCACTTCATCAACGCGTTTGGTGAGAATCTCATCGTGGAGCACATCGAGAACGCCGTGGCCCATGCCGCGCGTGCCAGTGGTATGCTCGTGGGCGAGTTCACCGCGAGCCCTGTCTATCCGGGCGAAGGTCGGCGCGCTGGATTGGAGCTCGTCGTCGAAGTGCAACCCGGCGGCGACCTCGCGAAGTTCCGCGCGGAGTTTGATGGATCACTGAAGGCCCAGAACGTGGACTACACAACCAAGCGGACTGACAGCCTTGGCATGCAGGAACCGACGGTCACCCCCGTTCCGTTCGGCGCGTTCCACAGGTGGATGGAAAGCCGCGGCAAGCTGGGCGGACAGAACAAGTGCCCGCGGTGCGCCAATCACCGAGACTACGTCGATGGCGTGCGAGGCTTCGCGGGCACCTGACGCGCGACACCTCGCACAGACGTGTGGCAACCAAACGCATCGGTCCGAGCTTGCGTGAAGAAGGCGTGCCCCGTATTCGTACAAACACGGGCTCGTGTCCTTCCTACGCCTTGCCGGATTGTGTCGCTTGTTTGCACTCTACCATTCCACGCCCATGCATACTGCTGATTGGCTCAATGTTCTTCACGCCGCGGACACTCTGCTCAAGCAGTGTGAATCGCTGGTCGCCGATCTGTCTGATGTCGTGTACACCAGCGAAAGCACCGTGCTGCCCGGAGGCACCGTTGGCAAGCACCTGCGTCACCTGGTTGATCACTATCACGCGATCGTCTCGGCAAGCGGCAACACGCAGCCGATCGATTACGACCATCGCCTGCGCGACGTGCCGATGGAGCTTGATCGTGCTCACGCACTCCGCACGCTGGCGTCATTGCGTCGCGCCCTCGTTGATCTCAAGCCGCTGGGGCATGCGGCGCCGGTCACCGTTCGCGTCATGGTTACGGGAGATGGCACATGCGCCACGCTGGGCACCACGCTGGGGCGTGAATTGGCCTTTGCAACCCACCACGGCGTGCACCACCAAGCCATGATGCGAGCCATCGTTGGCGAATTTGGTGTGGAGATTACTTCAGATTTTGGCAAGGCCCCGAGCACGATTCATCACGAACTTTCCACGAAGCGCTGAGTGTGCACCGTCTCCGTCATCTCGCAGTCTGGCGGCTATCGCGTGATGGTGAATCGCGACGAAGCTGACACCCGTCCTGCCGCGTCGCAGCCCGCGTGGCACACCTTGCTCACGGGTGAAGGCCACGCTGTTCGCGCCATGTGGCCCACCGACCCCGTTGGCGGCGGCACATGGATCGGCGTCAACGAGCACGGGTTGCTGCTCACGCTGCTCAACTACAACCTCGAAAGCGCGCCGGGCATCCCCGTGGTCGTGACGCGTACCGATCTGCGATCGCGAGGCGAGATCATCCCACAGTTGCTCTCGCATACATCAGGTGTGCAGGCGGTGCAGGCGCTGTCGCGCAGCGATCTGTCTTGCTACGGCCCCTTCCGCCTCGTCGCTGTCGCGCCTGTCAGCGGTTCAACCGATCCGATCGTGATTGAATCACGCTGGAATATGGACCAACTGCAGGTGCTCGAGCCCATCACGCCGCCCGCGTGCTTTGCAAGCAGCGGTCTGGGCGATTCACTCGTCCGCGTGCGAGGTGATCTCTTTCGCAAACTGCTCGCGGAAACGACCGACGCCCCTCACGCCACCCAGGATGCGTTTCATCGCCACCAGTGGCCACACGCGACTCATCTCAGTGTCATGATGAGTCGCAAAGGCGTGCGCACGGTGTCGGTCGGCACAGTCTCGTGGCGCAACGGCGAGGTCGACTTTCAGTACAACCCAGTATCCGCGGAGTTCGCGGCTCATCCAAACACGGCGTGATGTGTTCGTCCCTTGGCGACGCTCGGCCTCTAGAATCGCTCCGGAGGTGCACTGTGTCGTTGGCGGTGCACGTGTGAGGAGAGAGGCATGCGTTCATTTATTGCGTGGATCGCGCCCGTTGTGCTGGCAAGCACGCATGCTGCTGCGCAGTTCAGCGAAGTTGAGCCAAACGACGCAAAGACGACGGCCACGTTGGTCACGCTCGCGCCGGGCGAAAGCGTGTCGGGCGTCACAACCGGTCTGGCCGGCACGGGCGACACAAGTGTCGACTTCATCCGGGTCACGACAACAGCCGCGCCGGGCGGTCTCTATCGATACCGGCTCGGACTCACATCAACCAATTCCGGTTCGTACAACCTCACGCTGCGCGGATCGCCTCAGAGCAATGGCGCGCCCGCCACGGGCGACGCGCTCGTGCAACTTGCTGACACGGGCACCCAGTCATCGTCCTTTCTGCAGTGGTACGGCTTCGGCAGAAGTGAGTTCATCACGGCTCGCATCGCAGGAGAGCCGCAGACCGTCGCGCCGTACACGCTCACGTTGTCACGCGAGCCCGTTACGCCAGTTGGCATTGATGCACCGATCGCCGCCGGCCCCGTCACGATCACAACCCGCGGACGCACGCTCGCCGACACGGAGTTCTGGGTGTACGACGCGAACTTCTTCGCGCTGACCACCTTTGGCAACGATGATGAAACCACCAGCGGCGGCGGCACCGGCACCACACGCCAGAGCATCGCCACACGCACACTGACCGATGGCGTCTACTACCTCGCCATCAGCGATCACAATCTGGCCAACAACTTCGGTTCACCCAGCGATGATCGGTTCCGCATCGCGGCCGTGCTTGACAGCCCGGGCAGCATCGCACAAGGCGATGCAGACGCCGTTGCGGACTTGGACTTCGCGATTGCCAGCGCAGCGGGTACCGTTGAGGTGATAGCTGCCAAACCCGGCCCCTTTGGTATCGCGTGGTATCGCTTCACGGTTGGTCCGCAGAACAAGCCGCTCGCGCTGGCGGCCCCCGTCAGCGTCATCGAGGGGCAGCCAGCCACGCTGCGTGCAACCGTCACGCCTGCTCAGGCTCCTGTGAGCACGCAGATCGCCATCACCGCAGATGCAGCAGCGCTGGGTGCGGGCACGGTCGTACTGCGAGATGATGGCCTCGCGCCCGACACAACCGCGAACGACAACGTGTTCGCGGCGACGGTCGTCGTGAACACGACAGCGCTGGCTAACCCCGTCGCCCTGCCTCTGGCAGTAACAGATGCGCAAGGTCGATCATCGCTGGGCTCGCTGGTTGTCAATGTCACGCCCTCGCCAAGTGGCGCGTGCTGCGTGGCCGATGCCTGCCAGCAGTTGCGGCAGTATCCGTGCACCGTCGCTGGCGGTGTCTTTCAGGGAGCAGGTACGACGTGCGCGGCAACCGCGCAAGCGGGCGGTGCGGCAGCGTTCGAAGTTCTTGACGGCGGCGTTTCGCTAACGCTTGCCACAATCGCCAGCGGCAATCTTGATGATGGGCGCTGGACCGTCGCCTTGCCCTTCTCGTTCGCGTTTGAAGGTGATGCATTCACGCAGATGAGCGTGTGCACAAATGGTTTTCTGCAACTTGGCGATGCAGCGGGCTACAGCGTCGAGTATGTGAACGCGACGATTCCAACGGCTGCCGCTCCGAACACCATGATCGCCCCGCTCTGGGATGACTTGGAGTTGCCGACCAGCGGTGAGGTGCGCGTGCAGACGCTGGGGAGCCAGCCCAACCGGCGCACGCTTGTGAGCTGGCAGAACGTGCGTCGCTTGGCGTCGCTGAGTGACAGTCTCGATTTCCAAGTGGCGCTGTTCGAGGGCAGCAATCGCATCGAAGTGCGATACGGCGATTTATCGCCCGTCGTCGTGTCCTTCGGCGCGACGGCTGGTATCGAATCGGCCACCGGCCTTGCCGGCATCTCGCTCGATCTTGCACAGATCGGCGCTGGCAACGTCGCGTTCGCATTTGCGCCGTCACTCGCGGCCTGCGCAACAGCGTGCGACGACATCGACTTCAACAACAACGCTGTCTTCCCGGAAGATCAGGACGTCATCGACTTCTTCAACGTGCTGTCCGGTCAGACGTGCGAAGCGTGCAACGACATTGACTTCAACAACAATGGTGTCTTCCCCGAAGATCAGGATGTCATCGACTTCTTCGCCGTGCTGTCGGGCGGCGACTGTGCATGAGGTGCTGAACCGCCCGAGACCTCAACGTTCGCGGCATCCATGAGACTCACCACGCGGGCGTGTGGTCACTATCGCGAACCCACGTTGGCATCCACACCAGGACCACCGCATCCGCACGAATGTCCGACTTCTTGGGCTTGAGCGTGATCGTCTCGAAAGTCTCGGTCGCTGGATCCAGCTTCGCGGCGATGGCATCCGTCTCGGCCTTGAACTGCTCTTCAAGATCCGCGAGCTGTTGCTTGATCGCTCCCAGATTCTCTTCCGCCCGCGCCACATCGCCGCTTTCCTGGCTCGCCCGCCCCACGCTGCGAGCTGCACTGGCCGCGCGACCGACATTGCCCGCGCTCGCGACCTTCTTGCCAAGGAACGCGCCCAGCAGTGCGCTGCCGAACGAGAGCGCGGTGCCCAGCTTCGCTTGCTTGGCTTGTGCTTCCTGCGCTTCGACAGCTTGCTCCGCGCGCCGCACGCGATCCGTCAGTGTCTGGAACTTGCTCGCGTACTTGGTGCGCAACTTCTCGACCAGTTCATCGCGCTGTTCACGAGCGGCTTGCGTCAGTCGCACGCGGAAGTCCTTCTCGCTCTCGCCCGCCTTGCTCACTTCCTTGAGCGTCGCGCTGCGCAAGAGCTCAAGCCGCTCGCTGCGATACAGCGTGTCAATCAGCTTCTTCTGCCAGTCGGCGTAGCTCTTGGCTTTGGTCGCGGTCGGATGCAAGTTCGCGAACGCCGCGTTGCCATCGGGATCGCGCTCTACGTCCTTGTCCGTGAACTCCACGCGCTGCGCCTCGTCCCACTCAATCGGCACAGGTCCGTCGCGGAAACTCGCAAGCATCGTCACGGGGCTGTCGAGGTCAACGCCCGTCTTGCTGTCGTTGTAGTGCACCCAGCAGAACGCCAAGACCGCCGGGTCGTAACGCAGCGTCGAGCCCGCGGGCTTGCTGCTGCGAATCGGCAGAAAGTACTGCTGCACATCGGGTGGCAGCACAGGCCGCGACGCAGTGCTCGATCCCGCACCTGCCGAAGCAGTGGGGGCCGTCACGGACGCACTTGCCACGCTGGAAGCAGCCACAGGCGCCGGCGCCGCGCCGCGAGAGGCGACACTGCCGGCAGCGACAGCCACCGCACCGCTGCCACCCGCCTTGATCGGATCCATCAACTGCTTGATCTGCCCGCGCGTCAGCGGCCCGCGCAGGTAGCTCAAACACCAGCGCGTTTCAAAGATGCTGGGCCCGTCGTCATGCACGTTGTTCATCACAAACACGCGCTTGGGCAGCCCCGAGATCGTGCGATCCATCGCGCTGCGATCAAACGCCTTGTTGCTCGCCGCCATCGCGCCTTGCAGGCCATCAAGCAGCCGAGCCTTGTCCTGCTCGGTCTGCAATCGCCCAATGAACCACGTACCCGCGTTCGACAAACCCTTGTAGTCAATGTCGACGGGATTCTGCGTCGCCAGCACGCACCCCACGCCAAACGCGCGAGCCTGCTTCATCAGCGTCAGCAGCGCCTGCTTGCTCGGCGGATTGGCAATGGGCGGCACATATCCCGCGATCTCATCCATGTAGAGAATCGCGCGCAGGCTCGTCGTGCCGCTTTGCTGGCGCGTCCATCCAAGCAACTGATTGAGCAGCAGCGAGACAAAGAACATCCGCTCCGCATCACCCAGATGCGCGATGCTCACAATCGCCAGCCGCGGCTTGCCCGTCGCCGTGTACAGCATGTTCCCGATGTCCAGCGGTTGACCTTGGCTCCACGCCGCGAACTGCGGGCTCGCGAGCAGGTTGTTCAGCGCCATCGCGAGTTCGAAGCGGTCCTTGCTGGGGAAGAACGCTTCAAGCTCCAGCACGCCCACGCGCTGGAACGCCGGGCTCTGCACCTGCTGAATGATGCCAGCGAGATCGAGATTCTGTCCCGCCATCCACGCCGTCTGCAGAATCGTCGCGACCAGAATGTGCTCGCGCCCGCGCGTGGCGTCACTCTGCACACCCGCTAGCCCGAGCAGACTGCTGGTCGTCGTCGCAATGCGATCACGCAGCAACTCCGGATCATCCACAATCTCAAACGGCGGCGCATCGAAGCTCTTGAGAATCGACAACTGCATCCCCGCGCTGCTGCCGGGCGTGTACACGACAGCATCCGCGCTCTGCTTGAATCGCGCGATGCGCTCGGGCGACTGTCCCCACTCCGCCAGCCCCTTTCTCCAGAGATCAGCCTGCCCCTGCGCGAACGCATCCGGCGTCATCCCCTTGGTCTGGGCATCGCTCTCGTTGATCCACGGACGAAAGTCGCTCGCCGCGAGATTGGGAAATGCCAGCAGCAGGTTCGCAAGGTCGCCCTTGGGATCGATGATGAGCGCGGGGATGTTGTCAATCGCCGCTTCCTCCAGCAGCCCCAGACACAGACCGGTTTTGCCGCTGCCAGTCATGCCCACGCAGATGGCGTGCGTGACCAGGTCCTTCGCGTCGTAGAGGTGAAGTTCGTCTGTTCGGCGCTGTGCGGCGGTGTCGTAGAGCTTGCCGAGGTAGAAGGAGCCGAGTTTCTCGAAGTCTTGCATGTTGCAATCTCAACGATTGTGGAAATCTTGGGAAGTGTGAACGCAGGCCGAACGCATGATATCAAAGTTGCCTGACGGGCACGCGCCTGCGATCGTGCGGCAAGCTGTAAGCGCAGGAATTGCACGAGTTTGGAGCGCAAGATACGTCCTGACGAAACTTGTTACAACGAACGCAACAAGCGACGATTACGATGTGCGCAATCGCACTTGAACCGCACGCAAGTATCCACTACGCTAGCCCGGCCCAACTCGGGCGATCACTCTCTCTGCATCCGTCGCTCACGGGTTCGAGCAACGGTCGAGGAAGCGCAGAGAAACGAAAGGAATACGCGGAATGGCTTCGAATCGTCACAACGTGCAGACTCTCCTGTGCCTCCTGCCCCTCCTGGCCGGCGGTCTGGTTGGCTGCGAAAGCTCAGGCACGGGTCCCCATGGCGTGACCGTTCCGCTCGGCGGCGGCACCGGCGGCACGACCGTCGCGAAGGCTCCGGCCCCCAAGGCGGCCGAAGCCCCCAAGGCGGCTGAGAAGCCCGCCCCCGCTCCCAAGGCTGCGCCCGCTCCGGCTCCCGCCGCGGCTCCCGTTGCTACCGGCAGCAGCGTTGCCTACTACCCCACGGGCAACCGCGCCAGCAGCAGCCTGATGGTCGAGAAGATCGCCCCCACGGAAATCGCCGCGGGCCAGGCGACCAGCTATCAGATCAAGGTCACCAACATCAGCAGCAGCACCCTTGAGAACGTCCAGATCAATGAGACGATTCCTCAGGGCTTCACGATGACCAACAGCCAGCCCGCTGGCAACAACGGCGTCTTCAACCTCGGCAGCCTCGGCGCTGGCGAGAGCAAGACGATCACCGTGAACGGCAGCTTCGCCAAGGCCGGTAGCTACGGCAGCTGCGCCACTGCCAGCTTCACCGTGCCGGTCTGCATGACGGTCAACGTCGTCAGCCCCGCGCTGGCCATCACCAAGACCAGCCCCGCCAGCAGCCTGCTGTGCGACAGCTGGCCTGTCAAGCTCGTCGTCACCAACAGCGGCACGGGCACGGCCCGCGGCATCACGGTCAAGGACCAGCTCCCCGCTGGCCTCACCAGCGATGGCAAGAGCGTTGTTGAATTCCCGGCCTTCGATCTGGCCGGTGGCGCGAGCCGCGAATTCACGTTCAACGTGAAGGCCGACAAGGTTGGTTCCTACACCAACAACGCCACGGCCAACGCCCAGGGTGGCCTGAGCGCGACGAGCAACAACACGGTCACCGCCGTGAACGCTCCCACGCTCACCATCGACAAGCAGTGCCCCGGCAACATCCGCCAGGGCCGCCCGGTCACCTACAACATCGTCGTGACCAACACGGGTAACGCTCCGGCCGCCAACACGGTCGTCCGCGATCCGCTCCCGGCTGGCAGCACGTTCGCCTCGGCCACCGAAGGTGGCGCGGTCAGCGGCGGCGCGGTCGTTTGGAACCTCGGCACGCTGGCTCCGGGCCAGAGCCGCACGGTCAGCCTGACCATCAACGCTGGCGCCGGCACCATCAACAACGAAGCCTTCGCCAGCGCGACCTGCGCTGCTGAAGTCAAGGATGGCTGCAGCGTCAGCATCCAGGGCGTGCCCGACATCGGCACCGGCGTCGAAGACTTCGATGGCGTGCGCCTCATCGGCGAAAACCACGAGTTCACGTACACCGTCAAGAACCAGGGCCAGGTCAACCTGACCAACGTCAAGATGGTCGCCACGATGGACGCGGGCCTCCAGTACGTCAGCAGCACCTTCGCTGGCGCCCAGGGCCAGGGCCAGACGGCCACCTTCAACATCGGCACCCTCGCCGTGGGCCAGACCGTGACCTTCAAGTTCACGGCCAAGGGCACCAAGGCCGCCGACTTCATCGTCCAGACCGTCACCACCAGCGACCAGACCCGCGCCGTCCGCAACGACGAGCAGGTCAACTACGTGGACTAAGTCCTCGCAGCGGCCGCAATCAGTCTGATACTCCAAGCACCGCTGGCGAAGGCCGGCGGTGTTTGTTTTTCGGAGAACAGAGAACGGAGAGCGGAGAACAGGAAAAGGCACTCGGTCTTTGCCTTTCCCCTGTTCTCTGTTCTCCGTTCTCCGCTCTCCACCCCGGCCTTTCTTGCGCTCATTGGCATCGCGCGGACGGGCGTCGGCGGGGCGGCGACGGTCGGCTGCGCACGTTTGTCGCCCGTCGGGGGAGTTTTTCCTGGCGTCGGGGGAGTTCTTCCGGCCGGAAGAATGGTTCTGGCTGGCACCAGAGGAGTTCTGGCGGCCGCAAAAATGGTTTTTGCTGGCACGAGAGGAGTTCTCGCGGCCACGAAAATGATTCTCGCGGCCCCGATGACGACTATCGCTGGCACGAGAACGACCATCGTGGCCACGATAAGGACTATCGCTGGCACGAGAACGACCATCGTGGCCACGATAAGGACTATCGCTGGCACGACAACGACCAACGCGGCCCCGATGACGACCGTCGTGGCCCCGACAACAACCATCGCTGGCACGACAACCCCCATCGCAGGCGCAAAACCTGCCCTCCCCGCCCCCGGTCTTCCTCACCTGCTCACCCGCTCACCTCCCCACCTGCTCACAGCACCCCC
>VYMB01000028.1_pt1 | contig 84336 bp, 86 predicted proteins | sample 5115321 | NCBI WGS metagenome assembly VYMB01 (sample SAMN12291794, study PRJNA351875) | freshwater metagenome | isolation source: freshwater lake | place: USA: Michigan, Wintergreen Lake | collected 2011-08-02 | reverse complement strand
ATCGATAATGCCTGAGCCATAAAAGCCGACCTCCATCATCAGCCTCCATGGTGAATCACATCACATCTGATTTGGGAATCCTTCCGATTCAGCTCGAAAGGGAAACGCTCTAAGCGCTTTATTCGCCATTAAAGCGAAGATTGAGGTAAGTATTACGCCATTACCATGTATATACATGATTTTTATTGACTTTATAAATTCAAAATGACTTCCTGCTTTGGGTAACCATCTGTTGAATATCTGTCTAATCAAATCCAGTCACGTTTGTAAGGTCGCAACTATGAAACGCATCGCCCTTTGGTCCTTGTCGGCATGCTTGCTGGTCCCCACGCTGGCAACGGCACAACAGCCGCTGGATTTGCAAATGCCGCCTCAAGCCAAGCCCGGTCAATGCTTTGCGCGCGTGCTCGTTCAAGCTGGTTATCGCACGGAAGCCGTACCAATAGTCATCCGCGATGCGCACGAAAGTGTGCAGGTTAGCGATCCTGTTTTTAAAAGTGAGATTAAAAGCATCCCGATCAGCGATGCATACAAAGATTATGTCGTAACCCCACCAACCTTCCGGACTGAACAGCAGAAGATCGTTGTTCGTCCTGCCCATGAGCGCTTGCGTGCTTCCCCGGCCGTGATTGGAACAAGTCCCGTAACAGTGGTGATCCGCGAGCCACGACTTGTTTGGCGTCCCGGTAGCAAGGGCTCAGAAGTGCGCCGCATTGATGCGGCCACGGGCGAAGTTTTTTGCTTGGTTGAAGAACCAGCCAAGACCGCTGTGATGCAGCGGGAAGTCCAAATTACGCCAGCGCAGGTCACACGTGAGCACGTTCCTGCGGTTGAGGAAACCATCGAGCGGCGTTTCCTAGTTACGGCTCCCACCGTCCGCGAGGTCTATGTAAAAGCCGAAAGTAAGGATGTGAAAATCCAGACCTTGGTTCAGCCGGCTCGGGAGATCCGCACCAAAGTGGAGGCCCGCACGGGCACCTTGCAGCGCCAAGTTGAAGTAACGCCAGAGCGCTATGAGTGGGTGCCGGTTGTGTGTGTTGATACGCCAGAAGGGCGGCACTCCATTCAGGCTGTTCAAAGCGCTTTGGCGGCGAGAAAATACTATAGCGGTCCAATCGACGGCCTTATCGGTCCAAAGACCAAACAAGCACTAGCTGCTTTCCAGCGTGCCAATGGCCTTCCGGGGCAAGGTAGTTTGACTGTCGCAACTGCTCGCGCCTTGGGCTTGTGAACAGTTCATCATTTTTGACCACTTGAGACTCTTGAAACTGAATTACTTTTCGGTTTCTGAACTCGTACACTTGCGCTAAATATTTCTTCGGGTATCAATTTTCGATCTTGGAGAACCTTTGCTTTGGCTGCATCAACTTCGATTCCCATAACGATACTGATTGTCGATGATAATCAGCACATGCGGGGGATTTTGAAAGAATTGCTGCGCGCTGCGGGCGTGAGTGATATCAAGGAAGCCTCAGACCCTTTGGAAGCGTTTGAGTACATGAAGTCGAGTTTGATAGACTTGCTATTGGTCGACCTTTCTATGCCATTGATGGATGGTGTTGAATTTACCAGAATGGTCCGCACGAACGAAAATAGCCCGAACCACTTCCTTCCAATCATCATGATTACCGGCCATTCAGAGCGGTCTCGAGTAAATGCCGCGCGTGACGCCGGAGTAAACGAATTCTTGGTGAAGCCTGTCACCGCGAAAGGCTTGATGGAGCGCTTGTCGCTGATCGTGAATAGGCCGCGCAACTTTGTGAAGAGTAAGCAATTTTTTGGTCCAGATCGCCGCCGCAGGGCGGACCCCAATTTTAGTGGCGAAGAGCGGCGCAAAGACCTGCAAGCAAAGGCCTGAGACCTGCGGTTGGCTGTCTTCCGGCGAGTTGGACCTGTGGTCCAATTTCAAGTCGTGGGATGACTCGCGATTTGGTGTCGACAACCGCTGAAAAAATAGCAGCAGAAAATCCTTGATAATATACTGAATAATATAAACTTTTCGACGGTTTTTTATGTCATGTTTTTTGAAGTGAAAAAAACAATTGCGTCCCGGAAAAATAGCCTTATACGCGCTCCTTCCGGCGGACCTGGAAACAGCATCCAGTCCACTAACGCCCCCTCGGGCCCAGGCCACACGGCAGCGGCTTCCACCCCCGCTTCCGGCGTAAGCTTCCAAGGGCGGACCTGACTTACATCCGGGTAAGGATCGGGCTTCCGATTTTTGCCTAGCATGTCCGACTAACGCCGGCCTGGGTTTAGATCATAGGGGGGTCCGCATGGATCACTTCAATTCTGCGCACGACGCTGTCGTGAAGCTGCGTCCGGATGTGCCATTGGCAGTCAACCGTCCGCATCTTGTTCGGGCGGCTGCACGTTGGTTCCTCGATTCGTTCGAGGGCGATATTCTTTATGCGGTGAAGGCAAACCCTTCGCCGTGGGTGCTGGAAGCCTTGTGGCGTGAAGGCGTGCGTCATTTCGACGTCGCATCCGTCAATGAATGCAAGCTGGTGCGGGACATGTTCCCAACGGCGACTTTGGCATTCATGCATCCGGTCAAGAATCGTGCAGCGATTGCGCGTGCCTATCATGAATTTGGCTGTCGCATTTTCGCGCTCGATAGCGTGGACGAACTGCAGAAAATTATTGATGAGACCGATGGTGCGACGGACCTAACTTTTGTTGTCCGCCTACGAGTCAGCAATGCCGACGCCAGCTTAAAGTTGGAGGCAAAGTTCGGGGCCATGGGCGAAGAGGCTGTCGCGCTTCTGCGCTCTGCCCGGGCGGCTACCCAAGAAGACCTTGGTGTATCGTTCCATGTTGGCAGCCAATGCATGAACCCCAGCGCTTGGCGTTCGGCCTTGCGCGAAGCTTCGCAATTGATCATCCAAGCTGGCGTAACCATCGACGTGGTTGATGTTGGCGGTGGCTTCCCCTCGATCTATCCGGGCATGAACCCACCTCCGATGCAGCTATTTGTCGACGAGATTCATCGCGTGTTTGACGCCATGCCGGTGACGATGAATTGTAAGCTCTGGGCAGAACCTGGCCGGGCTTTGGTGGCTGAAGCAACCTCGATCGTTGTCAAAGTCGACCTGCGCAAAGGCGACGCGCTTTACATCAATGATGGCTCCTATGGGAACTTGTTTGACGCCACCCACGTCAATTGGGTCTATCCGGTGTCGATGATCCGCCCAGACGGCGGGACAATATCCAAACTGGCTGACTTCCGCTTCTATGGGCCAACGTGCGATTCGATGGATGCCGCTAAAGGGCCTTTCCGTTTGCCGGCCGATATTGGCGAGGGCGATTGGATCGAAATTGGTATGTTGGGTGCTTACGGCGTTGCTATGGCGACCCGCTTTAATGGCTATGGCGAGAGTGTGGATGTCATCGCAGAAGATGCGCCACATGCATCGATGTTTCCTTTGCTCGACGAAGTGGCTGGGCGCGCCAGCCGTTTTGCAAAAGGCTAATACAATCTGCGCCTTTACTTAGATCAGGCGGGCCTTGAAGTCAGGGCCCGCCTTTTCTCTTTAAGGCCGCTGATTTACTGCGCTCCACCGCCATCAACCCTTTGCCGAAGCTTGTGACTTGGACTATGTCACATCTACCGCAGTCGGTATGAGGATACGCGTCGCATGGTCCAGCTTACACTTCCAGCCAATTCTCGGGTGACCAAGGGCAAGCATTACCCTGCCCCAGCTGATGCTAAGAAAGTTCGGACGTTTAAGATCTACCGCTATGACCCTGAGACGGGCCAAAACCCGCGCTGGGATACGTATGACGTAGCTGTCGATCAATGCGGCCCGATGGTGTTGGATGCCCTGATCCATATCAAGAGCACGATGGATGCGACCTTGACCTTCCGCCGCTCGTGCCGCGAAGGCGTCTGCGGATCGTGTGCCATGAACATTGGTGGGCGCAACACCTTGGCTTGTACCAAGGGCCATGATGAAATTCATGGCGATACCTTGTCGGTCAGCCCGCTGCCGCACATGCCAGTGATCAAGGACTTGGTGCCGGACCTCACGAATTTTTACGCGCAATATGCTTCTATTGAACCTTATATGCAGACAACGACGCCTGCACCAGAGAAGGAATGGAAGCAAAGCCCTGAAGACCGCGAAAAAATGGACGGTCTGTATGAGTGCATTCTATGCGCCTGTTGCTCCACCTCCTGCCCGTCCTATTGGTGGAATGGCGACCGCTATTTGGGCCCCGCGGTTCTTTTGCAAGCTTATCGCTGGCTGATCGACAGCCGCGATGAAGAAAAGGGCAAACGGCTCGACAATCTGGAAGACCCATTCCGGCTCTATCGTTGCCACACCATCATGAATTGCGCCCAAGTCTGCCCTAAGGGCCTCAATCCTGCCAAAGCGATTGGCGAGATTAAGACCATGATGGTTGAGCGCGCGCTTTAACCTTAATTGTGACAACGCCCTGTCGAGCGTTAAACCACGGAATCTTAGAGCCGAATCACGCTTTGGATTTTATGGGCCAAATGCGCATATTGGGGGTAGTCCTCGCATAGGATCTGCAGGAAGACCTCCCAAGGCGGAATGTTGCTCATATAGACAGGCCCTTCGAGGCCAGCATAAGCGCCCCCGCCCACTTCAGTGGAGAGGCCGCCGCCTAGCCCTGTGTACAGGCCACCGCCTGGCCCCGTGTAAAGACCACCGCCAGGCTCTCGGCTGAGGCCACCGCCACGACCGTTGGAAAGCCCACCACCTGGTCCTTTGTAGAGGCCACCGCCTGGACCATCATAAAGCCCCCCGCCCGGTTCTTTGGATCGACCGCCCCCCGGACCTGTATAGAACCCGCCACCCGGGGCTGTGTTGCGTCCGCCGCCTGCTCCGACCGATTGATTGCGTGGCCACATGTACTTTACTCCAATCGATATTCTTCGCATTTCTAGCGTTGAATGTTTAACTTTGACTAACGTTGAGAGAAGAAACGAAAGGCCAGAGGGTTTTTGCCTTTGTTACTCTTCAACTTCAGTTGAAGCTGACCTTTGGAACCGAACTCAGCGTGTTGCGTTCATTGCGGTCGAGCTCAAAATAGCTGCGCTCAGGAAAGTTGAACATCCCTGCGACTATATTGCTGGGGAACGACTGTATCGACGTATTATAGGTGGCAACCGCTGCGTTATAGGCGCGGCGCGAGGCACCCAGCTTGTCTTCAATATCGGCCAACTCACCTTGCAGAGTTTGAAAATTGGCGCTGGCCTTCAAGTCTGGATAATTCTCGGCGACCGCCATCAAGTTACCTAAAGCACCTGACAGAACTTTTTCCGCCTTTTCCAATTGGTCTGGCGAATTGGCATCCAAAGCACCGGCCCGTGCGGCGATCACGGCGGTCAGTGTGCCGGATTCATGAGTGGCATAGCCTTTGACGGTTTCAACCAAGTTCGGCACCAAGTCATGGCGCTGGCGAAGTGCTGCATCAATATCGGCCCAGCCTTGATTACAATTCTGGCGCGCAGCCACGAGATTATTATACATGCCGGCGACCAAGAAAATCAAAACAACCGGGATACCGACAAAGATAAACAATTCCATTGCTATTTCTCCCAACAAAAGCCCCTTGCCTTAGGCTTAATGCCAGAGGAAGACCTATAAATCGTTAAATCTCCTCGAGTCTGTTTGAGTTGACCTGCAATTTTGGTTGCTTTCTGTTTACTTGGTAGCGTTAAGTTCCTCATCTATGAGACATCAAGCCCTGTTTGACCACGTGATGACGAGCGGCCTGCGCGATTGGTTGGATAGCCAAGCCACCGCGCGGGAAAAGGCCAAGCGCCAAAACTTGCAGATTCTGATGATCGGGATGGGCATTGCAGCAGCGGCCGCCATCGCTGTTATGGCATTCATGCCAGACCAAGCAGAGTACGGCTTTGTCGTGGGAGCCCTGATTGGTGGGATTACGTGGTGGGTCGCGAACCTGCCTGTTCAGGCCATATCGCAGCAGATCAAAGTGCGGGCGAATGAAGAATTGGGGGCAGTTCTCGGCCTGCGCTATCACCTAAACGGAACCCCCGGCAGCGACTTTGAACTGGCAACCCGCATGGGTCTTTTGCCGTCTAATCCTGATCAAGCCGATTACAGTGATTTCTGGGAGGGCACGTTTGGCTCCGCAGAAGGTACGCTGCACGAGGCCCATCTGCAGGAGTATCAACAGCAGGGAAAGCATCGCCGCCTCGTCACCGTGTTTCGAGGCGTGGTTATGGGTTACCAATTTGCGCGGCCGTTTTCCTCCACCACTTTGGTGCGCCAAGATAAGGGCCTATTGAATGGTCTGATTAATTTCGGCTCACGCCTAACAGGCCTCAAGCTTGAGCCAGTCAAGATGGTACATCCAGACTTTGAGCGACGCTTTGAAGTGGTCTCCACCGATCAAGTCGAAGCCCGCTATCTCCTCCACCCCGCTTTTTGCGAGCGTCTGATGGAGATGGAAGCTGCTTTCAATGGCCAAAATATGCGCCTCGCCTTTGCGCAGGGCAGAGTCGTCGTGGTGATCGAGACCAAAGATATGTTTGAAAGTGGCGGCATAGAAGCAAACGGCGACGACGCCCGTTTTGCCACCACCATCGATCAACTCGGTAGCCTCATCGACCTCACCCAAGCACTGAATGAACGGGCGCGGTGAGGGGGCGACACCCGTGAGTCAGTCAGGCTTCTCGCTATGTCGGGTCCGTCCATTCTAGATACGCTCATAAAGATATATCCTTGCCTTGAAACCTGCGGCTAAGCGGGGTTAGAGTGACGTATGACCTTGCCGAGCGATTATCTAACCTATCCTAAGCGTGGCTATGGCCAAGATATCGACCGCTATGCGTGGCGGCAGGCGGACCAGCGGACGCCGCTTTCCTGGCCCGGTGACAAGACCGTTGCGACCTTGATTGTGATCCCGCTGGAATTCTTCATGCTGAACCCTTCGGGAAAGCCCTTTAAGCATCCGGGTGCCATGGTGACGCCCTATCCAGACCTGCGCCACTATACCAGTCGCGACTATGGCAATCGGGTCGGCGTATTCCGCTTGTTGAAGGCGCTGAAGGTGGCAGGCCTAAAAGCCACGTTTGCTGTGAACGCCGTTTTGCTGGACAAGAAAAAGCCCTTGATTGAGGCAATTTTGGCCGACGGGCATGAGATTGCCGCCCATGGCTGGGATACAGATTCGATCCATTGGGGTGGGATTGAACCCGACTTGGAAGCTGCCTTTGTGGCCCGCACACGCGACGCCTTTAGGGCTGTCGGCCTTAATCCGCGCACGTGGTTGTCTCCGGCGCGCCAGCAAAGCGAGCAGACCCCAGATTTGATCAAAGCGGCAGGCTTTGACATCTGTCTCGACTGGGAAAGCGACAGCGTGCCGTGGCCAATGGCGACCGCTTCGGGGCCTCTCACCTGCGTACCGCTGGCTAATGAATTGGATGACCGCAAGCTTCTGATCGACCAGCGCCAAAGCGAAACGGAATGGCGTAACCAGATCCTCGCAGCCCGTGATTTACTGGTGGAGGAGGGGCCGCGCTATGGTGGCCAAGTGTTGTCCTTCACCTTGACGCCCTATGTCACGGGCCTGCCATTCCGCCTCTGGGCGGTGCGAGAGGTATTTGCCGCGCTGGCATTAGACGGGCAGGTGTGGAGCGCGACTGCGCAGGAGATTGCCGATGCCGCAAGCTGAGGCTTTCACCTGGGAGACCCTGCGGGCTCTGGCCTTGTCGCTCAATCTGCCCAATGTGGAAGATGCGGTCTCGTGGGGACAGCCCAATTTAAAGGCGCATGGCAAGATGTGGGTGTGGTGGAGCCCGCATGAAAATACGCCCGTGTTCAAAACCACCTTTGAAGAGCGGGAATTCTTGATCGAGGTCGATCCAGAAACCTTTTACTTCACGCCTCATTACAAAAGTTGGCCTCTCATCCTTGCCCGCCCAGACAAAGTCGATCCCGACTGGGTGGTGGCAAACCTTAAGCGTGTATGGCGCGAGCAAGCCAAAAAGACTTTCCTGAAAAAATGGGATGCAGAGCAAGCGGGAAGCGCCCAATCATGAACCGCCGCGACGTCCTTATGACCGCCTTAGCCGCTGGAGCCAGCTTAGCCATGACCGATGCCACTGTCCAAACCTCGCCCACGCGCTACTCGGCCTTGGCATTACAAACGCGATGTGATGCCGTTAATCAGGACAGCACCAAGGAAGCCGCCCGCGCCCGCATGAATGGGACCATGGCGCGCGTTTCCAGCCAGATTGGCGCAGCCAAAGGCTTTCTCAAAGGCTTCAATGGCTATGATCTCAAACTGGTGGTATTGCCCGAATATTGGCTGACCAGCTTCCCCTTGGGTGAAACGCGTGAGCAATGGCAGGCCAAGGCCGCCATCGACATGGAAGGGGCAGAAGCGGACGCGATTGCGGCAATGGCGCAAAAGCATGGACTCTATCTGTGCTCTAACCATTATGAGACCGACCCCCATTTCCCCGATCTCTATTTCCAAGCCAATGTGGTCTATGGCCCCACTGGCAAGGTCGTCTTGCGCTATCGCCGCATGATTTCGCTCTATACGCCGAGCCCTTATGACGTGTGGGACAAGTATCTCGATGCCTATGGGCTCGATGCCGTTTTCCCAGTGGCCGCGACAGAGATTGGCACCTTGGGCACGATTGCGTCTGAGGAAATCCTCTACCCGGAGATCGCGCGTATGGCCGTGTTTAAGGGTGCTGAAATTTTGCTACACCCCACCAGTGAAGTGGGTAGCCCGAATTTGACCCCCAAGCATATTTCCAAAATGGCCCGTGCGGTTGAAAACATCGCTTATGTCGTCAGCGCCAATTCGGCCGGCATTTACGGCACTCCGGTGGCGGCTAATTCAACCGACGGCATGTCCATCGTGCTCGATTGGTATGGACGGACATTGGCTGAAGCTGGCACGGGCGAGACCTTTAACGCCAATGCGGTCCTTGATATTGCGGCCCTGCGCGAGACACGGAAGAAAACTGGCATGACTAACACGCTGTCGCGCTTGCCAATGGATGCGTTTGAAAAGACCTATACCGATACCCGTTTTGCACCGGCCAATAAGACGCCAGATGGCAAAATGATTGAACGTGCAGAGGTTTTGGCCCGCCAACGCGCGGTGATAGAAGACATGGCTGTCCGCGGCATCCTGCGTTAAGTCCAGCTGCCGCTCGCAACAGGTTAAAACAATCTATTTGACTCTGGACCTCATTGCCCTATTTGCCCTTACCTAAGGGTAATAACGTGGGAGTAACGAGTTATGAGTCAAGTCTATCCTGAGAGAGGTCTGCACGAAATCATTGATCGCGCTCAACTAATTCTCACAAGCTGGCAGGCCTTTGTTGAAGAGCACCCAGAAACGCAGCTCCACCCTGACTTGTTGTCCATTTCAGATCAAGTCACCGATTTAATGGCGGCCTTTTACCTTGAGGCGTCCGAAATCGCCATAAATCACTCTCCAGTGTCTGGCCTTGCCACCGACATGAAAATGGTCAAAAAGAACCGTATGATCTGAGGACGGCAGGCCTGAGAAGAAAATCGGGTTTTGATTAAGTCATTCGTATCTATGCGGGCGTAGTTCAGAGGTAGAACGTCAGCTTCCCAAGCTGAATGTCGTGGGTTCGATTCCCATCGCCCGCTCCAGTTTTCTGTTATGGGACTGGTGGGGTCATGGCAGTCCGAAGTGCGAAGCAAGGCAGGGCGCGGAGTCCGCTTTCGTTAGCCTAGAGAATTCCCCCTAGGATCAGTTCAATCTGCGCCTCGATCCCAGCCAGAATGGCGTCCAGTGTCAACGCTTCGTCAGATATGAACGCGTAGAATTCTGAGTTCCCAACATTAAAGATTAGCCGAGAGATGACGTCTCTATCCAAAGCAGGATCGAGCTTCCCATGTTCCTGTAAGCTGCCGACATGACGTGCAATGTTCTGAAACATCAGGCTTTCAAGGTCATGATAACCTCGGTGACCATCATATGGCGCACGGATGGCGTCGGAAGCAAATTGTCGGATCAATCTTCGATCATATTCACTGAACCAACGAAAATATTGTTCCAGTAGAGTGAAAATCACCTTGCAAGGACTCTTGTCCAATATTGTGGTGAAATTCGCTAAATCAAAGTCTCTTATTGAGAAATCTGACCATAGCACGCCAGACAATAGGGCCGATTTATTGGCGAAATAATTGTACAAGGTTGCCGGAGCGATGTCGGCTTGGTCGGCAATCGTTTCCATAGAGGCACTGTCGAAGCCAACTTCTTTGAAGGCTTTTCGTGCAACTGCAAGGATGATTTCGCGTCGCTCTTGCTTCTTACGCTCTCTGCGACCCAAAGGCTGCTGGTCATTTTGCCTGCGCATATCTCGTCCCCGTCGCCTTACCAAATATGTTGGCCGATTTATCCCCTTTGTTCAATTCCCGCCAGACAGTTACCCGCCATCTAAAATTAGAGTTACTATAAATATCTTGACGCTATAAAAATCATGCACTAGCGTTCGCGAATAACTTTGGACCCGCGAGGTGAATTATGATTGATAGGAATCGCGCAGCGGCACTCCTGATCGCAACGGCACTTTCACCTTTGCCGGCATTGGCGCAGCGGAGCGACAGCGGTGCTGCTACCGGCAAAACGGATATCGCCGACGTCGACGTGATTGTTGTTACAGCCCAGAAACGCAGCGAGCGGCTTCAAGATGTTCCAATTGCGATGGAAACTTTGGGCCGCATTGCCATCGGCAATGGGCCCGTTTCAGACATTACCAATATCCACTTGGTTTCGCCCAGCGTTTCAGGCTCAGGGAACTCCAGCGCCCAGCCCTTAATCGCAGTGCGTGGTATCGTTAGTAACGACTTTTCTATCGGTGGCGACCCTGCATTGGGGATTTATGTTAATGACGTCTACACAGGTCGTTCGTCGGGCGCAGTCCAAGAACTTGTCGATATTGATCGGGTTGAGATCGTCAAGGGTCCGCAAGGCACATTATTTGGGCGCAACACGACAGCCGGCGCGATCAGCATTTATACCGCAAAGCCAAGTCTCGGCGAGGTTTCCAGATCTGCAGAAGCAAGCGTAGGGGACTTCGGCGCCGTCCGCGCATACACGATCATCAATGTGCCAATGAACGATCAGGCCGCTTTTCGTGCGTCGGCTGTCTATAATCGCCATAAGGGTTTCTTTGAAAACAAACCGGGTGGCAGAAATCTCGACAAAGTCGACCATCTTGCCGGCCGCGCGGCGCTCAGATTTCAATCGGGATCGCTCGATGCAATCTTGACGGGCGAGTATGAGGCTGACCGTGACGACGGGCTGGTGGCCAAGAGCTTAACTTTTCCTGTACCGGGTGACGATGATCCCGGGGCGGCAAAGCCGCCGGTGTCCATCAATGCTCCGATCCGTAATCACCGCGACCTTTACAGCGTTGACTTGCGGATTGAGGCACCTCTTGGCAAGCTAGACTTCACGTCAATCACAGCAGTGCGGGGTTACCGAATACGTTATCTTGAGGATACGGATAGTACTCCACTGACCCAGATCCATTTCGGCTCCCGAGAGCGGCAAGATGCCTTTAGCCAAGAGTTTCGTCTGGCTTCGCCCTTTGAAACCTTCCGTTGGACCGCCGGGGCGAGCATTTATCAGGAGCGGATCGCTGCTGATAGCCGCGCGATCTACGACGAGGATGGTGTCTGCACCGGCATCCTTGGCAGTCGCGTGCCAATAGACTGCGATAACGCCCTGCGCGCCTTACCCTCTCCTATTGGCGGTGCCACCAGCTTCTTTGACGATCTATTAGCGATTGGCGCGGTGACCGACCCCTACAAGGGTGCGGTAGGACAGTTTGAGGCTAATCGGGCCAGAGGCGATTATCTGAGTTTTGGCATATACGGCGATCTTACTTTGGACCTTACTGACTCGTTCAGCATTACAGGCGGTCTAAGGTATAGTCGCGACCGTAAAGACGTGAACGTCAGTGCCCTTCCGTCATCCAACCTGCTGACATTGATTAATGGGGGTAACCTCTATTTACGGGCAGGCACTCAGCGAGCATCAAAGACGTGGGACCAATGGCAGCCCCGACTGGTGGTCTCGTGGAAACCTGTCAACACCTTAAGTACCTATGCGAGCTACACCCGTGGATACAAGTCGGGTGGTTTCAACGTGCTCCAGCCCGGCGACCCAGCTTTTGATCCCGAGCGCGTGGCGCAACTCGAGGCTGGTTTGAAAGGCGCACTGTTTGATCGAAGAGTAAGGTACGACTTGGCTGTCTTTGAATGGCGCTACAATGATCTTCAAGTTCAGGTATTCGAAGGCGGACTTCCGATCGTTCGTAATGCAGGTCGTGCTCGCGGCCGAGGACTTGAGTCCTCGGTGACCCTAACGCCGAGGAAACATCTGGATGTAACGATTGCGGCCTCATATCTGGATGCAATCTACACCCAGTTTCGTTTAGGCAATGCTGTTGATTATACAGGTAATCGGCTGCCGCTGGCACCGAAGTTTTCGGGACGTGTGGGTATAGCCCTCCATGATTTGCCGAATCTAGACGGCATTTCATTCCAAGCCGATTTTGTCCATCGCAGCCAGCAATTTTTCTCGCCGGACGGCGGCGTCCTCCGCCAGCCAGCGTACGGCCTCCTCTCAGCCCGGGCAGCGTACCAATTCCCCGGCTCGGGTCCGGAGATATTCTTGTCCGGCGAAAATCTCGCCAATGTGCGGTACGCGACTACGGGACAGACCATCGATGCAGTCAATGTAGCTGTTCTTCGGCTCGGCGAGCCGCGCAGGATCGCGCTTGGGGCTCGGCTTCAATGGTAATGGCTCGCAAAGACCGGGAAAGGAATGGGCGCAGGGTGCTTGTAGTCGGAGCTGGCGGATCCATGACCGGCGCGTTTTTGCGTGCGATGGAGCAGACGGCGCCGCCCGATTTGCATTTCGACCTGCGTGACCTCAATGAAGACGCAGCCTTGGCCGCCGCTGAACGCTTTGGGAATGAACGGGCACGAGCTTCGAGGTTGGACCTCTTCGACGAGCCTGCGTTGCAAGCCGCTGCAGCCGGCGCTGCTTTTGTGGTTAATGGGGCTGGTCCATTCCACCGAACGGCGGCACCCGTGCGCCGAGCTGCCATAGCGGCGAAAGCGCATTACTTCGACATTGACGACGATGTCGAAAGCGCGCGTGAAGCATTGGCGATGTCTGAAGACGCCAAAAAAGTGGGCGTGGCGCTATTTGTTGGCTGTGGCGCATCGCCCGGTTTAACCAATGTCTTAGCATTGGACCTGGTTCGCCGTCTGGATCAGGTGAAATCAATCGACGTCGCTTGGTGTGTCGGTGATGAAGGCCCTGTCGAACTTGGTCGATCCGTGATTGCCCATACGCTGCATATGGGCGCGGGTGATTATATTGGCTGGAAAGACGGAGCGCCGGTTGAGCGACGCAGCTTTGCGACAGCACGGCGGCTGCCCTTACCAGGTTTGAAACGCCAACCATTCTACGAATGCGCGCACCCTGAACCAGTGATGTTGGGCACCAGCTTTCCACAAGTCGCGGACGTCACGTGCTGGGGGACGCTTCATCCAGCGCCGCTTAACGGAATCATCCGCGGCATTGCGGAGGCGGAACGCGCTGGCCGAATTGATACTGAAGCAGCAATAGAGTTTCTGCGTGCGGCCATCGCAGGCCACCCAACTGCCCCATCTTCGGAAGAGCTGGCCATGGAAGGTGTAAGGCGCCAGATCCGTGAGGGAGAAATCAGTCGTTTTGACTATTGGTATTTTATCTTTAACGCACTGTTGAAGCGGCAATATCCTACGCAAGCGGCGACTGCCGCGCTAGCTTGTGGAACGATTGATGGCAAACCAATTGAACTCCTTCGCTATATTGATAGCACATCGCCAGGATCGCCCCTTAAAAAGATGGAAATTGCCACTGGATGTGCGGAAGCGGCCTTCTTTCTTGAAGCGCTCGAAAGTGGGGCGGCCGCGAAGGCGGGGTGCTTGTTTCCTGAGCTTTGGATCGATCCAGCGGCCTTCTATCGCAGGCTCGACAGCTGTCTGCCACCGGGGGCTGGGGATTGGCTTGGTCCGGTCTTGTGCAGGCCGATCCAAGACCAACACAAACACAATCCTAATGCCGCAACCTTCGGATGGCAGCTTCTTCATAACAGCGGACGCACCGAAACAACGCTCGGTCGCTTAGACGACAAGCCATGACTCCCGAAGATTTGCTGGCCAATTTTAGAGTGACAATCCTCCTTTGGTGGGGCTTGGCGAATATTGCTCTAAGCGTCGCAGCCCTATTGGTCGCTCGCCGGTTCTGGCGTGGGGCTTTTGTCGTCAATCTAATCTGGAATGTTTTTACGCTTGTCACTTGGGCCGCCATTCAGCTTGGATTTGCCGGCCCAACAGGCGCTCTCCAAGCCAATGAGGCGATGCTTTTGCTATTATGCGCCAGCATTGGCCTAGACGTTGCGATGTATAGCCTTTGCGGTGCTTGGCTACTTGTAACTGCGCGCAGTCGAAGGTCTGAGTTATGGAAAGGGGCTGCTTACTCTTTTTGGTTCCAAGGCATCATCCATCTGACCAATTCCTTCCTTTGGTTGGCGGACTGGTTAGCGCTTCGCGACGGCGTACCGTCACAATCCTAATGGTTTGAGCAAAACCTTCGCAATGATCCCTTGTGTGTTTGAATTCTACCGACCCCCGCATTGTCTGCAAGGATGGTCAATTTGATGGAGCTCTCACGATGAAAGAAGCTGTGCCGGTGGCCCCTGATTGGGGTGGTCGCTACCAATTGCCAGGCGGAGTCTATGCAGACTGGCGCCATGATCCAAAAGCCCAGCTCGCCTATGGCGCTTTTCCGACTCGGCTTGAGGTGACGTTGGTCTGGGTGGCAGCCCTCGCACTTTTCGCATGGACGGCCACAGCGGGTGCTAGCCACAGTTGGAGTTGGTGGCAATGGGCGATTGCCGCATTTCTCGCGATGGACATTGGCGGTGGAGCAGTCGCCAATTGTTTGAACTCCGCTAAGCGTTTTTACCACGCGCCTCCGGCGCTGACAGACGACACCCTTTCAAAATTGGCGCGTCGTCCGTTGGTGTTTGCTGCGATCCATATTCACCCCGTCATTGCAGCCCTTGCCTTTTCCCCCGCTATGCTTGCTGCCAGTATCGGTTGGTTCGTCGCCTTGTTTATCGGTTCAGCGCTTGTGAGGGCGGTGCCCCTTTTCCTCGCGCGACCGGTCGCGGCTTTGGTAGTTACCGGCGCGATTGTTGTATCGTCGCGAACAGGTTTTATTGTTGGCTTGGAGTGGCTGCCCGGCGTTTTATTTCTCAAGATTGTTCTTGGCCATATGGTTCGTGAAGAGCCCTATGGAAGTTGAATCCGTTCATATCCTGTGGCTGCAGGGTGACCTGTGACAGGGTGCAGCTAAGGTTTTCCTTGACGATTCCGTATTCCATGGTTGGTATGAGGACCATTGGGCCCGCTGTCTCGCTCGTGTCCAAATTAGTTTTAGGGCAAGGAGCTCAACATGAACTCAAAACACTTGCTGGTTGCAATCGCATGGTGTTTTTGGTTAGGAGCCGGGCCCGCACAGGCTGGTGAGGCCTATGCCATTATCGACATGCATTTTCACGCAGATCGCCCCGATGCCGAAGGACCCCCGGGTGGTAAAATCTGTGCGCCTTATGGGGAGTGGGCACCTCGCGATCCGGGCAAGCCGATTGACGTATATCTCGATTGGTTTACTGGGAATCCTCCCTGCAAAACCGTGCTGACAGCATGAAACATCCAGACGAAGAATACTGCTGCAGCCAATAGTCTTAAGCCTCATAAAAGTGCGACCCTGGCTGCTTGCGGGTGGTCTAAGCTTCAAAACCAGCTTGAAACAAACTTCCTTGAACCCAGGGCCGATCATCATTGGCAGGCTCGTACCGTGATCCACCATCTGGTCCACTAGAGGGCAAGAGCTCAACAGTCCAAATTGCTAAGGCAGCGCGCTTTTCTTCCAGATATCGATAACGATTGTAGACCGCTCGCACGCCGCCAATGCGGTGACCAAGTACGCGTTCAATCAAGATCTCGTCGACGCTCAAGCGGGCCATGTGTGTCGCGACAGTTCGCCGAAGGTCATGCAGAGTCCAATGGTCCATCACGCGTCCAAGGCGCTTTTGACTGTCGTCTTTTAACTTTTTCAAAGCAGATGGCGTCACCGTGTAAAGTGGACGATATCCATTTGTTGAAGTGATCAGGAAGTCACCATCCTCGTGCTTTGGGAGATTGTTCAGGATTTCCAAGGCACGAGGAACCAAAGCGACTACGGTTAGGTCACCAGTTTTGTAGCTCTTGCCGGGGACCACGATGCAGGAGTTCACAGTATCTACCCAAGAAGTTTGGACGCTGGCGATTTCGCGAAGTCGACAAGCGGTCAACATAAGTAGCTGGACCAAGGTGCCACTGGGATAGCCCATTTCACCAGCAACGGCCCAAACGGCTCGTGCTTCGGCCATGGAGAGGACGCGTTCACGTGCCGTAAATCTGGCCGGTGCCTTAATGCCGATGAGCGGATTGAACTGGATGCGCCCGGAATCTACCGCCCAGTTCAGCATGCTTGATAGCCATTTTCGTGTCTCGATGGCGGCGGCTTTTGATTTTCTTGAAAGGAGACGATCAAGCTCCTTCGTAACCTCTTGCTTCGTGATCCCTTCCGGCGAGCGATCGCCCCACTTAGGCCGAATGAACTCCTTGAAGACCCACTTGGCTGTTCGTTCACTTTTCAGTCTCGGGGCGACATGTGTCTCCATATAGGCGTCTGCAAGCATGTTGATCGTATAAATTGCGGAGGTGTCTGCTTCCGCCTGCCGCTCGATTTCAGTGGCGGGATTTATGCCTTGCTCGATATCGGCGATCATCAGGGCCGCTTTTGCGCGAGCCTCGCGCAAGCTCACATAGGGATAAATTCCCAAAGTCAGCCGGTAGAATTTTCGACCGGCTAGTTTCGTGCCGCGACTGGTCGTTCCACTGGCTCCTTTTACCACATAGCGGAAAGTCCAGGTCGGGTGGCGCGTCGGTCCTACACGAAGATAGAGACCCGGTATCGCGCCGTCTGGCAACTCCATCCGGGTGGATGGTGGGTCAGCAAGTAGGGCTCTCATTTTAACGTCTGTCAGCATAGTGAAGCCTGTCCATCGACATGTTGTCGGACCGAAAATCAGGTCCAACAGGCATCGACAGATTCAGCCCAGATGGAGTTTGACCAAGGTCCTACGGCCTAAAGCCAGGCACAAATCGTGCCAGCTGCACGCGAAAACATTCGAAACGCAACGAAACCGAAAGACATAGTATCATATTGAAAAAATGATATTTTTGTCTCTGTTTCATCCCGAAATGAAACGCATCTAAACCCTTTGAAACTACCTAAGGTTGGTTCCCAAGCTGAATGTCGTGGGTTCGATTCCCATCGCCCGCTCCAATTACTTTTGGGTGCGAACCAACAGAAACGACCTCAGGAAGTGCTTGACCAAGGCGCATTCCAAGGTTGGAATGCATCCTGCGGCGCGAAGCGAATTGGTAACACAAGCTTTCGTAAAATTAGTTCGCCATAGAGCTCGACGCAAAGGACGTGATGACATGACCAAGCTAAACATCCTCAAAGGCCGTCCAGAGCCATCGGTTCAAACCGTGTTTGCGAAGGATGTGATAGCCCCGCCGGCGGTTATGTTGGACGAAAGCCCGCCCGAGGGACTGAGCACGGACGATATCTCGATCGAGCGCTATTTCTCAAAAGATTGGCATAATCAAGAAATCGAAAAAGTCTGGCGCAAGACGTGGCAATTAGCTTGTCGGGTCGAAGAGCTGCCCAATGTTGGCGATCATCTCGTCTATGAAATCGTGCATGACAGTCTGATTGTCGTGCGCACGGCAGCCAATGAGATCCGAGCTTACATCAATGCCTGTCTTCATCGCGGCACCTTACTGCGCACGACTGGAGGCTGCGTGCAGCAATTTCGCTGCCCGTTCCACGGTTTTACCTGGGACTTACAAGGCAAGCTGACACATATCCCGCAAGATTGGGACTTTGAGCATGTTGACCGGTCAAAAATGACCCTACCAGAAGCCAAAGTCGGGCTGTGGGGCGGCTTTGTGTTTGTGAATTTTGATCCAGAGTGCGAGCCGCTGGAATCCTATCTCGAAATTCTGCCAGAGCATTTTAAAGCCTTCGCGCTGGAGGATCGCTATAAGGCGACCCACGTCGCCAAAGTGCTGCCCTGCAATTGGAAGCTTGGCATGGAAGCCTTCATTGAAAGCTATCATGTACCTTTCGCCCATCCGCAAGTGACCGCTTATTATGGCGATTCCAATACCCAATATGACATCTGGCCCGGCGTTCGCCACGTTAGCCGCATGTTGGCTGTGCAAGGCGTACCAAGCCCGGATGCGCAAAACGTAACGCCGCAAAAGACGGTCGACCATATCCGCCGCGATGTCCCCTTCTATGGCGGGAAGCCGATTGAGCTGGAAGAAGGCGAGCCCGCTCGTCCTAAGCTGGCGCAGCGTGCACGCGAGAAGATTGGTCGTGCCGCCGGTCGAGACATGACAAATCTATCGGATTCTGAAGCGCTGGATTTGATCGAATATTTGCTCTTCCCCAATATGGTGCCTTGGGGCGGTCAAGCGCTGCCGATCTGCTATCGCTTTAGGCCTTATGGCGATGACCCAGAGCGCTGCGTTATGGAGATTATGCTTCTGTTCTCGAAAGCTGAAGACGGCAGCCATCCTCCGGCTGCGCAAATTCAGTGGCTGAGGGAAGATCAGAAGTGGGCCGATGCGGAAGGCTTGGGTTCAGCCGCTATGGTGGCCGATCAAGACACCAACAATCTGATGCGAATCCAAAAGGGCCTTCGCACAACCCGCAAGCCAGGCGTTACCCTCGCCCGCTATCAAGAAAGCCGCATCCGCCACTTTCATAATACCCTTGATGACTACATGGCGAAGTGAGGGGGTCCCTAGCAGCCTATACTGAAGGCTATTGTTGCGCGCAGGCAGAAACAGGGCCTTGGCAAATCCCTCGCTTCTTGGGGGAGGACGAGGGCGGTGCCGAAGGCTAAAACGTTACGACGACGGCGGCATAGCCAAAGAGAGTACGCCCTTGCTTGGGAGCGTTGGGGGCGGTCTTAGCAAAGCGGCCGGGAAATAGAGCTGATGCACCAATTTCCCCTCTTACGGTGCCCGGTACCACCCAATAGCGCGTCCGACTGTCCCAGGAATGACCAATGAAGCGGCCCGACCGACCCATTGGGTCTTGCAGTCGCCCATCGCTCCAAAGGTCAGTTGCACGCGCCAGATACGCAGCTTTATAGGATATTCTGAAGTCTAATTTTTGTGATGGTGCAAACTCCACCCGTGCACCTGGTGCATTGATGTTGGCGGGCGTTAGGGGGCCATGAATGCCTGTGTTGCCAAGGTCTGTCCGCCGACCACCAAACAAACGCTCAAATCGGTCAAAGCGCCCATCCGTTGGACTTTTATCACCGCTGGCAAAGTCATAATCGACAGCGGCGCGCCAGTTCCAGTCGCTTTTGAAATTCCAAGCCCAATGGGCATGGAGTGTCCAAGCATTGACATCAAGGTCGCGCACATCTGTTGTCGCATTTGTGGCACGTCGCGATCCTGTGCGCCACGATGCCTCGACTTCAAAGTCGGATCGCCCTTCTTTCGGAGCACGAAACACGCGAAAACCCGGCTGGACGTAGTCTCGATTGGGCGTTGCAAAGTCTTTCGTGTCCCGCTCCTTGAGGCGGTAGATAAATCCTTCAATCCAAGTATCGGGAACCAGTGCTTCTAGGGCCTTTGGGTGGCGATAATGTGCGCCCCAAAATACGCGCCCCCATTCCTCTTTATCGGCAACGACTTCATTGCTGGCCAATTCGGGAAAGGTCGATGGCAGTCGGCCAACGGGTGACACATAGACCACATGCCATTCACTCCCGCGCGCTGAGACGCTGCGCCAATAAGCCCCCGTATAGGAAAAAATGACGTTCGCCATCTCCACGCGTTCGAGGACGCGGCGGCTGCCGATATCTAACGTCTGCCGCCCTAAAGTCAGGCTTACATCCTTTTGGCCGAGCGCACCATCAAGATCAAAGCGCATATAAGCCTGAAGGACATCTACTGCATTGACATTACTGGTGGACAAGGGCGTCCCTGCATCATCTAGCTCTAGTCGTGAGTCTTGTATTTCAAACCCTAAGGTCACCTGCGGCAGCTCTAATCCTGCAAGATTGGCCTCGGCCAACAACAAGGTGCGATACGCCAAGACCTGATCGCTACCTTTTCCGCCAGCACGGAACTGACCGTCCAGTGTCTCATAACGTGCCCGCGCTTCCCCGCGCAAAGTTAGCCAATCTGGCAGTTCTAAGGCTTGATCAAGCTCAAAGGGGGCTGGAGGCGTAACTTGGGATGACGCCAGATCGGGTGCCATTAGAGGCAAACTGAACAACAGCCAGAGCAGGGGTTTATGAGGCATGAGGCGCGGTCTTCTTGACTAGATCCGATAATTCTGGAATTATCGTAGCATGGAAGATCAAGAAGCTATAGAGGCCTTATCTGCGCTTGCACATCCCACGCGATTGCGGGTCTTTAAGCTCTTGGTTCAGGCGGGCCCGCAAGGCGTGCCGGCCGGAGACATTGCGCGACAAGTGGGCGTGCCTGTCACGACTATGTCTACTCATCTAGGCATTCTGAGCCGCGCTGGTGTAATCCGCCCAAGTCGGCAAAGCCGCATAGTCTACTACGCTTTAGATGATAGCGGGACACGTGACCTGTTCGCCTTTCTGATGGCGGATTGTTGTGGTGGACGGCCTGACTTGTGCCAGCCAGTATTTGCGGCTGCCGACCTAGCGTGCTGTGCGCCAAATCCAACACAAGTGACCGAACATGAACCTGTTTGAGCGCTGTTTCACGCTCAGCCGATTGGCAGTGAACGAACGATGATCCAGCGCGTCCTTTCGTTTAGAAGTCGAAACTGATTTGATCTGTGACTTTGGAGGCGCTTCTGCGCGCCAAGGCTCTGGCTTCAGTTACTTGCTTGATGCCTGACTTGCGACTGCCATGTTGCTCTTGAATGACATGAGCCAGCGCTCTGTGACCTTCGACTCCGCGGACGCGGTGGATTTCAGTACGGGCAAACGCCCCCGCCGCAACATGATCGACTAAAGAGGTGGGATAGGACTGCGGCACATCGTCTGCCAAAGCCTTCCAAGGTTCATGGATAAGGGCGGTTGGCAAATGGGCCAATTCCGGTACCCAGCGCCGGATGAAAGACCCATCCGGGTCCTGATCAAGCGACTGTTTCACCGGATTATAGATGCGCGGCGTGTTGATCCCTGTCGTGCCCGATTGCATCTGCGCTTGGCTATAGTGGATGCCGGGCTCAAAGTCGGTGAAACGGCGGGCCAACAGGGTAGCGGGTAGGCGCCAATCCAGCCACAGGTGATAACTAGCGAAGCTCATGGCCATGGCGCGCATCCGGAAGTTCAGCCAGCCCGTTGCCGTTAGCGACCGCATGCAAGCGTCTACAAAGGGAAAGCCGGTGCGGCCTTCGATCCAAGCTTGCGCTAGTGCGCCATCTTCTGGCCGCTGCGGACGGAGGCCATCATAAGCCTGGTGCATATTTTTGATCTGAATCTCTGGCTCATCTTCCAGTTTCTGGATGAAGTGGCAATGCCAGTGCAGCCTGGACAGAAAGGATGAGATTGACGCAGCATAGACTGTGTCGCCCGCCGCGAGGTGTCGCGCTTGGGCACGACGTGCGGCCTGAAAGGCTTCGCGCATCGAAATTGTGCCAAAGGCCAAATGAGCTGACAGGCGAGAGCAAGCGTCGGCCCCAGCAGCGGGATTGGACATGGCCTTCCGGTAGTGCCGTCCGCGCACGGACAAGAAGCTTTTCAATAGCGCCACCGCTTCACGCCTGCCGCCTGTCTGTCGATTTGGACAAAAGTCATCGGCGATGTTGAGGCTTTCGGCCATAGGCAAAGCGGCACTAGGCACCGTAGCAAAGCGGATCGCCTCTGGGGCTTCGACAGGTGCGGCCTCCATCATTTTGTCCCAGCGTTTGGCCCAGCCATTGCGTGTGCTTGGGCCGCGCCAGACACCGTGCTGGCGCGTTTCCAGCACGGGCACACCAGCCCGCTTGGCCCACGTCCGCACCGCTTTGTCGCGTTGATAGGTCCAAAGCAGGCCCGTTTCCTCATGTGCATGAATGGCGCGAATGCCATAGCGAGCATGCAATCGGGCAAAGACTTCACACGCCTCGCCAATTTCCACCACTAAGCCTGCCCCCCGGCCCTGAAGTGCCCCATCTAAGTCGGCTAAGCATTCGGTGAGGAAGTCGAAATGGCGCCCCGATAGTTCGGGTTGAACCCACAGGTCGGGTTCAAAAATATAGAGCGGCAAGATAGGTTTGCCGCTCTGCTGTGCCGCCAGCAAAGGCGCGTGGTCGTGCACACGCAGATCGCGCTTAAACCAGACGATCTCGATCATAAGTGCCCCAAGTCGTGCACCAGATAGGGCAATCTCTCTTTCAGCTTGAAGAAGCCCCCGGTTGCCAAGGGCCACGTCCGGCTATCCCAAGGTCGACGTAGGCGCACAAGCCGGACGCCATGGTCAGCCAAGGCCCGCTTTAAATCTGTCAGATGCCAAGCGATCGGCCCGACTGGCGCATAGGGTGTCGCGATTTCCCGCACGCCCAGACCCAGCGCCCAACCCAACGCCTCGTCCAGTGAGGTCATCTGCGGGGCTTCTACATTGAATGCCTGCTCGAGGCGGGTGCAGGCGTTTTGTTCAGCGCGGCGCAGAAACTTATTCTTGGCCCCATCTGTTCGACCAATCTCGGGCACTTGTAACAGGCCAGCACCCATCACTTTGGCGGTCAGGGGCAGTGACTCTGGATGCAGATCGTCACCATGCAGCAAAAGCCCGACGCGCTCTTCAAATAAAATCTCATCAGCCGGCAGGGCACTGGGGAAGGTTTCCAGACCTGGTTCGCTTAAGGGCAGCGCGTTTTCGGCTAGTTGGCCTGCAGGGTTAAAGCGACCATTTGTATGTGTCTCGATATTGCTGGCGCGCGCCAGATAATGTTTGCCCTTGGTATGGAGCCCCGCAACCCAGCGCCACGACAAGGTGTTGGACGCCGCATCGGCATCGAGAAGGTGCCTAAAGAAGAAATCCGCCCCTAATTGCCACGGCAATTCCAGCGTAAAAATCCAGATGCTCGCAAACCACATGCGCGCATGATTATGGAGCCAGCCCAAAGTGGTCAGTTCGCGTACCCACGCGTCAAAGCAGGCAATACCCGTCTCCCCGGCTTTGGCGCGCGAAAGCTTCTGGGCAAGCTCATGATCTTCTGTCGCCAATTGATTGAGGGCGAGGCGGTCTAGATTAAAGCGCGTCAGCACCTGCGGCCGCATCTCCAGCCAGCCCTTCCAATAGCTACGCCAATAGACTTCTTGGATGAATTTCTCTGCCTTCACAAAACCATGGCTCGCCATCACTCGGCTGACGACCTCTTCTTCCGTGATCAATCTGCGCGCGAGCCAAGGCGACAAAGCCGACACATTTGATCGGTCATCCGGCCCCAGGTCACTATTCCGCGTGCGGGTATAGGCCGTACCCGCGGCGGGCAAAAACGCTTCTAAACGTGCCAAACCAGCCGCCCGCGTCCCCGTCCAATCAACGCGGCTTAAGGGATGGGGGGTGGGGTCAAACAGAAAAGACGACATAGGTTTGGATACGCAGTGGGCGAAGCATTGGTTCAAGGGTGGCTGTGAAAGGGGGTGATGGCCTCCCCTACGAAGCGGGGAGAAACAATTTCTGTTCTCGAAGGCTTTTCAAGTGAATCCATTTGCTGCAGGCTGACGCACTGCTTAATCCGTGTGCGTGACTAAATTTACATACATTTGTATATACAATTGGACGCGACAATGGCATTTGAGTGGGATGACGCCAAAAATGGGCAAAACTTCGCCAAGCATGGCATTCGTTTCGAAGAGGCGATTGCCATTTTCGATGGGCCAGTCCTAACGGCGACCGATCCACGCGCCTATGGGGAGCTTCGAGAGATCAGCTTTGGGTGGCTCGGATCCCTCGTTGGGTTGGCGGTGGTTCATACCGATCGCAGCGGCGTTCGGCGTATCATCAGCGCTAGGTGCGCTAGCGTTAAGGAGAGGAGGCTATTCTATGACCATCTCGAAAGAGCGGCTGGCACAGATTGAGGAACTGGCGAAAAGTCAGATCGACTTTTCCGATATCCCGGAAACGGACGAGGCGTTTTTCGAGACCGCGCGTCTGGTCATGCCGGCCGGAACCACGAAGCAGGCGATTTCGATCCGCGTCGATGACGATGTGCTTCAATGGTTTAAGGCCCAAGGTAGAGGACATTTGAGCCGCATGAATGCAGTCCTGCGCGCTTACATGCTCTCCCGCGCCAAAGAACGGACCCAGCAATGAAGCACTTTATCCTCCTGATGCATGCCGACACGTTGCGACCAGAGCGCGATGAAGACTGGGAGCCCTATATCGGTCGGCTGATCGGGATGGGGTGCTTTCAAGGCGGTAGCTCTATGGGGCAGGGGCAGGCGTTTCGCAAAGAGGGCGATGCTGCCCCACTTACCCGCGATCTGACGGGCTATATCAAAATCCAAGCCGAAAGTTTTGAACACGCTAGTGCCGCCTTGGAGGGCAACCCGACCTATGAAGCGGGTGGTACGGTAGAGATACGGGAATTGGTGGAGGGGTAGGGGGCTGCGCTCTGCGTGGGCAAACCCCCTTTTTACACTCCGCCCAAACCCCCAAGCCACAAGGGCCGTCGCCTGACCGACTGGCGGTGGCGGGGCGAGCTTCATAAAATTGTCGCTTGCATTCTTGGGCGACATCGTGTCTGTGCGCGCTGGGCCACCCGCTCCCACCGGCGGGCGCTCATCTGAAAGGATGGGAGTAACATGAACGCGAATACCCCTAAGCCGCATATGCGGCCCGCTGACCCTCGGTTTTCTTCGGGTCCCACCAAAAAACGCCCCAATTGGAGTCTCGACGCTTTGTCGGGTGCTGTCCTTGGTCGTTCTCACCGTTCCAAACCCGGTAAAGCTCGCCTAAAGCTCGCAATCGATCTGACGCGCGAAGTGCTGCAGGTGCCAGACGGCTATCGCATCGGCATTGTCGCAGGCTCGGACACGGGCGCTGTTGAAATGGCCATGTGGTCCATGCTGGGACCAAAGCCTGTGGCAACCTTGGCTTGGGAAAGCTTTGGCGAGGATTGGGTGACCGATGCCGTCAAGCAATTGAAATTAGACCCGGTTGTGATCAAGGCCGACTATGGCCATTTGCCAGACCTCGCCGCCGTGCCCGCCAAAACCCATGATGTGATTTTCACCTGGAACGGCACCACCTCTGGCACCCGCGTCCCCAATGCGGACTGGATCCCGGCTGACCGTGAAGGCATCACCATTTGCGACGCTACATCTGCCGCCTTTGCCCAAGCTTTGGATTGGGACAAGCTCGATGTAGTCACCTTCTCCTGGCAGAAAGTGCTAGGCGGCGAAGGTGCGCATGGCATGCTGATCCTCGGCCCCCGCGCTGTGGAACGCCTCGAAAGCTATAATCCTGCTTGGCCCATGCCAAAATTGTTCCGCATGACCAAAGGCGGAAAATTGGTTGAAGGCATTTTTGAGGGTGAAACGATCAACACCCCTTCGATGCTGGCCACCGAAGACTATATTGACGCGCTCACTTGGGCCAAAAGCGTCGGCGGTCTGGGTGGCCTGCATGGCCGTGCTGACGCGAATTTGGCCGCGATTGCCGAATGGGTTGAGAAGACCGCTTGGGTCGACTTTTTGGCCGCTACACCTGAAAGCCGCTCGAACACCTCGGTCTGCTTGAAGGTCGTCGATCCCCGCGTGACGGGTCTTTCTGAAGAGGGCCAAGCCGAGTTTGCCAAAAAGCTCGCAGGCCTATTGGACAAAGAAGGCGTTGCCTTGGATGCCGCAGCCTATCGTGCAGCCCCTCCGGGCCTGCGCCTCTGGTGCGGGGCGACCATCGATACAGACGATGTCATCGCCTTGACCCCTTGGCTCGACTGGGCGTTTGAGACGCTCGTCGCTGACCTCTAAGCGCTTTAGCGTTTGAACATTTTTCCTCTCCCCCGCCGCAAAGGGGGAGAGGGCTTCCTCCCCATCATTTTTGCTTTGCCAGTCGCTGAGGATCGGTGATCGACCCGCGACACTTGCACATAAGGACCAAACCCATGACCGAACCACGCGTTTTGATCTCTGATAAGATCAGCCAAGCCGCCATTGATATTTTCAAGAACCGCAATGTCGCTGTCGATTACAAGCCCGGAATGACCAAGGATGAGCTGATTGCTTGCATTGGCGATTATGATGGCTTGGCCATCCGCTCGGCAACCAAAGTTGATGCTGACGTGTTGGCTGCCGCTACCAAGCTGAAAGTGATTGGCCGGGCTGGCATCGGGGTCGACAATGTCGATATTCCAGCCGCGACCGCCCGTGGCGTCATCGTCATGAACACGCCTTTCGGCAATGCGATCACCACGGCAGAACATGCCATTGCCATGTTGTTTGCCGCTTCCCGCCAGATTGGTGCGGCGGATGCTTCTACCCAAGCCGGCAAGTGGGAAAAGAACCGCTTCAATGGGGTGGAGCTCTATGCCAAGACCTTGGGCGTGATTGGCTGTGGTAACATCGGCTCCATCGTGGCCGACCGCGCCTTGGGCTTGAAGATGAAAGTCGTCGCCTATGACCCATTCCTAAGCCACGAACGGGCAGTGGAAATTGGCGTTGAAAAGGTCGAATTGGACGAGCTTTTAGCCCGTGCCGACGCCATCACCATGCACGTGCCTTTGACACCAACGACCCGCAATGTCCTGTCGGCTGAAAACCTCGCCAAAACCAAGAAGGGCGTCATCATCGTGAATTGTGCCCGCGGTGGCTTGGTAGACGAAGCAGCCTTGGCCGAGCATTTGAAGACCGGCCGCGTCGGTGCAGCAGCGTTTGACGTGTTCGCTGAAGAGCCTGCAACCAGCAACGTTCTGTTTGGTTGCCCGAACTTCACCGCCACCCCACACTTAGGTGCCTCGACCACCGAAGCGCAAGAAAATGTCGCCTTGCAAGTGGCCGAACAGATTGCGGATTATGTGCTGACCGGGGCAGTCACCAATGCGCTCAACACCGCCTCAGTCACCGCTGAAGAAGCGCCAAAGCTGAAGCCCTTTATTGCTTTGTGTGAAAAGCTCGGCGCGTTTGCTGGTCAAATCGTCGATGACGGTTTGGAAGCCATTGAAGTGGAATATGAGGGCGAGGTCACAGGCCTCAACATCAAGCCATTGACCGCTTCACTGTTGGCCGGAATCTTGAAGCCGCTATTGGCCGACATCAATATGGTCAGTGCACCGACGATCCTGAAAGATCGTGGCACGCCGTTCAGCGAATCTAAGCGCGACCTCTCCCCCACCTATGACAGCCTGATCCGCGTCAAGGTGCAAACCGGAGGCAAGTGGCGCACGGTTGCAGGCGCGGTAATCGGCGGTCAGCCCCGCATTACCGAAGTCAAAGGCATGGCTTTTGAAGCCGCGTTCCACACCCGCATGCTGTTTATCAATAATTCTGACACCCCGGGCTTTATCGGTGCTTTGGGCACAAAGCTTGGCGCTGCAGGCATCAATATCGCCACTTTTAACTTGGGCCGCGTTGCCGAAGGTGAAGATGCGATTGCTTTGGTCGGGATCGACCAATCGGTCCCAGCGGCTTTGCAAGCAGAGCTCAAAGCCCTGCCACAAGTGCGCTATGTGAAGGTACTTGAGTTCGTTTGATCGACTATGGATAGGACGCTGGCGGAGCCCCGTCGGCGTCCAGTTCGTTAACGGATTATGAATCAAAAGCTTAGTTTAGGTCATTTTGGCCCCAATTGACCTGAAATCGTCGCGTGATCGTCATGGTACGGACACGGGACTGTCGCCAAATCGCTTTATCGCCCCGGAGCATCGCAACCGGGGTGTTGGCAAATGAGCGAAGCAAGTGCATGGAAGCGGTCAATGGAGGTTACCATGGCCCTGACCCGTCGAGCTGCCCTAACATCGGGCGCCTTTGTCGCTGCTGCTTGCACCGCCTCTGCTGCCGCAGCTGAACAAGCCCTGTTTGCGCATGGCGTTGCCAGCGGTGATCCACTCACCACTCAGGTGATTATCTGGACGCGAGTCAGCCCACGCATCGCGGGTACGGACGTTACTGTCACTTGGAAAGTGGCGACTGACTCTGCACTCACAAACGTCATCAAGCGCGGCAGCTTGAAGACCGGTCCGAGCCGCGATCATACAGTGAAGGTAGATGTGACCGGCTTAAAGCCTGGCACCATTTATTATTATGGCTTCTCGGTGGGCACCGAAGTGTCAATGATTGGCCGTACCCAGACAGCACCCGAAACAGGCGGTGAGCGGTTGAATATCGCGCTGGTTTCGTGCTCCAACTTCCCAGCTGGCTGGTTCAATGCCTATCAAGCCATCGCCCGTCGCGGTGATGTAGACTTGGTTCTCCATGTTGGCGATTACATTTATGAATATGGCCCCGGCGAATATGCGACTGAATGGGGCAAGACCGTGGGTCGCGTCCCAGAGCCACCGAGAGAAATCACCACGCTGTCAGACTATCGCCAGCGCTATGCCCAATATCGCACCGACCCCGACCTGCAGGCCGCCCATGCTTGCGCGCCTTGGATGGTGACATGGGACGATCATGAGACGTCTAACGACGCATATAAGGACGGAGCGGAAAACCATAATCCGGCAACGGAAGGGCCTTGGAACCTGCGCAAGGCTGCCGCCCTTCAGGCCTATTATGAGTGGATGCCCTTGCGCAATCCAGCTCCAGGAAAGTCCTTTGAAGCGATCAACCGCACGTTTGACTGGGGCGATTTGGCGACCATCGTCATGCTGGAAACCCGCGTTCTGGCTCGCACCTTCCAGCTCAGTTATGAAACTGACCTTGAACCCGGCCTGTTTGATGTAACTTCTGGCAAGCCTGTAAAAATTACGGATCCTGCGCGCCTTTCAACGCTCGACCCCCGCAATTTGCCGCAAGGCGTCATGGCTTTGCCAGATATCGCAGGCTTTAAAGAGAAAAAGCTGAATGATCCCTCCCGTGAAATGTTGGGTGCGAGCCAGCAGGCTTGGCTGGCAGGGGCGCTAACCAAGTCTGTGAAATCCGGCAAGAAGTGGCAGGTCTTGGGCAATCAAATCATTATGGCCCGCGTCACCTCGCCCAACTTTAATGCAGGCCTGCCGCCCAGCGTGCGTGAGGCTATTGCCAAAGCACGCCCTCAGACCAAATCCTTCTTTGAACTTTCCCAATTCAATGTGCCGTTCAACTTGGACGCCTGGGACGGCTATCCGGCAGCACGCGAACGCCTCTATGAATCTGCCAAAGCAGCTGGCGCACGCCTCATCGTCTGCACGGGTGATACCCATTCGGCCTGGGCCAACACGCTAAAGGATGCCGCAGGTGAAGTTCGCGGCGTTGAGTTCGGCGGTACGTCCGTGACCAGCCCCAGCATCGCCGATACCTTCGCGAATTTTGGTTTGGAAGGGGCAGCTCTCAATGAGCTCATCACCCGCGCCAATCCAGAAGTGGAATGGCATGAAGAAACCAAGCGCGGCTATACTTTGGTGAGCATTACGCCAGAGCGTGTGCGGGGTGACTTTATGGAATTGGACACAGTAAAGTCCAAGACTTTCCTTGTTACAAAGGCCACCAGTTGGGAAACCGCTTATGGTCCTAAGCCGCAGGGGCTGGTGGCGGTCTAAAAGAGCGAGTTTTATCCGCATGGATCAAAGTTGCGCGGATACTTCAAATCTCGTTTATTCTAACTTGTAGCAACCCCTTGTCAGCCGCTTCAAACCGGGCCTAGATTAGGCAATGAGCTTTGATACTTCCGCCCAGTCATTACCGCGTCGTGCGCCGAAAATCTGGTTTGAGCGGCGCGAATTTGATGTGATCCTCAACCTCTATGGGCGCGGGCAAATGGCCGGCGAATGGCGCGACTATGCCATTGATGATGGCCCCGATGCCGTCACTTTCTCCATCTTTCGCCGCGCGAGTGAGAACCCGCTTTATCGTATCGAGAAACGCCCTGCCTTGGCGTCTAAACAAGGGCAGTGGAGCGTCACGGGCTCCGCTGGCCAAATTTTAAAGCGCGGCCATGAATTGGCCGCGACTTTGGATGTGCTCGAGCGTAAATTGCTGAAAGTCGTGCGGTAGTCGCGCTTTTCCTTAACGCTTCCGGCGCGCCGTCCAAGCCATCAGGAAATTGCGGCCGTCAGATAGGGTCTGGCCTTGGATGACTGAATTGGCGCGCATCCGGCCAGAGTGCCAATAGGCACCGGAAAGATCGGCAGTGCGACCCGCAAACACGATCTCATTGCCCTTAATCGTATAGCGGCCATTTTGGATCTCGCTGCCGTAGAATGTGCCTTTGAAGGTACCTGCCGTGACTTCCGTGACAACAAATTCGGTCTTGCTGGGCTCTGCATTCGGGTCGCTATAGAGGGAGACATCCCAAGTACCGACAAGAGCCGATGGCATAGGGGCCACGTCCACCTTTTCGTCGGCTTCGTTGACATTAATGCTGACACAACCGCCCAAAGCAGTCGCCAGCGCCAGGGCGGCGGCCGCTCCTAATTTGAAGTTCATAATGATTTCCCCAGATTAAAGTCGTCCCGCGCTTGTCCTGCCAGAACCCAATGTGACGAGCCAGTTAAATGCTTGTAAGGTTCAAGGACGGGCTAAATCCGCTTCCAAAAAATCGTCGTGGGGGCGAGCACGCCGTCAGGCGTCAGCGCATAATCCGGCAAAGGCGGTAGGGGGGTATAGCCCGCTTTCCGGTAGAGATGTTCGGCGGCCGAACCGGTTTGGGTGTCGAGCACCAACAGCGATTTCCCTGCAATGTGCGCTCGTTCTTCTGCGGCAACCAACAGCCGCATTCCAAGGCCCAATTGGCGGACTTTGGTGTGAACAATCATTTTGGAGATTTCGCCACGATGGGGTTGGTTCTGTGGCATGTCCAGAACGACTTGAACCGTGCCCAAGATCGCTCCTTCGATCTCAGCCACTAATAAGGCCTTGTCACCCGCTTGAACGGCTTTGGACACGCCCTCCCAATAGGTCTGTGCACGTTCTGGATCCATCGGCATGAGAAATCCTAATGAGGCACCACCTTCAACCGCATCGATTAGAAGCGCGCTCAAATCCTCCAACTGGCGCGGGTCTAAGGCTTCGGTCAGCGCCCTGATCTGCATCAGGAAAACCCTGTCCCGCCTGTGGCGAGCCCTCGGCCTGCAACATCGGCCAAGGTTTGGTCCCAACAATGTTCGCGGTAGTGACCGGCAATTTCAACGGCGGTGGTAAACCACACTTCATCCTTGTGCGAGGTGATATAGCTCAACGCCCGCTCAAACGCTTTGATCCGATGGCTTTGGCTAACCAGATAGGCATGGAGTGGGATGCACATAACCGTACCGCTTTCGCCACCTTCTTCCAGTAATTGGTCAAAATGGCGCATCAATACATCCGCGTAGCGCTCTGCACTCATTGCCAGCGCGCCATAGGTGATGACGTCATTGACCTCCAGCGAATAAGGCATGCTCATCAGTTTGCCCGTCTTGGTTTTGATCGGCTGGGGTTGGTCGTCTTGGAAGAGATCGCACGTGTACCAAAAATCATATTCGGCTATGAGGTCGAGCGTACGTTCCGTATGGGTTAGGGCGGGGGCCAGATAGCCGCGAATACGCTGGCCCGTTGCGGCTTGAACCGTAGCGATGGAATCTTCCAACACGGCCCGCTCTTGGGCCTCATCCATCTCATAAGAATAGCGCGTGTTATAAATGCCGTGGGAGAAAAACTCCCATTTGCGTTCCACACAAGCTTCGATGATCTCGGGGCAATGCTGACACATAGCAACATTGAGTGAGATGGAGCCGCGCAACTCGTGCCGGTCCAGCATCTCCATCAGCCGTTGATGACCGACCCGATTGCCCCAATCGCGCTGGGAATAGCCGACAACGTCAGGAGACGGCTTGGGCCAGCCCGGCCGCTTTGGGTTCACCGGCGGCATGAACTCATAATATTCGATATTGGGCGCTATCCAGAAAGCGAGCTTCTTCTGCTCGGGCCAGATAATTTTCGGCCGGTTCAGATAGGGCCAGTCGTCATAGAGATTTGGGTCAGCCTGCATAGGCAAAGTTTGCGCGACCTGTTGGGTGAAGGCAAGGGGGGCGGTGATTAGCGTGCTAAGCCATAAGGGCGACTAAACTTGCGAACCGGTGGAAATCGAGTATTGTAGTCACATGTGACTACTTTTTGTGAGCGGTGATGCAGACGATCAATCTCAAAGATGCCAAGGCAGATTTTTCTAGCTTAGTCGACGATGCCATGAAAGGTGACTTCGTGACTATTACCCGTCATGGCAAGCCCGTTGCCACTCTTGTCTCCATTGAGGCAGGTGAAATTGCCCGTAAGGCATTGGAACGTAAGCGTTCTGGCTTGATTGCCTATCTTCAGGCAATGCCGACCGATCTTCTTGACAGAAACCCCAGCCCATCGCGAGATGTGGTTCTTTGAGCGGTTATCTGCTTGATACAAATATCATTTCGATGCTTTCACCGTCGCGGCGGAATGCATCGCCTCAGTTCTTGGCTTGGCTCGACCAGATGGATGCCGGTGGCAAGCTCTTTCTGTCCGTGGTGACGATCCACGAGATTGAGAAAGGAATAGCGCTCCTTGAACATAAGGGGGTAGACGTAAAGGCCGCCGAACTCAGGCGCTGGCTCTTGGGCCTTGTGGCCAATTATGAAGACCGGATTCTCACGATCGATGTGGCGGCAGCAGCTATTGGCGGGCAACTTGAGGCAAGGGCCACAGCGTCTGGGCATAATCCGGGCATGGCGGATGCAGCAATTGCAGGTATCGCCAAAGTCCATGATCTGACGATTATCACTCAAAACACGAAGCACTTTGTTCCCTTCGGGGTAGATGTGCGCGCCCCGGATGCAGCGCTTTAGGCTACTTGCACACATGTTGGTAGGGATGACAGGCGATCCAACCCGGCCCTATAGTGCTGATCGAATAGCAAGCTGGGAGACTAAAGCATGCCCCAATCAGGTCAAAACTCGCGTCGTACCGTTCTAGGTGCCTTGGGGGCCAGTGCGGCGGTGCCGTTCCTCCCCACCGTCCTATGGGCCAAAGGACAAACGGGCCCCGATGCCAGTTTCGCGAAGATCGCGGCAGACTGGCTCGACCAGTCGATGCGCTTAAGCCCCGTCTCGGCGACTTGGACTGGCGATCATCGGTTCGACCATTTGTTGAATGATTATACCCCTGCGGGCCGCGCCGCCTCGCTAAGCTTTGCCAAGTCCATCCTAACACGTCTGAATGCGCTCGCACCTGGTACCCTTTCGCGGGCCAATCAGGTCGATCGGGCGATGCTGGTCAATGCGCTTGAGTCGCAAGTCTGGACGACCGAAACGCTGGAAGATTGGGCGTGGAACCCCTTGCTCTGGCAAGATGCTGCGGGCAGTGCGCTCTACACTTTGATGGCGCGCGATTTTGCGCCCTTGCCCCAGCGGTTAAACAATGTGACCGCGCGCCTGAAACTTCTGCCCGGCTTCCTGGCCAATGCGCGTGAAAACCTTGTGCCCGCGCGCGTACCGACCCCGCATGCGGTGACCTATTCGGCGCAAAATCAGGGCCTGAAGTCCATCATTACCGACATGATTGAGCCTGCGAAAGGTACCCTCAAAGGCGCAGAGCTTGACGCGCTAAATGCCGCGATTGCCGGCTTCTTGAATGCTATCGATATCCACCAAAGCTGGATCGATCAGACTTTGGTTCCCGCTGCCAAAGCAGACTTCCGAGCCGGCGCTGCCCGGTTTGATAAGCAACTGACCTACACCCTCCTATCGCCGCTTTCACGGCAAGAGATTCGCGGCCGGGCAGAACAAGCGGTGCGCGATGTGCGGGCCGATATGTATGCGGTTTCCGTGAAAGCCTTGTCGGGTAGGGCCGATGCCCCGCCGTTACCGGCCGCACCAACGCCCGCCGAACAGCAAAAAGCCATTCGCGCTGCCCTTGACCTCGCCGCAGCAGATCGGCCCGCGCGGGATAAATTGGTGGAAGTGTCGACAGAGGCCACCGAAATTGCTCGCAAATTTGTCGTGGAAAAGGATTTGATCACCCTACCCAACGGCCCGGTCCGCATCATCCTGATGCCGGAATTCCAGCGCGGCTTCTCAGTTGCCTATTGCGATAGCCCTGGGCCGCTAGAGAAGCACTTGGACACTTTCTATGCCGTCTCGCCCATCCCCGACGATTGGACGGAAGAGCAAGCGATCTCGTTTACGCGCGAATACAATCGCCGCGGCATTCAAGACATTGCTGTGCATGAGGCGATGCCCGGCCATTATGTCCAGATTTTCCACGCCAATTCCTATCCATCGATCCTGCGCGCCGTTTTAAGCTCGGGCAGCTTTGTCGAAGGCTGGGCGGTCTATGCCGAGACGGTGATGGTCGAAGAAGGCTTTATGGCCGACGATCCGCTTTATCGATTGACCCAGTTAAAGGTGCTTTTGCGCACCATCACCAATGCCATCATCGACCAAGGCATTCATGTTGATGGCTGGAGTGAGGCCCAAGTCATGACCTTCTTGACCGAAACCGCCTTCCAAGAAGAACGCGAAGCCGCTGGCAAATGGCGTCGCGCGCAATTATCCGTCACCCAACTTTCCACCTATTTCGTTGGCTTCGCTGAACATATGGAAACCCGCGCGGCGGCCAAAGCCAAACAAGGCGCGGCATTCAAGCTGAAGGCCTATCACGATGGGATATTGGGCTTTGGCTCCCCGCCCGTGCGTTATGCCCGGGCGCTGTTGCTGGATGAGGCGATTGGGTGAGGGGATGATCAGGTAGAAGAGGGCCGTGGAGCGCGCAGCACCAGCTGCGCCTGTCTCCGCGTACCGATGCGCAGCTCGTGCTGCTTGGTCCTCTTAGCGCGCGCGCCCAGCAAACCAGGCATCAATCTCGTCTACACCCACCACATCGGCATATTTCAACAATAGGTCCGTCAAATTGGCGAAGTGATAGCTTTCGTGTTTATCGGCCACGCATTCTTCTGGCACGATCGTGCGATAACCGTGGCTGAGGCTATCGACTGCCGTTGCGCGGACGCAGCCTGATGTTGAGCCGCCGGTGATTACCAGCGTATCGACCCTATGCCAGACGAGGTAGCTCGCAAGTTGGGTCTCAAAAAAGGCCGATGGCATGCGCTTGGTATAGGTTAGGTCAACTGAATGGTCGATCTCGCAGCGGGGATCGAACTGGTGGCGCTCGCTGTCATATTTGATGTTTTGTAAGCTGTCGGGCGTGTTGGTGCGCGTGCCCCAAACGCCTGCATCGCCTGCGTCCGGCTTATAGGCAACGCGCGTCCAGATGACGGGCATGCCAGCGGTCCGCGCCAAGGCGCTGATGCGATTGGTGTGCTCAATCTGGCGTGGATCGGTCACGTAAGAGGTATTGGGGAACAGGTCCGGCCGCGTATAGGCCTGTTGAAAGTCGATATTGACGATGGCGAGCTTCGTGCCAATGCCAAACTTGGCGCGGTTGGGATTGGCTTTGACGCGGGCATACATTTGCCGCGCCGTTAGATCCTCACACACCATGGTTGGTTCAAAGGAAAGCGGGGGCTGGGCCATGGAATGCTCCTCTCGTTCAAGTCAGACGTTTTTGACGGCGCGGGCGACCGAAGGCTGTGGGAAGCCTGCGTCGCCGAAGGTCGCGGCAATCGCTTTATGGGTATCATATACCACTTGCCAATAATGATCATTATGGCAGAAGGGCCGGACCAAAAGCTTGGGGCCAGCTTCGGTAAACTCAATGATCTCAATCACAGGGGCGGGGTCTGCAATGACATTGGGAATGGCTGAAACGGCCTTATGCAGCATCGCCCTCGCTTCATCCGGGCTGACGCTCGCGGCAAGTTGCACGCGCAAGTCCACCGCTCGATAGGGATTGGCCGAATAGTTTTGAATAATGGCGGTGGAGACCGCATTATTGCCAATGATGGTGCGCACATTCTCCAGCGTGTTGATCGCGGTCGCAAACATGCCGATTTCGGTGACGGTGCCGGTCACCCCTGCGGCTGTGATGAAGTCGCCGACTTTGAACGGTTTAAACAGGATCAAGAACACCCCTGCCGCAAAGTTAGACAACAGGCCCGACCAAGCCGCGCCAACCGCCAGACCAGCTGCCGCCACCAAGGCTGCCAAGCTCGTTGTCTCAATGCCAAAGACATTGAGGATAGCGATGACCAGAAAGATGTTGAGGCCGATGGTGACGATGGAGCCGATCCACGTCTTGATCGTGCGGTCCATCGCATTGTGGAGGAGCGCGCGTGTGATGGCGCGACCGATCAAGCTGATCACCCAGCGACCGATAAACCACAGAGCGATCGCGCCGAGCGCCTTCAGGCCGAGATTAACGGCGGTTTCCATGCCCGTTTTGATAAGGGTCGGCAAAATGTCGGTTTGAAACTGGGTCATGAGGGCAGAGTCCTGGCCATGTCGCCGATCTGGTGGAAGTCCTAAACCAATTTCGGGGTTTTGGCTGGAGGGTCAAGCGGGCGCGACAGAGACCTGACGCGCCCCCCGGTCTGGATTATTTCTTTGCCCCGAACAGGCCGCCCAATGCATTCTTGGCCATGTCTGTCAGGTCATTGACAGGATTGCCATCGCCGTCCTTGTCGAGGCTTGTGACCATGCCCGACAGCGGGGTCTCTTTCAGCTTGCCCAGCATGTCGCCGACGAAGGTTTGAGCGGCACCTGTCAATTCCGCCGCTTTAGCGCCTAGGCTGGTGGATAGGCCAGCGGCGACGCCTTGCACTTGCTCCAGAGGCAGGCCGGTTTTCTCTGCGATGATTTGGGCCGAACCCATAATATCGCCGCCAGTCTCTTTGGCATGAGCCAACAGGTCGGTAGCGAGGCTTTGCGCGCGCTCGGCTTCAAGGCCGACCTTGTCGCCGAGGGTTTTGAGGAAGTCGGCACCGCCGACTTTGGTAATCAATTCTTGGATATTAAATGACATCTGGCTTCTCCTCAAAGTGAAAGCCCTATTAGCTTACTGGCAAAACCGCCTTAAGGCCATGGCGCGACGGGTTGATGACACAGGCGGAACCTTGCGCAAACGGCCCCTTATTTATGGGCATCCACATAAGCTTTGAGGACTTGCTGCATTTTCTTGATATGACCCTTGCCACCACTTTGCGCGACGAAGAAGTCGTAGACCTCTGCTTGCAAGCGCAAATGAACCGATTTGCGGCCTTGAGGTTCTACGAGGACGGCATCTGCCCAGAAGTCAGGGCCCAAGGATGGGCCGATTGGGGCATCCTTGCGCGTACGGGTCTCGCCGCGATCACGCCTGGCTCGCGCTTCTTCGAGAGACATACGCACGATAGAGTTCACCCTCATCTGTTCCACCTTTCCAAGCGCTGATCAGGCGCACCGAACTCCCTCTTTGGGTATGGACGACGACAAAACAATCATCATCAACGATGCCAATCGAACGAACGCGTTGCTCACCATAATCGTGTCTGCGATCCACCGCCGAGAGGACAAAGGTCTCGAAGATCAGCATGGCATCAATGAAATCAACGCCGTGCTTCAGGATATTCGCTTTATTCTTTTCATGATCCCATTCAAAATCCATAGGCGTAACCGTGAAGGCCAGTCTCTTCGCCAAGATAGCGAAGGGACCTGAGTGTGGCCGCACAATGGGTTACGCTAGACCATAGGCTTGGCCATTGCCCGACGGGTTACAGAATTTGTGTATCGAGATCGATGCATACACGTTTTGTGTACACAAATCAACTCTCGCCTTACCCCGCGCCGCCCACGGTCAGGCCGCCAATGCGCAAGGTGGGTTGGCCGACGCCGACGGGGACGGATTGGCCGGCTTTGCCGCAGGTGCCGACGCCGTTGTCGAGTTCTGCATCATTGCCAATCATCGAGATTTTGGTGAGTGAGGTTGGGCCGTCCCCAATCAGGCTGGCACCTTTGACGGGGGCGATGATCTTCCCATTCTCAACCAAATAAGCCTCGGTGCATTGGAACACGAATTTGCCAGACGTGATGTCGACCGAGCCGCCGCCGAAATTGGTTGCATAGATACCGCGCTTCAGGCTGGCGACAATCTCGGCTGGGTCCATCGAACCTGATTCCATCGTCGTATTGGTCATGCGGGGCATGGGGCTATGCGCATAGCTTTCGCGGCGACCGTTGCCGGTTGGGGCAACACCCATGAGGCGCGCATTCATCCTGTCTTGCAGATAGCCGACCAGAATCCCATCCTCGATCAAGACGGTGCGCTGGGTCGGTGTGCCTTCATCATCAATGGTCAAAGAACCGCGGCGATCCGGCAAAGTACCGTCATCGACAACGGTGACGCCGGGCGACGCAACACGCTGGCCAATCATCCCGGCAAAGGCCGAGGTACCTTTGCGGTTGAAGTCACCCTCAAGGCCATGACCGACAGCTTCATGCAATAAAATGCCGGGCCAGCCAGGCCCCAACACCACATCCATTTCGCCAGCAGGGGCGGGTATGGCGTCTAGATTGACCAGAGCGACGCGCAGCGCTTCATCGGCGAGGGCCTTTAAATGACCTTCTTCGATCCATTGTGCATAATCGGCCCGCCCACCAGCGCCTGCGGACCCACTCTCACGCCGACCATCTTTTTCAGCGGTGACAGAGACATTGACCCGCACCAAAGGCCGGGTATCGGTGCGCACATCACCATCAAGGCGCACAATCGCGATTTCCTTCCGCGATGCCGCCAGCGACACGGAAACTTGAACAACCCGTGAGTCTTTGGCCCGTACATAAGCGTCAATCTCGCCCAAGGTGGCAATTTTGGCTTCAAAACTGGGCGCAGACAGTGGGTCGCTGTCACTGTAAAGCTTCGCATTGGTGCGGGCAGGGGCTTCTGCCAAGCTCCCTGAATGGCCGCGCTTGGCGATGCTGGCAGCCGCTGCGGCGCGCTTGAGCGAGGCTTGTGACAGCTCATTGGCATGGGCATAGCCGGCGGCTTCCCCGGCAACGACACGCAGACCAAAGCCCTCATCAGAATCATAAGATGCTGATTTTAAACGCCCATCATCCCAGACAAAGCTTTCGCCGCGAGCGCGCTCTAAAAACAACTCCCCATCATCTGCCTGATAAAGTGCCTCTTTGAGTACCGCTTCAGAGCCTGCCGCCAAGGCCAATTCGGAAAGGGGCGCGAGGGTTTGTTCGGTCATCTGCTCAGTCATGGGTGTTCCTTCCAACATGGACGCAGACTTAAGCAGTGTTGGCGGCAATGCAAATGAGGGATACAGCCAGCCATATCGGCAAGTAGACCAAGGTTTTTGCGCCAATTCCGTCGGACAAAGCCGAATCTACCCGTTTTCGGCGATTAAGCTGGCCCAAACAATCCGCAAGCAAGACTCTCGAGACGCAGAAGCACACTGTGGCTTACTGAAAAGCATGGTGTTTCCAATGTGTCGCCCCACTTTCCCCGCGCCGCCTAGGCGTGTTATGGCCTTGTTTGATTAGGGCGACTCTTTGTTGCCCTGCGACAATTTGTACACATCGACGCGCGTGACAAATGGTCTCAGAGAGCTAGTTCGGTTCGATGAGGTCACGTCATGGGTTTTGACGTGGTTAAGGGGAGCATCATATGCGTCGTTGGCAATCGGCAGGATTGGCTGGATTGATCACTGCGGCATCGGCCGCTGGATTTGCTTGGGCAGATCAGCCCGTTGATAAGGGCTATGCACTTCAGCCTCCAGTGACGGAAGTCGCACGGGACATCACCTTCTTTCACGATGTGATCCTGTTGCCGATCATCGTATTGATCTCGCTGTTTGTAGCGGGTTTGTTGGCTTATTGCATCATCCGCTTTAACAAGCAGGCTAATCCAGTGCCTGCGAAGTTCACGCACAACACGACAATCGAAATTGTGTGGACCTTGATCCCCGTCTTGATCTTGGTGGGTATTTCGGCCTTCTCATTCCCATTGTTGTATAAAGAAGATCAAACCCCTGCCAAATACGACATGACGTTGAAGGTTACCGGGCACCAATGGTATTGGAGCTATGAGTATGCCGATGCAGAGGGCGTAGGTTTTGACTCCAACATGTTGCCGCAGGATGAGGCGAAAGCCGCCGGTAAGCCTTATCTTTTGGGCACGGACAATGCTGTCGTCGTTCCCGTTGGCAAGGTTGTTCGCGTGCAAGTCACCGCTTCTGACGTGATCCACTCGTGGGCCATGCCATCGTTCGGCGTGAAGATGGACGCTGTGCCAGGTCGCTTGAACGAAGCTTGGTTCCGCGTTGACAAGCCAGGCCTGTATTATGGTCAGTGCTCGGAAATCTGCGGCGTGAAGCATGCTTATATGCCGATCGAAGTCAAAGCTGTGCCACAAGCTGAGTTTGATGCGTGGATTGCCTCGCAAAAGTCGGCTGATGCGGGCTCGACCAATCCTGCAGCGGCTCAATTTGCTGCTACCTCAACCTCCACGGCCGCTTCGGCCCAAGCCAATTAAATCTCAGGGACATATTGAACATGGCAAGCACTGCTGCTCATCTTGAAGCCCCCGCGATGGCGGATTTGAGCGACCGTCCATCGGTCTTCAATCCCATGCGTTGGCTGTTGTCGACCAACCACAAAGACATTGGCACCATGTATTTGGTTTTCGCGATTTTCGCGGGGATATTTGGTGGCGCGCTGTCCGGCATGATCCGGATGGAGTTGATGGAACCCGGCCTGCAATATTTCGGCGTCGCAGGCGACCCAACTGCGCAAGGCCCTTGGGGCAATGCCCATAATTACAACGTGGTTGTCACCATGCACGGACTGATCATGATCTTCTTCATGGTTATGCCTGCGATGATTGGTGGCTTTGGTAACTGGTTCGTGCCTTTGCAAATTGGCGCGCCAGACATGGCCTTCCCACGCATGAACAACATCTCCTTCTGGTTGTTGCCATTCTCCTTTGCACTGGGCGCACTCTCCATGGTCGTCCCCGGTCAAGGTGCAGATCCTGGCTTTGGCGGCGGTTGGGTGCTGTATCCACCGCTGTCGACCTCGGGCCATAACGGTCCGTCGATGGACTTGTTGATCCTGTCGCTTCACATCGCCGGTATCAGCTCGATCTTGGGCGCGATTAACTTCATCACCACCATCTTCAATATGCGCGCTCCTGGCATGACCTTGCACAAGATGCCGCTGTTCGTGTGGTCGGTTCTGGTCACCGTCTGGTTGTTGTTGTTGTCCTTGCCAGTGCTTGCTGGTGCGATCACCATGTTGTTGACCGACCGTAACTTTGGCACGGGCTTCTTCGACCCTGCCCAAGGCGGCGACCCAATCATGTACCAGCACTTGTTCTGGTTCTTCGGTCACCCAGAAGTGTACATCCTGATTTTGCCAGGCTTTGGCATCATCAGCCATGTCGTCTCAACCTTCTCGAACAAGCCTGTGTTCGGCTACCTCGCAATGGCCTACGCCATGGTGGCCATCGGCTTCATCGGCTTCATCGTGTGGGCGCACCACATGTATACAGTCGGTATGGACGTTGATTTGAAAGCCTATTTCGTGGCTGCAACCATGATCATCGCGGTGCCAACGGGCATTAAGATCTTCTCCTGGATTGCTACCATGTGGGGCGGTTCGATTGACTTCAAAACCCCGATGCTTTGGGCAATCGGCTTCATCTTCCTGTTCACCGTCGGTGGTGTGACCGGGGTTGTGCTGGCCAACGCGGGCGTAGATACCGTGCTGCACGACACCTATTATGTGGTGGCACACTTCCATTACGTGTTGTCCTTGGGTGCGGTGTTTGCGATCTTTGCGGGCTTCTACTACTGGATCCCGAAGATGAGCGGTCTTAAATATTCCGAAGTGTTGGGTAATCTGCACTTCTGGGTGATGTTTGTGGGCGTGAACTTGATCTTCTTCCCGCAGCACTTCTTGGGTCTGCAGGGCATGCCACGCCGGTATGTGGATTATCCAGAAGCGTTTGCTTACTTCAACTTGATCTCGTCTTACGGCTACTTCATCACAATCGCAGGTATGGGGATCTTCTTCATCATGCTGTTGGACATGTTCGTGCTGCGCCGTCGTCCTGCGGGTGCAAACCCATGGGGTCCTGCGGCAACCACCTTGGAGTGGACCTTGTCGTCGCCTCCTCCGTTCCACCAATTCTCGGAACTTCCAAAGATTGAGGCCAAGGATCACCACTGATCCTAACCTCGGTACTTAACCGGACTTTACACGCTCCCGAAGGTCCACTTCGGGGGCGTGTTTCGTAGAAAGCCATCATGACCGAAATCCCCGCTCAAAATCTGCCTGGCGAAACTCCTGGTGATGTCCAACCCAAGCGGCGTATTGCCGATTGGAAGGATTATCTCGACTTGATGAAGCCGCGCGTGATGTCGCTTGTGATTTTTACAGCGGTTGTTGGCTATTTGTGCGCGCCGGGTGACCATAATCCAATCTTGGGCGCTCTCGCGATTTTCGCCATTGCCATGGGGGCAGGGGCGGCAGGCGCGCTCAACATGTGGTATGATGCCGATATTGATGGTCTGATGAAGCGCACGCGTATGCGCCCAGTACCGGCAGGCCTTGTCCATAAGGACGAAGCCCTGGCGATGGGCATTGTGATGAGCATTTTGTCGGTTTTGCTGCTGGCATTGACTGCAAAAGACTATCTCGCGGCAAGCCTTTTGGCCTTCACCATTTTCTTTTATGCCGTGGTTTATTCCATGTGGCTCAAACGCTCGACCCCACAGAATATTGTGATTGGCGGGCTTGCTGGGGCCTTACCGCCACTGGTGGCTTGGGCGGCGGCAACGGGGGATATGCCTCTGGACGCTTGGCTTTTGGTTGGGATCATTTTCTTGTGGACCCCGCCGCATTCTTGGGCTTTGGCCCTTTACAAAGCAGGCGATTATGCGTCGGCCAATGTGCCGATGATGCCGGTTGCCAAGGGCCCAGCTTCAGCCCGTTTGCAGATCTTTCTCTACTCAATCGCTCTGGTGATCGTTGGTGTTTTGCCCGTTTGGACAGGGTTAGGCGGTGAGATTTATGCTTGGGTGTCGATTTCGACCGGCCTTGTTTTCCTTCTGCTGGCTTGGCGCGTCTTCCGCTCCCGCGCTGGCGATGCGGACGGCCGGGAGGAAGGCCGTGCACTTTACTCCGATAAGCAGATCGACAATCGCCCCGCGCGCGACTTGTTCGCCTTTTCGTTACTTTACTTGACGGCGCTGTTTGCCGCATTGCTGGTTGAACACGGGTTCGGCCTGCACGCGCCCCTTTTCGGCTAAGGCTTTGGCCTTAGGTTAGGGGAAGTGGGTTCTGAGACTGAGACAATTTTACACGTTTGCAAGGCAAAGATAATGACCGATAAAGCGCCCCTCGACCCGATCGCTGCCCGCAATCGTCGCAGCTTGGCTATTGCCCTTTGCCTCTTTGGCTTTGTTGCGATTGTGTTTTTGGTGACCATGGTCCGTCTACAGGGCCATGCCCTTAACAAGCCGTTTTAGGAGCAGCCGATGGCAATGAGTAAGACAGCACGTTTTGGCTTGATGGCAGGCTTGGTGCCTCTGACCATGCTGGGTGCCTCTTACGCCGCAGTGCCGCTTTATCAGCTGTTTTGCCAAATCACGGGCTATGGCGGCACCACGCAAGTCGCCACAGAAGCCGCCAGTCAAGTCTTGAGCCGCACCATTCAGGTCCGCTTTGACGCCAATGTGGCCCCCGGCGTGCCTTGGTCGTTTAAGCCCGAGAAGCCAGTGGTTTCACTAAAGCTCGGCGAAAATGGCTTGGCCTTTTACACCGTCAAAAATGAGTCCAACCGACCCGTCACAGCGGTGGCCACTTACAATGTCACGCCACACAAGGTTGGTCCCTATTTTCAAAAGCTGGAGTGCTTCTGCTTCCAAGATCGCACGCTGCAACCGGGCGAAAGCATGGAATTGCCTGTGATCTTTTACGTTGACCCATCGCTGGCTACCGACCGCAATGTCGATGAAGTCACAGAAGTGACCCTGTCTTACACGTTTTTTGAAGCGGGCGACAAAGCGATAGTGCAAGCGCAAGCCGGTGGGGCAGCACCTACGGTGACAACACAGTGAAGGAAGCTGAAGTAAAACGGCTTTCGGTGGTTGCCTCTTTCGGCAAGAACGCGCTAAACGACTAGAAGAACTTGGGGATTCCCGCGCCTACAGCGTCGGGACATAGTACAGGGCCAAAACATGGGTCACGCCGCCGTAAAACATGACTACCACCTCGTCGATCCCAGCCCCTGGCCGGTTGTATCGTCGCTGGCACTTTTCATTCTGGCCATTGGTGCCGTTATCTTCATGAAGGGCTTTGTCGATGATCCTTTGTCGGTCATCCAAGGCTATTTCGCCAATGAAGAAGCTGCCAAAGCCGCTCTCGCGGGCGGCTGGAAGGCCGTTGAAGCAGGGCTGCAAGCCAATGCTGGCTTCCAAGGTCTCGATCCTGCACTGCAGGCCAAAACAATCGCAGACTTCAAGACGTCCCAGCAATGGTACTGGCTCTTGGGCAAGGGCGACCCGATCGTTTTGGTCGGTGGCTTCCTCTTCACGATTTATTGCATGGCCGCTTGGTGGGGCGATGTGATCAAGGAAAGCCATAAGGGCGATCATACACCTGTCGTCGGCATCGGCCTGCGGTATGGCATGATTTTGTTCATTGCCTCTGAAGTCATGTTCTTCGTGGCTTGGTTCTGGATGTTCTTTGAAGTCGGCTTGTATGCCGATGAGCGCACGCTCTCCACCATTCCAGAAGTCGCTTCGGCTTGGACGCAATGGCCGCCTACAGGCGTTGAAACACTCGATCCATTCCATCTGCCATTGATGAACACGCTGGTTCTGTTGTTGTCGGGCACCACGGTCACTTGGGCGCACCATGCGCTGCAAGAGGGCAACCGCAAGTCCGCTCAATTGGGCTTGATCATCACGGTTCTGTTGGGCGTTGCCTTCACGGGCTTGCAAGTTTGGGAATATGAGCATGCTTTGCATGGCGAGTATTTCGGCTTTGGTGGTGAAACCGTTGGCGTCTATGGCTCGTCCTTCTTTATGGCGACAGGCTTCCACGGCGCACACGTCATCATCGGCACGATCTTCTTGGCGGTCTGCTTGTTCCGCCTGATGGCTGGCCATTTCACGCCGAAGAAGCACTTTGGTTTTGAGGCTGCTGCTTGGTACTGGCACTTCGTTGACGTGGTGTGGCTGTTCTTGTTTGCCTTCATCTACGTAGCCTTCGCGTAAGCTAGCGCTACATCACAGGCTGAGTGGGCGGGAGGCAACTCCCGCCCATTGTCGTTTCAAGCCCTTGTTTCTGCAAAACCTGTCCGCGCGCCGGATCGTTTGTGCTAAGGGGGCGCACTAAACCAAAATTGGTGAACCAGATTGACTGGACAGAAATAGATGGCGGTAAATGTGTGGAAGGCAGGGCTGCTCAGCTTGTGTCCCAATTGCGGGCAGGCACCCCTGTTTGACGGCTTGTTGACGATCAAGCCCTGTTGCCCGTCCTGCAAAGCCGATTTTTCCATCGAAGATGCCGGTGACGGCCCTGCCGTTTTTGTTATTCTGGCGGCCGGTGCCATATGTGTCCCGTTGATCCTGATCGCTGAATTAGCCTTTCGCCCGCCGATTTGGCTCCTCATTCTGATCGCTTTGCCATTCACCGCAGCCGTATGCATCGGCTTATTGCGCCCCTTCAAGGCAATGATGTTTGCCATGCAATGGCGCTATCGGGCAGGCGAAGGTCAGCAGGCTCGAAAGTATCCCCATGACTAAGCCGCCTCTAGTCGAAACCCCAGAAGGCTGGGTTCCTGCCGGTCTAAAAGTGCGCGGCAAAGCAAGTGCAACGGCTCCTAAGGCCCAGCCTGACGTGGGACCCGCATCCCTTGCAGAGTCTGTGCTAGAGGCTGAACCCGAAGCAGACCCACCCAAGACAGCCGCTGAGTCCAAAGCCAGCTTTCGTCCCATGCCGGTTTTGACCGTCTTGTCGATCATCTGCTTAGGCATTTTATACATGCTCGGTGATTGGCAATGGGCCAAATATGTTGAGAAGTCGCGCGCGCCCGCACTTAGTGCCGCCACTGCGCCTGTGTCGGTTGCAGCGGCCTTACAATCATCCCAGCCTGACTATCGCCCGGTAGAGCTGACTGGCTTGGTTGACCCGCGCAGCGTCAAAGTACGCGCGCTACGCGATGGCATCAGCGGCTATCGCATCTTTAGCCCAGTTGTCTTGGAAGATGGTTGGATTTTCGTTGATCGCGGCTTTGTCGCCGAAGCTGATGCTAACAAAGTGCCAGCCTTGTCTGGGCAGGTCAGTTACCGTGGCGTGCTGCGCAAGGGGGCCAAAGCCAATAGCTTTACGCCTGATAATGATCCGGTCCTGAACGTTTGGTTTTGGCCAGACTTACCTGCCATGGGAACCAGTTTGAAACTGACAGGTGGGTCGCCTGCTTATTATGTTGCCCTCAATCTGGTTGACCCGTTGGCGACCGGTCAGACGCAGATCAACCCGTGGGCCGATAGCAAAGGCGCTAATCAAATCCCCCCCGAAAGACACTTAGGCTATGCCTTAACATGGTGGGGGTTTGGCTTCGCGCTCATCGGGGTCTATACGGGCCTGCATATCCGTACCGGCCGACTGCGATTTGGACGCTCCCCCTCCTAAACTTCAACACGATAAAGCAAAATCATGCGCTATATTTCGACCCGTGGCGGGTCCCCTTCGGTTTCCTTCCTTGACGCCCTCTTGACTGGCCTCGCGCCAGACGGCGGTCTCTATGTGCCTGAGAGTTGGCCGCGCTTAAGTGCGGAGCAAATCCGCGCAGCGGCGACTGCACCCTATGCGGAAACTGCGGCGGCAGTTTTGTCTTTGTTTGCTGGCAAAGACCTCAGCATGGGCGAAGCCATCGGCCTGACGGAAGAGGCCTATGGCGGCCAATGGGCTAATCCGGGCATCACGCCGGTGCAGCAAGTTGGGCCGGGGGATTATATTTTAGAATTGTTCCATGGACCGTCTTTGGCCTTCAAAGACATTGCGATGCAATTGTTGGCCGGGCTTTACAGCCTTGCGCTGGAGCGCCGGGACGCGCGCTTGGCCATTGTGTGCGCTACGTCGGGCGATACCGGCGGGGCAGCGGTGGAAGCGTTGAAAGAAACCGACCGCGTGGATTTGTTTGTCCTGATGCCCAAGGGGCGCGTGTCAGATGTGCAGCGCCGCTTTATGACTGCTTCGGGCGGCGACAACGTGCATGCACTCAATATCGAGGGTGACTTCGATACGGCGCAAGCCCTTGTGAAAGCAATGTTTGCTGACAAGAACTTCGCCCAAGAAGTCGCGCTTTCGCCGGTCAATTCGATCAACTGGGCCCGCATCATGGCGCAGTCGGTTTATTATGTTGCGGCTTCTACCGCATTGTCGGCTGCAGGCCCCGTGAACTTCACCGTGCCATCGGGCAATTTCGGCGATGCTTTGGCAGGCTATGTTGCCAAGATGATCGGGGCACCGATTGGCCGCATCATGATCGCAACCAATGCAAATGACGGGATCGCCCAAGCCTTTGAAACCGGCACCTATGCCAAGTCCCAAGCAAGCCTTGCGACCTTAAGCCCGGCGATGGACATTAGTGTCGCCAGCAATTTTGAGCGCATTATCTTTGAAGCTGTTGGCCGTGATGCTGCTGTTCTGAAAAAGCTCTATGACCAGTTTGGCCAAAGCGGTTCGTTTGACATTCCGGCCCCCGCACTCGACATGTTGAAACAGCATTTTGACGCGTTTGGCGTCGACGACCAAGAAACGCGTTGGGCCTTGGCCGATTGTTTTGAACAGACCGGGGAAGTTTTGTGTCCGCACACGGCGGTGGGCTGGCGCGCCCGCTTTGGTGAGGATGAGATCAAAGGTGCCCGCGTCTTGCTGGCGACCGCTCACCCGGCAAAGTTTCCAGAGACGGTTGAGGCCATCTTGGGTCAAGCGCCCGGCCTGCCGCGCCATTGCGCCGATCTTCTCGACCGCAAAGAAGTCATGGTGGACATGCCGGCCGATGTCGCTGCCGTCAAAGCCTATATCCGCGCCCATATCGGCACCACAGCATGAGCGCTGCGAGCTTAAAGACCCTCTCCAATGGCGTCCGCCTCCTGATGGACCCGATCCCGGGCCTCGCCAGCACCTGCGTTGGTGTTTGGGTAAAGGCAGGCACGCGGTCTGAGACGATGCGCGAAAATGGCATTGCCCATCTCTTGGAACATTTGGTTTTCAAGGGTGCCGGTGGGCGGGATGCACGCACCCTTGCTGAAGAAGCTGAAGGCCGTGGCATCTATCTTAATGCCGCAACCGGTTACGAGCGGACAGGCTTTTTTGCCCGTTGCCTTGCCGATGATGCGTCGTTTGCGCTTGGTTTGACGACAGACCTCGTGTTGAAGCCCCATTTGCGGGCCGAAGACTTGGCGCTTGAAAAAGGGGTAGTGCTGCAGGAAATCGGTGAAGCCTTTGACGATCCAGAAGATCGCTGTGGGGTCTTGCACCAGTTCGCAGCCTTCCCAGATCACGCCTTGGGCCGCCCTATCTTAGGCGATGAGGCAAGTCTTGCTGGCATCGATCAAGCGGCGATCCATGCTTTCCGCGGCCGCGCTTATGCCCCTTCCAGCATGCTGGTCGCCGTGTCAGGGGCCTTAGATGAGGCCGAGATCGAAGATCAAGTTGAGCGCGCCTTTGGTGACTTAGCCCCGTTTGACCCCGCTGCGACCGAGCCCGCCAAAGTCGGCGGTCGGGCTTTGAGCGAGGTGCGCGATGCAGAACAAGTCCACCTGACCTTCTCCTTGCCCGGGCCGCGTATGGGCGGCGAAGAGGCGATTGCGGCGCGGGTTATGTGTGAGATTTTGGGCGGCGGCATGGCGTCGCGTCTGTTCCAAGACCTGCGCGAGACCCGGGGCCTCGTCTATTCGGTCGAGGCGTTCTGCGACCTTTATGAGGATTCAGGCCGCATTTGCGTCTCCGTCGGCTGTGGTCCGGCCGACGCCGCCGATGTCGCACGCCGCACGGCGGATCATTTGGTGCAAATGGCCGAGCATGGCCCAACGCCTTTAGAGCTTAAACGCGCGGTGCGCATTCTCGAAGCCAGTATGATGATGGCGGCAGAAAGCCCCGCCGCCCGCTGTGAAGCCGCTGTGAGCCAGACGCTTCTCTATGGTCGCCCCTTGCCGCTCTCTGACGTTTCGGCGCGGATTAGGCGCGTGGAGGCACCAGCGGTGCAACAAGCTGCACGTGCGGCTGTCGCTGCCGCTGAACAAGGTTTAGCTGCCGCAGCAGCGATTGGACCGGCCGCGGGGCTTGCGGCGGCACCCCTTTTCACGGCAAGCTTCGCCTAAATCGCACAAAAGGACCGAAACGGGGTGTTTCTCAATCTGGTCAATCCAAGTGAAAGCAAGTTGCGCCTCGAAGGTGAGGGTGTCTATTTGCGTGAAGCGACCAAGAGCGACTATCAGGCTTGGGCAGAGTTACGGGCAGCGAGCGAGACTTGGCTGGTACCTTGGGAGCCTGAATGGCGTTTCGATGAATTGTCACGTGCTTGCTATCTTTGGCGTCTGCAAGGCTGGCGACATGATGTCAAATTGGGCTTGGCTTCGCCATTTTTGGTATTTCGTTCCAGCGATGATGCGCTTGTCGGCGGCGTGAATATCTCAAACATCCGTCGCGGCGTGGCCCAGGATTGCACGATTGGCTATTGGGTCGGTCAACCTTTTGCGCGGCAGGGCTTCACCCGCGCTGCCGTGCGCGCCGTTGTCTCTTATGCGTTCGGACCGCTTGGTCTACACCGCGTACAGGCGGCCTGCGTGCCAACAAACTTCCGTTCCCGCGGCCTTTTACAAAGCATTGGCTTTCAAGAAGAGGGACTGGCCAGACAATATCTAAAAATCAATGGCGAATGGAAGGACCATGTCCTCTATGCCATTTTGGCCAATGAGTTTCATGAGGGCCTGTTGAAGGTTTAGGGCGCTTTGGGTGCCAAATGCGAACCAAAAGGATCGCGCAACAAAAGTTGCGCATCTATACTCGGGTCCAAGCGCAGCTAGTGCTGCGCGCTCCTTTAAAGGCGAATGAGGCGGTGCATTCCTAAAGGAATGGCACCCTAGGCCCGCCCGGCATTCTGCGATATCTGCCACGGCTCTAGCCCAAAGCGGCTGATAGCATCTTCCCATTTGTCGTCCAGATTGGCGGTGGCAAAGACTGCGTCAATGTCGCCTTCGGTGACAAGCCAGGCATTGTCCTTGATTTCGGCTTCCAGCTGGCCTGCATCCCAGCCTGAATAACCCAAGGCCAATGTGGCGCGGCTGGGCTTTATGCCTTGGGCAATGGCTTGAAGAACGTCGCGCGTGGCCGTCATGCGCAAGCCACCCATGATGGGGCTGGTGGTCTCATCGCTTGACCAATCATCAGTGTGGAGCACAAAGCCCCGATCTCGCTGACAGGGCCCACCATCGAGCACAGGAATCGCTGGGACCCGGATTGCGCAATCAATACCCAATTGGTCGAGCAAGTCGGGCAACATCAGGCGCGGCATCGCCCGATTGATCACAATGCCCATCGCGTGGGTTTCATCATGGTCGCACACCAGTATCACCGAGCGTTTAAAACGACGGTCTGCCATTGAAGGGGTGGCAATCAGGAAGCGTCCGACCAGCGAGTTTCTCATAAAGTGATCGTGTTGCTAAAATCTCTTGCTGTCTAGTCTGAATTTTTAGTTTTAGGTTGTTCGTTTGAGTTAAATTGTCGCGCCTTGCGCCTACAGCAGGCAAAATCTCGAAAGTAGGCGGCGGTAAATCTGCACCCAGATTTGCGCCCACATTTGAGCATGGTCATATCTTTGAATCACAGAGGCGATAGATTATCTAGCAAGCATGCGGCTAGCGCTGACGCCCTTTGGCGGAAGGATGGTATGGCCGCCATGATGGAGAACGACAGATGACAATCAAAGTAGGCGACAGCCTTCCAGACGCAACCTTCATGGTCCCTACCGCTGACGGTCCAGCGCCACGCACCACGGCTGACATTTTTGCCGGCAAAAAGGTCGCTTTGTTCGCCGTCCCCGGCGCCTATACGCCAACCTGCTCGGCCAAGCATTTGCCGTCCTATAAGGAAAAGGCCGCTGAATTGGCCGCTAAGGGCGTCGACGCGATTGCGTGTTTGTCGGTGAACGATGTGTTCGTCATGGGCGCTTGGGCTAAGGATCAGGGCGTCAGCGATGAAATCATCATGCTGGCCGATGGCAGCGGCAATTTCGCCAAGGCGATTGGCCTTGAGATGGATGCGTCGAAGTTTGGCATGGGCGTGCGCTCACAGCGTTTCTCGCTGGTCGCTGACAATGGCGTCGTGACGCATTTGTTTGTGGAAGCGCCTGCAGAATATAAGGTTTCCGGCGCTGAATATATGCTGGAGCATATGTAAGCTTCGCCCTGATCGCTTTGCCGATTAGGACCGACCCAATGGCCCCGCCTTCGTAGCGCACGAAGGCGGGGTTTCTTGTTTTAGGTGGCAGGCGTCCAAGTTTGGCCGATACAGATGGGGCCAACACAGCCTTTGACTTCTAGCTTGCCATCGCGCTTTCGGCGAAACTCGCTGCGATAAACCTTGCCCTCGGTCGGATCATAAATCTGCCCGCCCGTGAACTTCCCATCGGGCTGAGCGGTGAACCCCGTCAAAATCGCCATGCCGACAATCGAGCGCGTCCGCAATTTTGGGTCCGGATTTTTGGTGTCTGTGGTGGCGGCATTTTTGTCAGCCTTGGGGCCAGGGCCTACAATGCGGCCGCACGTCTGTTTGCCACAAGCTTCGATGCGGATGATGCCGCTGCCATTGGCGGTCAGCCAGCGTGTGCCATGCAATTCGCTGGCGAAACTGGGGGTGGCGACCATGAAGGCCAAGAGGGCGGGAGCAGTCAGCTGGGTCGAAAGTTTCATCGGTCTAAACCTATCATCGTGGGAGGATTTTGGCAGGTAATCTGCCTCTAGCTGTCCTCAAAATGCAGTTCAAGCCCAATTGAGACCGGTTGGCGAAATTCGCCTCGCTCGCGATGGGCTGCGGGCTTGATGATTCGGGTTTGAAGCCCCATTGTCGTGTCTGATGTCCCGCTTTGACCGCCCCTTTATTGACGAAGTGCTGACGCGCGCCTCCATACTGGATGTGGTCGGTCGAAAAGTGACGTGGGATAAGCGCAAGTCCAATCTCGCACGCGGCGATATGTGGGCCTGCTGCCCCTTTCATAATGAGGCGACCCCCAGCTTTCATGCGGTAGATTCCAAGGGCACCTATCATTGTTTTGGATGCGGCCAGCACGGCAATGCGCTCGACTTCATCATTGCCACAGAGAATGTGCCTTTCCCCGAAGCGGTAGAGCGCTTGGCGCGTGACTTGGGCATCCCTCTACCTGCGCGTGATCCAGAGGCCGTCACCAAGGATGACCAAGCCAAGCGCCTGACCAATGCACTGGATGCTGCGCGCGCCGCGTTCGCCCAAGCGCTGCGCAGCCCGGAAGGGGCGAAAGCTCGCGCCTATCTCACCAAGCGCGGCTTGAATGAAGCCGATTGGGAGCGCTTTGGCCTAGGCTTCAGCCCGAACAGCCGCACGTGGTTGAAAGACCGTTTGACCCAAGGCGGCCATCAATTGGCCGATCTGGTAGAGGCGGGCCTGTTGAAACTGCCAGACGATGGTGGTGCACCGTTTGATTTTTACCGTGGCCGGGTGATGTTTACGATCGCCGATACGCGCGACCGTACCGTCTCTTTCGGCGCACGCACGCTCGACCCCGATGGACAGCCCAAATATCTCAACGGTCCCGATAGCCCTGTCTTTAACAAAAGCCGCAACCTCTACCGTTATGCGCAGGCGCGGGCGGCAGCCAAGGATAAGCCCATCTTGGTGGCTGAAGGCTATATGGATGTCATTGCTTTAGAGCGCGCTGGCTTTGCCGCTGTAGCGCCTTTGGGGACAGCCTTGACGGAAGATCAATTGAGCCTGATCTGGAAAGCATCGAAGCGGCCCATCCTGTGCTTCGATGGCGACAAGGCGGGCCTGAAAGCAGCCGAGCGCGCTTTGGATCGCGCTTTGCCACTGGTATCGGCGGACAAAACCCTCGCCTTCGGTTTTTTGCCCGAAGGCCAAGACCCAGATGACATGATCAAAGCCAAGGGTGCTGCGGGCATAGAAGCGGTTTTGGAGAGTGCTTTGGCGCTCGGCAGCTTCTTGTTCCAGCGCGAACAAGAACGTGAACCCTTAGGGACGGCAGAAGCCCGCGCGGGCTTGCGCAAGCGACTGCGCCAACTGACAGCCCAAGTCACCGACCCAGATTTACAGCGCGAACTCAATGAAGACATGCGTCGCAGTCTCGATACCCTGTTCGCGCCGGCAGCCCGGCCAGCCTTTGTGCCCAAAGCACGCGGCAAGGGGGGCGAGACAGGGCCAATGGGCAGCGCGACGGCAGAGTTACGCTTAAAAATCAAAGCAGGAACAGTTCGGCCGAAGCGGACTTTGGTAGACCTCGTCACCGCCCCTTTGTTGCGCTCAGAGCTACTTGAAGGCCATGAAGAGGCGTTTGCCGGCCTTGTGCTTGACCATCAAGGCCTGAATTTACTGCGTCACGGCCTTTTAGACCTGCATCATGCGGGAACGACTATTGATTTTGAGAGCGTTCGTCTCCATCTGAACCAATTAGGTCAAAGCGAAGCCGTGCGCGTTCTCGATGAAGCGCGGCGGTCGCCGGTCAACCCCCACGCGCGGCCTGAGCTGAGTGTGGAGGAGGCTAAGCGCGCTTGGCTTATCGCGCTTCAACGTTTGGAGACCCACCGGGCTCTGGCGTCGGACGCAGCCGAAGCCGTTTCTGCGGCAGGCAGTGGCGATGAAGCAGCGTTTGAGCGGCTGAAGCGTCTGGTTGGTGAGCGCCGTGCGCTGCGGGCCGACGAGACCAGCTCTGCTGGGGCATCCATCGTCGGGGGAGAGGGTTTCTCTCTACCGGCAGAAGATTAGAAAGTCGGCGCGTGCTTCAAGCAGCACGGGCGGGCTGTGCCGCTATTTCCGGCGGCAGACATGACAGGCACCACTAGCTGACCTTTTGAAAAAGTTCAGCTATAGGGGCAGAGAATTCGGGTTCGTGGCAGATTGTCTTCACAAGGCAGCCTGGCAGGGATTTATTATAGCAATCCGGTGCGCTGTGTGACGACATGGCGGAACCAAGAGGCGGCACATTCATGGTAGAAAAAGTTGAAGAAGCGCAATCCGCAGAGACGCCTGATGCGCCACTTCTGGACTTGAACAATGCTGCGGTGAAGAAATTCATCAAGGCAGGGAAAGTACGCGGCTGGGTCACGGTCGATGAACTCAACAAAATTCTACCCTCGGAAGACTTCACGTCTGAGCAAATTGAAGACGTTATGTCTCAATTGAGCGAAATGGGCGTCAATCTGATTGAAGCCGAAGAAGATGGGCAAGAAGAAGGTGGCGAAGTCGCAACCGTCTCTTCGTCGAGTTCTGCTGTTGTCATCCAAACCGGCAACACCAAAGAAGGCCAAGACCGCACCGACGATCCCGTCCGCATGTATTTGCGTGAAATGGGCGCGGTAGAGCTTCTGTCGCGCGAAGGCGAAATCGCCATTGCAAAGCGCATTGAGGCGGGCCGTGACGCAATGATCCGCGGTTTGTGCGAAAGCCCGCTGACGTTTGAAGCGATCATGGTGTGGCGCGACGAATTACAGACCGGCCGTGTTCTGTTGCGTGAAATTATCGACCTTGAAGCGACCTATGGTGCAGAAAACGCGCCTCCCGTGGTCGAAGAAGAGGAAGAGGAAGAAGAAGAAGAAGAAGTCCTCTCCAACAATGAGGACGAAGATGATGAAGAAGGGGCCCGCGCCGCACGTGCGGCCCGCGCCGAAGCGGAAGAAGATGAAGGCGCAGCACTTTCCATGTCCGCCATGGAAGGCGAGTTGCGCGACGGCATTATGGGCATCCTTGATACGGTTGCCGCCCACTTTGATGCCTTCCGCGCCCTAAAGGATCGCTCGCTCGACGCCCGTATTCGCGGTGTGTCCATCACCGACGATGATATGGCCGCGATGGATGCTCTGCAAAACAGCATCATCGAAGAGTTGAAGAGCCTGAAGCTCAACAATGCCCGGATCGAGGCTCTGGTTGAGCAGCTCTACACGATCAACAAGCGCTCCATCGGGTTGGAAGGCAAGTTGATGCGTCTGGCCGAAACCTGTGGCATTGGCCGTCCGGATTTCGCCAAGGCTTATCAGGGCCATGAAATGGACCCAAGCTGGCTCGACTCCGTCAAGGATAAGACCAAGTCTTGGACCCGCTTTGCCAGTGACCAACGCGACCGTGCCGACGAAATTCGGCAAGAGATTTTCACTTTAGCCCAAGAAACCGGCGTGCCGATCGACGAGTTCCGTCGCATCGTCCAAACCGTGCAAAAGGGTGAGCGCGAAGCCCGCCAAGCCAAGAAGGAAATGGTGGAAGCCAACCTTCGCTTGGTAATCTCGATTGCCAAGAAATACACCAATCGCGGCCTACAATTCCTCGACCTCATTCAAGAAGGCAATATTGGCTTGATGAAGGCGGTCGATAAGTTCGAATATCGGCGCGGTTATAAGTTCTCGACCTATGCAACGTGGTGGATTCGTCAGGCGATTACGCGCTCGATCGCTGACCAAGCGCGCACCATTCGTATTCCGGTCCATATGATCGAGACGATCAACAAGCTGGTGCGAACCTCGCGTCAGATGTTGCACGAAATCGGTCGCGAACCAACGCCAGAGGAATTGGCTGAAAAGCTCGGCCTACCCTTGGAAAAAGTCCGCAAGGTCATGAAGATCGCAAAAGAGCCGATCAGCCTTGAAACCCCAATCGGGGACGAGGAAGACAGCCATCTTGGCGACTTTATCGAAGACAAGAACGCGATTCTGCCTGTTGAAGCGGCTATTCAGTCGAACCTGCGCGAAACCACCACGCGGGTTCTGGCCAGTCTGACGCCGCGCGAAGAACGCGTCTTGCGCATGCGCTTTGGCATCGGCATGAACACCGACCACACGCTGGAAGAAGTTGGCCAGCAGTTCAGCGTAACCCGCGAACGCATTCGCCAAATCGAAGCCAAAGCCCTCCGCAAGCTGAAGCACCCCTCGCGTTCGCGTAAACTGCGCAGCTTCTTGGATAATTAAGGGGCTCTTTGAGCACGCGAATGACCGCGCACTTCGTCGTGCGCGGCTTTACCCCTTCAGTCCCTTCGGGACACATAGGCGCACGCGCCGATGCCGGCGAAGCCGGTGGAGGGGTGCTTCAGCAGGGACAAACAAAAACTTATCCCCCGCCCATGAAGCCCAGCATAACCTAAGCTCATCTCCGACGAGAGGGCGTTGTTGCTGCAGCGGCGACACCGGTTGGAGATGGGTAAGCGGAGTTAATCGAGGTGGACGTGGCTGCCTCGTGTTTTCATAGAGATTAGCTGTCTCTATGCCCGAGGTGATCGAGCCCGACTGCCGTGTGAAGCCGGAGGTCAAGTCTTTCAATAGGCTTGAAACAAAACTCGCGGCTCGCTCCATTTTTATAATCGCGCAACTTTGATCCTCCGGATCAAAGCGCGTTGATAAGAAACAGGCGCGCAACTTTGATCCTTTGGATCAAAACGCGCTTAAAATGGGCCTTTAAGTACAGGCGGGGGAAATGTCACCACAGAGGCGGGCTCATGATCCTCCCTTGGGCACACGCCCCGGCCCCTCTACAAAGTGCACATCCGGTGGTTTTCGGCGCGGGGCTATGGGTGTTGGGTGTGTGTCCGCCATCACAGTCACGTCAACGCAATCCTAGGATTTGGGTGATACCGGTCTCGTCAAATTCAGCGCGCGTTCGTTTTTGAAAGACGGAGTTACCCGTGAAAGTCACCACGATCTCAGCTGACGCCTTGACTGAAAGTCAGGTTGAACGTTGGGCTGCGCTGCAGCGCGAGACGCCAGAGTTTGGCTCGCCCCTCGTAGGGCCCTATTTTGCACAATTGGTTCAGCGCCATCGCGGCGACGTGCAGATAGCCATTGCCACGAAGGACGGACGTGACGTGGCATTCTTTGCGTTTCATAGGGCTAGTCACGGCCATGCACGCCCTGTCGGTGCGCCGTTCTCGGACTATCAAGCCATCGTGAGTGAACCGGGCCTCAAGCTTGACGGCACAGCGTTCTTGGCCGAAGCGGGGATTGAACGCATGGCTGTTTCGGGCCTCATGGACCCGCACGGCTGGTTCCAAAGCGCTCCGTTAGAGCCCACCTTGGGCTATCGTCTCAGTGTGAAAGATGGTGGCGCGGTCAAGTTGGAACGCCTGCGGCAGGCTAATCCCAAATGGGCAAAGAATTTGCGGCGCCTGGCCAATAAGATGGAACGGGAATTGGGCCCAATCCGCTTTATAACCGGCGATCAAGACCCATCGGCGCTAGACACCGTTTTGCAGCTCAAAATAGATCAATATCATGAGTCCGGTCTAACCGATGTCCTGCGCCCGCAATGGGTGAAAGCGATGATGCAGGACTTGTTCAGCCGCACCAGCCCAGAGTTTGGTGGCTGTCTGATTACGCTCTATGCGGGCGATTATATGGTTTCGGGGCAATTTGGTGTGCGCCAAGGTGGATGGTTTCATCCTTGGATTGCTTCCACCTGCCCAAAGGCACATCCCTTTTCGCCAGGGATTGTTTTCTTAAGCCAGATGGTCAGCCATGCCGAAGATATTGGCATTGAGATCATTGATTTGGCACAAGGGCACAGCCACTATAAATCGCAGTTCGCACGCAATCCGGTGACTGTTCAGGCCGGCCTAATCGGGCGAGGGGCGACCGCCTTCTCAACGGCCTATACAGGCCCAATCGGCTTGATCAGAAAACGCCTAGACTTGATTGCAAGCGTGGAGCCTGACTTGGCAGGGCGTTTGCATGCGGGTTGGGCTGCAGTAGCCTCTGCGCCGCGCCGCCTCATGGCGCGCGGCAAAGCCCAACAACCAGATAGAGTGTCCTCTGATGACTAAGCCAGCTTCGATCGTTTCTTGGCCTGATGATGTGTCTCAGCGCTTTGGTCGTGAGACCATCGTGGCTCAGCATGACTTGCATACCCGGCCGATGTTTTCTGACGCAGGTCTGGCGGCACTCTTGGACACTTATCCGCGCAGTAAGTTAGGCGTTTTTACCATGGGCCATGATCCGGTGGATTGGCAGTCCTGGCGCGTCGGTAAGGCTGGGGATATGAGCGGTGCCGAGCTGATGCAGGCCGTTGAAGAGGGACGAATTTGGCTGAACTTGCGGGCCGCTAATTCCCATTTGCCTGAGTATGCTGCGTTGTGCGACGACATCTTTCGCGACAAGGAAGCCAATGTTTCCGGCCTAAAGACGATGAAGCGCGACCTCGGTGTGCTGATTTCATCGCCGAATGCACAGGTTTTCTATCATCTGGATTCGCCCTTGGTTTCACTTTGGCAAGTTCGCGGCACCAAGCATGTTCGCGTCTATCCCCCAAAAGCCCCCTTTGCGCGCCCTGAACAGATTGAAGCCGTTGTCCTGCGCGAAACGGACGAGCAAATTCCGTTCGATCTGGCGTGGGACCAAGAGGCCCAAGATGTGACGCTGGAACCCGGCATGATGGTGACGTGGGCGCAAAATGCCCCCCATCGCATCGTCAATGGCCCGATGGTCAATGTCTCGCTGTCGGTTGAGTTCATGACGCCAGCGGCTCTCCTGCGGGCAAACGTCATTTATGCCAATGGCGTGCTGCGCCGTCGTCTCAACATGACGCCAGAGATCCAAGCAGGTCTTGACCCGCGCGCACTAGGCAAGCTTGCACTGTCGCGGGCTTTTAAAGCCATGCAGATCCAAAAAGCGCAGGAGCATAAACTCACGCCCAGCTTTGACCTACGCGAAGCCATTCCCGGTGTCCGTGACAAGGTCGACGCCTAAAGTCTGTCAGGCAGTCAGGAAGCGATAGGCGTCCTCAAATTCGCTGGCCCAAAAGCCTTCAGAGTGCGTGCCATCATCGACAATGCGCGAGCGAACGTCCCGCTCAGGTCCATAGCCGACCGCGATCAAGGCTTTAACCATAGCGGGCTGATCCTTGGCGAAAATGCCTTTGGGTTCGCGGCCCACCTGCTCGTCGCGGCCACTAACCAGAAAGACACGGGCACCACGCCGATAGGGTTTTTTCGTGCGTGCGAGCTGGTCCAAACGGGGGTTAAGCCAAAGAGGGGTTGAGAAGGCACCGACGCGTCCGAAGATATCTGGCCGCATGATACTGGCATAGAGTGCAAGCGTAGCACCCGAACTGGCCCCCATGATGAGTGTATGGAGACGATCACTTTTAGTCCGAAAGCGGCGATCAATGAGGGGCTTAAGGGTGTCGGTTAGAAAGGAGGTATAGGCATCGGCTTGGCCTGGAAGGCCAGACCACGGCAGGACAGGGTGATATTCTGCGGTGCGGTTCTCTCCACCATTATCGATCCCCACCACAATCGCGCCTGGATCGCCTGCCGCCGCCAACCGATTGAGCGTCTCGTCGACTTGCCATTCTCCGGCATAGGACGTCGCGCGGTCAAACAGGTTTTGGCCATCTTGCATATAAATCACCGGATAGCGGCGGCGTGAGCTTTGATAGTCTGGCGGCAAGTAGAGCCAGATCCGTCGCGTACGCCCTAAGCTAGGCATAGCCATAGCCTCATCCAAGATCGTCACATTGGCGCTTCGAGTGCTGTTTGCGGACTGCCCCCGCGCAATCGATGGCATAGCAATGAGAGCGGCTAGGCTACCTCCGATGACCTGCCGTCGGCAGAGGTTATCAACGTAAGTTGATCCAAACGTCCAGTGTTTCATTTGTGAGATCGCCATTCCTGTGCTACTTACTCGCCTGATCGACGAAACTGGTACTGCCGTCGCATGGTCTTTTTTGCCCGTTTTAGCAAGATAGACCGTGCCTGCTTCCATTCTTCTAAGACGCCGAATGCTGTGCCGGATATCGCACGGTTACTGTGGCTGTAAGCATGCGAAGCGGCCAAACTATGAGAAAGGGTCCCACAATGGCGACCGGAGTTGTTAAGTGGTTCAACGCAACCAAGGGCTATGGCTTTATTCAACCTGACGCAGGTGGCGGCGATGTGTTCGTTCACATTAGCGCAGTTGAACAGTCTGGCTTGAACGGCCTGAACGATGGCCAAAAAGTCAGCTTTGAACTGAAGACCGAGCGCGGCAAGACCGCAGCGACCGAATTGCAAGTCATCTAATCTATTTGCAAACAGGTGCTTAAAAGGGCAGGGGCGGATGCTCCTGCCTTTTCTGTTGGCCCTGTTCAGTCCTCACCCACTCGACCACGCAGCCTTTTAACGGTCGAGCGCAGGGCCTTGCCCTCAAGCCGCTTCTCCCGTGCAGCACGGGTTGGCCGGGTCTTTTTGCGCGGCGGTGGAGGTGGCACACTGGCGCGATCAATCAAGCCTTGCAGGCGCTCGCGGGCATCTTGGCGATTGCGCTCTTGGGTGCGAAAGGTCTGGGCCAACAGCACGATGACGCCGTCCTTGGTGGCCCTTGATCCCGCCAACTTAATCAAACGATCACGAACATCTTCGGGAAAAGACAGGCTGGCGGCTGCATCAAAGCGCAATTCAACTGCCGTTGAAACCTTATTGACGTTCTGGCCGCCAGGGCCTGAGGCGCGCACGAAGGTCTCGCCAATTTCATCTTCGTCAAAACGATACAGGGTCGGTAGGGTCATGGGCAGGCCCTAGACCCAAGCGTAATTGAAGCTGATCGATACCCGCTTGGACTTAGCACGATTGAGCACGACTTCATGGCGCAACCAACTCTCCCACAAGATCACTTCGCCGATCTGTGGGGTTAGGAACACAAAGGGCTGTAAATCTTGGGCGGCCTCGGGCAGACGCGTGGGGGCCGCCATCATCATAGCAAGACGAGGGTCTTCGAGCTTCAGCGCCGACGCGCCATCGGGCAGCGTAACATAATAGGTGCCCGAAATGACGCTATGGGGGTGAATGTGCCCCGTGTGAACCCCACCCGGCGGCAGTACATTGACCCACAGACTGTCCAGCTTCAGCTTGCCCCCTGCCAGATCAAAGCCAACTTCTTGGGCGAAGGAAGCGGCATGCTTGTCGAGTTGGCGTTTCAGATCGCCAAAGGCGCTGATCCGGGTCGGCAAATCATTGAGCGAGGCATAGGACGTATAGCCCTTGTAGCCATTGCTACGGCACCAGCGCCGGCCCGCCGCATCCTCTTGCTCCAGCATGTCGCAAGCTTCTGCCAAGTCTTGGCGCAAGACGTCGGGCTCCCGCCCACCTAAAGGCGCGCGGTAGAGCCGTGTTGCAAAGAGAGAGAGCGTTTCTGCCATGCGCGCTCTTAGCGTGAACATGGCCGGAAGGGAAGTTTGGCTTGAAACCGCAAGCCTACTTTAAACCCGCACAGAAGCGCTGGATCCGGCGGCAGGCTTCTTCCAGCGTCTCGGTTGAGGTTGCATAGGAAATGCGGAAGGCGGGGCTGCCGCCAAAAGCTGCGCCGTGTACGACGGCCACACCTTCAGATTCCAGAAGCTCGCGCGCGAAATCCTCGTCATTCTCAATCACCACGCCAGATGCCGTTCTCTTGCCGATCAGGCCAGCGCAGGATGGATAGACATAGAAGGCACCTTCAGGCTTAGGGCAGGAAAGGCCTGCGGCTTTATTGAGCATGGAGACAACCAAATCCCGGCGTTCTTGGAACACTTTATTGCGGGTGGGCAAAAAGTCTTGTGGACCATTGAGGGCTTCGACTGCGGCATATTGGCTGATCGAAGTCGGGTTCGAAGTCGATTGGCTCATGATGCCAGCCATGCCCTTGATCAGCCACACAGGCCCTGCAGCGTAGCCAATGCGCCAGCCCGTCATGGCATAGGCTTTGGAGACACCATTCATTGTCAGGGTGCGGTCATAGAGAGCAGGCTCGACCGCGGCGATGGTGGCGAACTCAAACCCGTCATAGAGCAGATGCTCATACATATCGTCGGTCAGGATCATCACATGGGGGTGGCGCAACAAAACGTCGGCCAACGCGCGCAGATGGGCAGCGCTATAGGCCGCACCGGTTGGGTTCGAAGGCGAGTTCAGGATCAACCATTTGGTCGCCGGTGTGATGGCGGCTTCGAGCTTCTCCGCTGACAGGCGGAAGCCTTCCTCGGCGGTGGCTTCCACGATCACAGGGGTTGCCCCCGTCAGATGCACAATATCGGGGTAGCTGACCCAATAGGGAGCCGGAACAATCACTTCATCGCCTGGGTTCAGCGTGGCCATGAAAGCGTTATAGATAATCGGCTTGCCACCCGGCGCGACGCTAACTTGCTCTGGCGTGTAGGTCAGATTGTTCTCACGCTTGAACTTGCCGCAGATCGCAGCCTTCAACTCAGGGATACCGTCAACATTGGTGTATTTAGTCTTGCCACCACGGATCGCAGCAATGGCAGCTTCTTTGATATTATCGGGCGTATCAAAGTCCGGTTCGCCAGCACCAAGTCCAATGGTATCGCGCCCAGCCGCTTTCAACTCGCGCTCCTTTTGAGTCACAGCCATGGTTGGGGATGGCTTGATACGGGAGAGGGCGGCGGACTTGAACGGGGTCATTGGGAAACATCCTATGGATGGGCAGAAAGGCTGGCCTCTTTTACGGCGCTGCGCGGGCCGTGCAAGTGCATGCAGTGCGTCTTTTCAGTATCACCGCTCTGCGGCCCGGCGGAGCCTGTCAGCAATCGCCTCTCCAAGGCCTGTCTCTGGAATAGTGGCAATGACAATGGCGCTCGGATTCAGGGCGTCTGCTGCGCGCAGCATTGAAAAAAGATGGGCCGCCGCTTCAACCACATCGCCTGCGGCTGAAAGGTTGAAGTCTGCCCCATCAAAGCCCGGACCAAAACCGATCATTACTTCGCCTGAGCCAGCGGAAGTGCCATTCAAACGCACAGGCGCGCGCGGCGCATAATGGCGCAGCACCATTCCGGGCGAAGCAGGGGCTGCTTTGCTAGAGGCATCAGGGGCAAGCAGGGGGCCTGCCACGGCTTCAAGCTCTGCCCGGCTTAAGCCACCTAAACGTAGCAAAGTCGCTTGATCGCCAATCACGGCTACGACCGCGCTCTCCAGCCCGACTGCGCAGGGTCCGCCATCGACCACGAGAGTTAGCTTGTCGCCAAACTCCGCCAGCACATGATCAGCTGTGGTCGGTGAAGGTCTGCCGGAAACGTTGGCAGAAGGGGCGGCGACAGGCTTACCGAAAGCGCGCAACACTTGTTGCATAAGGGGGTGAGAAGGCACCCGCAAAGCAATCGTATCAAGTCCTGCACAAGCCAAGTCACAGACCGCGCAATCGGGCTGGCGTGGCACCACAAGACTTAAAGGACCCGGCCAAAAGGCCTCGGCCAGTTTTCGTGCCAATGGTGAAAACACCCCAAGTGCTTCAGCCGCTTCCAAGCTGGCAACATGGGAGATGAGCGGGTTGAAATGCGGGCGATCCTTGGCGGCAAAAATCTTCGCCACCGCTTCAGCATTGGTCGCATCAGCGCCTAAGCCATAAACGGTCTCTGTTGGCAGGCCTACTAGGTCGCCGCGCGCAAGGGTTGCTGCAGCAGAAAACGCATTTTCCATAGGTCCCTGATCCATGGCTTGTCTGTGACAGTTTAGCCCAGAAAGTCAAAAACGGCGCGCAGCGCCCCGGCGTCCGTTCACGAAATGGTAACGCTCCCATCAACTTGTCTGAGGCGGCCTTGTGGCAGCCCCTTCCGCCCGACATAAGCTCCGGACAGCACTAACTGGAGGTAACCATAATGAAGAATATCGCATCCCTAGCAGCCCTCACGTCCGTGGTCGCCCTTGCAGCAGTTCCTGCGCAGGCCGGCGGAAACAAAATGAAGTGCGCTAAGGCGACCCCCGCCCAAGTCGAAGGTCTGTTTTCGCAATTCAACGCCGCTTGGGCCACTAAAGACCCAGCAAAAGTGACCCCATTGTTCGCAAAGGATGCAGTTCTGTTGGCGACCGTCTCCAACACCCCACGCACCACGCCAGAAGCGATCAACGATTATTTCGTTGGTTTCTTGAAGAACAGCCCAGTTGGCACGATCCAAACCAGCTCGGTGCAGGTCGGCTGCAACATCGCAACCCGCTTGGGTACTTGGGATGTCGCTTTGACCAACCCGGACACCAAGGCCGTAACCGTCGTGAAGGCGCGCTATTCCTTCATCTACAAGCTGGAAGATGGCGCTTGGAAAATCTACCACCTGCATTCGTCGATGATGCCAGAACCAACCAAGTAAGCTTGGTAGATTCTGATTAAAGCAATGGGGCTGGAGCTTTTGGGCTCCAGCCTTTTTTGTGTCTATTTCCGGGTGGCGCGCACGGCGACATTGACGACGGTTTCCCGCGCAACCCACTCCGCGCCCGCATCCGACTCAAGGCCGAGCTTTAGCGCTATCCGGTCGAGTTTCACTTGACCAGTCATGGTGGCGACATTGCCAGAGATGGCGACCGTGAAGGGCAAAGGCACGCGGTAATTCATGCCCTTAACCGTCAGAACACCGTCCGCGACATACCGTCCCGGGCCGACTGAGCGGATCGACTGGGTGACATAGCGGGCGGTTGGGAATTTCCGCGCATCAAACCAGTCCGCAGTAGCGAGATTGTCATCTGGCTCTTTCACGCCGGTCAATGCGCTGCCGGTCATGATCGTGATGACGGCTTGGCTCCCCGCAAGATTATTGGGATCAAACTTAATGTCACCCGACCACTGACGGAACGTGCCATTGACGGCAGTGCCAGCCCATTTGGTTGAGAAAGCAATCCGACTTTGACGCGCATCAATCGTCCAACCCGCAGCAGCGGCTTTGCTGACGGGGGCCTTTTTGGCAGGCTGCGCAACAGCCAAATTTAATGGCACAGTCAGGGCTGCGAGCGCCAGGCTGGCGACCGTGAGGACCTTCAACATGAGAATAAATCCTTATCTTATTTCGGCCGAATGAAGGGAACCATGCGGGCCATTACATCATCGTCGTCCATGAATACGTGCTTGAGAGCCGCGCCGACGTGGATCACAAACAGTACAATAACGCCCCAAGCAGCAGCACTATGCCCCGATTTGGCTATGCCATTGAGCTCCTTGCGGAACGGCAGATCGGCAAGGGGCAAGCGTGGCCACTCAAACAGGCCCCACCAATGGGTCGCGATATTATAGGGCGAAGTGGAGATAATGACCCAGCCGCCCAGTGGAATGCCAATCATAAGGGCATAGAAAGCGAAGTGCGTGAACTTGGCCGCGGCAACTTCCCACCCCTTCATGCCCTCGGGCAATGGGGGTGGGGGATTGGCCAGTCGCCAGAACAAGCGAAACAAGGAGAGCAAAAGGATGGTCAAGCCAGCACTTTTATGAACTTGAAAAGCTTCAAACTTTTCAGGTCCTTTAAGGTCCTCCATCGCCCAGCCACCCAAGATTTGAACCAGGATTGCCGCAGCGATCACCCAGTGCAACAGGATGGCTACAGTTGTGTAGGATCGGCTTTCTTTAGCCCCTGACCAAGTCTCGCCCGTCATGTTTTAGTCCTTTTTCAAAAACTCTGTTTCGATGATCAGGTCTACTTGATCACCAATTCCGAAATTAATCCAGTTATTCATGCCCCATTCGGAACGCTTAATCGAACCGGTGGCCGAGAAGCCCACATTTTGGACACCACCGAACGGGCTCTTGCGGCCACTATTGTAGGTCACGTTCAAGGTCACAGGCTTGGTAACGCCAGCGACGGTCAGGTCCCCAGTCATGGTACCAGTCGTGGCAGAGGTCGGCGTCAATTTGGTCGATTTGAAAGTGATTTTAGGGTTGGCTACGGCTTTGAAAACTTGCTCGGCGATTTTGGCGTCAAACGTTGGCAGGCCGGTATTGACCGAGGTGGCATCAATCGTGATGTCAGCACTCGATGCGCTTGGGTTTTGCGGGTTGAAATTGATGGTGCCTGAGATCTTATCAAAGCGCGCGGTATAGGTAGACAGGCCGCTGTGATCGAGGCGCCAGTGAACCGAGGTATGGGTTGGCTCAACTTCGTAAACACCGGCAGGTTGAGCGGCGAGATTAGCGGCCTTTGCAGCATCTGCTGCAGGTGTCGCCGCAGTAGCCGTCATAGCGGCAAATGCGATCAAGGCGACGGGGGCTGCGAAAGCGAGAATAAATGTGCGACGCATGTCTAATGTCCTTTTAGCTGATTGTCTTGGTCAGCTTGCATCATGGCAAACCTTCTGACACTGCGTTAGATAGACGGTATTGGGAGACTTGCCGAGTAGCAAATCCCAAAATATCTGAAATAGTCCGTTGCTTGGATTGATAAAGTCACGCACCTTGTCACAAACCGCTGCCCCTAGGAAAAAGTTCCATGACCTATGCCGCCCCCGTCCGTGATATCCGCTTTTCCTTGGAAGAGATTGCAGGACTTTCTGCCTTGCGCGAACAGGGGCTGTTTGTGGACGCAAGCGCGGATCTGGTTGAGCAGATTTTGGTTGAAGCGGGTAAACTCGCCAGTGATGTCCTCGCCCCGCTTAATGCCCCGGGTGACCGCGCCGGCACCCAGCTTCAGGCCGATGGCACGGTGGTTTCACCTGCGGGCTTTGCTGAGGCCTATCAGCAATTTGTCGAAGGGGCGTGGCTTTCTGTGCCATTTGACCCGGCCATTGGCGGCATGGGCTTGCCGAAGGGCGTGGCCTTAGCCGTGCATGAAATGGTCCATGCTGCAAATATGAGCTTTGGCCTCTGCCCCATGCTGACCTTGGGTGCCGTGGAGGCGCTGTCTGCCCATGGCACACCCGAACAACAGGCGCTTTATCTGCCCAAGCTAGTGACAGGCCAATGGTCGGGTACCATGAATTTGACCGAGCCGCAGGCAGGTTCTGACGTCGGTGCCCTGACCAGTCGCGCCGTGCCACAGGATGATGGCACCTATAAGATTTTCGGCCAGAAGATTTACATCACTTGGGGCGAACATGAGATGGCGGAGAATATCGTCCATCTGGTTCTGGCCCGCCTCCCCGATGCGCCTGCTGGCGTGAAGGGGATATCGCTTTTCCTCGTGCCGAAGTTCATTCCCGACGCGCAGGGCAAGCCCGGAGTACACAATGATGTGCGCTGCATCGGTCTTGAGCATAAGATGGGCATTCACGCCTCGCCCACCTGCACGATGTCTTATGGCGACCAAGGTGGAGCAATTGGTTGGATGATTGGCGAGCCGAATAAGGGCTTGACCTATATGTTCACCATGATGAATTCGGCCCGCTTGAATGTGGGCTTACAAGGTGTTGCCGTCGCCGATGCTGCCTTTCAAAAGGCCTATGAATACGCGATGGAACGTAAGCAAGGCCGCGCGGAAGGCTGGACAGAGGCAGGCCCCAGCCCCATTTTCCACCACGCTGATGTGCGGCGTATGTTGATGACCATGAAGGCCAAAGTCTCGGCCGCCCGCTCGATTTGTCACATGACAGCGTTGGCGTCAGATGTCTCCGAACACGCACCAACTCCTGAAGCGCGCAAGATAGCCAAAGCCCGCGAAGAATTACTGACCCCGATCGCTAAGGGCTGGTCAACCGATATGGGCGTGGAAATGGCTTCACTTGGCGTGCAGATTCATGGCGGCATGGGCTTTGTTGAAGAAGGTGGCGCTGCCCAATTTTATCGCGATGCACGAATTGCCGCGATTTATGAGGGTACCAACGGCATCCAAGCCATTGATTTGGTCAGTCGTAAGCTGACAATGGATGGTGGCGCGCCAATTGCGGCCTTGATCGAAGAAATGCGTGCGACTGCGCAGGCGTGCGAGCAAGCGGGCAATGAGCAGGTGAAATGGATCGGCAAGCGGCTAAGCGAAGCCGTCGATATCTTCTCGGACGCCGCCAATTGGCTGATCCGTGCCCAATCGGGCAATGCCAAGCGCGATGCCTTGGCAGGTGCAACGCCGTTTTTGAAGCTGGCTGGCGATGTTACGGGCGGCTGGACCTTGGCTAAGGGTGCGCTGGCCGCACTTGGCCACCTCAAAGCAAAGTCTGGCGACGCCGCTTATATGACGGCACGTATCTCGCTGGCAGGCTTCTTTGCGGAAAACGTCCTAGCGCAAGTGCCGGGCCTATTGGCCTCGGTCACTGCGGGTTCAGATGTGTTGTTTGAGCCAGAGATGGATGCTTTGGCGGGCTAGTTAAGCCGCCGCTTTAGCCACCAGTTTGGTCGGGTCTTGCACATAAAGGCCACGGCTACCAGCAACAGGCTTAAAGCTATCGGTGACACCTAGGACGGTTTCAGCGGCCCCAAGTAGCAAATAACCAGCCCCCTCAACCTGTTGGGCCATACGCTCTAGAACCATCTTCTTGGTTGGCATGTCGAAGTAAATCAACACGTTCCGACAGAAAATCACGTCGAACTTGCCGAGTGCCCGGAAGTCGTCAAGCAAATTCATGGTGCGATAGCGAATGCTGGTTTTCAGACGATCGTCAATCTTCCAAGCATCGCCTTCCTTCTTGAAATGCTTCAACAGCATTTGAACAGGCAGACCACGTTGCACTTCAAATTGGGTATAGATGCCAGCTTTTGCCTTCTCCAAGCAGCGCTCAGAAATATCGGTCCCCAAAATCTCCAGCTTGCAGCCGCCCATTTTCGGACCCATGGCTTCCGCAATCATGGCCAAGGAATAGGGTTCTTGACCAGTAGAGGCCGCTGCACACCAGACCTTGATGGTGCCACCACGCTTGCGGGCGACCAATTCTGGCAGAATCGATTGCTCGAAGATGTCAAAAGGCGTTTTGTCGCGAAAGAAGAAGGTTTCGTTGGTGGTCATGGCGTCCACCACCGATTCAATGAGCTTGGCATCGCGGCGCACGCGGATCGCACTGATCAGATCATCAATAGAAGCAAAACCATCCTTGCGGGCAATCGGGGCCAAGCGGCTCTCAACCAGATAGGTCTTGTCGGCTGACAGGACTAAGCCTGAACGTTCCCGCACCATGGTCGAAACAAACTCAAAATCGGCGGGCTTCATACACTTACTCCACGCATTACATTCAAGATTGCCGGCGCAATCTCTTGAATTGGCTTACAGGCTGTGGCGAGACCCGCACGGGCGACCGCGCCGGGCATTCCCCAGACAACGCTGGTTTCTTCGTCTTGGGCGATTAATTGCGCGCCCTTGGTGACTAAGGGCTTTGCCCCAAGCAGACCATCTTGACCCATGCCTGTCAGAATTACTGCCAAGGCCTTTTCGCCAAAGGTTTCGGCTGCCGAACGGAACATGGGGTCCACGGCTGGACGGCAGAAGTTTTCCGGCGGGGCGTCGCTCAAGTTGATGCGGGTTACATTTAGATGTCTGCTGACCGTCAGGTGGCGATCACCTGGCGCAATGTAGAAGACGCCGGGTTGGGCTTGCAGGCCATCGCTGGCTTCAACGACCGAAGCTTTGGTCTGCTTAGACAAGTGATCAGCCAAAATTTTTGTGAACAATGGCGGCATGTGCTGGGTGATGAAGACTGGCACACGGAGTTTGCCCGCCAACCCTTCAATTACTTCACTTAGCGCCTCTGGGCCACCGGTTGATGAGCCAATGAAAATGGCTTCTGGAACAAGCTTCTGCGTGACGGCACGCAGGGTTGGTCCCGGTGGTACTTTTGCACGCGCGCCAGACGAAACCAAAGACGCCGCACTATATGTTTGGCTTAAGTTTGCCGCAGAGACAGCGCGGGCACCTAAGCTCCGCACCTTTGCTAAAAGGTCGCGCTTATAGTCCGCAGCACCTGCCAACTGGCTCGCATCGGGCTTGGGGATATAGTCGGATGCACCAGCAGCCAACGCTTTGATGGTAACTTCTGCCCCACGCTGAGTTAGGGTCGAAGCCATGATTACCCGGGCGTTGGGGGCAATCTTCCGGATCGCAGGAAGGGCTGTGACCCCGTCCATAACCGGCATCTCGATGTCCAGAATGATTAGATCCGGCTTGAATTTCTCGGCGTGATCAACCCCGTCTTTACCGTTGACGGCGGCTCCTACCACTTCAATGTCCGCTTCCCCAGACAGCCAGCGGGTCACGAGTCCGCGAATGACCGCAGAGTCGTCGATAACCAGCACGCGGATTTTACGCGCGGGGGCTTGGCCGGTTAGGGGTTGTGCGGGGGACAAACTCATACGGGTGAAACCAATCCGACTTCAGCAAATTTGGATTGCACAATTTCGCTGTCAAACGGCTTCATGATGTATTCATTCGCTCCAGATTCAATAGCTTGGGCAATGGCGGAAATGTCGTTCTCGGTGGTGCAGAACACAACCACTGGCCGGTCGCCACCTGGATCAGCGCGCAAGTGCCGCAAGAAATCGATGCCATTCATGACGGGCATGTTCCAGTCCAACAAAATAGCATCCGGCATGGAGCTGCGGCAGAAAGAGAGCGCTTCTGAGCCATCACCGGCTTCTTCAACGCGAAACGATAAATCTTCTAGAATACGGCGCGCGACTTTTCGGATTACGCGGCTATCATCGACAACAAGGCAAGTCTTCATGATCTTATATCCTGTTTTAGGCGGTGGCGACGCAGAGAAGGTGGTCTATGTTTAGGGTCATCAAAAGGCGGCCTTCCAAGCGGTAAACACCTTGGCTGACGTCCTTCCAATTCGGGTTCAAGTTTACGGGGTTCGGCTCAAAGTCAGAGTCTGAGAGACGCAGAACTTCGCCAACTGAATCCACAAGGATCCCATAAGCTTCACCTTGATACTCGACGCCCACAGCCATCATGCCAGCAAAACCTTGCGGGCGTGCGGGCAGGCCGAGACGGCAGCGCGCGTCAATTGCGGTAACGATGCGCCCACGCAAATTAAGGACGCCAGCAATCTCGGGACGCGCGCCGGGAACTGGCGTTAAGCCTTTGAGCGAGAAAACATCTTGGATGTCGATAACTTCGACACCAAACAATTGATCCGCGACATGGACGGTCACAAATTCCTTGGTCCCAGCCTTGGCTAGTGCCAATTCGCTTTCATGGCGCGTTGCGAGGGCATTCATGCTGCAATCTCCAAATTGGCGGCGTGTTCGACAGCGGCAATCAGACTTTCGCGATCGGACTTTCGAACCAGCGACGCAAAGCCGGTCGCATCCGCATCGGGCGAGCCTGAGAGCGCGACAATGCTGGTGCCTGCAAGGCGATCATCACTCAACAAACGCCGCGCCGAGGCTACGTCGACATCAATGTCGGTGAGCACTGCTGAAGGCTTACGGTATTCAGCACAAAGAAGCGCTGCAGAGACCGTGTCAACGGCCTCAACTTCATAGCCAGCCGAGCGAAGAAGCGGCGACAGCAGGTTGCGGAAGAATGGGTTGCGTTCCACCAAAACGATGTGCTTGGCAGGCTTGTTGACGCCTGGATCGTCCCAATTTTTCAAGGCGAGGCTTAGATAATGGCTGACGTCGAGAACTTCGGTGGCTTTGCCTTTAAGAACAGCGACACCAAGAAGACCGGCACGGTCCGCGGCCATTTCAATGTCCAGCGCCTCGTCGACGATGTCCACAATCTTGTCTACTGCCAAACCTGCGGCCAAGCCATTATAGGTAAAGACCAAAACAGGCTGGACGCCGGTGGTGGCGATGGGCGCATAGGGATCAGCTGGAACGATCGGCATCAGCTCACCGCGATACTGCACCAAAGTGCGGCCGTCGCCCTGCTCGAACGTGGTTGCGTCTAGTTCTTCAAGGCGCGTCACCAAGGAAAGCGGCACGGCCTTTGGCTGTTCACCGCCGGCTTGGAACACGATCATCGAGGTGGTTTCAGGGCGCTGACCGCGCTTTTTCTGAACCGCTTCAAGAGCTTCCTCAACAACTTCTTCAGCTTGGCCAACGCGGCGATAAACAGCGCCTGGATCGATGATCATGATGACCGAGCCGTCGCCCAAGATGGTAGCGCCCGAGAAGGTGCCCACATCGCCCAAAGCTTTGGACAGCGGTTTCACCACAATTTCTTCGGTATCAAACACTTCATCAACAACCACACCAAACAATTGGCCCGAGTGCTGCATCACCACGACAAAGGCAGAGGTTGACTCGCTAGTTGAGGGATCGCGCGGCGGTACGCCCAATACTTCGGACAGGTCCACCAAAGGCAGCAAGCGATCGCGCAAGCGCAAAACCCGTGCGGAATTAAGAACTTCAACCTTATGCTCAGAAGCACTGCCTGCACCCACCAGTTCCACAATCGACAATTGGGGGATGGCGAAGCATTGTTGGCGAGAGCCTACAACCAAGGCCGATACAATGGCCAAGGTAAGCGGGATTTTGATGAAGAACTTTGTGCCCCGGCCTTCGGTCGATTGCAGGTCAATTGTACCGCCAATCAGCTCGATATTGGTGCGCACCACATCCATGCCGACACCACGGCCAGAAATGCTGGTGACCGCTGCGGCGGTGGAGAAGCCCGGGGCAAAGATAAAGCGATGAATTTGGGCGTCAGACATCGTCCACGCCAATTCTTCGCTGACCAAACCATTCTTGATGGCTTTGTCGCGGATGCGCGATGTCGATAGACCAGCCCCGTCGTCTGAGACTTCAATCACGATATGACCGCCTTCATGATAGGCGTTCAAGCGGATTGATCCCATTTCGGACTTCCCAGCTGCAACCCGCGCGGCGGGGCCCTCAAGTCCATGGTCGCACGAATTGCGGATCATATGGGTCAGGGGATCTTTGATCAATTCCAAGACTTGGCGATCAAGCTCAGTCGCCTCACCGTCCATAATCAGGTCGATTTTCTTGTTCAGATCACGCGCAGCATCGCGCACGATGCGGGGCAGCTTCTTCCAGGCCGAGCCGATTGGCTGCATGCGGGTCTTCATGACGCTGTCTTGCAATTCAGCCGTAACGGCAGACAGACGCTGTAGGGGCCCCTTAAACTCGCTGTCGGTGGTGTTGCGCACCATTTGCATCAACTGGTTGCGGGTAAGCACCAGTTCGGAAACCATGGTCATCAGGGTTTCGAGCACGTCGACATTCACGCGAATGGTCTGACTTGAAGAAACTGCACCACCTTTGGCCGCTGCATCCTCATCGTCATCTTTGATCGCGCGCATTTCAGGTGCGGCGCGGCGCTCGGGAACCGGGGCAGCTGGCTCTATTGCAGCTGGGGCGGCAACTTCATTTGCTGCAGTTGAGGTCGCAACAGGATCAATCTCGTCATCGGGGGTTGTCGACAAGAAGGCAGCTTCCAATTCGGCCAGAGAGACTTCGCCGGGGCGCAATTCGCGGCCTAGATCGGCGTCCCACCGCAGGCCGGTGGTGGATACAGGGGCAGCTTCGACGACCGGAGGCGCAACAACAGGTTCTGGCGTAGGGGCAGGTGCTGCGGCGGAGGCCGCGCTCGGGGCAGGATGACCTTCCGCGGCGAGTTCCAGTGCGCCAATCAGGGCGCTGTCATCGCCTTCGGGTTCAGACCCGGTTGCTTCTAATTCTCCCAAAATTTCTTTGATGCGATCGATGCTTTCGAGGACGAGCTGCACTTGGTCTGGCGTGGCCACCAAAGTTCCGTCACGGAATTTGCCCAAAAGTGTTTCACCGGCATGGGCGACAAATTGTAAGCGGGGCAGACCCAAAAAGCCGCAAGTTCCCTTGATGGTGTGAACCAATCGGAAAATACTATTGAGTGTATCACCGTCAGTAGGATCGGCTTCGAAAACAACAAGCTGGGTATCGACAGTTTCAAGGAATTCATTTGTCTCAGTTATGAATTCGCCCAGTAGTTCATCCATAAAACTAGCCCTTTGCCGATGCGTTGACTCTGACGCGGAACGTCAATCCTCTGAACACAATGACGGCGGACGGTTAAGACAGGACTAAATTTTGAGCAGAAGTGCAGTATTATGCGGCTATGCGAACAATGAGTTCAACGCGTTCTTCACTTTCGCGGGCGGCAAGTTCGGCACGAGCCCCGGCAGCTGTAATAAAGGCCAAATAAGGCTGGACAGAGCGGCCATCAAAGCCACCTTCCGGCAACTCTCCCGCTAAGCCCGCTCGCACCGCCGGCTTCAACGTAGCTCTGGTGCCTGTTGCAATGACGTTTAGCGTCAATTTGTCGTCTTGCAGACCGCCGGTCACTTCCAATTGGCCGCCGCGAGGCAGGCAATCTAGGCCAACTAAGATCAAATTCATCAAAATCCTAGCCGCCGCTCGCGGGGCGGTTTGTATCGGCAGGGTCCAGATGAGTTCGGGCTTCTGGCTTTCGACAAAGCGCCTAGACAGCTCGCGCAATTCACCCAAGTCCGCCGTGCCAACACCTGTTGTGCCTGCTCCAAAGGTGGCGCGCATGAATTCAAGCTTCACAGCAGCTTGATTGGCAGATGTCCGGATCAAATCCATTGCCTGTTCGCGCATATCTGCACCGTGGTCATCGTCGAGAATGTCCAACGCCGTAGTCAAGGCGGAGATTGGGGACACAAGATCATGACAGATCCGTGAGGAAATTAGCGCAACGAGGGTTGAGGCATCCATAAGCATGGCTTCTCTCTGCCCCGATTCGGACGAATGCGGTCATTATAGCGCATGAGCTCGCGAAAAATCGTAACCGAGCTACCAAAAGTCCATCCACAATATCTGGTGTTAACAACATGTAGAGGGGAGCCCATATTTGTGGAAAACCCTATCACTAGCCCTTGTGTTAATAAGTCGTGAAGCTACTATGGGTGGGCACTCAATTAGCTGGCCTTAAAGGCTGGGCACAATATATGGGGATATTCATGACCAACGGCTGGACGGATGATCGCGTCACCCTACTCAAGAAGTTGTGGACAGATGGGCTGTCAGCCAGTCAAATCGCCAAACAATTGGGTGGTGTTACCCGCAACGCCGTGATTGGCAAGGTTCATCGGTTAGGTTTGGCAGGTCGGGCGGCGCCATCGCGTCCAATCAAGCGGATTCCGGTGCCAACCGCGCGTCCGCGCCCGGTCTTAGTTGTCCCCCCTCATGTGGCTGCCAAAGTGGAGTCGGCAGTTAAAGCTCTGGCCCCTGCGGCGCCCCACCCCATCGTCAAGCCAGCGCCAAAGCCGGTTCCCCCTCCGCAAAAGCGGGGCGATTTGATTGGCGTGCTGCAATTGGGCACCAATATGTGCAAATGGCCAATCGGGGACCCAGGCGATCCCGATTTTGGGTTCTGCGGTGCCCAGTGTAGCTCAGGCGCGGTCTATTGCACCGAACATGCCGCCATCGCATTCCAGCCCGCCCTCAGCCGTCGCCAAAGCGGCAGCAAGGAAGACCGTGCAGCTTCTGAAGTGCGTCGTCTGGCCCGGCTGGCAAACTTTTAGATCAACCAGTTAGGTGGAAAAAAGCCGCTGCCTCTGTCGAGGGAGCGGCTTTTTTCTTTAAAAGGGCTGACAGAATTTAGTCTTCCAGCAGGCGACGCGCGATAACTTGAGCTTGAATTTCGCCAGCACCTTCAAAGATGTTCAGGATGCGGGCATCTGCTAGGACGCGGCTGACGGGATATTCCAGCGCAAAGCCATTCCCACCATGGATCTGCAAAGCATTGTCGGCTGCTGCCCACGCTACGCGGGCGGCCAGAAGCTTGGCCATGCCCGCTTCTAAGTCGCAGCGCTTGTCTTCGTCCTTTTGACGGGCCGCAAAATAGGTCAATTGGCGTGCGCCGAGAATTTCTGCCGCCATTTGCACAAGCTTGTTGTGTACGCGTGGGAACACAAAAATGGCATCGCCGAATTGCTGGCGATCAAGCGCATAGGCCAAGCCCAGATCTAAGGCGTTTTGTGCGACGCCTATGGCGCGTGCCGCTGTTTGGATGCGAGCGCTTTCAAACGTGGCCATCAAATGCTTGAAGCCCATCCCTTCAACGCCCCCCAGAAGGTTTTCTGTCGGGACTTTGAAGGCGTCAAAGCCAAGCTCATACTCCTTCATGCCGCGATAGCCCAAAACCTCGATCTCGCCACCGGTCATGCCGTCAGCGGGGAATGGGGTTTCGTCAGTGCCACGTGGTTTTGGTGCCAAGAACATCGAGAGGCCCGAGAAATTATTGGTCTCTGGCTTGGTGCGGGCAAGTAAGGTCATCATGTCGGCGCGCGCGGCATGGGTGATCCACGTCTTATTGCCGGTGATTTCCCAATGGCTGCCTTTGTTCTCACCGCGGGTGCGAAGTGCACCAAGGTCTGAACCGGTGTTGGGCTCGGTAAAGACGGCAGTCGGCAGGGTCTCTGCAGAGGCAATACGAGGCAGCCAATAATTCTTCTGCTCGTCCGTCCCACCGGTTAAGATCAGCTCAGCGGCAATTTCAGAGCGGGTCCCCAGTGAGCCAACACCGATATAGGCGCGCGATAATTCCTCGGAGACGACGCACATGGCGGTCTTGCCCATGCCTGAGCCGCCAAATTCTTCTGGGATTGTCAGACCAAAGACACCCAGATCGGCCATCTCGGTCAGAACGGACATCGGGATCAATTCATCGCGCAGGTGCCAGCCATGGGCAAAAGGAGCGACTTTTTCTTGGCCAAAGCGGCGGAAAGTGTCGCGCACCATTTCATAGGTTTCGTCGAGGCCTGTAACTTCAATCGTCCCCTTACCCTGGGCTTGGGCTACCAAATCAGCAGTCCGAGTTTTAAGTTCTTGGGTTGCTGCCGCCAAAAGCGCAGCACTTGCGGGCCCTGACAAAGCCTCTTCCACGATGGCTTCAAGCCCGAGTTCCGCTGGGCGAATGATTTCGCCCTGATTCATGGCAATCCCGCCTTTAAGATCACCCAGATAATTGGCGAACAATAAGCACGAAAGGGCGGTTTCAGTTTCGCCAAATAGGCCTTCATCTTGCAGCTTGAGCGCCCAATTGGCCACTTCGCGCAAGGTCTCAACATAGGTCGCGATCCACGCCAAACCGTGCACAATGTGTTGCTCTTGATCGATGAGCTTACGGTCGATTTTGCCAGCCGGTGCCACACGCTTGCGAACAAAGGCCAAAGCCGCAACCTTAATCGGTGCAAGCGCTGCCGCACTCTCTCCCAGCAAAGCAGGAACGGTCTGAGGGGAAAGGTCCAAATGGAGTGTTGGCGTGGAAGCGTTCATGATGAGACTCTCTTATTTCGCATATGCAGCATGACATAGCGCACGCATGCCAGAAGGCAAAGGCTAAATTTAGCCCTATCTGTGCAATATTTTTCTAATTTGAGAGCATTCATCCCCCGATTGGGGATATCATTTTCCAGAAGAGCGGGGTCTGCCGTAAAAATAACCCTGTTGGCCGATCACGCCAATCTCACGCAGGGCTTCAGCTTCCTCCGCTGTTTCCACCCGTTCAGCCACTGTTTCCATACCAAGGCCCCGGGCAAGTTGGTCAATTGCAACCACAAAAGCGCGACTATCCTCACGCGATTCAATGTTTTGCACGTAGGCACCGTCGATCTTGATCTCATCAAGGGGTAGGGCGCGGATAGAGCGGAAAGAGGTATGTCCTTCACCAAAGTCATCCAGGGCCAAGCGAGAACCCGCAGCACGGACAGATTGTCCAAATCTCGCCGCAGCGTCCAAATCATGGATCGCGATGGATTCGGTAATTTCGACCGTTAGACGGTCGGAGATTGCGTGATTGTGATTGAGAATATCAAGATAATCCCGGCAGGCTGACGAATCCGCTATTGTCCCAGCTGAGACATTAATCGCGAGCTTGATCGTGTCTTCACGTGTCAAAGCACTCAGCGCGAGGTTTAGCGTCTCGATATCTAATTCGCCGACAAGGCCGGCACGTTCTGCTGCGGGGATGAAGTCGATCGGCGCGACAATGCGTCCATCGACTTGGATCAGGCGGGATAAGCATTCCCACCGCACAATTTGATTATCGGCTGTCGAGATGATTGGCTGACGAAACAGGCACATGCGGTTGTCTGCCAAAGCAGACTTTAGCATCATGGTTTCGGGATCATTGGCAGCTCGCGGGAACGGCGGCACATATTCTGGCGCAAGCGCCATAATTTCCCGGAAGACAATGATCTGTTGGGCAGCATTGGCGATCACTTCCAGATTTCTTGGCCGCCGGATTGTCACTGGATGGCCGCGGTGCAGGGCTTGGAACGCAGCACCTTCGACAGCCAAATCCAGCTCATCGAAATGGGCAGGAGGTCGATCTACTTGCAAGAAAACAGCGGCCTTAGTTGGGTCAACCCAAGACAATCCACCTCTTTCATCAATCGTGCAGGCCGTTGCGTGCAGCAAGCTCAGCGCGTCTTCAGCTGGGCTGACGGTGGCATCAGGCAGAGGTTCGGAGTGGATCGAATGGACCATCCGCACACCTCTGACCTGTTTTCCCTAAAAAGAGAAGTCCTAATTTGCCCGGCTACAGGCCTTATCGTTTAGCGTTAGGCTTGGGCCGTCCGCCCGCGCGTTCGGCAGCCTTCACCGACACTTGGCTAGGAAGAGGTACAATGCTCAAAACTGTTTCGACCGCTGCCAAGGGCACTTCAGGCGGAGTTAGCCAAGGAAGCCCTGTCTTTTTAACGCTCGCACTGGTAGCCTCTAGGTCTGAGGGCTTTAGAACTCCTGTGATAGCAGACAAAGCGATGGTGGCTGCTTGTAAGTCGTGCATCGCACGGGCTTGGGCCAATTGAGCTTCCAACAATTCTTGTTGCTGAATCAACACATCAAGCGTCGTCCGAAGACCAACCGACTGCTCAAGCTCTGCCCCTTCGAAAGCAATTTGGGCGGCTTTGACCTGTTCCGCAGAAGCGTTCACCGCCACCCGCGCGACACGGGCTTGGTGCCACGCATTGGTAGTCCGTTCCGAAATCTGGCGTTCGCCATCGACTGCAGAAAAACGGGCAGCGTTGGCATTACCCAAAGCCTCTGTAATGCGAGAGCTGGCGAGGCCACCTGTGAAGATGGGTACCGATAGGCGCGCTGTCACAGCCGTATTGCCGCTGCGATTGCCATCAAAGCCGGAATCGACGGCCCAAGCTTGGCTGGCCTGAATGGTGATTTTGGGCCGGTTCTCAGCCTCAATTACTTTAGCACCTGCCAGCGCGATTGTTTCGCCCAGACGAATGGCCGCTAGGTCCGGATTATTCGCCCGCGCCAGAACGAGGGCTTGGTCGAGGCTGGCAGGGCCAGCAACCTCTTTAATCTCTGGCGTCAGTTCCGTCGGCGCTTGCCCGATCAGACGCTCAATCGCCGACCGACTTGCATCGACGGCGGCTTCAGCAGCGGCAAGCGCTGTTGTACTCGCCGCTTGGCGGGCTTCGACTTGGGCGACATCGGTTTTGGTGACATCACCAACATCAAAGCGCACGCGCACGGCTTCTAGCTGGCGGTTTAAAGTGGCCAGATTTTGACGACGGATTTCCACGGTCCGTAAGTCGCGACGCAGCGCGGCATAGGCAATGACGACATCGCGCATCACCGCCAATTCACTGGCTGCTAAACGCGCATCGGCTTGGGCAATCTGGGCTTCGGCTAGGCTCATGGCAGCCTTAACCCGACCTGCCAGCCAAACCGGTTGTGAGGCGCTAAGGCCATAGGTTGTGGGGGTTGTTTCCGTAGCGAGGCGGCTGGAAATCACACCGGTGGAACTGATAGAGCGGGTCCAGGATTCTTGTTGGCCATACGTGGCTTCGCCACCGATCTGCATCCGTCTTTGCGCGACAGCTTGCACCCGCCGCTGACCAAGGGCACGCAAATTGGCGCGCTGGCTTTCAAGGCCGGGATTGGTTTGCAGGGCTAAGGTGACAGCCTCTGGCAAGGTTTGAGCAGAGGCGGGGCTTGTGGCAATTGCCAAAATGGCAAGCGACAAGGTGTAATTAAAGGCGTTCTTTAGGGAGGTCATCGTTTAAGCATCTTTGCGTCTATGCACCACAAGTGTGGCGGGGGAGGGACCTTACGCGGCTGGTTTTTGTGCCTTAAAGGTGCGGATTAGCATGACCGGAGGACGTGTCATGCTTTAACCTTAATCAGTTGACAAATGTGAGTTAGGTGGGGTGTCCTCTCATCTTATTCACAACTAATTGAGCGTAAATTCACACGTTTGGCTAGATGGCAATTGACCTCTTAGCCAGAGTGGCCACACAATGGCGGTGTGTATCGTCAAAATCGTTTGTGGAAACAAAGCGAGCCGAACTTGTTACGTCTACTAAGGGCAGATTGTGATCCATGATGGACGATGAGACTTTGAACACTGTTGAACCCAAGAGCGCAGCCAAAACAGCGAGCCCACAGGGATCTTGTGGCCTATTGCGGCGCGAAATGATTTGGTCTGGCGTTTGTGCAGCGGGCCTCTCAGGCTTTGGCGCAAGCTCGGCATTCGCCCAGTCCAGGGGTACCCCACAGAATAACGAACGCGGTTTTAATCCGATGACTTGGCTTAATCGCGGTCGCGACAGCTTTGAAATCGTCTATGAAGCGTCAACCGGTGTCGTGGCCGCCCGTACCCGTGATTTTTCGATCCGCGCACCGGATGGCAATATGTGTCAGGCCCGCATCGCCTATCCGGTGACCGTCTTTGACCGCATGCCATTGATCATTTTCTGTCCTGATGCAGGCTGTAAAGGTGCGATGTATGATCCGTTCATTGGTGCGCTCGCGGCCAGTGGCTATTTCGTCATTGCCTTGGACGATCCACGCGCCGTCAGACTAAAGGCCGGTGAAGGGGCGACTTTGGTTGCTAATGCGCCAGAAATGCGTCGCCCGAACCCGGCTGAAGCGCGCTTTCTAATCGACATGGCTTCCGAGGCTGCGCAAGTCTTAGGCCCACGAGCCAATCGTATGGATGCGTCACGCGTTGGCGTCGCAGGACATGGGGAAGGGGCGTGGATGGCGCTTAGCCTCGCGGGTTGGGGCTCTAGCAATTCTGACAGTTCAGCCGCGCGCGATGGCCGCGTTATGGCGGCCTTCGCACTCTCGCCAAGTCCCCTTGAGGAAAATGCCCGGATCGTCAATGGCGTGCCTGACGGGGGTGCATTGGCCCTTTTGGCAGGCCAGCGAGGTAGCCTTCCCCGCGCCCTCCCGGGCAGTGGCTTAATCGCCTTAAATCTGCCCCTACGCTCCAGCAATTTTGGTGGCTTGATAGGGAACTCAAGCGCGAACCGAAAGGGGGGGCAACGGCCGGTCCTAGAGCCAAGGCCGCTGGCTGCTGCGGTCGCCGCGGCATCGATCTTCTTTGACTGGGGTCTGAAGCGGCAAAGTGATCGCAAGCGCACATTGCTGGGCTTGGATGGACGGGTTGTTGAAGGTCTCAATCAGCCGCTCTTCATTCACCGCATCTAAAACAATTTTGCCCATACTTACGTCATACGGTGTGCAGAACTGCAAAAATTCCACTTGCCTAGTGCGAAACCAAGGCAATGCTCTTAAATAAGCGGGTCTCAACCCGATGGGCGAATTGTGCAGACCAAGGTTGATGGGGAGGCTTTAGGCCAATGAGTGATGATGCAAATGCCACCAAAACAACCGTAGTCGATACGGTGTCGGCAGAAGCCGTATTGCCTGAGATCAAGGTTGAGTCCAAGGATTTAACCCGCATTCGCAGCCAATTGTCCTTGGATGACCGGGCTTCTATCGCCACTTTTGGCGACAATGCACAGCGCAATGTGGTTGCCTATGCGGATCGGATCCTCGCCCAAACTCAGAATCGCGAGCTTGGCGATACCGGTCTTTTGTTGACCAGTATCATCGCCAAAGCCAAAGGCCTTGATCCTGCCGCCATGCAGAAGAAGGGCTTCTTCGGCAAATTGTTTGGTGGTGCCAAGGCTGAAATCGAAAAATTCAAGGGCAAGTTTGAAGATGTTGCAAGCCAGATTGATGCCATCGGCATTCAATTGGAAAAGCGCAAAGACGGCTTGCGGCGTGACATTGCCGTTATGGACGATTTGCATGAGCAAACCGCCGCGTCGATTGCGCAACTGAGCGCCTATGTCGAAGCTGGCGAAGCTTTTGCGGCTGAAATCAAAGCAACCCGTCTGCCAGAGTTGAAGACCATTGCTGATGAAGCCTTGCTCACCGGCGACGGTATGATTGAGGCGCAAGCTTACCGGGACGCCCAGCAAGCGATGGAGCGTTTGGAAAAGCGCATCTTTTATCTAAAGCAGGCCCGTCAAATCGGCATCCAACAATTGCCGCAAATCCGGATCGTGCAAGCGGGCGATGAGACCTTGGTCGAGAGCTTGCAGGCTTCAACCCGCCTGACCATCCCCTTGTGGAAGCAAAAGATGGTCCTGCTCTTGGGGCTGCGCCGTCAAGAGGATGCTTTGGCGATGCAAAAGGCCGTCACCGACGCCACCAATGAGATGCTGCGCCAAACTTCATCGATGATGAAAGAGCAAGCCATTGCAATTGAAGAGCAGTCTCAGCGCGGGATCGTCGATCTTGAAACCTTGGAACAAGCCAACCGCGATTTGATCGACACGATTTCCGGTGTCCTTTCGACGCAAGAGGAAGGCCGTCAGAAGCGGGCCATGGTCGAAAAGCGCATGGACGAAATGACTCAGGAATTACGACAAGCTTTGGTGCAAGGGCGCGTGACCTAATTCATGTCCCGTCGCCGCTCGAAAGATTGGATGAAGGAAGAGTTCGCCGTTCGGATTCGCTCGCCGCAATCCTTTGGTGTGCTTGCATTCTGGTTCTTCATCTGGGCTATTTGCAGCTTTAATCCCTGGGTCGGCATCGGTTTGTTTTTTGCCGCTGGCGGGTCGCTCGGCTTCTTCGGTGGCAAGCGCGACACGGTGGATGACCTGTGGGGTTACGACAAAAGTCTCGATGAGTACTATGACGAGGACGAGGATGAAGATGGTCGTCGTCGTCGGCAGGGTGGCGAATCCGAAGCTGCTGCCCGGGCCCGCGCAAATGGTGAGGCCTTGCCCGAACCAGAAACCCCACCCAAGCTCCACCAAGCTGTGATTGCTGAAGCTGAGCCGTCACTCGTGCGGCTAGAGGCTGCTGCCAGCGTAGCCGAAGGTGAACTTGGCGCGCGTTTGCGCAATATGGTCGCGCGCGTCAAGGAAGTGGAGATGGGCTTGCGACAAGATCCTTCTAAATTGTCCGACGTCCAGCGCCTATTCACCTATTATCTGCCCGCCACCGCCGACTTATTGGGCGCGCGTGGTGCGATTGCAGGCGGCGCTGAGCCTGCGCGCTTGGCTGAAATTGATGCCATGATTGGCAAGCTTGATCTTGCTTACACCGATTTCGCCAGCCGCCTGCGGGGCCATGATGCCCGCAGCCTTGAGATCGATATGCGCTTGCTCGACCAGTCTCTGGACGATGAATTCGCGCACAAGACAAAGGGCTAAGCGATGCCAAAGCCACCATCTCGGTCGGACAAGCCGCGCCGTGGCGGGGCTGGAACCTCGTGGTGGGTGATTTTTGGGTCGTTGGCAGTCTCTTTAGCGCTTGGCGGCGCTTTGCTGGTGGAGTTCCGCTCTGGACCAATTGTGGCGGGTCTGGTGGCGCTATCGCTCTATGGCTTTCTGACGGTGGGCTTGCCGCGGTTCTTTCAGGATAAAGCTGGAGCTGATCTGCCCAGTCCGCCGATCCTTGATCTAAAAGATGACGATCCCCGCCACGCGCTTCTGGTTGAAGCCCATGAGCATATTATGGTTTTGCGCGCGGCTATCCCGATAGTGCCACTCAACGTTGGCCACGTGCTTGATGCATTAGCGCGCCACGCCTTGACCATTTTGGACACGGTGGCGAGCCATCCAGAAAAGCTAACCCCAATCCTGCGCTTCTTCACCTATTATCTGCCGGCCACCGCTGATTTGGTGTCTGACCGCCTCAAGCTAGAGGCCCATGCGGGACAAGCCCGCTTGCAGGAAATCGACCATACGCTGGGCCGCCTACAGGAGGCTTTCGCCAGCTTTGAACGCGCGGTGGTGGAGCCTGATTTGGCCTCGGTCGATCTGGATATGGAACTCTTGGACCGCGCGCTAAAGGATGATTTAGCCCCGCGGTGAGGGGTGGATATAAGAAGAGGACTGCGCACCATTAGGTGCGCAGATCATGCTGCTTGGTCCTGTTAGAGCGCTTCCCGATCAATCTGCATCATACCCACAGCTAGCGAAGTAGTTTCGGCATTCGTGTGGATTGAACATGGTGACGAGGGAACCGATCACGTCCCAGAGGCCAGTGA